>Ga0081538_10000362_pt1 | contig 51774 bp, 56 predicted proteins | sample TabmetS5T2R1_FD_71022 | JGI IMG/M metagenome (GOLD analysis project Ga0081538, IMG submission 71022) | Tabebuia heterophylla rhizosphere microbial communities from the University of Puerto Rico - S5T2R1 | ecosystem: Host-associated > Plants > Roots > Rhizosphere ...
GCCGCTGCCGCTCGTCCAGATACGGCGCGATGGCGGTGAACTTGCCAGCCACCATCTCCTCGACCGCTGCCATGCATGCAGGGTAGCCCACCAGCCTCTATTGACCAGATAATTACCTCGCAATCCCTAAGCGCAGCGCCGGCGGCCCGATGTCGTCCCCGTCGACTTGGACCGGCTGTACCAGGGCGGCTGACAGCCCAGCACCAGAGGGCAGCCCTTGGCCCAGGGGCGGGATGAGGAGCTGCAGCGCCTCCGCGGGATTTGCCGCCTTTGTTGGTACCGTCCCGTGGCGATGCGGCTTTTGCACACCTCGGACTGGCACCTCGGCCGGACGTTCCACGGGGCGCCGCTGCTCTCGCAGCAGGTGGCGGCCCTGGAGGCGATGGTCGAGCTGGTCCGGTCGGAGGCGATCGACGTCGTGCTCGTCGCCGGGGACGTCTACGACCGGCAGCTGCCGCCGGTGGACGCAGTCGAGGCGCTGTCCGAGGCGCTCGCCGCGCTGCGCGCCGCCGGAGCGAGGGTGGTCGCGATCAGCGGGAACCACGACTCGGGGCGGCGCCTGGCGTACGGCTCCCCGCTGCTGGCCCAGGCGGGAGTCAGCGTGGCCGGCGACCCCCGCGCCGCTGGCCAGCCGGTGCTCATCACGGCCACCGACGGGGGGCCGGACCTCGCGGTGTACCCGATCCCGTACCTCGAGCCAGAGATCGCCCGCCACCATCTCGGCGCGCCGGGTGCCCGCGGTCACGAGGCGGTCCTAAGGATCGCCCTCGACCGGGCGCGCGCCGACGCCTGCAGCCGGGGCGCCGCGCACAGGACCGTCGCAGTCGCGCACGCCTTCGCGGCCGGTGGCCGGCCGTCAGACAGCGAGCGCGCGCTCACCGTCGGCGGATCGGCGCTGGTGCCGCTGCGCTGCTTCGATAGGTTTGACTACGTCGCGCTGGGCCACCTGCACGGCCGGCAGGTGCTCGGCGAGGGCCGCGTCCGCTACTCGGGATCGCCGGTGCCGTACTCGTTCTCCGAGCGGGACCAGCGCAAGAGCGTCGAGATCGTCGACCTCGCCCCCGACGGCGCGGTCCGGGCCGAGCCCGCCCCGCTCCCTGAGGGCCGCCGGCTCGCCGCAGTCTGCGGGACCTTCGACGACCTGCTGGCCAGCCGCGCGCACGCCCACGCCGAAGGCTGCTGGGTGCAGGCCACGGTCACGGACCCGGTCCTGCCGCGCGACGCGATGGCCCGGTTGCGCCAGCGCTTCCCGCACGCGGTCGTCCTGCTCCACGAGCCGCCTGCGGCCAGTACCCCGCAGCCCAGCTACCGCGAGCGCACCCGTGGCCTGGACGACCTGGACCTCACCTGCCGGTTCGTGACCGAGATGGCGGGCGCGCCGCCAACGTCGCTGGAGCGCCGTGACCTGGTAGCGGCCTTGGAGGGATCTCAATGAGACCCCGCCGGCTCGCCATCACTGCTTTCGGGCCGTTCGGGGGGACGGTCGACCTCGACTTCGGCCAGCTCGATGACGCTGGGGTGTTCCTGGTCCACGGTCCAACGGGCGCGGGCAAGACCTCGATCCTCGACGCCATCACCTACGCGCTGTACGGCGAGGTCGGGGGCGGGCGCCAGCGCGACCGGCTGCGCAGCGACCACGCTGATCCTGGCGCCCAGAGCGCGGTGGCGTTCGAGTTCTGCCTGCGCGGAGAGGATTGGCGGATCACCCGCGAGCCCAAGCAAGAGCGCGCCCGCCGCCGCGGGCAGGGAAGCACCGTGCAAGCGCCGACCGCCGCCTTGGCCCGCCGTGGCCCTGGCGGCTGGGAGCCGGTCGCCTCCGGCGTCCAAGAGGTCGGCATGGCGGTCGTCGACCTGCTCGGCCTGGACCGGCAGCAGTTCCAGCAGGTCGTCGTGCTCCCGCAAGGCCAAGTCGCTGAGGCGCTTCGCGCGAGCGCCCACGAGCGTGAGCGGCTGCTGGCATCCCTGTTCGACGCCAGGCGCTTTGAGGCGTACACCGCCCGGCTCGCCGACCGGGCCCGCGCGCTGGAGGCGGAGACCGACCGCCGAGCCCAGGCGCTCGCGGACCTCCGCCGCCAGGCCGCCGACCGGCGCGCCGAGCTGGACCGCGACGACGATGCGCCCGTCGAGACCCAGGATGACCTTGACGCGTTACGTGGCGCGGCGGCGCGCACCACCGGGGAGGCCGCCGCTGCGGTCGCGCACGCCCGCGCCGAGGCCGCCGCCGCCCAGGACGCGCTGCTGGCTGCGGAGCTGCTCGCGGACCGGTGCCGGCGCCGCGCCGATGCTGAGCGCACGCTCGCCGAGACCGATGCCCAGGCCGACCGCCTGCAGGCGTTGCGGGAGCGCCTCGCCCGCGGGGAGCGCGCGGCGCCCTGCGCCCCCCTGCTCCAGAGCCTCGACCAGGCCGAGGCCGCGCGCCGGGACGCATCCGACCGGCGCTCTGCGGCCGAGCCCCCGGTCGCCAAGGCTGCGGCGCGCCTGCCGGCCGCGCTGGCCGGGGACCTTGCCCTGGACCGCCTCCACCGGCTGGCCGCTCTCACCGAGCGGCTCGCCCAGGACGCCCGGGAGGCGCAGGACGCCGCTGACCGCGCCGCCGCCGAGCGTGCCGCCGCCGCCGAGCACCGCGCGACCGCCGCAGCCCTCGGCGCGCGCGCGAGCCACCTCGACGAGGATGCCGCTGCCAGCGCCGCCCAGCGGGACGAGGCAAAGGCCGCCGCGGCCAGCCTCGACCAGCTCAACGAGCGCGTGGCCCGCCTCACCGCCGCCGCCGGGGCCGCCGCCGCCGTGCCGGCGCTCACCGCCGCCTACGACACGGCACTCGACGCGGAGCGTGAGGCCATGGACTCGCGCGATAACGCCATGCGCGCGCACATGGACCTGTTACAGCGGCGGATCGACGGGATGGCCGCGGAGCTGGCCGCAGGCCTTGCCGACGGCCAGGCCTGCCCGGTATGCGGGTCGGTCGAGCACCCCGCTCCCGCTGCCTCCGCCACCAGCCCCGTCGACGCCGTCGAGATCCGCGCCGCCGAGGCCACCGCCGCCAGCCTGCGCGCCACTGCCGCCGATGCGCAGCAGGCCCGGCGCGGCGCCTCCGACGCGCTCACCGAGGCGCGCGCCCGCGCGGGCGGTGCCGACCCCGCCCAGGCGCAGGCTGACCTTGAGGCCGCTGAGCGGGAACTCGCCGCGACCGCGGCGCGCGCGGCTAGCCTCGCGGACCTCCAGGCGCGGGTGGACGATCTGGTCGCCCAGGCGGGGAGCGCCCGCCAGGCCGCCGCTGACCTGGGCGCCCGCGCCGCCGCCGCTGGCAGCGCGGCCGAGGCCGCCGAGACCCAGGCCGCCGAGGCCGCCGCGCGGGTCGCGGCGGAGCTGGGGCCGGGCACCGATGCCGAGGCGGTCGCGGCCGACCTCACCACGCTCATCGACCGGCTGACCGCCCTGCGGGAGGCGCAGAACGCCGAGCGCGCCGCCGAGATCGAGCATGCCGGGGCCACCCGCCGCCTGGGCGACCTGCTCTCAGCGCAGGGCTTCGGCGGCGTCGACGAGGCCCGCGCCGCCCTGGACGGCCGCGCCGAGTGGCCGGCTTGGCGCGCGCTGCTCGATGAGCACGACCGGCGCCGCGCGGCTGCCCTCGCCGCGCTCGCCGATCCGGCGCTCGGCGATCTGCCTGATGATCCGCCCGACGTCGATGCCGCACGCGCTGCCTGCGAGGAGGCCGAGAAGGCCGCCGATGCGGCCATTGCCAGGCACAGCGTCGTCCAGCGGGTCGCGGCCGACCTCGCGCAGCTCGCCGGGCGGCATGCCGAGGACACGCGCGCGCTCGCGCCGGTGCGCGCCGACGCCGAGCGTGTCCGCCGCCTCGCCGCGGTCTGCGACGGCAGCGGCAACCAGGCGCGGATGTCGCTGGAGCGGTACGTGCTCGCCGCGTACCTGGAGGAGATCACCGAGGCCGCCAGCGAGCGGCTGGCGGCGATGACCGACGGCCGTTACCGGCTGCGCCACAGCGACGAGCGCGCCCGCCACGGCGCTGCCTCGGGGTTGTCGGTTGTCGTCGGCGACGCCTGGACCGGCGTCGAGCGCGAGGTCGGCTCGCTCTCCGGCGGCGAGACGTTCCAGGCCGCCCTCGCGTTCGCGTTGGGCCTCGCCGACGTCGTCCAGCGCCACGCGGGCGGCGTCCACCTCGACACGCTGTTCGTAGACGAGGGCTTTGGCGCGCTCGACGCTGACGCGCTGGAGCAGGCGATGGCCGAGCTTGACCGGCTCCGTGAGGGCGGCAGGTTCGTCGGCGTGATCAGCCACGTCGCCGCGCTGCGCGAGCGCATCTCCGCGGGCATCCGCGTGACCCGCACCCCGACCGGCTCCCACGCCTGCATCGAGGCCGCCCGCGACCTGTAGCGGTCAGTCGAGATTGACCTGGCGCACACCCAAGGCGTCGTCGGGATCTAGTTGGAGCAGGAAGTCCCGGCAGCGGATGGCCTCGCCTTGCTCGCCGATCGCCGCCGCCGCGCGCATCAGCGCGTGGACGCTGCGCAGGAAGCCGCGGTTCGGCTGGTGCCGCCACGGCACTGGACCCTGGCCGCGCCACCCGGCCTTGCGGATCGCGTCAAGCCCCCGGTGGTAGCCGGTCCGCGCGAACGCGTACGCCGCCACCGGGTCCGGGTCGTCCCCGTCGAGCGCCCACTGGGCCAAGTGCGCCCACCCGTCCAGGAACGTGGGATGCGCGGCCACGACCTCCCGCAGCCGCGCCCCGACCCCAGCGTGGTCCGTGACGTTGCCCGCCAACGCGTGCGCCAACCCCTCGACCGCCGGCTGCGGCTCGGCGTCCAGCAGCGTCTCCTGGACGCCGTGAAGTGGCAGCCCGCTCATGCCGGATTCACCGCCGCCCGGCTCATGGATGCAGCAGCTCCTCGATCGTGGCCGCGAAGCTTGGCAGCAGCGGGGAGGTGAGCTTGTCGCCGCGCTCCAGGATCTCCGGGTGGCCGTACCGCCCCTTGTCTAGCCGGTAGACCTCGACGCGGTCGGCCTCCAAGTCGACGTACCAGTAGTCGGGCACGCCGTGGCGCTCGTAGAGGCTCCGCTTGCGAACCAACTCCAGACGGGGGGTGGACGGCGAGGACACCTCGACGACGATGTCCGGGGCTGAGCGGATGAACTTCTCCTCGATACGGCCGAGGTGGTCGGGGCGGATGTAGAGCACGTCCGGCTCGACGACGTCCTCGTGGGTGAAGTAGACGTCGAGCGGCGCGATACCCGCCTTCCCGCCGTGTTCCTTCGAGTACCTGCGCAGCAGGTAAAACAGCTCGCCGGCGACGTCCTGATGGCGGAATCGGGGCGCCGGGCTCACGATGAGTTCGCCGCCAATGAGTTCCCGGCGTAGCCCGTCGTCGGGGAAGGACGCGAGATCGTCGTAGGTGTACCGGGCCGTGGATGCGGGCGATGACATTGGCGGTCCCTCCTGGTCATGCCCTGACGGTAACGATGAGCAGCCTACCGTCCCGGTCGATCTGCTTGTCTGGGGATAACCCTATGCCGGGTCGAGGAGGTCCTTGATCGTGACGGCGAAGCCGGGCAGCACCGGGGAGGTGAGCTTGTCGCCGCGCTCCAGGATCTCGGGGTGGCCGTACTGCCCCTTGTCCAGCCGGTAGACCTCGACGCGGTCGGCCTCCAGGTCGACGTACCAGTACTCGGGCACGCCGTTCCGCTCGTAGAGGCTCCGCTTGTGGACCAGCTCCAGGTGGCGTGTCGACGGTGACGACACCTCGACCACGATGTCCGGCGCTGAGCGGATGAACCTCTCCTCAAGTTGGTCTGAGTGCTCCGCCCGCACGAATGCGACGTCGGGCTCAACGACGTCCTCGTGGGTGAAATAGACATCGGTCGGCGCGGGATACGCCTCGCCCCCGTGCTCCTGGCTATAGAGCCAAAGCCGGCCAGCGAGTTGCATCACGACGCGTTGGTGCCGTAGGTGGGGCGCCGGGCTCATGATGAGTTCGCCGCCGATGAGTTCCCGGCGCAGCCCGTCGTCGGGGAAGGACGCGAGGTCGTCGTAGGTGTACCGGGCCGTGGAGGCGGGCGATGACATTGGCGATCCCTCCTGGTCATGCCTGACGGTAATGATGAGCAGCCTACCGTCCCGGTCGATCTGCTTGTCTGTGGATAGCCCTGCGCCTGGTCGAGGAGGTCCTCGATGAGTTCACTGCGCCGGTTGCTCTCGGGCAGTCCGGCGAGATCCGAGTGGGTGAGCCCCGTCGTCCTATGCGGCACCGTCATCGTGAGCGCTCAAATCATGGTGTAGGCGCGGACCCACATAATCCTGCCCAATGAGCCGGCCGCGCGCATGGAGCACGATGTGCCCTCCGGCAGACGGTCTTCGCAGGGGAGAAGGGATCGCCGGCCCCCCGATAGCATCCCGGCCAATGATCCGCCTGCTTTCGACGTTGGCGCTGCTCGCCGCCCTGCTCGCCGGCTGCGGCGCCGAGCCGGTCGGCACTGGCCCCTCGGCCGTGCGACCGCGCGAGGGGCGGTCCGGCCTGCAGCTGGCCGGCGTGATCCGCGGCCAGCAGATCGCGGTCTCCGACGGCCTGCCCCGGCTGGAGGCCACCGACTGCGACCCCGGCGACGGCGCTGACCGGGACGTCTGTGTCGTGTCGCGGACGATTGACGGGACGCTGCTGGTGCTGGTGTTCGAGAACCCCGGCGTGCTCGCGCCCGGCACGGTGCCGGTGGCGCCTGGTGACTGCGCCCGCCCCGAGGACTGCGACCGCGTCACCGGGACCGCGGTGATCGACGTCCAGGCCGGGGTGCGTGGCCGCGCCCGCGCACAGGGCGGCTCGCTGGCGCTCCAGGTCGTCGAGCCTGGCCAGCGCTACGTCGGCTCACTCTCCCTCCAGCTGCCGGACGGCCGCATCGACGGCGCCTTCGACCTGATCCCCCGCCCTGAGCCCGAGGAGTGACGCGCATACCGCACGCGTCAGCCGCCTAAGGCTTTGCGCAGGCGGTCGGCCGCGCTGCGCCTCTGCCTCGCTGGCTTGCGCGGGATGGGTGGTGGGCCAGAGACGGCGGGGACCTCGTCCGGCGGGCTGACGACGGCTTGGAGGATCAGCGGGTCTGGTGAGTCATTGCGCACGCCGTGGGGGACCGCCGCCGGCACCATCACCGACTGGAGCGGCTCCAACGTCGCCTCAGCCTGGTCGGTCACGATCCACGCCCGGCCGCCGAGCACCGTGTACACGACGTCAGCGGTGGGGAACGCCCGCGCGCCGACCACCTGCTGGGGCTCAAGGCAGACGAGGTCGACCGCCACGACATCCGTGGCGAATACCCGCCGCGTGACCGGGGCAGCCGGGTCGAAGACGACGTAGTCGCGCAGATCAACAGCGACCGGCTCGAACGGGCTGGGCTGCTCCACGCGGCTGATCCTAGTAGTCCGCGGTGCTCGCCGGCTCAAGGCCACTACACTCGGCTGCCATGGTGACCTTTGAGCTTTCAGCGCAGTCTCCCACTGCTGTCGAGGCAGACGTCCTCGCCGTGTTCGCCGCGAAAGGCGAGGACGGTGCCGCGCCGGGCCGGGACGCTGCCGCCGTCGCCAAGGAGCTTGGCGTCGACCTCGCCCAGGAGCTTGGCGGGATCCGCTTCGAGGGCGACCTTGGCGCGATCGCCCGCATCCCCACCCGGGGGAGGGCGCAGGCGCCGCTCCTGTACGTCGTCGGCCTTGGTAAGCCAGACGACCAGCCAGCGGCCGGGCCGGCCGAGACGCTCCGGCGCGCCGCTGGGGCATGCGCGCGGGGCGCGACCCGCGACTCGACGCTGGCGATCGTCGTGCCTGGTGATCTGCCGAATGGCCTATCCGGCGCCGAGCGCGGCCAGGCCGTCACCGAAGGCGCCGGGCTCGGCGCGTACGCATTCACTCCCTACCGGACCAAGACCGCGGACCTGCCGAAGATCGAGCGTGTGCGGCTGCTCGCGGGCGAGGGCCTCGCCAGCGAGGACGTGGGGAAGGGCATGGACCAAGCCGAGATCCTGGTCCGGGCGACGAGCCTCGCGCGTGACCTCATCAACACCCCGCCCGCCGATAAGCGCCCCCCAGCGCTGGCTGAGCGGATGGCGGAAATCGCTGCCGAGGCAGGGATTGAGGTGCGTATCCATGACCAGCCCGCCCTGACCGAGGGCGGGTTCGGCGGGATCCTCGGCGTCGGCCAGGGCTCCAGCGAGCCGCCCCGCCTGGTCGAGCTGACCTACGAGCCACCCGGCGCGACCGGGCACGTGGTGCTGGTTGGCAAGGGGATCACCTTTGACTCCGGCGGGCTGTCGCTCAAGCCGAGTAATGCCATGAATACGATGAAGTCCGACATGTCAGGCGCTGCGGCGGTGGTCGCGGCAATGTCGGCCCTGCCGGCGCTCGGCGTGGCGACGAAGGTTACCGGCCTGGTCGCGCTCGCCGAGAACATGCCGTCCGGGACCGCGATCCGGGTGTCGGACGTGCTCACGCACCGCGGCGGCAAGACCGTCGAGGTGATGAACACCGACGCCGAGGGGCGGCTCGTGCTCGCCGACGCGCTCTCCTACGGCGCCGAGATGGCGCCCGACGCGATGATCGACCTCGCGACGCTCACCGGGGCGCAGGTCGTCGCGCTTGGCACCAAGATCTCCGGCCTCATGAGCACCGACGACGGCCTCGCCGATGCGCTCCGCGCCGCCGCGGACGCCGCCGGTGAGCTCATCTGGCCGCTGCCGCTCCACGCCGAGTATGCCGACCAGTTGAAGAGCGAGGTCGCCGACCTCAAGAACATCGGCAAGGCCGGCCAGGCTGGGACGATCATCGCCGGGCTTTTCCTGAAGGAGTTCGTCGGCGACGTGCCGTGGGCGCACCTCGACATCGCCGGCCCGGCGTTCACCGAGGACGGTGACTCGTACTACACCCCCAAGGGCGGGACGGGCGTCGGCGTCCGCACCCTCGTGCGGTACCTCCAGGCCAGAGCGTAGGCTCCGGCTCGCGAGGCAGGGCGGTGGCGTGGTCGTGAGCGGTCCGCTCGGGGTGATGGCCGTCATCCTGCTCGAGGCCGCCGTCGGCGGCTGTGCCGTGCTGTGGGCCAGCGGAGTGTGGGGCGCGGTACGGCGCGGCTTCTTCCTGCTGACGGGGATCACCATCGCGCTCTGCGCGGCCGGGGCGTGGGCGCTCGCCAGGAGCGAGCCCGCGGCGGCCACCCCCGAGGGGGCGTGGGCGGTGCTCGGCCTCGGGGTGTTCGCGGCGCTCTGCGCGCTGTGGGTGGTGCTCCTGCTCGCCAAGCTCCAGCGCGGCGCGCACGCCGTGGGGCTGCTCGCCTGCGTGGCCGGGCTCGCGGTCATCCCGCTGTTCGCGCAGCTGCGGGAGCGGGCGGTGCTCGCTGGCGTGGCGGAGCTGGCCCTTGGCGCGCTGTTCCTCGGCTCGGCGCTCTACGGCCTGCTCCTCGGCCACTGGTACCTCGTCGAGCGGCGCCTCGATTACCGCCACATGGTCCGTGGGGCTTGGTGGTACATCGCGGGGGTGGCCGGGGCGATCGGCGCGGCAGCCTTGTCAGCGTTGAACCCCGCCCCCCCCGTAACCGCCACGTCGTTCTCGCCGCTGCTCGCCGTGCCCGGCTTCACCGTGCTGCTCGCTGCGGGCCTCGTGACGATCTGCGCGATGATCGCCGGGTTCGTCTGGAAGCTCGCCGGTGAGGGTGGCCGGTCGATCCAGGCGGCGACCGGCTACTTCTACTTGGCGGTCATCCTGGCCTTCTCCGCCGAGCTGGCGACGAAGCTCCGCTTCTTCTGACGCGCTACCTCTTCGGGCTGTAGACCGCGCCGAGCACGCCGTCACCGACGGTGAAGATCAGGCCTTGCCAGTCGGGATCGTCGCGGACCGCGTCGTTGAACTCGCGGAGGGCGACGGTGTCGTCGTCACCGACGGTGGGATCAGGGACCCGCCCACCCCGCAGCACGTTCACGGCGAGCAGCAGGCCTCCTGGGTGGAGCAGGCGCTTCGCGTGGGCCAGGTACTCCGGATACTCAGCCTTCGCCGCGTCAAGGAAGACCAGGTCATAGCTGGAGTCAGACAGCTTTGGCAGGACCACCAGCGCCGCCCCCAGGATCGAGCGGATCCGGTCGGTGACGTGGGCCTCGGTGAACGCGCGCTGGGCGAGGGCTTGGTGGGCAGGAGCGATCTCAATGGTCGTGAGGCAGCCCTTCGGGTCCATGCCACCCAAAAGCCAGAGCCCGCTGTACCCGCCGCCCGAGCCGACCTCAACGGCGTAGCGGACATGCGTCGCCCGGGCGAGGAACCGCAGCAGCGCGCCGGTCTCCAGGGGCACTGTGGAGATGTCCGCCTCCTCGCTGCGAGCGCGGGCGGCGCGCAGGAGTTCGTTCTCGACCTCACCGAAGGCGCGGACGTAGGCCCGGATGTGCTGGTCGCTATGCACGAGCGGTTTGTGTCCTCCTCGCTGCCGGGATTGAGAAACCCTGGACGTTGGGGCGGCACCCGCACAATAACGACTTCCGCGGCGCGGCACGAAAATACTTGCGAAAACGGTCCGGCACCCCGGCGCTGAAGCTCATCACCAGCGCGCCGGAGGTGGCTCTGGCTAGGCTGGTCGCAGAGGCAGCCAACAAGACATTCTTGCTGGTGGGCGAAGCGCCGGATGACGAGTTCTGCGCCACGCGCGCGGTTCAGGCCGCAGCATGCGATCGCCGGCATGGGGGCACCCAGACCAGACTGACCGGAGTTCGTGACGGTGACCGACCACGACCGGCCTGAGCCGGAGCCCAACCTTCACCTCCCACCGCCACCTGACCGCTCGGGGCCTCCCCGGGCCCCTGACCGCTCGGGGCATCCCCGGGCCCCTGACCGCTCGGGGCATCCCCGGGCCCCTGACGAGGAGCCCGTTGAGCCAGGCTCTTCATGCCGTGAGCAATCATCCGGCCCGCCAGCGCGGCGGGAGGCGCCCGGCAGGCGGCTCATCATGGTCGCGCTGATCGCGGGCTTGCTCGGAGCGCTGCTGGGGAGTGGGATCGCGGTGCTCGCGATCCACCGGGTCGCGCGGCAGGCAGGGCAGCTGCCGCTCGGCCGGCAGATCTCCGGGCTCGCCGCTCTGGCGCCGGATGGCGGGCGCACCGACCGGGTGGCGGCGATCGCCGCGGCTGTCCTGCCGACGGTCGTGCAGGTCGACATCAGTGACGAGGGCGACGAGGCGTACGGGCGGTCGGGCAACGGCTCTGGGGTGATCTACCGCCCCAACGGCTTCATCGTGACGAACAACCACGTGGTCGCCAAGGCCACCAAGATCGATGTGCGCTTCAGCGACGGGACGACCAAGCCTGCCACGATCGTTGGGACCGACCCGATCAACGACCTCGCGGTGATCAAGGTTGAGGCCACGAATCTGCCCGCGATCCAAACCGGGGACTCCTCGAAGCTCCGGATCGGCGAACTCGCCGTTGCGGTCGGCAGCCCCTTCGGCTTGGCGGGGTCAGTCACGGCTGGCATCGTGAGCGGGCTTCACCGGCCGCTCAACATCACCTCGCCCGAGGGCCAGGACGTCCGTCTTGTCAATGTCATCCAGACCGATGCGCCGATCAACCCGGGCAACTCGGGCGGCGCGCTCGTGGGTGGCGATGGGCGGCTCATCGGCATCAACTCCGCGATCTTCACTGACGGGCAGCCCGCGAACGCCGGGGTCGGCTTCGCGATCGCGGCGGAGACCGTGGTACGTGTGGCTGATGAGCTGATTGCGAATGGAGTCGTCCGGCATTCCTACATGGGCGTGCGGATCGAGACGATCAGCCCCCAAGACACAGGCCGGCTCGGCGTCTCCAACGGCGCGCGGATTGACTCGGTGAAGCCTGGCGCCCCTGCTGACCAGGCCGGCCTGCGCGCCGACGACGTGATCACCAAGGCTGACGGGACGGTCATCCGCTCGATGGACGACCTCATCAGCCTGCTCCGCAAGCGCGATATCGGGCAGCGGGTTAGCATCACCTACGTCCGGAACGGCACGGAGCACACCGTGAACGTAGTGCTCGCAGAGTTGCCGTTAAAGAGCTAGGTAGGCGACATGAACCTCGGCTTCGGAGAGATCGTGGCACTCTCGATCCTCGCGCTGGTCGTGTTCGGGCCCGAGAGACTGCCTGAGGCGGCGCGAAATGCCGGCCAGATGATCGGGAAGCTGCGCCGCGAGGCGAACAACACGCTCGACGAGTTCAGGCGCTCGGCGGATCTGGCAGACCTTCACGCGCTCCGCGACGAGTTGCGTGCCATGACCGCCGACTTGAGGCTGCGCTCCCCGCTGACCTGGCCAGGTAGCGTGACGGGGTTCAGATCCAGGACCTCAGGAGGCGCCTTGGGGACGCGCCTGATGGACTCACCGCTCCACCCGACTGCGCTCGAGCCATCAATCCTGCGCCCAGACGGCGCGGCGCCCTTTGACCCGGACGCCACGTGAGCGAGCGCGTCTCCGGCACGTGGCTGCGCCGCGCCGGCCTCGGCGCCGGGTTGCTCCTAGGGACGTGGTGCGCGTTGGCATCGCCTGATGTGCAGCGGGCGGATGTGCGGGTCGGTGATGTGGTGCGGCGGTGCGGGACGCCCCGGCTGGACCAGGCGGTGCGGGCGACGACCGATCTTGGCTCGTTCTACGCGGTGATCGGGATCACCACGGGACTTCTCATCGCTGGCCGGCGCCGGGCTGCGGCGGATGTGCTTGGGGTCGGGGTGGCGGCCTGGAACCTCGCTCAAGCGAACAAGCGGTTTGTGCGCCGCGCGCGCCCCTACGAGGCCGATGGAGTCCGCCGGCTTATCCGGGCGCCAACAGGGTCGTCATTCCCGTCCGGGCATGCGGCCGTCGGCGCTGCGGTGATGACGGTGCTCGCCGACCACGCGCGCTGCGGGCTAGGCCGCCGCCTTCTCCATGCGATCGCCGTGTACGTCCCGTTCAGCCGCGTCTACTGCGGCGTGCACTACCCAACCGACGTCGTCGGCGGGGCGGGCCTGGGGCTCGTGCTCGGCTCGGTCTGGCGTGGGCCGGTGTCGGCGCTGAGCCGGTCCATGCTCCGGGCCTCGCTGCGCGTAGCGGCGTGGCTGGGCAAGAGGACCGCTTAGCCCATCAGCGGCAGGGACTTCCGCAGCATCGAGCCGCGTGTCTTGGCGAGATTGCGGGCGATGTCGATGATCGCCTTGCTGGTGGGGGAGTCGGGCGCTGACAGGACGATGGGGGTGCCGGCGTCAGCGCCCTCGCGCAAACGGGAGTCGATGGGGATCTGCCCCAGCAGCTCAGTGCTTAGCTCCTGCGCAAGCAGCTCGCCGCCCCCGGAGCCGAAAATCGCGTAGGACAGGCCAGTGTCCGGCGCGATGAATGTCGACATGTTCTCGATCACGCCGCGTACCCGCATGCCTGTCTGGGCGGTGGTCTGGCCGGCGCGGAGCGCGACCCGCTGAGCGGCCGGCTGTGGGGTGGTGACCACTACCATGTCCGCGTTTGGGAGCATCTGCGCGAGCGAGATCGCGATGTCGCCGGTGCCCGGCGGGAGATCGCAGAGCAGGAAGTCAAGCTCGCCCCAGTGCACGTCTGCCAGGAATTGCTGGAGCGCCCGGTGGAGCATGGGGCCGCGCCAGATCACCGGGCGCTCGGCGTCGATGAAGAACCCGATCGAGATGACCTTCACGCCGTGCGCCTGGAGCGGCATGACCATGTTGTTGAACGCGACCGGCCGGCCGGACGCGCCGAGCATCCGCGGGACTGAGTAGCCCCAGATGTCCGCGTCGAGGACGCCGACCCGGTGCCCCTCCTGGGCGAGCGCGACCGCGAGGTTCACGGTGATCGAAGATTTGCCGACCCCGCCCTTGCCACTCGCGATCGCGATGACCTGGGTGGGTGACTCGGCAGAGGCAAAAGGAATCACGACCTCCCCGCCGGGGCGCTGGCGAGGCCCTCTCACCTGGTCGGCGACCTTCGCCCGCTGCGCGTCATTCATCACGCCGAGCTCCACCTGGACGGTCTCGACCCCGTCAAGCGGCTCCAGGGCGGCGGTGACCTCCCGGGTGAGCCGGTCCTTCATCGGGCAGCCCGGGACGGTGAGGAGCACCCGCACGGTGACGGCTCCCCCGTCGATCTTCACATCCGAGACCATGCCCAGCTCGGTGATCGGGCGGCCGATCTCGGGGTCGTGGACCCGTGCCAGGGCCTGCATGACCTGATCGGTAGTCAGCACGGACCTGCACACTCCTCGTCAGTGGGGGTGTCCCATCGTAGGAGGCACCTTGCGGCATCGCAGGGCTGCGCTGGGTACGCCCGCATGCGGCGCGGATCTAGCACGCAAGGGTCGGCTAGGCTCCCGCCGTGCCCCCCAGGTTGTTACTCATCTTGCTGCTGACCGTGCTGGCGATCGGGATCACCGGTTGCCAGCTGCGCGTGGGCGTGGGCATGGATATCGACCGGAATGGCGCGGGGACGCTCGCGGTGTCGGTGGGCGCGGACCAAGAGCTGCTCGCCAAGGCGAGAAGGGCGGGGGTCGACCCGCTCGGCGCGTTGCTTGCGCAGAGCGGCCAGCTCGCTGAGGCGGGCTGGCGCATGGCCGAGGACAAATTCACGGGCGGGGGCCGGGAGGTCCGCCTGTCGGCGCGGTTCGACGGCCCAGAGGAGTTCAATGTCTTGACCAGGGATCTTGCGAGCGCCCTCGCGGCGCCCGAGGTGCGGCTGCTCGAGCCGTTCACGCTCAGGGTCACCGGTGACCGGATCGCCGTCTCGGGGGCGGCGGGACTCCAGCCGACGGCCGCGATCACCGAGGTCGGCGTGCAGCCGGCCGATGCGGTGCGCCTCGCGGCCGAGGAGGCCGCGGTTGCCTACGCCGTTCGTGTGCGGCTGCCAGGCGAGGTGCTTGACTCGACCGCGCCGGTCCGGCATCAGCGCACGCTTCTTTGGAGGGTTCGCCCAGGCCAGCAGGTCGAGGTCCGTGCGGTGGGGGTTCGCCCGCCCCGCTCATGGCTCCCGGTACTCGCCGTGGTGGTGGAGGCGCTCGTGGTGGTCGGCGTCGTGGTCGTGCTCAGGCGGCGCCAGCGGGCACGCGGCCAAACTGCGGCGTGAGCTCGACGAGCGCGCAATTCTTGCGCCACCGCTCGAGCGCGCCCTCACCGTCAGGCAGGTTAAGCCGCCGGCCCATCCCGACCTGCCCGATACGGTCGAATAGGGGATCGTCACCGGGCACCACGCGGACGGTCGCGGGGACCCGCGATACACGGCTCCGGGCGTCCTTCGAGCGGGCGATGATCTCGACCCGCGAGGCCGTGTGGAGACCCGGCACGGCTTGCTCCGTGGGGCCGCTGAAGACGTAGACCTTGCCAGCGTCGAACACGAACCACACTGGGAAGTTGCGGCTCTGCCCCCGCTCACCCGGCACCGCGAGCCAGATGATGGTGCCCTTGCTGAGCGCCTTCTTGAACGTCTCCTCCGCCGCGACCCGGGGGTCCCCACCCAAGCCGGACTCAACGAACATCGGGATGGTGGCGATCTGCTCGTCGTCGATGAAGAAGGCGACCTGGTGCTCCTCACCGCTTGACAGCTCGAGGTCGGTCACCGCCGTCTCGAACCGGTCCTCGAACATCTCGCCGGTCAGCGCGATGCGCTGGTTGCGCGAGCGGTAGAGCTCCCGCCCGCCGGGCTCATGGATCTGGAAGCGCTCGACGTAGTAGCCCTGCGGGCCCTGGTAGTCGCGGACGACGACGAACGGCCGTGTGCTGCCGGGGAGCGCGCCCTCCACCCGCACGAGCGGGTCGAGCAGCGAGGCGTCAACTTGGCTCGCCTGCCAGATTTCACGGTCGAGCGCGAGGGCGTAGTGCAGATCCGCGCGGGCCATCTGCGAGGGTGCTCCTTACGTGGAGGGATCCGCAGGCGTATCTGCCCCGGCTGGGCGAGTATAGCCGGGGGGCCGCTCGGAGGGGCCGGCCGCCGCCTGCTGCCTGGTGGGGCAAGCACCGTCCCAACGCTTCGCTGAATATCATGCTAAAGTCGCAACCTTTGTGGCTCGCTCTGCGTCTCAATACAGTGTGAGGCTTCTTTGTGCCCAGGCCTCCTTAGGCTCAGACTGGAATCGCGATGATGACGGACCGCGCCGCCCTCGCAGCAGCTCTTCCCCCAGCGCAGGGCGGGATAACGGTCGGGCTACCAAATCTTCATTCCCCATCCCGCGGTGCCGTCTTGCGCGGAGAGGCTTCGGGTCGCAATCTCTAGCTTGCCGAGTTCTGGAGCGCCTCCTCTCGGTCCTTAAGTAGGGAGTGGTAGGTCATGGATTGTGAGTGGATTCCATTTCCGATTGTGCCTCCTGGGGTGGTCCCTCCTTTCAGCCCTCTCAGTGGCGTGATACCCGACCACGTCTGCCGGCGCTCCATCCAGGACGACCCGCGGGATGGCGCATGGGTGGTCTCGATCGCCGCGCTGCTCGACGAGCGGCGGCTGTCCTCGATGGCGGCGCATCCGTCTGCGGCGAGCGAGTGGTACTGGTCACCTCAGCCGATCGATGACCCCATATTCGACGAGGAATTCCCTGAGCAGGGGGACGAGTTCTAGGCGGTCGAGGTCTGCGCAGCTCGCCCAGATCACCTCGTCAGCGTCATCACCAGCCCTGGCCTCGCCAGGCGCGACGTCGACCCAGTAGTCGAGGATCAGGAAGCGGTGGCCGCCGGCCTGCCGCCTGGCGATGCCGCAGAGCGGCCCCACAGTCCCATCGAGCCCGGTCTCCTCACGGAGCTCACGACGCACGGCATCGGTCACCGACTCACCCAAGTTGACCCGGCCGCCCGGCACCGCCCACTGACCGACCCCGGCTCCGCGCCCTCGCTTGACCAGCAGGAGCCGCCCCGCCTGGACGCACACCGCGCCGACCGCCATCTCCTCGCCCATCTCACCTTGAGCGTAGGTCGCTGCCATGTGCGATGCTCGGCCGTCACCGCCAAGGGGGAACGCTATGGATTTCGACCTCACGCAAGAGCAGGAGCAGGTCCGCGGGTTGGCGCGGCAGTTTTGCGACGCCGAGGTGGCGCCAGGGGCGCGTGAGCGGGACCGGGACGAGCGCACGCCACCGGAGCTGCTGGACAAGCTCTTCGCGGTCGGGTTCCTGGGGGCGGCGATCCCCGAGAGCTACGGGGGCATGGGGCTGGACTTCCTGTCCTACGGCTTGGTCGCTGAGGAGCTTGGGCGCACGGACGCCAGCTTGCGGTCCATGGTCGGCGTCAGCGGTGGCCTCGTCGGCCTGACGATCTTGCGGTGGGGAACCACTGAGCAGCGGCAGGAGTGGCTGCCACGCCTGTGCGCTGAGGGGCTCGGCGCCTTCGGCTTAACCGAGCCTGGAGCGGGGTCCGACCCAGCGTCGATGACGACCGGCGCGAGCCGCGATGGCAGCGACTGGATACTCACAGGATCCAAGATGTGGATCACGAACGGGAGCACCGGGATCCTCACGCTGATCTTTGCGCGGACCGAAGGTGGCATCACCGCGTTCCTTGTGCCCCAGGACAGCGCGGGCTACCAGGCCAACCCGATCCACGGCAAGCTTGGGCTGCGGGCGGCGGACAGCGCCGAGGTGGTTCTCCGCGACGTCCGAGTCCCTGACCAGTACCGGCTCGGGGAGGTCGGGGAGGGGCTGAGGATCGCGCTCAGCGCGCTCGACTACGGGCGGTACTCCCTGGCCGCGGGCTGCACGGGCATCTCCCAGGCGTGCTTGGACGCGGCGGTGCGGTACGCGGACGAGCGCATCCAGTTCGGGCGGAAGATCAGCTCGTTCCAGCTGGTCCAGCAGCTGATCTCCGACATCTACCTCGACCTTGAGGCCTCGCGCGCGTTGACGTGGAAAGCCGCCTGGAGGCACATGAGGGGCGAGCAGCACCGCATCGAGTCGAGCGTGGCGAAAACGTTCTGCTCGGAGGCCGCGGTGCGCAACGCTGACCGCGCCGTCCAAATCCACGGCGGTTACGGCTACTCCGACGAGTACCCGGTCGGGCGCTACCTGCGGGATGCCCGCGTGGCGACCCTCTATGAGGGCACCAGCCAGATCCAGCGGCTTCTCCTGGGCCGGCATCTCACCGGGGAGAGCGCGTTCACGTAGCCGACCTCCAGTTATGGCCTGCTTGGCCCTGGCGGTTGTACCGTTCGGGGGGTGAGTTTCGATCTCCATACGCATACTCGGTGGTCGGACGGGACCACGACGCCCAGGGTCAACGCCGCGCTCGCGGCGCAGGCTGGGCTGCGCGGAGTCGCGTTGACGGACCACGACATCATTGGCGGGTGGGAGGAGATGGCGGCGGCGTGCGCTCGCCACAGGCTTGAGTTCGTCCCCGGGGTAGAGCTGTCTGCCGAGGAGGACCGGCGCAGCGTCCACCTGCTCGGGTACTGGATCGACCCTGACGATGAGGCGTTACGCCAGGAGATGGCCAGGTTGCACGGCGAGCGGGCCAGGCGCGCGGCCACGATGGTCGCCAAGCTGGGCGAGACCGGCCTCAACGTGACCCTCGATCAAGTGCGCGCTATCGCGGGCGGCGCGCCACTCGGCCGCTCACACGTCGCGGCAGCGCTGGTTGAGGCGGGGGTCGTGCCAAGCTTTCAGGCGGCGTTCGACGAGTGGATCGGTGAGCACGGCCCCGCCTACGTGCCGAAGCGGGCGCTGCCACCGCACACGGCGGTGGCGCTTATCGTGGCGGCTGGCGGTGTCGCGGTCCTCGCCCACCCTGGCCGCAGCGAGGTGAGCGAGAGGCTGCTCGACCGCCTAGTCTCCGCCGGTTTGGTGGGGGTCGAGGCCGATCATTCGAGCCACACTGAGGAGGTCGCTGACCGCTGGCGGCGTAGGGCCACAGCTCGCGGGCTGCTCGTCACCGGCTCCAGCGATTTTCACGGCGCTCGAAAAGCCGTCAGGATTGGCGAGCGGACCACGCCCGGCGATGTTGTCGAGGCGCTGCGTTCCCATACAGGACAGGAGGTCAGGTCGTGGTAGGGCCGGCGAAGAGACTTACGCCGCTGCCGATGCTTGTCGTGACGAGCGAGGGGCCATTGCGAGGCCGGGTGCTCGTGATCGACGGCGACGAGCAGGTGCTCGGGCGGCGGCAGAACTGCGACCTGCGGCTGGAGGACCCGCACGTCAGCCGCGCACACGCGGTCATCCGCAAGACCGGCGGCGCGGTCTTGATCACCGATCTCGGGTCGACTGGCGGGACGTACGTGAACGGCGAGCCCGTCACCGGCGCCAGCGCGCTGCGGCACGGCGACATCGTGCGCTTCGGCACCGTGGAGGCGCGCTTTGAGGACCGGGGCGCGCTCATGCAGGGCGACGACGCCACCGAGCTGATCGAGATGCCCATCGTGGACGAGAAGCCGGTGCTGTCCCCGCGCCAGCAGGAGGTGCTCGGCTACCTGAAGGACGGGCTCACAAACCCCGAGATCGCCGTGAAGCTCGGCGTCACGGAGCGGACCGTGAAAGCGCACTGCCAAGAGGTCTTCGACCGCCTGGGCGCCCGCAACCGCACCGCCGCAGTCGCCGCCGCGATGCGCCTCGGGCTCGTCGACACGGACTGATCGAGGCCCGGCGGGCGCTACGCTGGGGCCAGAGCAAGGCGCCTAGGCCCCGCCCTCCCCACAACCGCTCGGAGGCTTAATTCGCAGCCGGTGGGTCTCGTAGACGCCCCTCGCCGAACGGTCTCGATCGCCAGGCGACGGGCGCGGGGACCCCATACTGGATGCCCCTGACCGGCCGACCAGCCGGTCACGCTCCGGAGTGGATGAAACCGCTCTGAGACGGGCTTGTACCGGAGGGCGGGACCTAGGCGGCCTTCTCTGTCTAAAGGAAGGGGTCCGCGCAGCTGCGCGGACCCCTTCGCCGTAGAGGCGTTGTGCGTTTACTGCACGTGTCAATCCTGCTTGCGCGCGATGGTTTGCCCAAGCTCCTGCTTGCTCATCTTGGAGCGGCCCTTGACGCCGAGTTTCCGTGCGCGCTCTTGCAGCTCCTTTTTGGAGCTGCCCCTCACGTCGACGCCACCGGCGGTCTCAGTATCGGTGTTGGGGTCGCGGGCATTGGGATCGGCGGCGCGCTCGTCCGATGGGCCTTTTTCGTCCTTCGGCTCCCAGTGGTCGCCGACCTTCTCGAAGCTGTGCTTCAGGGCGGCGTACGCGGTGCGGTGCGCCCGCTCCTCCTCGTCGTACTGCTCGTGGGCGGACTCGAGCGCCTTACGATACGTGCGCTTGGCCTTGTCCGGGGAGCGCTGCAACGTCCCGGGAAGGTCCTCGTCCTTGTCCCTTGGCATGGCGTTATCCTCTAGTTGCCCTTGAGCTTGTCCCGCACCTTGTCGATGGCAGCCGCCGCGGTCCCCGCGATGATGTTCCCCGGTGGAGTGCTCGGCGCATTGGGGTGGGGATGGGTCGGCGCGAACCTCTTCGCGGCCTCCAGCCGGCGGCCCAGCTGGCCAAGCTCCTCCGCCGAGGCCATCTGCCGGAGCCGGGGGAAAAACTCTGCCTCTTCTTCCTCCACGTGGTGCCGGACGTCGGCGACCAGCTGGCCGACCCGCCGGTCGAACGTCGCGTCCTGCGGATCAAGCTGCTCCAGGTCCGCGAGCAGCCTCTTGGCCTTCTGGTGCTCCTCGATGCCCTCGTCGGCGAGCTCCTCTCCGCCCTGGACGTTCCGGCGCATGAACGGGTAGAGGACCTCCTCCTCGATCGCGGCGTGGACGGACAGCTCATGAATCATCTCGTCGACGAGCTGGCGTTTGCGCTCGGGGTCGCCACCGTTACGTGACTCGTACTCCTTGAATAGCCCGTCCACCTTGCGGTGGTCGCTCATGAGCAGGTCGATCGCGTCCGTGTCGTACGGTTGTGCAGCCATTGGGTGCCCTTTTGTCGATGACGTCTGTGTCGTGCTCCTTGGGTACCCGGCGCTGCGCCCCCGCTAAACGTGCAGCCACGGTGACGAACGGCGTCACACCTCCGCGGGCCCGACCACGTCGCCGCAACTCAACCGCGCATCCGCGAGAAGTCCCGAAGGATTTGCGCATCAAAACGTTGACGGATCGGGCGGTTCGGGGGCCGCCGAGGCGGCAGCCGCCGAGCCGCTCGCGCAAGGCCGCCAGCTCGGCTGCCGGACTGTGGCCATGCTTGCTGGCTGCCGCCCGAGTGCCGAGCAGGAAACGTCCGGAAACTGTGGCGTGGCGGTTAGCGCCCGTCCCTGCCGGAGGCCGGTGTGTGACAGTGGCCTGCGGCAGGCCCGGTCCGAGTCCAGGTCCGGGTCGGGGTGTGGGGTCATGGTGGGCGCGCGGTCCAGTGGCCGTCCGGGCCGCGGATGAGCGTCCACCCCCGCTCGTGCACGTCCCTGTGGCACCCCCAGCACAGCAAGCACAAATTATCCAAATCGGTCGGACCCAAATCGATTCCTTTAGGGCGGGCGGGGGAGGTTGGCGCGGTCGATGGGCCTCGCACCAGGCCACCGGCGCCCTGCACCTCACGCACCCGCCGTCGCGGACGGCCAGCGCCCGGCGCTGCGCTGGGGTCACCGTGCGGGTGGAGCGGCCAGCGTCCAGGATCTGCGACCGGCCGTTGGTGATCACCCGGCACACCCCGGCGTCGCAGGCGAGCCGCCTGGCGGCGTCGCCTGAGATCGCGCCCAACCGGTCCAGCTGCGCGGCTGGGGCGCCCGGCTGGCCCAGCAGGGTAGACAGGTCCACGACGACGGTGACATGCGGGCGGACCCCGCCGACCTCGGGCAGCTCCCCTTGATCGAGGCTGCGCCGCGCCAACTCGACCAGCGCGTCGGCGCGGCGCTGCTCCGCCGTGCGGTCATCGTCCTCACCACGCGGCGCCGCCAAAGGCGCGAGCGCGGTCAGCACGGTCTCCCCGTCGATCAGGTCAAACCGGCCCTCAAGGCAGACCGCCCCATTAGCCGTCCGTGAGCCGTTCAGCCGTCTGGTGCGCCGCGCCCGCTCTTGCCGCGCGGCCAGGCTGCCGGGGGTCACAGCGTGGGCGTAATCGTCTACCGCGGTGCGCAGCCCGGCCGTGTCGACTTGGCCTGCGGTGTCTGCGACGAGTTGGTCGAGCCCGGCCAGCGCGTCTCCTGGCAAATCCCGCACGGCTTGCGCCGCCACCCGGGCTTGCCCCGCGCTGATCGTCCCGTCAGCCAACGCCTCAGCGGTGGCCGGCAGCCGGTCCAAGTTCCGCGCGATGTTCGCCCGGGACGCCGCCTCGGCTGGGCTCATCCTGCAGTGGTCGGCCAGCCAGTGTTTCTCTGAGCGGGCGCCGTCGGCTTTCCACGCCAGGCGCCGGTCGTGCTCGCCGACCAGCCGGTGGCACAGCCCGTCCAGCCGGTCGCGTTGGCGGCAGGCCTCCACGATCAGCTCGCCCAACGCCGTGTTGTCGAGGTCGTCGAGGTCGAGGGCGGCTAGGGCGTCTACGGCTGTCCTGAGTGCGCCCACGCTCTCCCCCCTAACTAGCTCGAACATATGTTCGTAGAGTAGCAGGTTGGTTCAGTCCCCGCCAAGCGTTTTCTACGTTTGGTGGGGACTGTTGGGCGACCCGACGCTGCGCCTTAACGGCTGTCAACCGCGCCGCTGCCGCTCGTCCAGCGGCGGCGGCATGACCTTGGGCTTGCGCGCTGTCGCCTTCTCGGTGGCTGCCGTCTCGGCCGCCTAACTAACCCGCCTGGCTCATTAGAAACGTTATGTATGCCCAAGACCTAAGCACCCAGGCACCCACTTGCACCCCGCCGCACGAGATGCGCGGCCGGGCGTACGTCAACGCTTACCGCGCTTGCCGCGGTGGTCGTGGGACCAGGAAGCTGCCTGTCACGGGCGGACATCCTGCCGACACTGTGGGGGGCTCACCTCTGCGAGCCCAAATCCCTGCATCTGCGGAGTAGGCGGAGTGGCCCGAGAGTAGCGACCTTGTTCAGCTTGTAACGATCTCCGGGCACGTGATTGCCCGGAAATCAGTGATCGTGCTCGTGCGTTCTAGAGGCGACCTGCGGCGAGCAGCACCGCCACCGAGCCAACCATCCCGCCCAGCGTGGTGAGTATGAGCGTTCGTCTCTGGGCAGCCAGCGCGTTCGCGACCTCGGCAGCGCGCAGCAGCGCGATGATCTCCCATTTCGCCGCTTCGATGCTGGTATCGAGCCGCTGCTCCAGCAGCGCCAAGTCGCGCATCGTGATGCTGCCTGCTCGGCTGGTCTCGTTGGTCACAGCTGGCTTGCCCGCACCTCCGCAGTCCATACCCGTGAGGGTAGCAGGCGCTGGCCGCGAAGAGTTCCGTGCGTCCCTGCGCGTTTCGCGCATCGAAAAGCGTGCTGCGGCAAACACCAGCGCCCCCATGCTCGTCAGCGCGCTTGAGATCTCGGCATGCAGCAGCGCGATGATCCCCTGCTTGGCTGCGGCCATCTCACTGCGCCAATGGCACGGCGTCACGCCTTTCTGCTCCGTGGGTCCGACCACGTCGCCCGCAACCCCAACCGCGCGTCTGCGGCGAAATCGAGCTGGCGGCGGCGCCCGCAGCCTGGGCAGACCAGCTGATGCGCCAGCACGAGGTCTGTGTGGTCGCGGGGCAGGCCCATCTGAGCGTGGCAGCAGTCCGTGGTTACCACGATCAGCCTGCCGCCGAGGCGTACCTGGCTTGGGTCTGCCTGCCCGGCTGTCATCGAAGCTCCCCCTCCGCGACCCTCATGGTCCATGCGCCCGAGGTTGGCACACATGGGCGCCGCGCAGTCCCCCGGCGACTCCCGATGTGGCTCCTGCGCTCGCGACGGCCGGGGGATCAGCGGTAGCCTGCCTGCCCACCTACTCGCTACGTTTGGGGGGGAAGGCATGGAGAAGTTAGAGGTCGTCACTGAGCTGCGGTTGCGCCGTGAGGCCAGCGAGGAGCCGTTGCGCAAGCAGCTCGTCGCGAAGCTGCAGTTCTGCTGCGGGCGGCACACCAGCCTGAACGAGAAGCGGCTGTTCGAGTGGGAGCTGCGCGAGCACGAGCCCTGCGAGCTGTACGCGCAGGCCCTCTGCGCGTACTTCGACGTTGGATCGATCGGCGCGCTTGGCCTTGGCCACACCCGCGAGGCGGCCCGAAACTGGACCTGGGCCACCAAAGCGCAAAGGAAAGCCGAGGTGCACCGACGCAGGTTGCTTGAGGATGGCAGCAAGGCGCTCGTCGCTGGGTTGCTGCCGGTCGGCTCGCTGGTCGCGATGGCGCAGCGGCTCGGTGGCTGGGCGAGCCTTGATCTGGCTGCGGTGCAGGCCGCTGAGCTGGTCGCGACCGATCTCGCGAGCCGCTACATCATCGATCCGGAGGGGGAGGTGATCGCCGCTGCGGTCGCGCATGCGCGCACGTTGATGGACCGGTTGGCCCATCTGGTGTTGACGCCTGAGGTCCGCGCCAGGTTGGCCGCGGTCGCGTGCGACGCCGCCTGTTTGGCTGGCTACAGCGCAAACAATGCTGGGCGGCGCGGCGAGGCCCGCCGCTGGTTCGCTGACGCGCTGGCGCTTGCCCGCGAGGCCAAGGACCGCCGGCTGGAGGCGCTCGTGCTGGCCTCGACTGCCTTGACGGTCTCTGACAGCCCCATGGCGGGGTTCGGTGATCGCTCCAGGTCGCTCGCAGCCCTCCAGGGCGCCGCCGCGCTTGACGAGCATCTGCCTCCCGCCGGCCGGGCATACGTCAACGCCTACCTCGCTCGTGAGTTGGCCGCTGCGGGCGACGATCCTGGCTCGGGGCGCGCGTTGGAGCGTGCCCTCGACGCGGTGCGCCTGGTTGGCCGTAGCGAGCCTGGCTGGGGCTGGTGGTCAACGCATGCGCAGCTGTCTGGCTGGGACGGCGCGCGGGCTACGGTGTTCACTGGGCTGCGCCCGCTGTGCCTTGGCCGCTATCGCGAGGCTGTTCCGTTGCTGGAGGGCGCGTTGGACGGCACGGCCGTGCCGGTCCGCCGCGCCGCACTGCATAAGGACCTTACGCGGGCCTCCGTAGGGTTGGATGAGCCTGAGCGGGCCCGCGCTGAGGCGCTCGCTACCCTCGACGAGGCTGACGCGCACGGGCTCAGCATCGTGGCGAAAAACCTCCGTGAGGTGCGTGCCACCTTCCCGACCCACTGGCCCTCGTCGGTGACCGGGGAGATCGACGAGCGGCTCGCGCTTCTTTGACCACCTGTTGCCGCTCGGCGAGGTGAGCGTGCGCCCTGAGCTGCTTAGTCGCCTGCGCCCAAGCGGGCGCGTACGCGATCTGCGCTGGCGCGCAGATCGGCGAGCTGGTCAGGCTGCGCGTACGCCGGGCCGTAGGTTGCATCGAGCCGCTCGTACCATGTGATCGCTTGCAGGTAGGCGTCGAGGGCGGGGTCGAGTTGGCCGCGCAGCTCGTTGATGGTGGCGACGTTGTCGAGTGAGACGGAGAGGTCGCGCAGGGACTCGGGGGTCTCGCCGTAGTGGTCGAGGATGCGCTGGCGGACTGGCGGAGGTGAGGGATGTCGTAGGTCCGCTCTCCGCGGCGGACGCGTTTTACTCTCGGGTACATGGTTGGCACAACTGTATCGGGCGGCTAGGGGAACTACAAGCATGTCAGATAAGGTTGGCCTGTTGGCGTGTCATCGGGGTTGGCACAACGTTGGCTGGTCTGTTGGCGTGCTGGTAGGGCCGCTGCCAGCGAAAACACCGCCGTCGCCCCCTGCCATGCCCCACTACACCGCGGAAAACGGGACTAGCCGATATCGACCGGGCCGGCGTCTTCACAGTGCAGGTCCGTATGCGCGGGGGGAGTCCGCATCGCCGTCCTCCCCGGCTTCGGCCCGGTCCTGCGCCACCATCTCACCGTCGGAGATTACGACCGCATGCGGTTCAGTCTTCGCCAGGCGGCACGGCTGCTCTTCACGGCAGGCGCTGACGAGTTGTACCCGCCGGCCCCTGGCGTCCCCCGGACTCTTCCGGAGGCCGAGGAGTTCAGCGCCCGCAGCCACCCCCGCCGCTGGGAGCTCGTGTGCGTCCACGCCATGGCATCCTGCCGCATGGGCAGCCCGGAGCGCGGTGGCGTATGCGACGCGGACGGCAGGCCTCACGGTTTTGTCAACCTCCGCCTGTGCGACGCCAGTGTTCTGCCTGGCGCGACGGGCATCAGCCCACAGGGAACGATCATGGGATTCGCTCACGAGATCGTCGCTCGCTACCTGTCCCGCTCCTCCTAAGCGATGGGCACCCCTTGGCTGATCCCGCCTGGTGTTCTCGCGACGTGCGCGACCGATCTGGAGTGCGATCTCGCCGTCATCGGCTCGGGCATGGGCGGTTCGACGGTCGCGTACGCGCTCCGCGACTGTGGCGCTCGGCTGCTGATCGTGGAACGCGGGGACTTCCTGCCTCGGGAGTACGAGAACTGGTCAGCCGATGCGGTCTTTAGTCGAGGGCGGTACCGCAATGCCGACTGCTGGTACGACGAAGCGGGCAAGCCGTTCTTCCCTGGCGTGTACTACTACGTGGGAGGCAACACCAAGATCTACGGCGCCACGCTGCCGCGGTTCCGAGAGACCGACTTCGAGCCGATCGAGCATCCCGACGGCGTCTCGCCCGGCTGGCCGGTCAGCTACTCGGATATGGAGCCCTACTACGCCGAGGCTGAGCGCCTTTACCGTGTCCACGGGACGGCTGGTCAAGACCCGACGGAGCCGTGGCGCTCCTGCGGCTATCCCTTCCCGGGCGTGCCGCACGAGCCAGTGATCGCCGCGCTCGCCGGCGCCATGCGCGACCAAGGCCTCCATCCGTTCGACATGCCCATCGGCATCGACCTGCGCCCGGGCGGCGCCTGTATCCGCTGCCATACCTGCGACGGGTTCCCGTGCCTGGTCGACGCCAAGAGCGACGCGGAGATCTGCGCCCTGCGCCCCGCCCTGCGCAGCGGCAACGTGAGGCTGCTGACGCGCACGACGGTGACCCGCCTGCGAACCAGCGCGGACGGCCGGCGCGTCGTCGAGGCGATCGCGGTCCGCGATGGGCGTGAGCTGCGTATCCGCGCCGGCCGTTTCGTCGTCGCGTGCGGGGCGGTCAACACCGCGGCGCTGCTGCTGCGCTCCACCGCTGCGGCGTACGAGCAGGGGCTGGGGAATGCGTCCGGCCAGGTCGGGCGCAACTACATGGTCCACAACACCACGTTCATGGCCGCCGTCGACCCGCGCCGGCGCAACGATGCCGTGTTCCAGAAGACGCTGGGGATGAATGACTGGTACCTGGCAACGGATACCTCCTACCCCCTGGGCAACGTGCAGACGTTGGGCAAGCTCCACGCCCCGATGGTCAAGGACAAGGGTGCTCGCCCTCGCGCTCCCGCTTGGTTGTTGGAGCTGGGGACCCAACGCAGCGTCGACCTGTACCTGATCAGTGAGGACCTTCCCACGCCGGAGAACCGGGTCACCCTTGGCGCCGGTGGCCGCGTCACCGTGCATTGGCGCCCGAACAACCTGGCTTCCCACCATGAACTGGCCCGGCGGACGGGACGCGTCCTCCGGCAGGCTGGATATCCGCTGATCTTTACTCATCGAGCGGATCGCGACGAACTCCCATCAATGCGGCACCGCGGTCATGGGCACTGACCCGGCCACGAGCGTCCTCGACCCGAGCTGCCGGGTCCATGGCGTCGAGAACCTCTGGGTTGCCGATAGCTCGTCGTTCCCCTCGTCCGCAGCGGTGAACCCCGGGCTGACCGTGGTGGCAAACGCCCTCCGCATCGCCGCCGGGTTGTTGAACTAGCCGGTGAGGCGGTCGAGTTCTGTTGCTGATTCGTTCGCGACGCTCTCAGGCGACGCTCTGCGACCCCCACCTGCTCATTGCGGCCATAGCGGGTGACGGTGGCAGCGGTCCACTCCTCATGGAGTTGGGTCAAGAGCCGCTGATGCTCTCCTGCCCAGCCGCGCAAGTCTGGTATCACCCCGTTATGTTCATGTTTTGTGTGCGCTCGTCTGAGCACATTGCAGCACGTACGTTTGGGCGGCAACGGGTCGGTGCCGCCCTTGCGCCTCGGAGGTTGCGGGCGCCCCTACGGGGGGTTACCGTGCTATTTAGTTCGCCGACACGATTGACATGTCCGCGCACGGCGGGACGCAATTGGATGCCGAGCATGACTGAGGGTAACGCGGCTGAGGTGATGGTCCTGCCTCCAGAGCTTTACATGCGCAGGACAGCTTTCGAGTTCGGCGGGGACGTCATTCGAGCTACTGCCACGCAGAGCCGTATCAAAACCTATCTCGCTGAATGTCAAAGGTTGTGCCCAGCGGAGGGAGGCGGGGGCCTCGACTCCTACTGGTGCCGAGAACGAGCGCTCTATGACCTGTACGCAGCGCAGGCACAAGATGGGTATAACACATTCCTTCCCAGCCGGGTACATAGTCATCGGATGCTGGTCAACGCGCTGGACCGTCTTGCGCTACGGCCCGGGTACTCCGTCATCGACCTTGCGTGTGGGAACGGCCTGCTCGGGCACTGCCTGGATGGCAGGGTAGACCGCTACACCGGTTTGGACATCTCCATCGCGGCGTTGATCTATGCCCGCGCGCTGGCCGGTGCGAATCCGGGCCGCATGGCGCCCGACTGTTTCATTCAGGGCAGCTGCCTGAACGCTCCGTTCGCCACGAACTCAACCAACGTGTGCGTGGTGTTCCGCGCTATGGAGCGCTTTGACCCAGAATCCCAACAACGAGTGGTTGCGGAAGGCCTCCGCGTCGCTACCGATTTCTTGTGCATATCTGCACCGAACACCCAAAGCCCACTGTTCGAGGCGTTTGAAGCCATCGCCCGGCTCGAACAACAGGAAGGCGCCACTATGTTCTCCTACCCTCAAGGAGACGGCCGCTTTCCTGTAGATTTTGCTACGCTCGCATCAGCGGCCGGAGGGCGGGTGCTTGCCCGCGGCACTCTAGACATCGTCCCTCCCCCTCGATGGGTGTTGTCATCTGACGATATGGCCGCCCGCGCTTTCTACGAGAAGGCGGTGCGCTTGGCGAGGAAGGCCGATCGGGGATGCGCGCTAGAGGCGTGGGCCGCGAGCGAGGCAGCGCTGGACGAAGAGCAGAAGGACACATTTGGCACCCTCACCTACGCAGTGCTGGCTCCCGGAGCACCATGATCTCCGACGGCGCTGGGCCGCGTGAGCGAAGGCGCGGCGTTCGTCGCCCTGTCAGTTGCAACGGAAGGCCTGTGGGTGGCGGGTCAGGACGTCGAGGTAAGAGCCGGCTGGTGGGGGGCGCCCGTTGAGCACCGAGTGGTCGCACCGCGCGTTGTACGCCACGGCGAAGGCCGCGGCGGCGTGAGCCGAGGCGTACTCGGGCGGCGACCAGGGCCTGCCACGGGCGGTGGCGTACGACGCCAAGAAGCCCTGGACCTCGCCCGGCTCGGGAGCGTCGGTCGACGCCACGCCCGGCCTGCCCTGGCAGGTGAAGATGCCGGCCGAGACTCCAGCGAACACCTCCTCGGGCGCGAGGACGAGACTGTCCCAGTCGTACACCATCACGAGGGTGGAGCCGACGAAGCGCAGGTTCTGCGACTCCTAGTCGCTGTGGCACACCAGCGGGTCGCTGGTCAAGTCCCCTAGCCGGCGCCGGGCCTGGCGGCCGATGTCGTCAATCCTTCCCACCCACCCCGCTAAATCCCCGCTAAATCAAGACGCGTTGCGCTAGCTTGCCTGATCGCGGCCGTAGCCGCGCTGGTCGCGCTGATCGTCCTGCAATAGCAGGCAATTGTTTGGTTCTTGCGGTCCTTGACGCGTGACCCGTGAGAGCATGAGCATGGGTCGGACGCAGGAGGCGGATATGAGCACCACGGCGTTGATCGTCATCGACATGCTCAATCCCTACGCGCACGAGGACGCCGAGGTGCTGGGGAATAACGTCGCGGACATCGTCGAGCCACTGGGGCAGCTGATCGACCGGGCTCGCATTCGCGACGATGTGCGACTGATCTTCATCAATGACAATTACGGTGACTTTGCCGCCACGCGGGAGGACATCGTGGCGCGTGCGTGCAACGGCAAGCGCCCGGACCTTGTCGCACCGATCGTCCCGCCGAAAGACTGCCCGTTCCTGATGAAAGTCCGCCACAGTGCCTTTTACAGCACCCCCCTCGACTACCTGCTACGGCAAGGCAACATCGAAAAAGTTATCTTGACCGGCCAGGTAACCGAGCAGTGCATCCTGTACAGCGCGCTGGACGCCTATGTGCGTCACTTCACGATCTGCGTACCCCGCGACGGTGTCGCGCACATCGACGCACAGCTGGGCAAGGCGGCCCTGCGAATGATGCAGCGTAACATGCACGCCGAGATCGTCACAACAGCACAATGCCTCGATTGAATATGACGACAGTCAAGTTAATCTATAATTTATGCTGAGCCTCGATGTACTCAATGGCTTCCCCGACCGTTGTGATTTTCTCAGCCTCTCCGCCAGGGATCTCTATCCCGAACTCCTTTTCGAATTGAGATACGAGTTCGGTCATGTCATGGGAGGTAGCTCCGAGATCTTCTACAAATCTCGCCTGGCGCGTGACCTGATCCTCAGGTACCCTAATTTGTTCTATGATAATCTGTGCCATGCGTTCTTCGACGCCCATGGGTAGTCACTCCTCTAGACTCAGGGTGAGACGATCGGCCAGTGAATGCAATATCAACTCGTGGATCCGTCCGTCATCGACCTCTGCGGTCATGTATGTGCAGACGGGTTGGCGCCGCCGGTCCGTCGGCGAACCGGGATTGAGCAGACGCAGGCCGTTGGCAGTGGTGGTATCCCAGGGAATATGGCTGTGCCCGAAGACAAGGACGTCGGCGTCCGGGAAGAGCCTTTCACACCGCTGCTCGCGACCTTTGGCAGGGCCGGTGTCATGGACGATCGCAAGCCGCAGGCCGTCGCATTCGACACGCGCCACCTCAGGGAGGCGCTGCCGTACCTCTGGGATGTCGTTGTTGCCGTAGACCGCAACGAGCCGTCGGGCGTGTCGATCGAGCGTGTCCAGCGTGGCGAGGTCTATCCAATCACCCGCGTGAATGACGATATCCGCGCGGTTTACCTCGGCCCGTAACTCATGGGGCAACGTACGGGCACGCTTCGGTATGTGGGTGTCAGAAACCAGCAGAAGGCGCACGGCAGATCGTCTCCTGGGTTTGCGGCTGATGGATCCGGCGGCCGAGAAAATATACGACACCAGCGTGCGCCGGCTCGGCGGGCCGTCCGGCTCGGGCGGGTCGTGCCATGCCGCGCCGTGGTGGGAGGATCTTGGCGCCCGCGTTCGACGTGCCCAGGGCTGGTCGCATGGCGGTGGTGAGCGATCCGGTCGGCGCGGAGTGTGGTCTGTGGCAGGTCAGGTCGACTTGCGGTGTTGCGTGATCCGCTTGGGGCGTTGTTGATTGTTGTAGTCGAGCGGCTGGGGTAGGGGTATAGGCTGCGGTCTTTGGGCGCCTGCGGGTTGAGGCGTTGGGTTGATGGTCCTGTGTAGCTACGGGTTTGGTGGCGCGGCATCCCCGCCTCGCGCCAGCCGAGCCTGAAGCGACGGTCCTGTACGGTCGCACCTCGGCTTCGGGGTCAAGGGCACATCTACTCATCGTCAGGCTTACGAACCAGGCCCGGCCGCTCCTGGATGCCGCCGTGCGGAAGCTGTCTGACCACAAACGTCCCGTCCGTTCGAGACGCACTCATGCAGCGGGAGAACCGTTCCTCGCGGGTCGGAGGCCGTAGCCGCTGTTAGCTCGTGCCGCCTCTCCTAGCCGCGACAGTCCCTCGCCCAACCAGATTGCTCGCGCGGCTCCTCCTCCGGCTCGGAGTGCGCCTGTGTCCGCGCCGCCGGGGCGCAGATCGAGGGGTCCGCGCGACGTGGAAGGCGGCTTGCAGCAGGTCGATACCGCGTGCACCGCCTCACGGACATGAGCGATCACCGCACGAGCAGCCGTTGGACACGCCACCTCGATCCGCATCCAGGACGGGACCCGCTGATAGGTCTACTGCACGTATTGCGTCGCTGGGCTGCCTGTCATGTCGTCGCCGTTGTCGTCGTCGCCCTCGCCGCAGCCGCCCAGCCCCAACGCCATCACGACGACCGCCGACACCAGCATCCACGCCCTGCGCCTGAGAAACGTCAGCATGTCACTCACCTCGCTTTTGACACCGGCAGTCTCTTCCTACATCCGCCCCCGGCATGCACCGGACAAACCTCCCCCTTGTCGACAGTGTGGACGCTCACATTATTCCCCAGAGGGAACGTCACGATTTTTCCCACCTAGGTTTCTGAACACGTTCTACGCTGTTTCGCCTCCGTTATCACGGACCGCAGACCGGTCAGGCCGCTTGCTCGGCCGGTAGCTACGCCCGGCGCATCCCCCATGATCCCGGACACCCGGGCCAGGCTTGCCGCAGGCTGCCGCCACACCCGGCCTGCGGCAGGAACGGCGGCAAACACTCGCGCCACGGTCTCCAGCGTTCCCGCTCGACGGTCGGGCGGCGGTTGCCTTGACGTTCACCGCGACGGCGACTCCGGGTCCCATCTCACAGCTCTGATCCCGGTGCCTTCGGTCACGGCGTGCTCCGCTCCCAGCGCGTCCTCGAGCCGGCCAAACAGCTCGTGGCGGGCTCGCTCGTCGACGACCATGATCCCCCTCCCCAGCCCTGTGAACAACCGCGCTCACTGTGCCGCGGACCCCCGCCCAACGCGCCAGCCTGGTCTCCAACGACTGTGGATAACCGTCCGTGAGCGTCCGCGATCAACCCGTCACTGCCTGGGACGGCAGCATCCAGGAGCGGCCGAATGGAGGGTCGGCCCGCGCCGGGCCGGGCTTGTGACCTAGCACCTGGACGACGCCGAGCGACCGGCACTCGAAGCTGTGCGCCGCGCCGGCCATATAGGCCCGCCAGACCCGGTAGTCGGCCTCAGATGCGGCGGCGACCGCCTGGTCGTGGTGCGCCTCGAGGCTCCGCAGCCAGCGCCGGAGGGTCAGGGCGTAGTGGGGGCGCAGCTGCTCGACGTCCAACACCTCGAACCCGCCTCGCTCGATCTCCCGCACGATCCGCCAGGCCGGGACGAGTCCGCCGTCGGGGAACACGTAGGCGCCGAGGAACGTGCGCTCCCGCCCGGTCCGGACCCGGTCCGCGTCGCCGAGCACGATGCAGTGATTGAGGAACGACCCACCCTCGGCGAGCAGCCTCCAGACCGCTGTGACGTACTCGCCGAGGCGGCCCGGGCCGACGTGCTCGGCCATGCCGACCGACGCGACCGCGTCGAAGCGCTCGTCGAGGTCGCGGTAGTCCTGCAGCCTGATGTCGATCTGGCCAGCGAGCCCCTCGCGGGCCAGCAGTTGGCGCCCCGCCTCGGCCTGGGTGCGCGACAGCGTCACGCCGACGCCGTGGACGTCGTAGCGCCCGGCGGCGTGGGCGAGCAGCGAGCCCCACCCGCAGCCGATGTCGAGCAGCCGCATCCCGGGGCGCAGCCGCAGCTTGCGGCAGATGAGGTCGAGCTTGCGCTCCTGCGCGGGCTCCAGCGGCTCGCCCGGGTTGGCGAAGTAGGCGCAGGAGTAGACCAGGTTGGCGTCGAGGAACTGCTCGTAGAAGGCTTGCGGCAGGTCATAGTGAAACGCGATCGCCTGCGCGTCACGCGTCTTCGAGTGCATCCGGCCATGCAGGGCGGCGCGGCGGGGGTGGTGGCGCCGTGGCGGGCGCGGCAGGGCGCGAACCCGGCGGAGCAGCGGCAGGAGGTCGATCGTGTCAAGCGCGATACGCTCGCCCAGCGCCATCGCCGCCACAGGATCCCCCTCCAGGTCGATCGCGCCCTCGACGTAGGCCTCCCCGGCGGCCAGGTCGAAGGGTGGCCGCAGCAGCGCGCGCAACGACCATGGATACGTGAGCACGATGCGGAACCCCGCCGCCCCATCGCCAAGCTCGGTGCCGTCCCAAAGCCGCACGGGAACCGAGATCCCGACACGATGCTCCAGCTCAGCGTGGACCCGCCGGGCCGCCTTCTCCGCGCTTTTGCGGGCTGTGGCCACCCGCCGCGTTGCTGTCGCAGCCACCTCCTGGAAGGCTACTCGGAGTCCTCGCGCTGTTCACTCCATGGAGCAGAGCCCGCCGCAAAGGAGACGCCATGACGCTTCGTGACCGCCTCGCGCTTTGGCCTGCCTACCGGCAGCTGGTTGGCGGCGACCGGCTCGGGCGGGGCCGCGCGGCCCAGTCGCCGCGCTCGGCGGCGCTCACCCCGCGCCTGGAGGCCGCCGACCACGTGGTCGACTCCATCTGCCCCTACTGCGGGGTGGGCTGCGGGCAGAAGGTCTACGTCAAGGACGGCCAGATCATCCAGGTCGAGGGCAACCCTGACAGCCCCATCTCGCGCGGCAAGCTGTGCCCGAAGGGCTCGGCGACGAAGCAGCTGGTCACCTCGCCGCTCCGCGAGTACCGCGTGCGCTACCGCCGCCCGTACGGGACCGCCTGGGAGGACCTCGACCTCGACACCGCGATGGACATGATCGCTGACCGGGTGATCGCCACCCGGCGTGACATGTGGGAGGACGCCGACGAGGACGGCAACCCGTTGCGGCGCACGATGGGGATCGCGAGCCTCGGCGGGGCGACGCTGGACAACGAGGAGAACTACCTGATCAAGAAGCTGTTCGTCGGGCTGGGCGTCGTCCAGGTCGAGAACCAGGCCCGTATATGACACAGCTCCACGGTCCCCGGTCTGGGGACCTCGTTCGGTCGCGGCGGCGCCACGACGTTCCAGCAGGACCTGACCAACGCTGACGTTATCGTGATCCAAGGCTCGAACATGGCCGAGCAGCACCCGGTGGGTTTCCAATGGGTGGTCGAGGCCAAGCGGAGAGGCGCGACGGTCATCCACGTCGACCCGCGCTTCACGCGCACGAGCGCGCTCGCTGACCTGCACGTGCCGATCCGCTCGGGCACCGACATCGCGTTCCTCGGCGGGATCGTGCGGTACATCTTGGAGGGCGGCCGCGAGTTCCGGGAGTACGTCGTCGCCTACACCAACGCGGCCACGATCGTGAGCGAGGACTTCCAGGACACGGAGGACCTCGACGGCCTCTTCTCCGGCTATGACCCCTCCACCGGGCAGTATGACCCGACAACTTGGCAGTACGAGGGGATGGCGGCGGCCTCGGCGGCTGGCCAGCGTGAGGAGGACGCCGCGACGGGCGAGCTGGCCGGCGCTGGCGGCAGCGCGCTTGCGCACGGTCAGCCGCCAGCGCGCGACGAGACGTTGCAGCACCCCCGCTGCGTGTTCCAGCTGCTGCGCAAGCACTTCCAGCGGTACACGCCTGAGCTGGTGGAGCAGGTGTGCGGCGTGCCGAGGGAGCGCTTCCTCCAGGTCGCCGAGGCGCTGTGCGCGAACTCAGGGCGCGAGCGGACTGGCGCGTTCTGCTACGCGGTCGGCTGGACCCAGCACACCGTCGGCGTGCAGTACATCCGCACCGCCGCGATCATCCAGCTGCTGCTCGGCAACATTGGGCGGCCCGGCGGCGGGATCCTCGCGCTCCGCGGCCACGCGAGCATCCAAGGCTCGACCGACATCCCGACGCTCTACAACCTGCTGCCCGGCTATCTCCCGATGCCCCGCGCCGGGCACTCCCATAGCCTCCAGGACTACGTCAGCAAGAACGCGTCGCCGACTGGCTTCTGGGGCCACATGTCCTCCTACGCCACGAGCCTGCTGAAGGCGTACTTCGGCCCCGCGGCCACCAGCGACAACGACTGGTGCTTCGGCTACCTGCCGCGTATCAACGGCGACCACTCCGCCTACCGCAGCGTGATGGGCATGCTCGACGGCAAGGTCTCCGGCTACTTCCTGCCTGGCCAGAACCCCGCGGTTGGCTCCGCGAACTCGCGGCTCCACCGCCTGGCGCTCGCGAGCCTCGACTGGCTCGTCGTGCGCGACTTCTCGCTCACCGAGTCGGCGAGCTTCTGGGAGGACGGCCCCGAGATCGAGTCCGGCGAGCTGGAGCCCGAGGAGATCGGCACCGAGGTCTTCTTCCTGCCCGCCGCCGCGCACACCGAGAAGGACGGGTCATTCACCAACACCCAGCGGCTGCTCCAATGGCACGACAAGGCGGTCGAGCCGAGAGGCGACTGCCGCTCGGAGCTGTGGTTCTTCTACCACCTCGGGCGGATCATCAAGGAGAAGCTCGCCGGCTCATGCGACCAGCGCGACCGGCCGATCCTCGACCTGGCGTGGGACTACCCGGTCCACGGCGAGCACGCCGAGCCCGACGCCGAGGCGGTCCTCGCCGAGATCAGCGGCTGGGACGCTGACGGCGCGCCGCTGTCGAGCTACACCCAGCTCCGGGATGACGGATCGACGGTCTGCGGCTGCTGGATCTACTGCGGCGCGTACGCGGACGGGGTGAACCAGCCCCGCCGGCGCAAGCCAGCCGGGCAGCAGCACTGGGTCGCCCCGCAGTGGGCGTGGGCGTGGCCGGACAACCGGCGCATCCTCTACAACCGCGCCTCCGCGGACCCTGAGGGCAAGCCGTGGTCAGCGCGCAAACGCTACGTCTGGTGGGACGAGGAGGCTGGCCAGTGGACGGGGTACGACACCCCGGATTTCTCCCGGGGCATGCGGCCCGACTACGTCCCGGGGGAAGGCGCCAGGGCTGAGCTGGCGCTGCGTGGCGACGAGCCGTTCGTCATGCAGGCCGACGGCAGGGGCTGGCTGTACGTCCCATCGGGGCTGAAGGACGGCCCGCTGCCAACCCACTACGAGGCGCACGAGTCGCCATGCGCCAACCCGCTCTACGCGCAGCAGTCGAGCCCGCTCCGCCAGCAGTTCCCGCGTGACCACAACCCGTCCAACCCGGCCGGAGCGGCGTACCCATACGTCATGACGACCTACCGGCTGACCGAGCACCACACCGCGGGCGGGATGAGCCGGACGGTGCCGCACCTCGCTGAGCTGCAGCCAGAGATGTTCTGCGAGGTCAGCCCCGCGCTCGCCGCCGAGCGTGGGCTGGACCACGGCGGCTGGGCGACGATCGCCACCTCGCGCGCCGTGATCGAGGCGCGCGTGCTCGTCACGGACCGGATCCCGCCCTTGAAGGTCCAGGGCCGGACCGTCCACCAGGTCGGGCTGCCCTACCACTGGGGCTTCCGGGGGTTGGTCACCGGCGACTCGGCAAACGACCTTTTGCCGATCGTGCTTGACCCCAACGTGCACATCAGCGAGTACAAGACCGCGACCTGCGACATCCGCCCGGGCCGCCGCCCGCGGGGAGGGCTGCTATGACCGGTATCCGCGCCTCGCGAGCCGCGCCTGGCTATGACGGCCAGGCCCAGCCGCGGATGGGCTTCTTCACCGACACGACGGTGTGCATCGGGTGCAAGGCCTGCGAGGTCGCCTGCAAGGAGTGGAACGGCATCCCGGCCGTCATCGGCGAGTTCTCGGGCGACTCGTACGACAACCACCACGATGGCCTTAACGCGGACACCTGGCGCCACGTCGCCTTCATCGAGCAGCCTGGCGCCGGGGGCGAGCTCCGGTGGCTGATGAGCTCGGACGTCTGCAAGCACTGCACCACCGCGGCCTGCCTGGACGTCTGCCCGACCGGCTCGCTGTTCAAGACCGAGTTCGGCACCGTGGTCGTGCAGGAGGAGATCTGCAACGGCTGTGGCTACTGCATCCCCGCCTGCCCCTACGGCGTGATCGGCCAGCGTGAGGGCGACGGCCGGGCGTGGAAGTGCACGCTGTGCTACGACCGGCTGAAGGCCGGGGAGGAGCCAGCCTGCGCGAAGGCCTGCCCGACGGACTCGATCAACTTCGGGACGCTCGAGGACATGCGGGCGATGGCTGGTGACCGGCTCGCCCAGGTGGTCGAGGCCGGGCTGCCCGGCGCCCAGCTCTACGGTGACGGGCCGAGCAATGGGGTCGACGGCGCCGGGTCGATCTTCCTGCTGCTGGACGACCCTGAGGTCTACGGCCTGCCGCCCGACCCGATCGCGACGACGAAGGACCTGCCCAGCGCTTGGCGGGCGGCGGCGCTGGCGGCAGGCGCGCTGGTCGCTGGGATCGCCGCCGCGTTTCTTGGGGATCGCCGGTGACCAGCGCCCGCACCTACTACGGCCGCCCGGTGATCAAGCCGCCGGTGTGGACGCGGGAGATCCCTTGGTACTTCTTCTTCGGGGGGATGGCCGGGGCCGCGGCGACGCTGGCCGCTGTCGCGCGGGGCAGGGGGAACGAGCGGTTGGCGGACGCTGCCGGGCGGGTCGCGCTGGCCGGAGGGTTGGCGAGCCCGCCGCTGCTCATCTCCGACCTTGGCCGCCCAGACCGTTTCCACCACATGCTCCGGGTCGCCAAGCCGACCTCGCCGATGAGCGTCGGCTCGTGGGTCCTCATGGTGTTCGTGCCAGCCGCCGGGGGCGCCGCGGTCCTGTCCACGCTTGGCTGGCTGCCACGCTTGCAACGGGCCGCCGAGGTGGCCGGGGCCGCGCTCGGGCCGGCCATGTCGACCTATACCGCGGTGCTCGTCGCGAGCACCGCGGTCCCGGCCTGGCACGAGGCCCGCAAGGAGCTGCCGTGGGTGTTCGCCGGAGGATCGGCGGCCAGCGCTGGCGCCGCGGCCCTGTTGCTGGTGGATGGCGAGGAGGCCGCGCCTGCGCGCAAGCTCGCGGTCTCCGGCGCGGCCGTCGAGCTGGTCGCCGCCTGGCTGATGGAGCGCCGCCTGGGCGAGCTCGGCGAGCCGTACCAGATGGGCGCGGCGGGCGGGTTGTCGAGGCTTGCCACGGGCCTGTCCGCCGCTGGCGCGGGGCTGCTCGGCCTGCTGGGCCGGCGCCGTGGCGCGGCGGTGGCCGGCGCGGCGCTGGTCCTGGCCGGCGCCGCCGCCGAGCGTTGGGCGGTCTTCAAGGCCGGCTTCGCCTCCGCCCAAGACCCGAGGTACACGGTCAAGCCGCAACGCGAGCGCATCAGCGGGCGTGAGGTCCCCGATGCGTGACGGCCTCGTCGACCTCGCGGTCAGGGCGGCGCATCGGGCCGGCGCCGCGCTCCTCGAGCGCTATGGCCATGCGGGGCGCGTCGAGGCCAAGACGAGCGCCACGGACCCGGTCAGCGACGCCGATCGGGCGTCGGAGGCGTTGCTCGTCGAGACGATCCTCGGCGAGCGCCCCGACGACGGGCTGCTCGGCGAGGAGGGCGCGCGGCAGCGGTCGGGCAGCGGGCTGCGGTGGGTCATCGATCCGTTGGACGGCACGGTCAACTACCTCTACCGCCACCCTGGTTGGGCGGTGAGCGTGGCCTGCGAGCAGCTCGATGAGGCCGGCGAGTGGCAGGCGCTCGCCGGCGTGGTCCACAACCCGCTCGCGGGCGAGACGTTTACCGCGGCTCTCGGTGCTGGCGCGTGGCTCGGCGATCGGCGGCTGCGGGTGAACGACCCGGTCCCAGTCGCGCGGGCGCTCGTCGCCACAGGCTTCAGCTACGATCCCGAGGTGCGCCGCCGCCAGGGCAGATGCGTCGCGGCGTTGCTCCCTCAGGTGCGCGACATCCGGCGGGTGGGCGCGGCGGCGCTCGACTTATGCTCGCTCGCGGCTGGGCGTGTCGATGCGTACTACGAGGAGATGCTGTCGCGGTGGGACTGGGCCGCGGGCGCGCTGATCGCGGCGGAGGCCGGCGCGGTCGTTGACCCTCTGCCGCCGCTCAAGGGCGAGCCTGGGATGACCGTGGTCGCCGCAGGCCCGGCCCTCCAGCCGCTCCTCCACGCGCTTCTCTCGCAATAGGGCAGACCTCCCGCCGAGGGCCCTCAGACCGGCGTATCAAACCCGGCGGTACGAGCCTCTTGTGTACACGCGCCCCATGCTCAGGCAGGTAGCGCACCACGGCCTCGTGAGAGTGATACTGCGTATTCTTCATCGATTAGGGAAGAAGGGATGAAGATGGAGAGGCTGCCGATTATCTACGTTCGGGGGTTCGCGGGCGGCGAGCGTGGCATCGAGAAGGCTGTCGAAGACCCGTTCTATGGATTTAATGAAGGGTCTGTCCACGTCCGCGTTGGCTCCTCGGGCGACCCGAGCTTCTACCAGTTCGAGAGCCCGCTGTTGCGGCTCATGATCGACGAGGGTTATCACGTCCTCGTCCGTGGCAGTCAGGAGCGATACCTCGCTGACGCCGTGCCCGGAAAGGTCCCGTGGAAGTCGATCTGGGTATATCGATTCTACGATGCCTCCGCCGCGAGCCTGAGCAGGCTGGCGTACGATCCCAAGCGCGAAGACGTGGGCGTCAGCCCCCCCGAAGCGCATCAACGGTTCCAGCTCGAACGCGCCGCCGAGGGCCTGCTCGCCCTCATCAAGATGGTCAAGGACCGCACTGGCGCGCCACGCGTGCACCTTGTCGCCCACTCGATGGGCGGGCTGATCTGCCGGTGCCTGATCCAAAAGGTCCTGCTAGACCATAATGACCATGCGCTTAACCACATCGATCGGTTGTTCACCTACGGCACCCCACACGGCGGGATTCACTTCGATGTAGGGTTCGGCCTGCTTGAGCAGACGCGGGATACCCTCAACGTCTACGGCGCCAATGTATTCGGGCCACGCCAGATGTACGCCTACCTTACCCCTACTGACCAGTACCGCGACGATGGACCGCCCGAGGAGTGGCAACCGAACGAGATCCCCGAGGAGGCGTTCCCCGCTGACCGGGTTTTCTGCCTGGTCGGGACCAACCCGTCTGACTATGACGTCGCCTTTGGCCTGTCCTCCAAGGTCGTCGGTGCCAAGAGCGACGGGCTCGTGCAGATTGAGTCCGCCTATGTGCCCGGCGCGAACCGAGCGTTCGTGCATCGCAGCCACTCTGGCCGCTACGGCATGGTCAATTCCGAGGAGGGATACCAGAATCTGTACCGGTTCCTGTTCGGCGACATCGAAGTCACCGCTGACCTTGTCAACCTTCATCTTCCGAACGGCGACGCGGTCTGGCAAGCCGAGACGAAGCTGTCGATCCGGGGCCTGCCGATTGTGATGCACGAGCAGGTGGCGGCGCACTGCTGCCCGATCCTGCTCGAATGGTCCAAAACTGCCGACACCGCAGACCGGCCGGTGCCGCTGGTCACCACCTTCCTGTCGTCACGGGCGACCCGGCCCGACCAGGCCGGCACAATGCGGTACGTGCTGCAGCTACGAGTCAGCTCGATCCCGGAGCGCGCCGGTATTTTCTGGTTCCTCGACCACCTTGAGCAGTCTGCAGACTTCGACGACATGCTCGTCGTCGATGTCGAGCCGACCTGCAATGGCGCCCCTCCGCGCGTCTGGGCGACATGGGCCTCAACTATCCCAACGCCTCTGCGGAACTACCAGCCGGGCAGCGGGCATCTGTTGCGCGATGAGGACCCCGACGTAGGCGAATGGCAGGCGACCGTGACGCTACCCCGTCCGAGCGGGGACTTCCTCGGCCCCAAGGCCGCGGTGCGGCTCACCGGCCGGGCGCGGCGGCCGGCTGACGACCCGTCCTACACGACTTGACGGGCTGAGCAGCGGTGGGCCGGTGTCAGGCTGGGAAGTCGAAACGGTAACCCTGGCGGGGCAAGTCGCGGAGCAGGCGGCGGAGCGCGGCCACCGACTGGCTCCGCTCGCTCTGCCCACCGCTGATCCCGTCGTGCATCAGGATCACCCCGCCCGGTTTCAGCTCCCGGTTGACGGTGGCGATGATGGTGGGTACTCCGGGTCGTGACCAGTCCCGTGTGTCGACTGACCAGGCCAGGGATTTCATGCCCGCTTGCCTTGCCGTCTCTACTTGGTATGCCGACCAGGCGCCGTATGGCGCACGGTAGTACGGCACCGGCGCATTTGGCACGACCTTGTGGATCGCGGCAAGCCCACCGAGGATCTCGTCGCGGACATGCTGGTCAGAGGCCTCAGAGAGCTTGTTGTGATACACGGTGTGGTCACACAAGCGGTGCCCCTCTGCGGCGATCCGGCGGACGAGGGCGGGATAGCGGGTGACGTTCTCGCCGACAAGGCAAAACGTCGCCTGCACGTCGTGCTTCTTGAGCAGATCGAGCACCTGCGGTGTCCATGTGGGATGTGGCCCATCGTCGAATGTGAGCGCCACAAAACGTCCTTTGCGCGCCGTCGACGCGATCAGGCTGCTGTGGAACGTCACCAACTCGCCATCAGCCCCAGCCGTCAGCGCTGGCCCAGATCCGAAAGCGGGAACAATGCCGGCGAACACTGCGAGCAGCGTGATCAGCCAGCCCTGCAGGAAACGGGGCACCGGCGCCTCCCCTCTCGCCAGACCCGCCGATCCCACGGGTCAGGCAAATCGTCTTTGGCGTTCCCTCAGGGGCAGGACACTCAGGATGATTCAGAACGAGCGGTTGCCCCGCGGGAGAAACAGACAAAATCTACGCAAGGGCACCGCAGAACACAAACGCGCCGCCGTGCCGCCAGGTAGAGAGGGCATTCCTTTTGCGTGACGCCTTCCCGCAGCTGGGGTTAGCCAGTGGGTCGCTCGAACGTGACCAGCACCCCCTCGACCCCGCCAGGCCCGACGCGGCCTTTGACCTCGACCGCGGTGATCGTCCTGAGCTGCCAACCCTCGCGAGCCTGCTCGTTGAGCGTCTGCTCAACTTCTCGCCGCTCATCTTTCCACCCATGAGGCTTTCGCGTAGCTCGACAACCTTGTACTCGTACCGCTGCGCCATCTCGTCTCCTATCGTGCGTGTCTGGAGGGTTGCCTTGCGCCCGGACCGGCAGTATGCACGCCACAGGAGTTCGCCAGCACCGCGTGTCACACTTGGTCAATGGGTCATATGACACCCGGTCGTCTCGCCTTGCCGACGTCACCGGCGCCGGTCGCAACTGGGCGCGCAAGAGTAGTCATCGTCGGCGGGGGATTCGGTGGCCTGGCGTGTGCCAGGGCCCTTGATGGTCAACCGATCGATGTGCTGCTCGTTGATAGCCACAACTACCACCTCTTCACGCCACTGCTCTACCAGGTTGCGACGGCGCTGTTGAACCCCTCGGACATTGCATATCCATTACGGGCGTGCTTTCGCCGCTCGCCCAACGTGAGGTTCCACCAAGCACGAGTGGCGTCCGTGGATTTTGACGCCAAGGCCATTCACACGCAAATCGGGCAGAGGATCACCTACGACTACCTTGTCCTCGCGACTGGGAGTAGCGAGAATTATTTCGGTAACGAGCAGCTGGCCGAGTCTGCCTTTGGGCTGAAAACCTTAGGGCAGGCGCTGCGGTTGCGGAACCACGTGCTGGCCTGCCTGGAGCGCGCCTCCCAAGCCCATGACGCTGCCGAGCGCGATCGGTGGCTGACCTTCGTCGTCGTGGGAGGCGGGCCGACGGGGGTGGAGTATGCAGGTGCCCTGGTCGAGCTGCTCAAGCTGGTGCTCGGGCAGGACTATCCTGACCTTTCACCTGGGCTGGCCAGGATTGTGCTGGTAGAGGGGCTGGATCGGGTGCTCGCGGCGTTTCCAGAGCGCCTCAGCCGCTACGCCGGGCGCATCCTGCGGCGGCGGGGCGTTGAGGTCCGGACTGGGGTGCTGGTGAAGGAGGCCAGCGACCGCAGCGCGCTGCTCAGTGATGGCGAAAAGATCCAGACCGCGACCGTCGTGTGGTCCGCTGGTGTGCGACCGACCGCACCGGCGCAAGCGCCTGAGCCTCCCCGAAGCCGGTCGCAGCGGATCGAGGTCGACGCTCACCTGCGGATCGCCACCCGCCACGATGCGTTCGCCATCGGCGACGTTGCCTCAGTGCGCCATGGCGAGAGTGAGCTGCCGATGCTTTCGGCTCCCGCCATGCAAGCTGGGCGGCACGTCGCGAGGCTTATTCTCAATGAGGCGTGCCCGGCCTCAAGCCCGGCGCGAGGCCGGGTCAAACGGTTTTGTTACCGTGATAAAGGAACCATGGCAACCATCGGCCGCAATGCGGCCGTCGGGCAGATCGGCTCCCTCGCGTTCACGGGATTCATCGGCTGGGCGGCATGGCTCACCGTTCATCTGTACTACCTGGTGGGTTTTCGGAATCGATTCGCGGTCTTCGCGTCGTGGGGCTGGAACTACCTACGAAAAGACCGCCCCCTGCGCATCATTGTCCGAGCCGACGGCTCATAGATGAGGTCCGTTGCAGGTCACGCTGTCACCGGTGCAGCCCGCCCGGCGCCGACGGTGCCGAAATAGAGGGCGACTGCGGCGGACACGAGGTGCAAGAAGTTGTCAGCGCTTGCTGGGGTATGGATGTTGAGCAGCGTCTGCATCAGGTCGATTCCGGTGAAGCCAAGGATCGCCACCAGGAGGTACACGGCGCCCACGAGCGTGTTGACGCCCTTCGCCGTGGTGTGCCGGGTGGACGCGGCAAGCCACAGGCCGCCGACCGCGAGGTGCACGATGTTGTGTAAATAGTTCACTGGGAAGATTATCAACTTGTCGTTGGCAGAGCCTCCGAGGAACTGATTTGTAACGAAGAAACCGAGGATGCCGACGAGTACATACACGGCTCCGAACGCGAGCGCGAATAGCTGCGCCGGCGTTTTGCCGACCGTTGTGGCCATGAGGATTCCTTTTGTCGAGATGGCTCTTCGTCTAGGTTCGGAGCGCCCGCTGTGCCGGCTTGGTGGCGCGCGCAGGCGTGCCTTTGACTCATGATTCGTTTTTGTCCATAAATAAACCCTATTCTGGGGTTGCCAGGCTTTGGCCGCGTCGCGTCACGTTGAGCTTGGACGAGGATGTCGTGGAGGCCATTGGAGGCCGGAGCATGTCTACGATCGCGAACGAAGCCCCGCGTGAGGCGCTCGAGCTGGAGGCGCACCGCCAGGCGCTCTTGCGTTGGCTGGGCGAACTCAATGAGCGCTATGGCGCCCCCACCCCGGAAGACTACGCCTGGGCCGACGAGGTCCTTCACGAGGCAGAGGGTCTCTAGGCGACATCGCGACGCTCGCAGCTGCGATCCCCGGAACGCGGATGGTGATCCGGGATCCAGCGGCATGGTAGAGACGACTGCGGTGTGGTGCGGTCGGGGGCCGGCTAGAGAATGTCAGCCCGGACCGGCCGAGTCCCGACCGCTGCCCCTCTTTATCGTTCGCGGTGCCGCTGTTGTCGGCTCGCGAACCCTTAAAGACGGCCGGAGCGGAGGGCGACGTTTCGGGGATAGGGGTCTCGCCACCCCGCTCCGACCGCCGGCCTAGGACGACATCCAGATCACCGTTCGCCGCTGCCCCGCGGTTCGCCGCGTGTCCGCGCAGGCGTGCCACCACAGGCCGCATTGACCGCAGCGCACGACCACCTCGCCGGTCAACCGCAGGTCGAGCACACGGAGCGTCGTCTCCCAGCTGTGGCAGGGGGTCGCCACGCGCAGATGGGTGTCGGTTATGGCGAATGCGCCCGCGATCAGCTCGCTCACCGCCGCCACACCGCGATCCGCTCCTGCCCAGCTGGGACGTCGGGGAAGGAGACGGTCCAGATCTCTCCAGCCTTCGGGCAGGCCACGACGACCGGGGCGTGCGGGAGGCCGGCCAGGTCCTTGTGGTGGAGGCGGACTGTGGCCTTGTGGCACGGCGTCCAGCACAGCCACTGGCCGGAGCCGATTACGGCAGGTCCGACATGCTGTCGATCATCCATGTGGTGAGGATTGCGCATGAGCCGGGCGTGGAGTTCCGCCCAAACTCCCGAAGTGGCTTCCGTTGCCGTGGTAGCCGCAGATGGTCGGTTATGCTGCGTTCCCTTGTTGCTCGCTACCTTGGGGGAGGCGACGGATGCAGAAGTTTGAGGTCGTTACCGAGCTGCGGTTGCGCCGCGAGGCCGCTGAGAGGCCGTTACGCAAACTTCTTGTTGCGCAGTTGCAGCTGCGCTGTAGCAAGCCGACGAGCCTGAATGAGAAGCGGCTGTTCGAATGGGAGCTACGCGAGCACGAGCCCTGCGAGTTGCACGCGAATGCCCTGTGCGCGTACTTCCGGACACTGTCGGTCGCTGAGCTTGGGTTAGGTCATAGCGAGGCGGCGGCCTACTACTGGACGTGGGCGACCAAGGCGGAGAGGAAGGCAGAGGTGCACCGACGCAAGCTGCTCGAAAAGGGCGTGAAGGTGGCCGGCCCGGCGCTGCTGCCGGTGGGTCCGTTGACCGCGCTGGCGCAGCGGCTAGGCGGCCGGCCGAGCCTTGATCTGGCTGATGTGCAGGCGGCTGAGCACGTCGCCACTCATCTGGCCAGCGCGTATCTTGCCGCTCCGAACGCTGAGACGGTCCGTGCTGCGGTCGCGCATGTCCGTACGCTGGCTGACCGGCTCACGCTGGACTCCCTGAGCCCTGAGGTGCGGGCGCGGTTGGCTGCGGTTGCCTGTGACGCCGCCTCGCTCGCCGGCTACGCGACGCTGCACGCTGGACGGCGTGCTGAGGCCCGCTCGTGGTTCGACGACTCGATTGTGCTGGCGCATGAGGCTGGTGATCCTCGGTTGGAGGCGCTCGCGCTCGGTGCTCGCGCCTCCACGCTCTCAGCTCGACCGATGCCGGGATTTGGCCAGGGCGACCGGCGCGACTCCCTGGCTGCGCGGCAGGCTTCGAGCATGCTCGATCGGCATCTTCCGGCGCATGGGCGGGCGTATGTGAACGGCCTGCTTGCCCTTGAGCTTGCGGTTGCGGGTGATGATGCCGGTTCGGGCCGCGCGTTGGAGCGTGCGGTCGCCGCCGCTGCGCGGATCGGCCGTGAGGAGCCTGGCTGGGGCTGGTGGTCCCAGCATGCCGAGCTATCGGCTTGGGACAGCGCACGGGCAGGTATGTACACCGGTGCGCGCGCGTTGTTCCTCGGCCGTCACCGCGATGCGGTCCCGCTGCTTGAGGGCGCGCTTACCGATACGACCGTGCCGATTCGTCGAGCCTACGCACATCTTGACCTTACCCAGGCTTGGCAGGGTCTAGGCGATCCAGACCGCGTGTCCGCGGCCGGAATCGCCGCGCTTGATCAGGCCCCCGAACTCGACCTCAAATCTGTCGAGGACGAGCTTCGCCTGATCCGTATGGGCCTGCCTGAGGAGTGGAATGACCTAGGCTGCATGCACGAGTTTGACGAGCGGCTCGGGCTCGCCTGGCCGCTCTTTAGCCGAGACTCACGCCTGTGCTGCCCGAAGCGTTTATGAGTATGACAAGGAGGTGGCCATGCAGCGTTCGTCAAAGGTGCTAGCGGTCTCGGTGCCGCCCGATACCGCACAGGACTTCGAGCGCATCGCCGAGCAGGAGGGTCGCAACAAAAGCGAGCTGTTCCGCGAGATGCTGCGGGTCTACAGCGCCTATCGGGAAACCGGGAGGTTCGAAACTCTCCAACGTTATGGTGCGGCGCGAGCCCGCGCTCTCGGGGTCATGACGGAGCAGGATGTAGAGCGTTTGATCCAGGAAAGCCGCAGCCATGCGAGTGATGTTTGACACTAACGTGTTGATCTCGGCGTTCGTCTTCCCTGGCGGTACGCCCGAAGCCGTCTATCTATTAGTGCTAAACGGTGACGTTCACCTGGTCACCTCTCGTCCACTGCTCGCAGAATTCGGTCGTGCCCTGAGTAGGAAGTTCGGATGGGAACCCGACTATGCCGAGGAAGCTGTCGCCCAACTGGCTCGTTTAGCTGAGGTCGTTGAGCCGGTCGAGCGGATCTCGGTAATCACACGCGATCCAGACGACAATCGAGTGCTCGAGGCCGCCGTCGCGGGCCGAGTCGACGCGATCGTCTCAGGAGACCGGGACCTCCTGGAATTGGCATCGTGGCGCGAGATCCCGATTTGCGACCCTGCGACTTTCCTATCCCAGTGGACGGAGTCGTGAGTCTTTCCTCTGCAACAACGCTTGGCATCTGTAAGTGAGTTCGACCGCGGTTCGCGCGGGTCTGGTCCTTTAGCCGGATTCGCGAGCGAGTTGGAGGACCTCGGCCAGCGCCGCCTCACCATCCGGCGCCTGTTTCGGCAAGCGCTCGAAGAGTTGCGCGAAGTGCACTCCGTCGACCTGATCCACGAGGTGGCACAGCTCGGCGAACGAGCCGGGCAGCGGCGGGTCACCATCAAAGCTTCGCAGATCGTGGGCCAAGGCATGAAGGGTCGATGCATATCGCCCAGCGCCTGTCTGGAACCGAATCAATGCGGCAGCCAATCGATGAGCCAGCGCCATACTTAAATGGTCTCCAGCCTGCCGCATGTAGTGACCCAGGTTGAAGTGGCTGATGGCGATACCCTTAAGATCCTCGGCAGCATAGTGGTATCGAAGCGCGTCCTGTCCCAGCCGGCGAGCATTGTCGTGATGGCCAACCTTGTTCTCGAGCTGAGCTAAGTAGGTGAGCACCCAGCCGAGCCCTTCGGTGTAGCGTTCGCCCTCGAATACCACTTGACAGCGGAGCACAAGCGTTTTTGCCTCCTCCAGCCGCTCAAGGTGTAGTAACGGGCCAAAGTCGTTGAGTCGTGTGCGTGCCAGTTCAAAAGCGGTGGCATCGCGTCGGCTCTGGGATTTGATGATCTCGGCGTTGAGCGCCAGCGCTTCCTCCCATCGTTCGACGTCGTATGCGGCTTCCTGCCCGATGTCGAGAATGGCTTCGCGTACATCCCACGGAAGGGCCGTCTCTTGCGTCTCGCTCTCGTCTGGGAGGGTCGCCATCATCTCACGCAGCGCCTCGACTGCCGCGAGAACTTCCTCACTACGCCCCTGCGCCGCGATAATTTTCAACCGCTGCGCCTCCCCAGCGAGCTGAGTCCACGGGCCCAAACCGGCCCGGCGCATATATTCCTTCATCTTCTCGACCAGCGTGAGCGCGTCTTCCCACCGGTTTGTCCGTTCAGCGATCTTGATCAGATCAGAGGTGAGAGCTACAGCTATAAAGAATTGCTCACACGCGATCGCCGTAACCAGCAGGGCGCGAAGCTGGGTTTCGGCTTCGGCGGGTTGGACGAACGACAACGCTCGGGCCAACGTGTGGCCATGCCCCAGTTCCCACTCGGTACCTTTGGTGGCCTCGGCGATCCATCGCAGTAGGGGCAATAAGGTCGCCACTGTGCTTGGCGACGAGTCACGGTTCAGCACGTCTTCGAGTACTATTCCTACGCTGTTCCACTCCTGGAGGCGTAGGAGGTAGGGGATGGCGCTGCGGCCAGCGCGTAGCATCAGCCGGCCTATCTCCCCAGCCTCCTGGTTCAAGGCCATTTGGTATGCGGTCGTCCAGAAGGCGGCTAGTTCGACGTCCACGGCGGTCTGGAAGTCGGCCCCTGTCATAGCTCGACCTGTCTCGGCTATCCCTGGATGCAGCTGATAGACCACCCGCTGCTGGTCTTCCCTGGACTCAACTGCGACCAACCCCTGCGCCTCCAACGGAGCGAGTGCGCTGTCCAGCTCAGGCGGGTCGCCGGAGTAATCCAGTCGCCGCCATAGGTCCGGCCAGTTCGCCTTCACGACATCAGCGTGCCGGTCGTCCTCCTCCAGCGCGCACAAGAAGTGGAACAGCACGGCCGAGGGTTCCGGCAACGCCTTGACGGAGGCGCGGGTCCAACCGTCCAGCACGTGCAGGAAGCCCTGCTCGGGGACGGTCGACTCGCCTTGCTCGAAGAAGGTCTGCAAGCGGGTGCCGGCCGCGAGCCAGGTCTGATCTGCCTCGGCCAGACGCTCTTCCAGTTTGGCGGGGTCGGCGGCGAGACCGTCGGCCAGCTCGATGAGCTTGGAATGGCCCTGCACCACCGCGAGCGTTCGGGCCACCAGTGCCCGCCCTGTGTCGTCGTTGAACAGCCTGCCAAGGTTGGGCAGCTCGCGGGCGACCAGCACCGCCTCTGCCAGCGACAGCGCATGGATCGGCTCGGCTCGCTCCCGGCTGTCCAGCGCCTGAGGACGGCGCCGGGAAGTCAAGATCACGCGGGACAGCCCGTCGTGGCCGATCAGCGCGTCCACGAGCAGCCCCCAGCGCTCATCACGCCAGTCGCCTCGCCCGGTGAGCAGCGACTCCAGGTTGTCCAGGACGATCAGGACCCGCTCGCGCTCCAGGAACTCGGTCATGCGCGGGAGGAACGCCTCGAGCGCGGCCTGATCCTCGACCAAGTGCACCAGCTGCAGGCCCGGAACCCGGCGCTCCAGGTCCAGCGCGAGGTTGGTCAGGGCCATGGTGATGTCATGGCCCTCGTCGGGCGCCTTGTGCCAGACCAGCCGGGCGAAGCTCTGCTCGTGGCCATAGGCCAGCTCCAATGCGCAGGCGGTCTTACCCGCCCCCGCCATCCCATGGAAGAGCACGCCGCTGTGGCCGCTGTGCGGCGCGAGCGCGGCGTTCCCGCGGGCCATCGGCCCCACCCGGCCGACGAACCGCTTCGGCTCGGCGGGGAAGCCGGCCAGCTTGACTTTGGCCTCGTCGAACACCACCGGCCCACCCACCGGCGGCAGCAACCGCAGCCCCGCGGCCGAGGATCCGAACAGCGCTGGGGTCGCCACCGACAACGGCGGCCCCAGGTCCCGTACTGCCTCCGGCAGGGCAAGCCGCAGCGCCCGGCACAACGGCTGGCCCTTGCCGAGCAGGAGGTCGTAGAGGCGCTCGGCCAACCCGATCACGAAGTCGTCGGCCACTGGGTAGCGCATCGCCAGCGCTGCGCAGCCCAGCCGTGCCACCAGCTCGGTTGCCACCGCCGGCAACGGCTCAGCGCCAGGCGCCGGCTCGCCGGCCGCCACCGGCTGGACGCCGTCGATGCCCAGCAAGCGCAGGTGCTCGGCCACGGCCAGCGCTGCTGATGAGCACGAGGACACCGTGACGAGCTTGATCTGCTGCCGGGCCGGCGCGAGCAGCTCGACCAGTTCGGCGCTGGAGACCAGATCCTGGCGACCGTCGGACTGTTCGAGTAGCAGCCCGGCCGGCAACCCGTGGCCGGAGATGTGCACCATGTCCCAGCCGTCGCCCTCAAGCAGCACCTCGCGCAGCCGCTCGCGCGTGACGCCGTACTGCAGCACCCGCAGCTCGATCGCCTTATGGTTGACCGCGGCGATCGTGCGCACCAGCCAGGTCAGCTCGTAGCGTTCCCGGCGCAAGTTCAACGCCGTGGCGTCGGTCGGCAGGCTGAACAGCGCGAGCATCCGCAGGCGGTCACCGATCGGCGTCTTCGCCGTGCCTGCGGTCGTGCCAGCCGGCTCAATGACCAGGCTGACGTCCCGCACGGCCAGCGGCTTGCCATCCACGTAGGCAAGCTCCAACGGGCGGTAGGCCAGCGCCTCGGCCTCGGCCGGCAGCGTGACCCGCACGGTGACCGGCGCCTCGGCCACAATGGCTGGCCCCACCGGCCCGAGCACTGCCTCGCCGATCCAGCGCCCCACCCGGCCCACGATCTTAGCCTCGCTGGCCGCCCGACGGTCCGGCGCCGCATACCGGCGCAGATACCCGTGCAGATCGATGAACGCCTCGTACTCCGTCGCCGTCGTGTCGAGGCTGACCTGGTGGTCAGCGAGGAACTGCCCGCCCGGTCCGGTCAGCCGCCACCGCCACCGCGCTGGCCCCTCGTAGTCCAGAGCCTGGAGTTCCAACAATCCCGCAGTCCGCCCTCTCATCATCCCGCCACGTTAGCCCCACGGGTGGCGGAGAGATTTCCATTTGAGGCTCCATCATCGCCCGCTCGGCACCGTTTCTGGACATTCCGATCAATCCAGACTGCAGGGGTGCTGAAGGGTATCAGGCGGTGATGCACGGTCGTCTGAGCCGAATCCATCAGTCGAGGTTCCATGGACACGTTCCCTCCTTGAGTTTCGCGGTTATGCGGCGGCTTGTGCCCAGGCCAGACGCACAGCAGCGATTTCCTCACATGTCGGCTGATCAGGGTATTGTGGCCAAAATTCCGCGGCGATCAACACCCGCCG
>Ga0081538_10000363_pt1 | contig 51672 bp, 58 predicted proteins | sample TabmetS5T2R1_FD_71022 | JGI IMG/M metagenome (GOLD analysis project Ga0081538, IMG submission 71022) | Tabebuia heterophylla rhizosphere microbial communities from the University of Puerto Rico - S5T2R1 | ecosystem: Host-associated > Plants > Roots > Rhizosphere ...
CGCATCAGCTCGGCGATCACTCGCTGGGTAGCGTCGTTGATCGGCACGGCCAGGCCCAGCCCCACGCCGGCCACGGCGGTGTTGATGCCCACGACCCTGCCGCGTGAGTCGGCGAGCGCGCCGCCGGACGAGCCGGGATTGAGGGCGGCGTCGGTCTGGATCACGTTGTCGATTATCCGGCCGCCGCGCCTGGTGCGGGCGGGCAGCGAGCGGCCCAGTGCGGAGATCACGCCCGCGGTGACCGAGCCGCCGAGACCGTGAGGGTTGCCAATCGCCACGACCAGCTGGCCGACCCGGAGCCGCTCGGACGTGCCGAGCGAGGCCGCGTCGAGTGCGCCCCCCTCGGCGCGCAGCAGGGCGAGGTCCGAGAGCGGGTCGCGCCCGACCACCTCGAAGCGCTCGTCGCGTCCGTCGGCGAAGGTGGCCCGCCCGCCGCGGGCGCTGCGCCCGACGACGTGCGCCGACGTCAGGAGGAACCCGTCGGGCGTGAGCGCCACGGCGCTGCCGGCGCCGGTCGGCATCTGACCGCCGCGGACGCGCCGCATGACGCGCAGGCTCGCGACCGACGGCCCGACCCGCTCGGCGACCGCGACGACGGCCCGCGAATAGGCGTCGAGTGCATCGGCCTCGCTCGGATCAAGGGGCGGCGGCTGGGTGGTGACCGCGCTCATGCGGCGGCTCCGGTCGCCTCGAACTCCACCGTTACGGGGCGCTCGTCCGTCCCGCGCACGATCGTGAGGTCGAGCGTGCCGTCGGCGGGGGCCACCGCGTCGAGGGCCTCGTACAGGGCGTCCACGCTGTCCAGGTCGCGGCCGCCGGCGGACACCAGCAGGTCGCCGCGCTCGATGCCGCCCCTCGCAGCGGGCGAACCGTCCTCCACGCCCCGGACCAGGAGACCGTCCCTCTCGGGCAGCCCGACCGCGCGCCGCATCCGGCGTGCCACCCGGGGCGGGGCCACCGCCACGCCCAGGCGGGGCGACGCGGGAGCCTCTCCGCGCGCCAGCCTCGAGGCGCGCTCCTTCACGGCGGCCGTGGCGGGCACGGCGAGGATCAGCCCCCCGTCGAGCCGCAGCGCGTTCAGCCCGAGCAGCCTTCCCTCCAGGTCCACGAGCGGGCCGCCGGAGGAGCCGCGCGGCAGCGGGGCGGTGTGCTCGATCGCTCCGCCGATGCGGCGCCCGCGCGGGCCGCGGAAGCTGCGGCCCTCGGACGAGACGAAGCCCAGGGTCGCGCGAAGGCCGCGCCCGCCGGGGTTGGCGAGCCCGATCACCGGCGTGCCGACGCCGGGCGCCTCGCCCGGCTCCCACGCGATCGCCGGGGTGTCGCCTGTGTCGACCTCCAGGACCGCGAGGTCGAGATCGTGGTCGGTGGCGGCCACCTCGCCGCTCTCGCGCCGGCCGTCGGCGAAGACGACGGTGACCTGCTCGCGGCGGAGGTTGTGGGCATTCGTGAGCACGCGCCCCTCCCCGATGACGACACCCGAGCCGTGTCCCCAGCCCCGGCCGAGCCCCACCACCGAGGGACCTGCCCGCTCGGCCACGCTCGCGATCGCCTCCTGCAACGACGTCACTGCTTCCATTTCAACGCTCCCAACTACTTACTTGCGAGTTGCAAGTGAGTACCATACCAGGCGATGCGAAGTACGCTTCAGCCGATGAGCGAGCCGCTCGATTCCCGCGAAGCCGCCGCCGGCTCGCGCGGCGCGGACGCCCGCTCTCGCCGAGCCGAGGCCCGCTCGCGGGCGGCGGAGTCGCCCTCCCCGCTCGCCGCCGCGCTCGACAGCGTCGGCGACCGCTGGTCTCTCCTGCTCGTCGAGGCGCTCCTCGGCGGTCCGCGCCGCTTCGGCGACCTCCAGGAGGCGCTCGGCGGGATCGCCCCCAACGTGTTGTCCCAGCGCCTGCGCCGCCTCGAGGGCGACGGCCTCGTGCTGGCACAGCCCTACTCGGAGCGCCCCCAGCGCTACGTCTACGAGCTCACCTCCTCAGGTCACGACCTGGCCGGCGCGCTGCGGCTGCTCGCCGACTGGGGCGCTCGCCACGCCGACAGCGCGGAGCCGCCGCGGCACGAGGCGTGTGGCACCCCCGTGGAGGTGCGCTGGTGGTGCCCGACCTGCGAGCGGCCGGTCGGCGACGACGAGGCGGTCGATCTCCACTACGCCTGACCCGCGCGTCCCCGGCTTTTCCCTGCAACTGCTACCTTCGGCGTCTCTGGACGACCAGCCCACACGCGTTCTCGACACGGGAGGCGGGCCGCCAGACCGCCCCCCACGCCGCCCCGGTCGCGGCGAGCCCGAGTCCGTCTACATGCGCCGCCGTATGGTCGCCGCGGGAGCGCTTGCAGTCGTGCTCCTGCTGCTCGTCGTGGCGATTGCGGGCGGCGGCGGCGACGACGATTCGGAGACCAAGCCGTCCGACCTCGGCGTTCCGACGACCCAGGACAGCCTGGGCGACCGCGACCAGGACAGGGAGCGGACGACGACGGAGCGGACCGAAACCGACGAGGACGGCGGCACGGGCGGCACCGCGGTCACGCCCGTCGCGCCGCCCGCGACGCCCACCCCCGGAACGCCCGTGACGCCGGGCACCGAGCAGCTCGCCCCGCCCGCGCAGGGCCAGGGCGGCGGGACCGGACAGCCCGCGCCGCAGCCCGAGCCGGCGCCGGCCCCGGAGGGCGGCGAGGGAGGCGGCGCCGTGGCGCCGCCCTCGGACGGCAACTGACCGACCCCGCCCGGCACCGACTGTCGAGTTTGTCGGCGTATGGCCGACGAAGTCGACACTCGGCGAGGAAGGGCGGCGGCGTTCGAGCTACTCGTCCGGCGCCGGCCGGCGCCGGCTTCGCTTCAGATCGCCCCGGCGGCGCTTCGACTCGAGCCGGCGGCGGCGCGAGGCGCCCGTGGGTCTCGTGGCCCTGCGCGGCCGCTGGACGGTCAGCGCCGAGGCCAGCCGGGAGCGCAGCCGCTCGAGCGCCAGCTCACGGTTGCGCGTCTGGCTGCGGGTGTCCTGCGCGGTGGCCCGCACGACCGGTCCGCAGCGGGCCGTGATGCGCCGCTTCTGCTCCTCGCTGAGCGCGCGCGAGGCGGCCACGTCGAAGACCGCCTCCACGCGCGAGGCGGTCACGTTGGCGTGCTGGCCGCCCGGGCCCGAGGAGCGGCTCGTCCGCAGCTCGACCTCCGACAGCGGAACGGCGGCGCCGTGGCCGATCTGCAGCGGATCGTCCATTCCGCCGCGCCACGCTAGCGCGCCCGGAGTGGCAGTATCCGGAGCAGCGCCATGACCACCACGCCGACCACCACACGCCTGCTGGACAACTACGTGGGAGGCCGCTGGAGGCCGTCAACCTCCACGGACGAGCTGCCGGTGACCAACCCGGCCACCGGCGAGACGCTTGCCCGCGTTCCGCAGTCGAGCGCGGCCGACCTCGACGCCGCGGTCCAGGCGGCCCGCGAGGCCCTGCCGGCCTGGCGCGGCGTGAGCGTCATCGAGCGGGGCCGCAAGCTGTTCGCGCTCCGCGAGGGCCTCGACGCACGCCGCGAGGAGCTGGCCCGCTCGGTCACCACGGAGATGGGGAAGACCCTCACCGACGCCCGCGCCGAGGTCGCCCGGATGATCGAGATGGTCGAGTGCGCCTGCGCCATCCCGACGACCATGCAGGGCCGCATCCTGGAGGACGTCTCACGCAACGTGGACGCCGAGTTCGTACGGCAGCCGGTGGGAGTCTGCGCGGCGATCGTCCCGTTCAACTTCCCGGCGATGGTGCCCTTCTGGTTCCTGCCGTTCGCGATCGGCTGCGGCAACAGCTTCGTCCTCAAGCCCTCCGAGCAGGTGCCGCTCACACAGCAGCTCGCCTTCGAGGTGCTCGATTCGCTGGAGCTGCCACCCGGCGTTGTGAACCTCGTCAACGGCGGGCGCGAGGTGGTGGAGGGGATCCTCGACCACCCGGGCATCGATGCGGTCTCGTTCGTCGGCTCAGCGCCCGTGGCGCGGCTGGTCTACGAGCGCGCCGCGAAGGCCGGCAAGCGCGTCCAGGCGCTCGGCGGCGCCAAGAACCACATGGTCGTGATGCCGGACGCGGTGATCGACAAGACCGTGGCGGGCATAGTGGGGTCCGCCTTCGGCGCGGCGGGGCAGCGCTGCATGGCGGGCTCGGTCGTGGTGACCGTGGGGGAGGCCCACGACCGCCTCATGGGGCCGCTGGAGGAGGCGGCCGCCGCGCTCAAGGTGGGTGACGGCCTCGACGAGTCGACCGAGCTCGGCCCGGTCGTCTCGCAGGCGGCCCGCGAGCGGATCGTGTCGGCGATCGAGCGTGCGGTCGGGGACGGGGCACGGCTGGCGGTCGACGGGCGCGACCCTGGAGTGCAGGGCGGCGGGAGCTTCCTCGGCGCCTCCATCCTGGACGAGGTGGGCCCGGACACGGAGGCGGCCCGCGAGGAGATCTTCGGCCCCGTGCTCTCGGTGATACGGGCCGGCAGCCTCGATGAGGCCATCGAGATCGTGGGCCGGAGCCGCTTCGGCAACGGCGTGTCGATCTTCACGGAGAACGGCGCCTCGGTGAGGCGCTTCCGCCACGAGGTGGAGGCCGGCATGGTCGGCGTGAACATCGGCGTGGCTGCGCCCGTGGCGTTCTTCCCATTCTCGGGCTGGAAGGACTCATTCCTCGGCGACCTGCACGCGCATGGCCCCGACGCCGTGGAGTTCTACACCCGCAAGAAGACCGTCACTAGCCGCTGGTTCTCACACGGACAGGGAACAGGGCCCTACTTCGTAGAGAACTAGCCGCGCCGGGCTGGAGGATCCACACGGCCTGCTCCAGGGAGAGGGACGGCAGGCCACGCACCGGCGGGAGGTCCAGCTCGTGGAAGTGGCCGTGCTTGTCCATGAACGCGACGGCCCACGGGCCCGGGTCCGGGAAGCGGAGCTCGACGACGTACACGCCGGCTCCCTGCCGCCGGAACCAGCCGCCCGCGCCCGCCATCGACTCGGGCGGGGCGTCGTCGCCGCAGTACTCCGCTCCGAGATAAGGCGCGGGGTTCACGCCCACGTCGGCGCGGAGGGTGGCCGTGATCCGGTAGGTGCGGTCGGCGACGGGATCGTCCGGCACGCCGCGCAGCGGCAGGTCCGGCGCCGGTGTCCGGGGCTCCGCGCACGTGATCTTCGCCGCGGCCGCAGTGGGGAGCGCGAGCAGAGCGACCGCGATCGCCACCAGAGCAACCACACGTCCGGTACAACCCTGCCGTGGCGCGGGTTCCGGTGCGCGTAGCGGTGGTAGGGCACGTCGAGTGGATCGAGTTCGGGCGGGTGGAGCACGTCCCGAAGCCGGGCGAGATCGTCCACGCCAGCGAGTCCTGGGAGGCGCCGGGGGGCGGCGGGGCCGTCTCGGCGGTCCAGCTCTGCAGGCTGGCCGGCGCGGGCACGCTCTACACGGCCTTCGGCGACGACGAGCTCGGGCACCGCTCGAAGGCGGAGCTGGAGCGGCTGGGGCTGCGCGTGGAGGCGGTCTTCCGCCCCGAGCCGCAGCGGTACGCGTTCGTCCACGTCGACTCGTCGGGCGAGCGGACGATCACGGTGGTGGGCGAGCGGCTCGGCCCGCGCGGGGAGGACCCGCTCGCCTGGCACGAGCTGGCCGAGGCCGACGCCGTCTACTTCACCGCCGGGGATGCCGCCGCGGTCCACGAGTCGCGCCGTGCCCGGATGCTCGTGGGCACGACCCGCGCGCTGGACGTGCTCGCGAAGGCCGGCGAGCCGCTCGACGCGCTGGTGGCGAGCTCACGCGACGTCGGCGAGCGCTACGAGCCCGGCCAGATCCAGCCCGAGCCGCGATACGTGGTGCGCACGGCGGGGGCCACGGGCGGCGCCTGGGAGAGCGCGGACGGGGAGCGCGGCGGCTGGGAGGCCAGCGAGCTTCCCGGCCCGGTGAGCGACTTCTACGGCTGCGGCGACAGCTTCGCCGCGGGGCTCACGTACGGGCTGGGCGCCGGCCTGCCGATTGGCGAGGCCGTGGCGGTCGGCGCGCGCTGCGGCGCTGCCTGCGCCACCGGGCGCGGACCCTACGGGGCCCAGCTGCGCGACCCCGCCTGAGCCGCTTCAGGCGACGCGCCCGCCATCGGGCTCGATCGGCAGGCCCGCTGCCACCCAGGCCTCGAGCCCTCCGTCGAGGTTGCGGGCGTCGAAGCCCGACGCCGCGAAGGCGTCCGCGGCCAGCCCGGAGCGGCTCCCGGAGCGGCAGTAGAAGAGGATCGGCCGCTCGCGGTCGAGCGTGGCCGCCTCGCCCGCCAGCCGCTCGAGCTCGATGTGCAGCGACCCGGCGATGCGCCCCGCCTCGTGCTCGTGCGGCTCGCGCACGTCCACGAGCTGGACGCGGCCCTCGCTCAGAAGCTGCGCCGCCTGGCGCGGATCCATCTCGTCGGCCATCGCCGTCGAGGCTACACGCCGCGCTGCCGATAACCATGGGGATGGCATCCGAAGCGGCTCGACTGCAGAGCTTCGGCGACGAGCGCCTTTTCGAGGGGGTGACCCGCTCGATACTCGACGCTGCCCTGGACTGCATCGTCGTGATGGGCACCGACGGGCGCGTGGTCGAGTGGAACCCCGCCGCCGAGCAGACCTTCGGCTACTCGCGCGAAGAGGCGCTTGGACGCGACCTGGCGGGCATGATCGTGCCGCCGCAGCAGAGGGAGGACCATCGCCGTGGCCTGGCCCGCTATCTGGCCACCGGCGCGGCGCGCGTGCTGGGACGGCGGCTGGAGCTCGAGGCCGTTCGCGCCGACGGAAGCCGCATCCCGATCGAGCTGGCGATCACCCAGCTGGACCGCCACCCGCCGCTGTTCGTGGGCTACCTGCGCGACATCACCCAGCGCCGCTACTTCGCCGAGGCCGTGGCCGACGCCGAGCGCCGCTACCGCACGCTCGTCGAGCGCCTGCCGGTGGTCACCTACCGCGCCGAGCTCGGGCCGTCCGGCCGGTGGACCTACGTCTCGCCGCAGATCGAGAACATGACCGGCTATAGCCCGGACGAGTGGATGGCCGACCCGGAGCTGTGGTTCGGGCGCCTCCACCCCGACGACCGGGACGAGGTGGCCCGCGCCGAGGAGCAGTGCGACCGGGTCGGCGGGCGGCTCGACGTCGAGTACCGCCTGCTCGACCGGAGCGGCGGGGTTGTGTGGGTCCGGGACGAGGCCACCAGCATCCCGGGCACGGACGGCGGCCCCCGGCTCGTGGAGGGCGTGCTCGTGGACATCACCGAGCAGCGCCGCGCGGCCGAGAGCCTGCGCTACCACGCCGACCACGACGTGCTGACCGGCCTCGTGAACCGGCGCCGCTTCGAGGAGGAGCTCGAGCGGTGCGGGAGCGGACCGGCCGGCTGTTCGGGCGCGGTCGTGATCGTGGACGTGGATCACTTCAAGTTCGTGAACGACTCGCTCGGCCACGAGGCGGGCGACGCCGTGCTGCGCGGCGTGGCCTCCTCGCTGCGCGAGCGGATCGGGTCGAGCGGGCTTCCGGCCAGGCTGGGAGGCGACGAGTTCGCGGTCCTGCTCCCGGGGGCGGGCGAGCAGCAGGCGCGCGAGCTCGCGGTGAGCCTCCTGCACGCGGTGCGCTCCCGCGAGACGCGGGTGCCCGTAACGGCCAGCGCCGGCATCGCCGTCTTCGACATGGGCCCCGCCCAGAACCCGCGCGATGCCCTGGTGGCGGCCGACATCGCCCTCTACGAGGCGAAGGAGGGCGGCCGCGACAGGGTGGCCACCTTCACCGGCCAGCAGGGCGAGCGCCTGACCTGGGTGGGTCGCGTGCGGCGGGCGATCGAGGAGGAGCGGCTCGTGCTGCACTCGCAGCCGATCGTGGATCTCGCCACAGGCGAGAAGGTGGGCGAGGAGCTGCTCGTGCGGATGCTCGACGAGTCGGGCGAGGTCGTGTCCCCGGCGGCCTTCCTGCCCACCGCCGAGCACTTCGGTCTGATCCGGGACATCGATCGCTGGGTCGTCGCGCGGGCCCTCGAGCTGGCCGCGGCGGGGCGGAGCGTGAGCGTCAACCTGTCCGCCCGCTCGCTGTCCGACCCAGGCCTCACCGACGCGGTGGAGCGCGGCCTCCGGGAGACCGGCGCCGACCCCGGGCGGCTCGTCTTCGAGATCACCGAGACCGCCGCCGCGGCGGACATGGAGGAGGTGCGCGCATTCGCCGAGCGCGTGCAGCGCATCGGCTGCGGGCTCGCGCTCGACGACTTCGGGACGGGCTTCGGCTCCTTCATCTACCTGAAGCACCTGCCGGTGCGCGAGCTGAAGATCGACATGGAGTTCGTTCGGCACATCGACACGTCGCCGGCCGACCGCCGGCTGGTGCAGTCGATCGTGCTGATCGCCCGCGGGCTCGGCGTGCGGACCGTCGCCGAGGGCGTGGAGGACGCGGCTGCGCTCCGCCTGCTGCGGGAGTACGGGGTGGACCGGGCCCAGGGCTGGCATCTCGGCGCGCCCGCCCCCGTCGAGCTCGGCTGACGGCATATAGGGTGTCGCTCCATGGACTGGAGCGTGAAGGGGAAGACCGTGTTCATCACGGGCGCGGCGCGCGGCATCGGCGCCGAGTCGGCGCGACGGCTGGCCGCGCGCGGGGCGAACGTCGCGCTCGTGGGGCTCGAGCCCGACGAGCTGGCGCGCGTGGCCGCGCAGTGCGGCTCCAACGCGGCCTGGTTCGAGTGCGACGTGACCGACTGGGACGCCCTCGAGCGCGCCGTCGAGGGTGCGGTCGAGCGGTTCGGCGGCATCGACGTCGTGATGGCCAACGCCGGCGTGGCGCCGGTGGGCATGACGCGCTCCATCGACCCGAAGGCATTCGAGCGCACCGTCGAGATCAACCTGATGGGCGTTTGGCGGACCGTTCGCGCCTGCCTGCCGCACGTGATCGAGCGCCAGGGCTACGTGCTCGTGATCGCCTCGCTGGCGGCGGCGCTCCACGCGCCGGGGATGGCGCCCTACGCGGCCAGCAAGGCCGGCGCCGAAGCCTTCGCGAACTCGCTGCGCGTCGAGGTGAAGCGGCTGGGCGTGGACGTGGGGGTCGGCTACTTCGGCTTCATCGACACGGACATGGTGCGCGGCGGCGACGCCCACCCCGCGATCGGCCACCTGCGCCAGGAGACGCCGGGGCCGATCAAGAAGACCTATCCCGTCTCGGCGGTGGGCCAGGCGGTCGCCGACGGGATAGAGGGCCGTCGCCGCTGGGTCGTCGTGCCGGGCTGGATCCGTTCCCTGCTCGTGCTGCGCACGGCGCTGGCACCGGTCCTGGAGCGCGCGTCGTTCGATCGCGCGGCCGAGGCCGACCGCGCCCTCCAAGAGGACATCGAGCGGCGCGGCGCCGAAGAGGCCTCGGCGCCGGTCGGAGCGGGCGGCGAGGCCGCCCGCGAGCGCGAACCCGCCTAAAGGGGTCAGACCCTCACCCCAGGGGGGAGGGTCAGACCCTCACCCTAGGGGGGAGGCCGCTCTACTCGTCCTGCTCGGCCGGCTCGCTCGGCTGGTGGGCCGCGTTCGGGTCGGTCGGGCCGCCCGGGATCGGCTCTCCCTTGTACTCGTCCGGGTCGTCGGCCTCCTCGCCGGCCACGGTCACGGAGCCGTCCTCGTGGTGGCGCACCGAGTCCGGGCCGAGGTTCGTCTCCGGCCCCTCGGCGTAGGAATGCTCTCCCTCCGGCCCGCCGAAGGTCTCGTACTTGGCCTTCCCCTCGGGCCAGTCCTCGAGCTTCCCGGGCGGATCGTCCTCGAGACGCTCGATCTCCTCCCGCGCCTCCTCCTTCTCCTTCTCGATGTCGGTCTTGGCGTCATCGCTCATGCCCGCTGGCTACCCGGTGTGACGGCCGATCATGCGGCAGGGTGCCCCCTCCCTCCAGCCTGAACGCGTTCGGCGGCGAGCCGCGTCCATGCTGTCGGTCGGGGGCACTATCGTCACTAGCGGAATGGCCAAGCGCGACCCCCGCATGATCCCCCTCGGCTACGGCAAGTTCGTGCGCGCCGACCGCGTCTACGCGCTGGTCCCGATCGAGGGCGCCGAGCGCCGCGACGGCCGCCGCACCTACGTCCACGTGGACGGCCTGAGCGAGCCGGTGGTGGCCTCGAGATCCGAGCGCGCCATCCTCGCCGACGTGGAGGTCGCGCTCGCCGAGGCGGCGGGGCTGCCGCGACGCCGCCGCTCGGGCGCCGCGGTGGGCCAGGAGAGCCTGCTCTAGCGCTCGTCCCTAGCGCTGCGGCCGCTTCGCCGCGCGCGGCGGGAAGCAGACGTGCTGGTGCACGGCGGTCGACCGGCCGCCGCTGCGGCGGACCAGATAGCTCTCACCGACGGCGATGCGGCGGTGGCAGACGGCGCAGGTCGGGCTGTGACTGTGGTCGGCGGTCATCTCCTCATCTCCCGTGTTCATCAGATATGACCACTCCCGTAGGACGGATTCACCGCCGGTCCTACAGCTCCTTCACCTCCGCGAGCACCGCCGTCACCGACGCCTTGGCGTCGCCGAACAGGAGAGCCGTGTTCTCGTTGTAGAAGATGGGGTTGTCGATGCCCGCGAAGCCCGTGTTCATCGACCGCTTGAGCACGATCACCTGCCCCGCCTTGTCCACCTCGATGATGGGCATCCCGGCCTCCGGGTTCACGGTGTCGTTCGCCCCGATCACGAGCGCCACGTCGGTCTGGGGCAGCTCCGGGTTGACGTCGTCCATCTCCTTCAACTGCTCGTACGGCACGTCCGCCTCGGCGAGCAGCACGTTCATGTGGCCGGGCATGCGGCCGGCCACCGGGTGGATCGCGTAGCTGACCTCCACGCCGCGCTTCTCCAGCTCGTCGGCCAGCTCCCGCACGGTGTGCTGCGCCTGGGCCACCGCCAGCCCGTAGCCCGGTGTGACCACCACCCGGCGCGCGTAGGCGAGCTGCATGGCCACGGACGGGGCATCCGTGGAGCGGGCCGTCTTGCCGTCGGCGTCGCCGGCCGTCAAGGTCACCCCGCCGAAGCCGCCCATCACGATGTTCGCGATCGAGCGGTTCATGGCCTCCGCCATCAGGTTGGTGAGGATCGAGCCCGAGGCGCCGACCAGCATCCCGCCCACGATCAGCGCGACGTTGTCGAGCGCCATGCCCGCCGCGGCCGCCGACAGGCCGGTGAAGGCGTTCAGCAGCGAGATCACCACCGGCATGTCGGCGCCGCCGATCGGGAGCACGAACATGTTCCCCAGCACCGCCGCCGACAGCAGGATCACGAGGAAGAGGAGCTCCGACTCCGTGCCGGCTGCGATCGCCACGGCGCATCCGATCGCCAGCGCCAGCAGGCCGCCGTTGATGAACTGCTGCCCGGGCAGCTGGATCGGCCGGCCGGGCAGCACCTCCTGGAGCTTCCCGAAGGCGATGTTCGAGCCCCAGAACGAGATCGACCCGACGATCGCCGCGAACAGGATCGGGATGAGCTGCTCCAGCTCCGGGTTGCCGCCGGTGTGCTCGAGCGCCTCGCGGTACTCCACGAACGAGATCAGGGCCACCGCGCCGCCGCCGACGCCGTTGAACAGCGCCACCATCTGCGGCATCGCGGTCATCTTCACGCTGCGCGCCGCGGGGATCCCGACGGCGGTGCCGATCGCGATCCCCACCGCGATGAGCCAGTAGTCGTCGACGAAGTCCCACAGGAGCGTGGCCACCACCGCGATGGCCATCCCCACCGCGGCGATCAGGTTGCCGCGCCGGGCCGTGCGCGGGTGGTTGAGGAGCCGCAGGCCGAAGATGAAGCAGGAGAAGGCGACGATGTAGAGGACCCGGATGAAGTCCGGATCGGTGAGGAACGACGCCGTGACCATCAGTCTCGCTTCCGGAACATCTCGAGCATCCGGTCGGTGACGAGGAAGCCGCCGACGATGTTGATCGTCCCGAAGGCGATCGCGACGACCAGGAGGAACTCGTCCAGGAACCCGGTGGCCTCCCCGATCAGGAGCAACCCGCCCAGCAGCACGATCCCGTGGATCGCGTTGGTGGCCGACATCAGCGGGGTGTGCAGGGTGTTCGGCACCTTCGAGATCACCTCGAAGCCGACGAAGGCGGCCAGCACCAGGATGGTCAGCTCGGTGAGCAGATCCATTACGCCGCCTGCTTCGCTCCCTCGTGCACGATCTCCCCGTCGCGCGTGATGCAGGCGCCGGCGAGCACCTCGTCCTCGAAGTCGAGGCTCAGCTCGCCCTCCTTCACCATCAGGTCCAGCAGCGACTGGACGTTGCGCGCGTAGAGCGACGAGGCGTGGTCGGGCATCGTCGAGGCCAGGTTGAGCGGCCCGTCGATCGTGACGCCGTCGCGCACGATCGTCTGCCCGGGCTCGGTCAGCTCGCAGTTGCCGCCCGTCTCCGCCGCCAGGTCCACGATCACCGAGCCCGGCTTCATGTTCCTCACGGCCTGCTCGGTCACGAGCAGGGGCGCGGGCCGCCCGGGAACGGCGGCCGTGGAGATCACGGCATCGACGTTGCCGATCTCCTCCGCGAGCAGCTCGCGCTGGCGCTGCTGCTCCTCCTCGGTCAGCTGGCGCGCGTAGCCGCCCGCTGCCTCGGCGTCCTCCATGCCCATGTCGAGCTCGAGGAAGCGGGCGCCGAGCGACTCGATCTGCTCCTTGACCGCCGAGCGCACATCGAAGGCCTGCACCGCCGCCCCGAGCCGCCGGGCCGTGGCGATCGCCTGGAGGCCGGCCACGCCGGCGCCGAGCACCAGCACCTTGGCCGGGCGCACGGTCCCCGCCGCGGTGGTCAGCATCGGGAAGAAGCGGGGCAGGTGCTCGGCGGCGATCAGGGCGGCCCGGTAGCCGCCCACTGTGGCCTGCGAGGACAGCGCGTCCATCGACTGGGCCCGGGTGACGCGGGGGATGGCCTCCATGGCGAAGCTCGTCACGCCCGCGTCCGCCAGCGCGCGCACCGTGTCGTGGGCCGTGAGCGGCTGCAGGAACCCGATCAGCACGGTGCTCCGCCCCAGCCGGCCGATCTCGTCCGCGGAGGGCGGCGCCACCTTCGCGATCACCTGTCCGGAGAAGCCGTCGCCCAGCTCGGCCCCCGCCTTCTCGTAGGCGGAATCCGGCTGGTGCGCCGATTCGCCGGCACCGGCCTCCACCGTCACGGAGACCTCGGCGGCCTTCACGAGCCGAGCCACCACCTCCGGCACGAGCGCCACCCGCCGCTCTCCGCTCGCCGTTTCCTTGGGGACCGAGACGTTCAGGGGCGCGGCATCCTACACATCGTGACCGCCTGGCCGCCCGGCCAGCGGGCTACACTCGTAAACAGGCCTCGGGGCTCCGGGGCCGCCCATGGACCAGAAGACGGTTGAGAAGATAGATCGCGTCGTAGTCCGCTTCGCAGGGGACTCCGGCGACGGGATGCAGCTGACGGGAAGCCGCTTCACCGACGCCACCGCGGTCGTGGGGAACGATCTCGCCACGCTCCCCGACTTCCCCGCCGAGATCCGGGCGCCCGCCGGCACGCCACACGGCGTCTCGGCGTTCCAGATCCACTTCGCCTCGCGCGACATCCTCACGCCCGGGGACCACCCCAACGTGCTGGTGGCCATGAACCCCGCGGCGCTCATCACCCAGCTCGGGGCCGTCGAGAAGGGCGGCACGGTGATCGTCAACGAGGACGGCTTCACCGACCACAACCTCCGCAAGGCCGGCTACACCTCGAACCCGCTCGAGGACGACTCGCTCGACGACTACCAGCTCTTCCGCGTGCAGATGACCTCGATGACGGTGCGCGCCACCGAGGGGATCGAGGGCATCAAGGCCAGCGACGCCCAGCGCTGCAAGAACCTCTTCGCGCTCGGGCTCGTGTCCTGGATGTACGGCCGGCCGACCGAGCCGACCGTCCACTGGATCGAGAAGAAGTTCGAGGACAAGCCGCCGGTGCGCGACGCCAACCTGGCCGCCTTCCGGGCGGGCTACAACTTCGGCGAGACCGCCGAGCTGCTCGCCGTCCACTACGAGGTCGACCCGGCGCCCGCGCCGCCCGGCACCTACCGCAACGTGAACGGCACCCAGGCCCTGGCGCTCGGGCTGATCGCCGCGTCCGTGCGGTCCGGGCTCGGGCTGTTCCTGGCCTCGTACCCGATCACGCCCGCGTCGGAGCTGCTGCACGCCCTGTCGCGCCACCGCCGCTTCGGGGTCCACACGATCCAGGCCGAGGACGAGATCGCGGCCGCCAACATGGCGCTCGGCGCGGCGTTCTCGGGCCGGCTCGGGGTCACGGCCACCAGCGGGCCGGGCATGGACCTGAAGGCGGAGACGATCGGGCTGGCCGTGGCGATGGAGCTGCCGCTCGTCGTGGTGGACATCCAGCGCGCCGGGCCCTCGACCGGCATGCCGACGAAGACCGAGGCCGCCGACCTGCTGATGGCGCTGTACGGGCGGCACGGCGAGTCGCCGCTGCCGGTCGTGGCCCCCTGCACCCCGGCCGACTGCTTCGCGGCGGCGATCGAGGCGGTGCGGATCGCGGTCACCCACCGCACGCCGGTGATCCTGCTGAGCGACACCTTCCTCGCCAACTCCTCGGAGCCGTGGCGGCTGCCGGATGTGGCGTCGCTGCCGGAGATCGACCCTCGCTTCGCCACCGACCCGGCCGGGTTCCAGCCCTACGCGCGCGACGACAAGCTCGCCCGCCCCTGGGCGGTGCCGGGCACGCCGGGCCTGCGCCACAGGATCGGTGGGCTCGAGAAGGAGGACGGCACCGGCAACATCTCGTACGACCCCGCCAACCACGAGCACATGACCCGCCTGCGGGCGGAGCGCGTGGCGCGCGTGTCGGTCCCTGACGTGGAGGTCGACGACCCGGACGGCGACGCGACCCTGCTCGTGCTCGGCTGGGGCTCGAGCTACGGCGCGATCCAGGGCGCCGCCCGCAGGCTCCGGCGCGAGAAGGACCTGAAGCTCGCGACAGCGCACGTGCGGCACCTGAACCCGCTGCCCGGCAACCTGGAGGACGTGCTGCGCTCCTACGAGCGCGTCCTGGTGCCCGAGATGAACATGGGCCAGCTGTCGCGCATCCTGCGCGCCGAGTACCTGATCGACGTCGAGAGCTACACGAAGGTCGACGGGCTCCCGATCTTCACCGCCGACGTGATGGCCACCGTGACGGAGCGGCTCGCATGAGCGGGAACGGGTCGGGCAACGGCGCCGGGCCGGTGGAGCTCCCCCTCACCAAGGCGGACTTCTCCTCCGACCAGGAGACGCGCTGGTGCCCGGGCTGCGGCGACTACGCGATCCTGGCCTCGGTGCAGGGCTTCATGCCCGAGTTCGGCGTGCCGCCTGAGAAGATCGTCTTCGTCACCGGCATCGGCTGCGCCGGGCGCTTCGTCTACTACATGGACACCTACGGGATGCACGGCATCCACGGCCGCGCGCCCGCGCTGGCCACCGGGGTGGCCGCGTCGCGGCCGGACCTGTCCGTCTGGGTCGTCAGCGGTGACGGCGACGCGCTCTCGATCGGCGGCAACCACCTGATCCACGCGCTGCGCCGCAACGTGCCGCTGAAGATCCTCCTGTTCAACAACCAGATCTACGGGCTGACGAAGGGCCAGTACTCGCCGACGAGCGAGGAGGGCAAGGTCACCAAGTCGACGCCGTTCGGCTCGCAGGACCACCCGTTCAACCCGGTCTCGCTGGCGCTCGGCGCCGAGGCCACCTTCGTGGCGCGCACGGTCGACACCGACAAGAAGCACATGGCCGAGACGCTGCGGGCGGCGGCGGCGCATCGCGGTGCGGCCTTCGTCGAGATCTACCAGAACTGCAACGTCTTCAACGACGGCGCCTTCGACGCCGTGCGCGCCAAGGGGCAGAAGGAGCAGAACCAGATCCGCCTGGAGCACGGGCAGCCGATCCGCTTCGCAGCCGACGGCGAGCGCGGCGTAGCGCGCGGCGCCGACGGGCGCCTCGAGCTGGTCGACGTGGCCGCGGTGGGCGAGGACGGGCTGGTGGTGCACGACGCCCAGCGCCAGGAGCCGAGCCTCGCCTTCGAGCTGGCCCACCTCGCGGAGCGCCCCACCGGGCCCACGCCGATCGGCATCTTCCGGGCGGTGGAGCGACCGGTCTACGGAGCCGAGCTGTCGGCGGCGCTCGAGGAGGCGCGCGGGAAAGTGGGCTCGCCGGAGCTGGAGGCGCTGCTGCACTCCGGGGACACCTGGACGGTCAGCTAGGGCCCCTCTGCCGATGGCGCTCCCGTCCACTGCCACGGGCCGCGCATTGCTTGGCGCGCGCACCGCGCTCGGCGTCTCGACGCTGCTCGCTCCGCGGCTTGCGGGCAAGGCGTTCCTCCTCGACCCCGACGCCAACCCTCAGCTGCCGGTTATCGGCCGTATGTGGGGCATCCGCAACCTGTCGCTCGCCGCGGGGATGTACGCGGCGACCGGCCCCAACCGCGGCCAGTGGTGGCGGCTCCAGCCCGCGGTGGACGCGCTCGACTTCCTCGCCATCGTCACCGAATGGCGCCGCGGCTCCATCGGCGGCCCCGCCGCCGGGCTGATGGCGGCCACCGCGCTGGCCGCGACTGCGGCCGGAGCCCTGTCGGTCGCGGGCGAGTCCGAGCAACCGGTTGGCACATGACCGAGCGAGGTGCGGCCCTCGCGGCGTTCGAGCCGCTGATCGGCACCTGGGCCACCGAGGCGACGCATCCGATGGTCGACGTCGTGGTGCCGGGCAGCATCACCTTCGAGTGGCTCGAGGGTGGCCACTTTCTCGTCCAGCGCTCCCGCAACGACCACGAGCTCTTACCCGACGCGATCGGCGTCATCGGCGCCCCGGAGTCCGGCGAGGGGCTTGTCCTCGAGTACTTCGACTCGCGCGGCGTGCGCCGGACCTACGGCGTCTCGCTCGAAGACGGGGTGCTGCGCATCTGGCGCGACGCCCCCGGGTTCGACCAGCGCTTCTCCGCCACGCTGGGGGCCGACACGTTCGAGGGCCTCTGGCAGCTCGCCGAGACGCCGGGCGACTGGCGGGACGACCTGAAGGTGACCTATCGCCGCCGCGGCTAGTCGTTCACGGCGGCTACGTCCCCGGGCGCCTGGTACTGGATCTGCGCCGCCTTGCGGAGGGCCTCCAGCGTCTCGTCGACACTCAGCAGGACCGTCGTCTCCAGCGAGCTGAGGGCGCCGCCCCCGCTGATCGCAAGCGCGACCGCGGCCATCGACACGTTGTCGGGGGCCTCCCAGAGCGTGTAGCCGTCGTGTTCGCCGAAGGCGTACCAGAACCCGTGGAGCTTCCCGCCGACCGACTCGATGTACGACTGCGCCGCCTGCCGGCGGTCCTCCGGGTTCGCCATCAGCCTCGCCCACGTCTCCGGCGTGTAGCTGAACCTCGTTAGATAGAGCGGCATGCGCCCAGTATGACCCGTTGGGGCGCGCCGCTAGGCCGCCAGGTCCAGCACCATCTCGGAGACGCCGTGACCGGCGTGCCTGCCCTCGAGATGGGTGGTGAGGCGATGCATGAGCCGCTGGGCGGCCACGTTCTCGCTCGAGATCGTGGCGGTGAAGCGGGCGATGCCGCTTTCGCGCGCCCGCTCGGCGAGCTGCTCGGTGAGCACCGTGCCGACGCCGCGGCGGTGCCAGTCGTCCGCGACCACGATCGCCACCTCGGCGGCGGTGGGGTCGTCGGCGAGGCGGACGAAGCGAGCGACCGCGATCAGGCGGCGAGCTGGATCGCCTGGATACTCGGCGACCAGTGCCACATGATCGCGGCCGTCCACCTCGGTGAGGTATCGCAGCTCGGCCCGGCTGAGGCTGCGCTTGAGTGTGAGGAAGCGTCGCTGCACCGACTCGTCGGAGAGGTGCCGCAGCCCCTCCTCCAGCATCCGCTTGTCATCGGGGCGGATGGACCGGACGAGGATGAGGGCTCCGTCTGGAAGGCGCTTGAGCACGCAACAAAGGGTGCCTCCCGGACGCCCGGGCTTGTGTGCACCTGGTCACACCGCCCTGGCGGCGTCGCGCTCGTAGTCCAGCTCGGTGCGGATCCCGAGCCGGCGCAGGATCTCGTTGGCGGCGTCGAGGTCCGGGGCGTCGTACACGGCGGGTACCAGCCGGGCGGCGCTGCGCGCCGCGACGGCCGGATCGAAGAAGGTGGTCTCGGCCGCGAGCGGTCGCAGGTCCACGTGGCGGCGTCCGCCGCGGATCTCGATCCGGCCCGACTCGCCCCGGAAGGCCCTGAGCGCCAGCGCGCTCGCCTCGGTGGGCACCGCCTCAACCGCCGCGACCAGCCGCCGCGCGACCGGCTCGGTGATGGGGAGGCGCCCGAGGAGCCCGCCGGCCTCCTCCACCTCCGCCAGGCGGGCGAGCACCTCGTCGGGCGTCAGCTCGCCGTCGCAGCCGATGCCGAAGACGGCGCCGAGGAGCGCGGGGCCCGCTCCCTCAGCCATCCGCACGGCGGCGGCGAGCATGATCGCGTCACACAGCGGGCTGGCCAGGCCCGGCTCGCCGCCGTGGGCGAGCACGTCGCCGCCCACGTCGACGAAGACGACGAGGTCGCAGCCGAGCTCCGCGGCCGCCTCGCCCAGCCCGTCGGCCACGGCGGCCGGCCCCTGGCCCACGTCCACGAGCACGGTCTCCTCGCCGAGCAGCTCGGCCATGCGGGACTCGGCGAAGCGGACGCCGCTCGAACGGACCCGGGTGCCGCCGCTCGCCATGAGGACGGCGGGCGCGAGCGGTCGTGCGCCCTCGATCTCTGCCGCCGCCCGCGGGCCCGGCTGGGGGTCGATCGGGCGGCGCTCCCAGGTCACTCCGCCCAGCACCGGGCGGGCGCCGTGCTCGAGCCGGCAGTGCTCGGCCGTGGCGAGCGCGCCCACCACGTCGCCCCCGCCGCCGATTCCGAGGCAGAGCGGGCGGCGGGCCTCGCGGAGGGCTTCCGGGATCACCGCAGCAGCCAGGCGATCTGGGCCTGGCGCTCCACCGCGGCGCAGACCTCCAGCGCGCGTGCCGGCGACTTCCCGAGCGCCAGCACGCCGTGCCTGCCCAGCAGGACCGCCTGCCGCTCCCCGAGCGCCTTCACCGCGGCCGCGGCGATCTCGTCCGAGCCGGTGGGCGCGAACGGCGCGGTCAGGACGGCGCCGCCGGCGGCGTGCTCCAGCTCCTCTGTGCCGGTGTCGAGCGGCTCGCCGAGGATGCTCCACGCGGTGGCATGCACGCTGTGGCTGTGCACAAGCGCGCCGGCGTCGGCGCGGGCCCGGTACACCGCCATGTGCACGCGCCACTCGCTCGAGGGCTCGCGGCCGCCGTCCAGCGCGGTGCCGTCGAGCCCGAGGGTCACCAGGTCGTGCTCGTCCATCTCCTCGTAGGGGAGCTGCGTGGGGGTGATGTGGACCCGGTCGCCCTCTCTCGCGCTCACGTTGCCCGAGGTGCCGGACACGAGCCCCAGCCGGAGCATCTCACGGGCCGCCGCGACGACCTCAGCGCGAAGCGACACCGGCGATGGCCTCGTCGTAGGGCGGCTCGAGCACCCCGGCCTCGGTCACGATGGCGGTGACGAGCTCGGCCGGGGTCACGTCGAAGGCCAGGTTCACGGCCGGCACCCCAGCGCCCAGCTCGGACGGATCGCGCTCCTCGATGGGGATGGCGGCGCCGTCGGGGGTGGCGGGGTCGATCGTCGAGAGCGGCGCGGCGACGTAGAAGGGCACGCCGTGCCTCGCGGCGAGGACGGCCAGCGGGTAGGTGCCGACCTTGTTGGCCACGTCGCCGTTGGCGGCGATGCGGTCGGCGCCGACCACGATCCTGTCCACCAGTCCGCGGGCAATGAGCGTCCCCGCGCTCGAGTCGGTCACGAGCCGGTAGGGGATGCCCGCCCGCTCGAGCTCCCAGGTGGTGAGCCGCGCCCCCTGGTTGAGCGGGCGGGTCTCGTCGACCCAGACCTGCTCCAGCCGCCCCTGATCCCACGCCGAGCGGAGCACGCCCCCGGCGGTCCCGTAGCCGGCGGTGGCGAGAGCGCCCGCGTTGCAGTGGGTGAGCGCTCGGTCGCCCGGCTCGAAGCGCTCGGCGCCAAGCGCCGCCAGGCGGCGGTCGGCCGCCTCCTGCTCACGGTGGAGCCTGCGGGCGCACTCGAGCGGGTCGCCGGAGGCGAGCACCTGGTCGACGGCCCAGGCGAGGTTGACGGCGGTGGGCCGCGCGGAGCGGAGGAGGCCGGCGGCGTCCTCGCCGCCGTCGAGCGCCATCCCGTACGCGGCGGCGATCCCGATCGCGGGCGCTCCGCGCACGGCCAGCGTGCGGATGCAGTCCGCCACCTCGGCGGGCGTCTCGCAGCGGATCCAGCGCTCCTCGCCCGGAAGCGCCCGCTGGTCGAGGATCAGCAGGGCGCCGTCCTCGAAGCGGAGCGGTTCGACCGTCACCGGCCCGACGCTAGCGACCGCCGCGCAGCTCGGCGATGCGGGCGTCCAGGAGCTCCAGCTGGCGCGCCACGCTCAGCCCGAACATCCCCTGCACGGCCAGGCCGTCCATCAGCGCGACCAGCGCCGCGGCCTCGCGTTCGGGATCGATCGCCGCCTCCAGCTCGCCATCCGCCTGGGCCTGCTCCAGCGCCGACCTCACCAGCCGGCGCCACTGCCCGTACGCGGCGCCCTGCGCCCGGGCGAGCGGCGGGCGTGTCAGGGCCAGCCCCAGGAACGCGAACCAGACGCGCGTCTCGTCCCGCCGCTCGGCGTCCAGGGGCAGGCCGATCGCCAGCAGCGCGCGCACCAGGTCAAGCCGATCGCGGGCACCCTCCCTGGCCGCCGCGACCCGCCGGCCGATCCGGTTGGCGATGGTCCGGAAGGCGAACAGGAGCAGCTCCTCCTTGTCCGCGAAGTAGTGGTGGAGGGCGCCGGTGGACCAGCCGGCCTCCTTCGCGACCGCGCGGATCGTCACCGCGTGCAGCCCGTCGCGCGAGGCGAGGCGCCAGACGGCCGCCGCGAGCTCCTCGCGGCGCTGCTCGTGGTCGACCACCTTGGGCACGCCTTGATTCTATACCGAACGTTTGATATAAATAAGCCGACTATGGAGCTCAAGTGGATCCTCGCCATCTCGCTCGAAGCCGCCTTCTGGATCATGCTGGCGGCGTTCCTGGTCCTCCGCTACCGCTACGGCATGGAGGGCGTGACGCGCCTGTTCGTGATCGGAGTGGTGATCGACACCGCCGGGCTGCTCGCGCTGGCCGTCTGGGACTTCGCCGCCAACGGCAACGTGAACGCCTACACGATCTTCATCGGCGCGATCCTGGCCTACGCCCTGACGGCCGGGAAGCGCGACATGAAGCGCCTCGACGCCTGGATGGCGCGCAAGGTGAAGCCGCGCCGGGCACGGACGGCGGGGAGCCGCCCGTGCCCCGAGCGCGGCTAGCGATTACTGGACGAGCCCGGTCTCGGACAGGTACTCGCCGGCGACCTCCTCGGGCGTCTTCTTGTCGAGGTCCACGCGGGCGTTCAGCTCCTGCATGGCCTCGTCGTTCAGGCCCTCGTTGACCATCGCCACGACCTCCTCGAGCGCCGCGCCGCCCTGCTCGGCGATCTCGTTGCGCATTACCAGCGTCGAGTTGTAGGGCGGGAACATGCCCTTGTCGTCCTCGAGCAGGACGAACTCCTCGCGCTGGATCTGCGGGTCGGTGGTGAAGACGATGGACACGTCGGCCTGGCCCTTGGTCAGCACCTCGTGTCGCAGCGCGATGTCCACCGGCACGAAGCGCTGGAACTCGAGCCCGTAGACCTCTTGGAGGCCGAGCAGGCAGTCGAGCCGCTGCCGGCACTCAGGCGAGCCGTACAGCGTGAACTCGCCGGCGACCGACTCGAGGTCGGAGATCGTCGTCAGGTTGTTCTCCTCGGCGGTCTCCTTGGTGACCGCCACCTCGTTCGAGCTGGTGAATGGCGTGGGCTCGAAGGCCGTCAGGTTCTTCTCGGCGAAGCCCTCGCGCGCCTGGTCGTAGGCCGCGGCCTCGTCCTTCGGCAGCTTGTCGGCCTGGACGCCGAAGAAGGACAGCAGCGCCGTACCGGTGTACTCCGGGTAGGCGTCGATGTCGCCGCCCTCGAGCGCCGCCAGCGCCGTCTTCTCGTCGCCGAGGTTGAGCTGCTTCTCGACCGTGTACCCGGCCGCCTCGAACGCCTGGGCGTAGATCTCCCCGAGCACCTTCTGCTCGGTGAAGTTCTTCGACCCCACGGTGATCGTGGTGCCCGAGTTGGCCTGGTCGCTCTGGATGCCGGTGGACTCCTCCTGGGTGGCGGCGCCGCCGTTGCCGCCGCCTCCGTCGTCGTCGTCATCGTCGCCGCAGGCGGCCAGCGCCAGCGACGCGACCAGCAGCATCAGCAGCATGAGCCAGCGGTGCCTTCTCATGTGGTTGCTTCCCTCCTGTCGAGCTTCAGGCCGCGAGGCGTGACGCCGCGTTGCAGCGCAGCCAGCGAGACCTCCGTCACGACGGCGAGCAGGGCCACGACGATGGCCGCCGCGAGCCTGCCCTCGTCGCCGTACGTGTTGACGTTGATGATGGGATCGCCGAGGGTGACGATCCCTGCGAGCGGGGCGATCGTGGCGGTGGCCACCACGTTCACCGCGGAGATGCGGATGCCGCCGAAGATCAGGGGGAGCGCCAGCGGCAGCTCCACGCGCCGCACGATCTGCACGCCGGTCATGCCCATCCCGCGCGCCGAGTCGACCGTGTCGCGGTCCACCTGTCGCACGCCCGTGTAGGTGTTGGTGAGGATCGGCGGGATCGCGAGCAGCACGAGCGCCAGCGTGAGGTTCCAGAACCCCACGCCCAGGAAGGCCACGAAGAACGCGATCAGGGCGAGCGTCGGGACGGCCCGGCCCACGTTCGAGGCGTTGATGGCGAGGAAGCCGCCCCTTCCGGTGTGACCGAGCCACAGCCCGATCGGCACGGAGATCGCGGACGCGATGCCCATCGCCGCCCCGGAGAGCTTCAGGTGCTCCCACATCAGCTCCCACATCTCACCGAGCCCGCCGACGCGGGCGCCGCCCGCGGGCGACTCGCGCTCGTCGAAGATGAAGTCGACCGCGTCGCCGAACTCGCCCAGCACGGCCATGGTGGTGCTCATCGCGCCGCCACCGCCCTCGTCCAGGGCGTGATCCCGCGCTGCACGAGCAGGATGAGGCCGTCGAGCGCCGCGGCCAGCAGCACCGCCAGGCCGCCCGCGACCACCACGTTCGACTTGAAGGTGATGTCGCTGAAGATCTGTCCGCCGAGGCCGCCCGCGCCGGCGAAGAAGGCGAGCGTGGCCAGGCCGACGGTGGTGGTCACCGCGATGCGCAGCCCGGCCATGATCTCCGGCAGCGCGAGCGGCACCTCCACGCGCCAGAGGAGCTGGCGGTCGGTCAGCCCCATGCCGCGGCCGGCGTCCTTCGTCTCGTCGGGGACGTTGTCGAGCCCCGCGAGCACGTTCCGGAAGATGATCAGCAGCACGTAGGCCACCAGCGCGATCAGCGCGGTGGTCTTCCCGCGGCCCGTCAGGGGCAGCAGCAGGAAGAAGGCCGCGATGCTGGGGATCGTGTAGAGGATGCCGGTCACCTGGGTGATCGGGCTGACCAGCCAGCGGCGCCGGTAGGCGATCAGCGCCAGCGCGAAGGAGATCGCGAAGCCGATCGCCACGGCCACCACGGTGAGGTAGACGTGCTCGAAGAAGGGGTCGACGTAGCGATCGAAGTTGTCGGCGATCCAGTCGGGGCAGAAGCCGTTGTCGGCCTCGCAGCTCTCGGTGGGGTCCTCGCGGATCCGGAGCTGGGCGAGGGGGGCGCTCATGCCGCCGCGTCCGCTCCGCTCGGGACCTCGTCGGGGTCGGAGCGCAGCGCGTGCCCCAGGATCTCGATCGACAGCACGCCGACCACCTGGCCGCGGTGGTCCACCACCGGGCCGTACTGGGCCTCCTCCTGCAGGAGGTCGGAGAGGGCGTCACGCAGGACGTCCTCGAGCTCCAGCACGGGATCGGGGTTCGAGCGCAGCTCCGGCTCCACCCGCTCGCCCTGCATGCCCTTCTCGGAGAGCCAGCCGAGCGGCTTCCCCTCGCCGTCCACGAGCAGCGGGTAGGGCACCTCGCTCTCGGTGGCCTTGGCGCGCGCCTCGGCCACCGGCTCCCCGACCCGCACGAGCGGCGCCTTCCACAGGTCCACGTCGCGCACGCGCTGCAGCGCGAGTCGCTTCAGCGCGCGGTCGGAGCCCACGAAGTCCTCCACGAAGCGTCCCTGGGGATACATGAGCAGCTCCGCCGGCGGCGCGTACTGGGCGAGCTTCCCGCCCTGCCGCATGACCGCGATCCGGTCGCCCATCTTGATCGCCTCGTCGATGTCGTGGGTGACGAAGACGATCGTCTTGCGGATCTCGCGCTGGAGCCGCAGGAACTCGTTCTGGAGCCGCTCGCGGTTGATCGGGTCGATGGCGCCGAAGGGCTCGTCCATCAGCATCAGCGGAGGGTCGACGGCGAGAGCGCGGGCCACGCCCACCCGCTGACGCTGACCGCCGGAGAGCTGGGCCGGGAAGCGGTCGCGCGTCTCGTGGGGGTCGAGGTTGACCAGCTCGAGCAGCTCGTCGACGCGCGCGCGGATGCGGTCCTGCGGCCAGCCGAGCAGGCGCGGGACGGTCGCGACGTTGCCTGCCACGCTCAGGTGCGGGAAGAGGCCGATCTGCTGGATGGCGTAGCCGATCTCGCGGCGGAGCTCGGCCGGCCGGCGCTCCCGCACGCTGCTGCCGTCGAGCAGGATGTCGCCGCTCGTGATGTCGATCATGCGGTTGACCATCCGCATGGCGGTGGTCTTGCCGCAGCCGGACGGGCCCACCAGCACGCAGATCTCGCCGGCAGGGACCTCGAGCGAGAGACCGTCCACGGCCGGGTGGTCCTGGCCGGGATAGCGCTTGGTGGCATCCCGGAACTCGAGGGTCGCGGCTGCGGGGCGTGACGACGGCCCCGGAGGCTGGGCGGAATCTGAAGTGTTCACGGGCGACGGGTCCCGGAGGAGTGAAAAATCCTATCCAGGCGGCGACATGCGCTCGCGCCGGCTTCGCGAAGCCTTAATGTCGGCGCTCGCGAGCCGCGCGAGCTCGCTGCGGAGCTGCTCGCGCAGGTCGTGGACGTTCTCCTCCGCGTCTTCGTGCTCCTCGGCGGCCTCGCCGGGCGGCCTTGCCATGCGTGCACGCCGGGCCGCGAGAGCGGCCAGGGCGGCGGCGCCGATAAGCACCTTGGCGGAGCGCATCCGCCCCCAATCGTGGCCCGGGGGCAGGACGGAACGCCGCTAGAGGACGGCCGAGGCGAGCCTGTCGACCTGCTCGGGGTCCGACGAGGCGGGACACATGATCAGCTCGTCGCAGCCCACCTCCGTGAAGGCGCGCACGCGCTCCTTGACCTCGTCCTCGCCCTTCGCGGCCCCGGCCACCATCATCTCGGCGTAGTCGGGCGCGAACGCGTAGTAGTCGCCGACGGTCTTCGGCAGCTGCGACTCCGGGTCGTCGTCGAGGGAGAAGTAGGTCAGCGACATTCGCCGCGGCTCGCCCTCGCGGCCCGCGACCCGCCACGCGGCGTCGAGCTTCTCGATCGCCGGGGGGAAGTACTCGGGCGGGGCCGTGCCCATGATCCAGCCGTCGCCGAAGCGCGCGGCTCGCTCGAAGACGGCGTCGGCCTGGCCCCCCAGGACGAGCGGCGGCGGGTTCCCGGACACGTCCGGCCCCACTCCGCCGGCGGTGCCCCTGCTCTCACCGCTCCAGATCCGCTTCATCTCCTCGAGCATCCGGTCGAGGCGCTTTCCGCGGTCCTCGAACGGCACCCCGGCCGCCTCGAAGTCGTCCGGGCGCCCGCCCACAGCCATTCCCAGGACGAGCCGGCCCTCGGAGAGGACCTGCAAGCTCGCCGCCTGCTTGGCGAGCAGCGCGGCGCTGGCTCGTGCCGGCGCGAGCAGTATCGACGTGGCGAGCCCGATCCGCTCGGTGACCGCGGCGGCCGCCGCGAGGGCCACCAGCGGCTCGTGGTTCGGATAGACGATCCGGTCGATCGTGCCGAGGCTGGAGAAGCCCGCCCCGTCCGCCCGCCTGGCCCATTCGAGGATCTCCTGCCGCCCGGCCCCCGGGATGGTCGTCGGAAGCCCGATGCCGATCTTCATGCCGCCGCCCCTCTCATAAGCTCGGCTCGTGACGTTAGAGGACCTCCCCGGGTGGGCCCGAGAGCTGCTCTCCTCGGCCCGCGTGGCGCGCCTCGGGCTGCTCGACGAGCGCGACCTGCCGCGCGTGCTGCCGGTGACGTTCGCCGTCTTCGAGGACGCCGTCTGGAGCGCCATCGACCGGAAGCCAAAGCGTGCCGGCGACCCGGCCCGGGTGCGCCGCCTGCGGCGCCGGCCGGATGCGGCGCTGCTGGTGGACCGCTACGACGACGACTGGTCCCGACTCGCGTGGGTGGAGTTGCGCGGGCCGGTCACGATCCACCCGCTCGGCCCGGCCGTCGAGGCGCTCGCGGAGCGCTACGAGCAGTACCTGGAAGAGCCGCCACAGGGACCGCTGCTGCGGCTCGAGGTCCGCGACGCCGTATGGTGGCGGGCAAGCGAATGAGCATCGACGTCGTCGCCGAGGCCCGCGTCCGCCGCCCGCGCGAGGAGGTGGCCGCCTACATGGCCGATCCGGTCAACGATCCCGAGTGGATCGGCGGCCTGCGGGAGGCCCGCCTGCTCGGCGACGGGCCGGTCGGCGAGGGCTCGCGGGTGGCCCGGGTGGCGTCGTTCATGGGGCGCAAGGTCGAGTACGTGAACGAGATCACGGCGCTCGAGCCGGGCCGGCGCCTGGAGATGCGCTCGGTGAAGGCGCCCTTCCCGATGCACATCACCTACACCTTCGAGGACGGCGACGGCGGCACCGTGGTGCGAAACCACGTGCGCGGCGGGGGAGGGCTCTTCTCGCTCGGGTCGCCGCTGTTCGCACCGATGGTGAGGCGGAACGTGCAGAAGGACCTGGAGCGGATGCGGGACGTGCTCGAGGCGCGCTAGGCGCGCCGGCACCACTCGCTCCAGGACCCCGGGTAGAGCCGGCCCTCCACGCCGGCGACCTCGCCGGCGAGCACGAGCACGCAGGCGGTGACGCCGGAGCCGCAGTAGGCGACGAAGGGGTCGGTGCCGAGCCGCTCTCTGAGCTCGTCGGACGGCAGGAAGCGGCCGTCCGGCGCGATCTCCGCAAACGGGACGTTCGTCGCGCCCGGGATGTGCCCCGCCACGGGGTCGATCGGCTCCACCTCGCCGCGGTAGCGCTCGGGGGCGCGGGCATCGAGGAGGCGGAGGCCCGCCGCGGCATGCGATCCGGCCGCGGCGCCCGGTCGGGGCGCGGCCTCCGCGATGTCGCCGGCGCTCACGGTGTCGCCTGCGCGCGGCCGGGCGGCGAAGTCGCCCTCCTCGACCTCCTCGGTGCCCGCCGTCAGCGCACCCCCTTCGTCGCGCCAGGCCTTCAGGCCGCCGTCGAGCACGGCCACGTCGCCGTGGCCGAAGTGCCGCAGGAGCCACCAGAGCCTGGCGGCGCCACCCTCGCCGCTCTCGTCGTACGCGACCACGCAGGTCTCCCGCCCGATGCCGGCCCGGCGCGCGGACGCCTCGAAGCGGTCTGCGTCGGGGAGGGGGTGGCGGCCGCGCGGGCCCGGCTCGCCCGCGAGGTCGGTGTCGACGTCGAGGAAGGCGGCGCCGGGGATGTGGCCCTGTTCGTACGCGTCGCGGCCCGCGCCGGGCTTGCCGAGCACGAAGCGGCAGTCCACGACTGTTACGCCTTCGTCGCTTGCGTGCGCTCTCAGCCAGGTTGGCGCTACGAGAGGGTTACGACGGGCAACCACGGGTTGGCTGGAGCCTACGCCGCGGGCGTGTGGGCCCCCTTTGTCACGCATATGGTGACTGAGAGGGCCCACACTCGGCGCCAGCGGCGGGTCGGGCCGCCAGCGGCGGGTCGTAGCCTTGGGCTCGTGCGGGCCATGGTCCTCGATGCCCCTCGCTCGCCGCTCCGGGCGGCTGAGCTCGAGCCGCCCCGTCCGGGTCCCGGCGAGGTGCTTCTCGAGGTGGCGGCGTGCGGCATCTGCCGCACCGACCTTCACGTCGTCGACGGTGAGCTCAAGAAGCCCAAGCTGCCGCTCGTGCCGGGCCACCAGATCGTCGGCCGGGTGGCGCAGGGCGGCGAGCGCTTCGGCACCGGGGCGCGGGTCGGGGTGCCGTGGCTCGGCTGGACCTGCGGGGAGTGCCGTTTCTGCCGCGCGGGCAGGGAGAACCTCTGCGACCGGGCCCGCTTCACGGGATACGACCGCGACGGCGGCTTCGCCGAGCTCGCGGTGGCCGACGAGCGCTTCTGCTTCGCCCTTCCGGAGGGCTATCCCGACCTCCAGGCGGCGCCGCTCCTGTGCGCGGGCCTGATCGGCTACCGCACGCTCCGCATGGCGGGCGACGCCGAGCGGATCGGGATCTACGGCTTCGGCGCGGCCGCCCACATCGTCTGCCAGGTGGCGGTTCACCAGGGGCGCAGGGTGTTCGCCTTCACCCGCGCCGACGACGCCGAAGCCCAGGCCTTCGCCTTGGAGCTCGGCGCGGAATGGGCCGGCGACGCGCTCGGGCCGCCGCCCGAGGAGCTCGACGCCGCGCTGATCTTCGCTCCCGCCGGCGAGCTCGTGCCGGCCGCGCTCAAGGCGGTCGGCAAGGGCGGGACGGTCGTATGCGGCGGCATCCACATGAGCGACATCCCCTCCATGCCCTACGAGCTGCTCTGGGGAGAGCGAACGCTGCGGAGCGTGGCGAACCTGACCCGGGCCGACGGCGAGGAGTTCCTCGACCTGGCCCCGCGCGTGCCCGTGCGCACCGAGGTCGAGACGCATCCGCTCGAGCGGGCGGGCGAGGCGCTCGGCAGGCTGCGGGCGGGGAAGCTGCGCGGGGCCGCGGTGCTGGTGCCCTGACCTACGCCGCGCGGCGCAGCCGGCGCGCCCGTGCGGGCGGCTTCCGGCGCCTCGCCTCGGCGCGCGCGAAGCGGTCCAGCGCGGTCGCCACCGCTCGCCAGGCGGCGGGGCTGACTGCCATCCCGAGGTGGCTCGCCCGGATCTCCACGTGCTCGTCGGCGCAGGGGTCCAGGCAGGCGCGCCAGTCGACGATGCCGTCGCTCTTCGAATAGACCGAGACGCAGCCGATCCCGCCGGGGAGGGGGCCCGCCAGCTCCTCCCAGAAGGCCGCGCAGCACTCCCCCTCGATACACGAGCGCCGGAACAGCCCCGGCGCGCCGAGGGTGCCGAGCGTCCCGACCGCCTGCAGCTGCAGGCGCACCAGCGGGTGCACGGCCAGCGGCTCGACCTGGGGCGAGCCAAGGGTGACCAGGCCGCACACGAGGTCCGGGCGCCTGACGGCCAGGACCTTGGCCAGGGCGCCGCCGCGGCTCTGGCCGATCAGCACGGCGCGCATGCCCTGCTCGCCGGCCACCCGGTCGAGGCGCTCCTCCAGCCCCTTCATCATCGCCCCGGAGCAGCCCACGTTGGCGCGCATCCCCGACCGCGTGGTCCGGTAGCCGGCCCGCTTCAGCCAGCCGCCCATGGGCCCGAGGGACGAGTCGCCGGCCAGGAAGCCCGGGATCAGCATCACCGGCCGCCCGCGCCCGTCACGGAGGCCCTCGCCGCGCAGCACAGGATCTCGGAGCAGCGCGGCGGCCTCGAGGCCCAGCCTGGCCTCCCGCCACAGCGGCGGCCGGGCACTGCGCGTCATGAGGGCCATCCCTTCACTCGCGGCCTCTGCACCCTAGTCATCGGCTGGGACATCAACGTTTCGGCACACGGGTATGTTCCGCGCGTGCGCGCCGTGACGATCCAGGACGGGCAGCTCGTCGTGGAGGACCGCCCCGACCCGGAGCCGGGGCTGGGCGAGGTGCTGGTCCGCGTGCGCGCCGCCGGCCTGAACGGCGCCGACATGCTCCAGCGGAAGGGCGGCTACCCGGCTCCGCCCGGCTCGCCGCCGGACGTCCCCGGGCTCGAGCTGGCCGGCGAGGTCGAGGCGCTCGGCCCGGGCACGACCCGCTTCGAGACCGGCGACCGTGTGATGGCCGTGGTGGGCGGGGGCGGCCAGGCCGAGCTCGCCGTGGTGCACGAGCGGGCGGCCATGCCGGTCCCCCAGGCGCTCGAGTGGCCCCTGGCCGGCGGCCTCCCCGAGGTCTTCACCACCGCGCACGACGCGCTCTTCACCCAGGCCGGCCTCCGTCCCGGGGAGCACCTGCTCGTGCACGGCGGAGCCGGCGGGGTCGGCACCGCCGCCGTCCAGCTGGGGCGCGCGGCCGGAGCGACAGTCACGGCCACCGTCCGCCGTGAGGAGCACCGGCCGGCGGTCGAGGAGCTCGGGGCGACGCCCATCGATCCGGAGGGCTTCGAGGAGCGCGGCCCATACGACGTGGTCCTCGAGCTGGTGGGCGCCGGGAACCTGGCGGGCAACCTGGCATCGCTCGCCATGGGCGGCCGCATCGCGGTGATCGGGGTCGGCGGCAGCGGCCCCAAGACGGAGATCAACCTGCTCCAGGTGATGCAGAAGCACGCGCGGATCCACGGCTCGACCCTGCGCGCCCGCCCGCTCGAGCAGAAGGCCGCCGCCATGCGCGCCGTGGAGAAAGAGGTGCTGCCCCTGTTCGAGGACGGGCGCGTGACGGTGCCGGTGGCCGGCACCTACCCGCTCGACGAGGCCGAGGAGGCGTACGGCCGCTTCGAGGCGGGCGGCAAGCTCGGCAAGATCGTGCTGCTCCCGTAGATTGCCCTCAATGGCGGCGACGAGCGATCGAGCGAGCTGGCGGGCGCCCGAGCTGGGTCCGGCGCGGACCCTGGACATGGGTGGCGGGCGCCGCATCCGGGCCCACGCGACCGGGGACGGCCCGCCGATCGTCTTCGTGCACGGCGCCCTGGTCAACGCGAACCTGTGGCGGAAGGTCGTCCCGCGGCTCGACGGGTTCACCCGGATCACGCTCGACCTGCCGCTCGGCTCGCACCTCGACCCGATGCCGAAGGACGCGGACCTCCGCTCCACCGCCCTCGCCGAGATGATCAACGACGCGATCGAGAAGCTCGACGTCGGCGGCGCAACGGTCGTTGCCAACGACACCGGCGGCGGGCTCACGCAGATCGCCGCCGCCCGCCGCCCAGGACCGATCGGCGCCTTTGTGCTCACCTCCTGCGACGCGTTCGAGAACTTCCCGCCGCGCTTCTTCAGGATCGTCTTCGCCCCGGGGCGGATCCCGGGCGGGATTGCAGCGCTTTTCCAGCCGATGCGGCTGCGCCCGCTCCGCCGGCTTCCGATCGCTTACGGCTGGCTCAGCGGACCGATCGACCGCGAGGCCGAGGACTCCTACGTGCTCCCGGCGCTCACCCGCGCGGAGATCCGCCGCGACACGCGCCGCCTCCTGAACGGCTTCCAGCCCGACGTCCTCCTCGACGCCGAGGCCGAGCTCACCCGCTGGGACCGGCCCGCGCTGATCGCGTGGTCCAGGAACGACCGATTCTTCCCCCTCGAGCACGCGGAGCGCCTCGCCGCGATCCTGCCCCAGGCCCGCCTCGAGTGGATCGAGGGCGCCCGCACCTTCTCGCCCGAGGATCGCCCCGAGCGGCTTGCGGAGCTGATCGGCGCATTCGTCCGGGAGCACGCCCGGACAGCTGTTCGATAGTCGCGTCCCTCGATTTGGGGCCGAAACGCCCCAGGCCGATGACCGCGATAGACCGATCAGGGCAAACCCGCTGCGAGGCGGGGACGCAAAGCCAGAGGCCTCCCCGGGGAGGCGGCTCAGCTGCCGGACCGACACGACTCCGATCAGGAGAGGTGCCAACCGAATGGCTGAGCAAACGATCGTCTTCCGACTCCGATTCGCCGTAGCGCTCCTGCTCGCGCTCTCACTGCTGCTCGTCGTCTCCTCGCGCGACGCGTGGGGGGCCGAGTACGTCGTCCAGATGGAGACCGGCAGCGCCCCGTCCGACGGGGCCGCGCTGGTCGAGCGCCTAGGGGGCCGCGTCACGTCGCCGGAGCTCGAGGTGATCAACGGCTTCGGCGCAAGCCTCGACGTGGACGCCGCCGCGCGCCTCGCGACCCGCCCCGGCGTGCGCGCCGTCTCGCCGAACGCAGGCGTCACGGCCAGCTCGAACACGGACGTCGACGAGAGCGGCGGCTACCGCTGCCCCGAGACGGACGCCACCACGGTGCCGGCAAGACGCTCCCACAGGCGGGGCGACCGCGACTGGCCCTACTTCCGGCTCCAGACCTACCACCGCTCGATTCAGCTCGACCGCGCCTGGCGCAGGACGGTCGGGAGCGGCGTCGGCGTGGCGGTCGTCGACACCGGCATCGCCGGAGACCTGTCCGACTTCGCGGACCTGAACGGCCGCGGCTCGCGGGTTATGGCCTCGGCCGTGACCAATCCGTGCGCGAGTGACGCCAACGACCACTTCGGGCACGGCACCCATGTAGCCGGTCTCATCGCGGGCGTGGGCCGGCACCTCGGCGTGGCCCCCGACGCAAACCTCATCTCGGTGAAGGTCGCCGACGACGACGGCAACACCACCGTGCTCGACGTGATCTACGGCATCCAGTTCGCCGTTGACCATCGCGACAGCCTCGGGATCCGCGTGATCAACCTCTCGCTGTCCTCGACGGTCGCCGAGTCGTACCTGACCGACCCGCTCGACGCCGCGGTCGAGAGCGCTTGGTTCCAGGGAATAGTCGTGGTAGCCGCCGCCGGCAACGAGGGCACGGCGCCCGACGCCGTCTCCTACGCGCCCGGCAACGACCCCTATGTGATCACGGCCGGCGCGGTCGACGATCGCGGCACGCGCACGATCGCCGACGATGTGCTCGCGCCCTGGTCGAGCCGCGGGCTCACCCAGGACGGCGTGGAGAAGCCGGAGGTGCTGGCCCCGGGCGCAGGCCTGGTGGCACCGCTCGCGCCCGGCAGCGACTTCACGGAGCTGTGTCCCGAGTGCGTCGTCGAAGGGCGCTACTTCCGCCTCAGCGGCACCTCGATGTCGGCCGCCGTGGTGTCGGGCGCGGTCGCGCTGATCCTGGGCGAGAACCCGGGCTGGTCCCCGGACCGGGTCAAGGGCGCGATCGTGAGCACGCTCGAGGACGTGCCGGGTGCGGGCGCCGAGCTGAACGTGGCCGCCGCGCTCGACGGGCCGGGCTACGCCAACTCCGGCCTGACGCCGAACTCGCTGATCTCGCCCGACACCGGCCTGATCGACTGGACGCGGGCCAGCTTCCGCCGGGCGAGCTTCCGCAGCGCCGAGGGCACGCCGCTCGACCCCAAGTGGACTCGTGCCAGCTTCCGCTGCGACTGCTCGCGCACGCAGAGCGGGGCGGTGGACCCGGAGCGGAGCAGCTTCCGCGCCGCCGGTCTCTCGCGCACCACCGACTTCGAGGAGTAGCGAGGTGAGCCTGCTGCGCCGTCCCCTCGGGCTCGAGGCAAAGATCTGGATCTTCGGGAGCGTCCTGGCGGCCGCGGCCGGGGTCCTGATCGCGACGCTGATCGTTCCGATCTCCGTGGCGCCCCCGGTGGTCGACGTCCCCTGGTGGGTCGTGGCCGCCGGGTTCGCGGCGGCCGAGCGCTGGGTCGTCCACCTGCACTTCCGCCGCAGCACCCACTCGCTCTCGCTCGCGGAGCTGCCGCTGGTGGTGGGCCTGCTGTTCCTCGAGCCCGCCGAGCTGGTGGTGGCCGGGCTGGTGGGCTCGACCCTGGCGCTGCTGCTCGACCGCGAGATCCCGCACTTCAAGGCCTTCTTCAACGCCGCTCAGTTCACGCTCGGCACGTGCGCGGCTCTGCTGACGCTCGACGCGCTCGGAGTCGGCCGCGACCCGCTCGAGCCGATGGTGTGGCTGGCCGTGTTCGCCGCGGTGTCCGCGAACACGCTGGTGGCCGACGTGTGCGTCGGCGTCGCGGTGAGCCTGGCCGAGGGGAGCCTCCACGCGCGCCAGCGCCTGGACATGCTGCTCGGCAATTGGACCGTGGCGCTCAGCAACACCTGCCTCGGCCTGGCGGCGGCCGCGGTGGTGGCCGCGCGCCCCGAGGCGGGCCTGCTGCTGGTGCCGCCCACGGCGCTGCTGCTGCTGGCCTACCGGGCCTACCTCGGCGAGCGCCGCCGCAGCGCCGAGCTGGGCTTCCTCTACGAGGCCACGCGCACGCTGTCGCGCTCGTCCGAGATCGTGCCCGAGCTCGAGGCTCTGCTCGAGCGCACCGCCGAGGCGTTCCGCGTGTCGGCCGTCGAGCTCGTCCTGTTCTCGGCCGAGCCGAACCGCTCGGCGCGCTCGTCGCTCGCCCGCGACGGCGGCCGGAGGATGCTCGAGCCGATCGACGAGGCGCTCGCGGAGCGGCTTCGCCGCCTGGCCGGCTCGCTGCCGGGGCCCCTCGACGTGGCCAGCACGCACGACCTGGACCTGCGCGGATACTTCCGCTCGCGCGACATGCACACGGGCATCGTGGCGCCGCTCCAGGGCGAGGCCGGCTGCGTCGGTCTGTTCCTGGTGGCCGGGCGCGAGAGCGTCGATCGCAGCTTCTCGGACGAGGACCTGCGGCTGCTCGAGACCCTCACCGGCAACATCACGGTTGCGCTCCAGTACGACCGCTTGGAGCAGGCGGTGCGCCAGCTCGAGTCCCTGCAGCACGAGCTCGAGCGAAAGGCGCTGTACGACTCGCTCACCCAGCTCGCCAACCGCTCGCTCTTCCACAACCGGCTGGAGCACGTGCTGAAGAGCAGGCGCCCCGGCGTCTGCGTGCTGCTGCTCGACATCGACGAGTTCAAGGCCGTCAACGACAGCCTCGGCCACCACGCCGGCGACCAGCTGCTGCGCGCGGTGGCCGACCGCCTGCGCTCGTGCGTGCGCGAGGGCGACACCGCCGCCCGGCTGGGCGGCGACGAGTTCGCGCTCCTGCTGGACCGAGCGGGCGGCGAGGCCGACGCGCTGACGGTGGCGGAGCGCCTCCTGGGCGACTTCGAGGACCGCATCGAGATCGCGGGCGAGCGCCTGAACGTGCACGTCAGCCTCGGGATCGCGGTGGGGGTGCCGGGCCGGGACGACCCCGATGAGATGCTGCGGCGCGCCGACGTCGCGTTGTACGAGGCCAAGCGGCGCGGCAAGGGCCAGTTCTGCTTCTTCGACCCGTCGATGCGCGAGACGCTCCGCCGCCGCCGCACCCTGGCGCGGGAGCTCGAGCGGGCGGTCACGGACGACGAGCTGACGGTGGTCTACCAGCCGATCGTGGCGCTCGAGGACTGCCGCCCGGTGGCGCTCGAGGCGCTCGTGCGCTGGAACCACCCCGAGCGCGGGCTGATCGCGCCGGCCGAGTTCATCGCCTTCGCCGAGGAGACCGGGGCCGTCGTGCAGATCGGCGAGATCGTGCTGGAGCGGGTGGCCGAGCAGGCCGCCCAGCTCGGCGTGCCGATCCACGTGAACGTCTGCGCCCCGGAGCTCACCGACGCCGGCTTCCTCGATCGCGTCGACGAGCTCGCGAGCCGGCACGACCTGAGCCCGGAGCTGCTCATCTTCGAGGTGACGGAGCGGCTGTTCGTGACCGAGGAGCCCGCTCCGGTCGAGGTGCTGCAGGGCCTCCACGAGCGCGGCATGCGCGTCGCGGTGGACGACTTCGGGACGGGCTACTCGTCGCTGGCCTACCTGTCACGGCTGCCGGTCGACACCATGAAGATCCCGAAGCAGTTCATCGACGAGGTCACCGGCGCCCGCGAGCACCACGCGCTGGCCCGCGCGGTGATCGAGCTGGGCTCGGCGCTCGACCTGACCGTAGTTGCCGAGGGCATCGAGCACCCGGACCAGATCGCCGCGCTGCGGGCGTTCGGATGCGAGTACGGACAGGGCTACTACTACGGCCTGCCGACCGACGCGCACGTGGCCCTGCGGCGCGTCGACCTGCTTCGCGAGGGCGCCCGCTCGATGATCTAAGTCGAGCGCACTCAAGGGGTCTGACCCCTTTACAAGCGCTCTATCAACATCGCCTGGCCCTGCCCGCCGGCCACGCACATGGTCTCGAGCCCGATCGTCTTGTCGTCGGTCTCGAGGCCGTTCAGGAGCGTGGTCATGATGCGGGCGCCCGTCATGCCGAACGGGTGGCCGAGGGCGATCGCCCCGCCGTGCGGGTTCAGCTTCTCGAGCGGGATGCCGCACTCGTCCATGATCGGGATCACCTGGGCGGCGAAGGCCTCGTTCAGCTCGACGGTGTCCACCTCGTCGATCGTCATCCCGGCGCGGTCGAGGACCTTTCTGATCGCCCCGATCGGTGCGACGCCCATGTACTCCGGCTCGATGGCGGCGGTGGCCGAGGCGACGATCCGGGCCCGCGGCTTCAGCCCGAGCTCGCGCGCCTTTTCGTCCGACATCACGAGCACCGCCGCGGCGCCGTCGTTCAGCGGACAGGAGTTGCCGGCGGTGACCTTGCCGCCCTCCCGGAAGGCGGGGTCGAGCTGGGCCAGCTTCTCGAGCGTGGAGCTCGGCCGCGGGCCGTCGTCCTTCGCGACCGTGGTGCCGTCGGGGAGCGGGACGGGCACGATCTCGCGGTCGAAGTAGCCGTTCTCCTGGGACTGCACGGCGAGCTCCTGCGAGCGCTGGGCGTACTTGTCCATATCGGAGCGGCTGACCTCGTAGCGGTCCGCGACGTTCTCGGCGGTCTCGCCCATCGCGATGTACGCGTTCGGGGTGCCGTTCGTGCCCTGCAGCTTCTCGTTCTGGTCCTGCGGCCGCGCACCCTCGACGGCCTCGTTGTAGCGAGACACCCACTCCACGCCGGCGGCGATGTAGGCGTCGCCCTGCCCCGCCGCCACCGCGTTGGCGGCCTGGCGGATGGACTCGAGGCTGGAGGCGCAGTAGCGCGAGACGGTCGCGCCGTTCACCCCGATGGGCAGCTTGTCGGACAGCAGCACCATGATCCGGGCCAGGTTGAAGCCCTGGAGGCCCTGCGGCAGGCCCACGCCGCAGTAGAGCTCCTCGATCTGCGCGGGATCCACCTGCGGGTTGCGCTCGAGGAGCGCATCCACCACGAAGGCGCCCATCTCGTCGGGGCGAAGCTGGGCCAGCGAGCCCTTGAAGGCTCGCCCGATGGGGGTGCGAACGGCGTCGACGATCACTGGTTCGGGCATGTCCTCAACCCTACTTGGGCGCCATCCGCAGGGCGCCGTCGAGCCGCAGCACCTCGCCGTTCAGCATCGTGTTCTCGGCGATGTGGCAGGCGAGCGCCGCGTACTCCTCAGGCCGGCCGAGGCGCGGCGGGAAGGGGATCGAGGCGCCCAGCGCGTCGCGGGCCTCCTGGGGCAGCGCGGCGAGCAGCGGCGTGTCGAACAGCCCGGGGGCGATGGTGCAGACGCGAATGCCGAGCCTGGACAGGTCGCGCGCCGCGGGGAGGGTGAGGCCGACCACCCCGCCCTTGGACGCCGCGTAGGCGGTCTGGCCGATCTGGCCGTCGAAGGCGGCGATCGAGGCGGTCATGACGACGGCCCCGCGCTCCCCGGCGGCGTCCGGCTCGCCGGCCGCCATGGCCGCCGCGGACAGCCGCAGGACGTTGAAGGTGCCGATCAGGTTGACCCGGACCACGGTCTCGAACGGCTGGAGGGCCGCCGGGCCGTCCTTCTTCACGGTGCGCTCGGCCCAGCCGATGCCGGCGCAGGAGACCGCCAGGCGGAGCCCGTCCACAGACTCGACGGCGGCGCGCAGCTGCTCCTCGGCGGTCACGTCGGCGGCGGCGAAGGCGCCGCCGATCTCGGCCGCGAGCGCCTGCCCGCGCTCCTCGTTCAGGTCCGCCACGGTCACGCGCGCGCCGCGCGCGGCCAGCTCCCGCGCGGTCGCCTCCCCGAGCCCGGAGGCGCCGCCGGCGACCAGGGCGCCGATGCCGTTCAGGTCCATAGGGCGCGGCAGCCTACCGCGCGCGAAGCTGACCCCGGAGGTCCCCGATCAGGTCCGGGATCTCCTCCAGGGCGTCCTCCTCCTGGTCGAGCACCGCGCGGAAGGCGGCATGGCAGAGCTCGTCGGGCGTGTCCTCGAGCAGCAGGTAGATCAGCCGCTCGGCGGCGTCGAGCCGGCCCCAGAGGTAGTCGTTCTCGCGCCGGTCACGGCTGAAGAAGGCGGCGAAGTGGCCCGCGGTCACGCCCTTCAGCTTCTCCTCCGTCGTCGGGCGCTCGCCCTTCTGCTTCGGCGCCTTGAGCTTCGACACGTCCTCCGGGCTGAAGCGCACGACCTCCACGCGGTTGAGCTCGCCGACGTCGGAGACCGCGCTGATCGGGAAGATGAGCACGTCCCACATCGGGAAGCCGACGTACCTGGCCAGGGCCTGCCGCCGTACCCCGTCGTCCCAGCCGTCCGTGGCCCGGAGAAGCGCCCCGTAGGCGTCCTTTCCGAAGTCCCCGAGCCGGTCGTCGAGGAACGAGCGCAGGGCGTCGCGGATGCCGTCGAGCTGAGCGCCGTGCCGATCCACGAAGTCCTCGGCCGCCTCGTCGGGGTCCGCTCCCTCGAAGAGCTCGCGCAGCGGATCGCCGCGGTCTCCCGCCCCCGCCTCGGCGGCGGCCTTCGACAGCTTCGCGACCCACTCGTAGGCCGTGGCCTTCGCGGCGTTGAGCCGGGCCCGCTCGACCTTGTCGGTCCCGTAGAGCCTGTTCAGGTAGCGGACCACGAAGCGCAGCCGGCGCTCCGCGTAGCCCAGGTCGAAGGTCTTCAGGAACTCGATCTGCTCGTCGGTGGGCGCCATCGCCGGCGCCAGGAGCCCCCGCTCCGCGGCCCAGCGGGCGAGCACGTCGTGGACGAAGAAGGCGTGGTTGGAGTCGGGCGGGAAGCGGAGCACGTCGCAGGCCAGATCGGCGAACCGCTCGACGACCGAGCGCAGCTTCAGCGCGGTGTAGGTGGTGTACGCGAAGCCGGCGTCTGCCCCGGCGGCTCCGGTCGCGAGGTCGATCGCGGCCTGGCTGGCCGCCTCGTAGCCCTCCACCTCGAGCGGCGGGGGAGCCAGCTCGAAGATCCTGTCGCGGGCGGCCTCGACGACGTCGTTCACCCGCTCGACGCGCTCGTTGAACTCGCGCAGGGCCAGCAGGTCGTCGAGTATCGGCTCGTGCCGCGGGAGCCCGGACAGGCCGCCGCCCACCGTTGCTGTCATCTTCGGGGCCACTCCCGTGGGCGGCTTGCGCTGGTCGGCCGGATGCGGCTCGATGTAGATGAGCCGGCGATCCACCTCGAGCGACGCCGGCCGGGCACGGATCGCGTCGATCGCGTGCCGGAACGGGAAGTTGTCCAGCACCCCGCCGTCCACGAAGTGGGTCTTGTCGACGTCCGCCCGCGACAGCGGGTAGATCGACCAGAAGGTCTCCTTGAAGCGCTCGGCGCCCCTCCAGCCGGGAAGGTTGTGCTCGATGTTCGCCAGGTTGATCGGCGGGAACGCGCCCGGGAAGCAGGAGGTGGCCCGCGCCGCGAAGCTGAGCTCCGCGTTCCAGTCGGGGCCGAGCTGGTCCACCTGGCCCTTGCGCGAGAAGACCAGCACATGCCGGTGGCGGCGGTCCTTGACCCGCTTCGGGTGGTGGATCGGCACCCCGCGGTAATAGCCGTAGAAGTCGGTGACCGTCACGTACAGCTCGAGCGGGTGCTGCTCGGGCATGAGCGTGCCGTCGCCGGATCCGGCCTTGTCCATCTTCTCGAGCGCGTCGTGGACCCAGCCGAACATCCGGTCGCCGTCGAGCGGCGGGTCGAAGCGGCGCTTGATCCCGCTGATCCCCATCCACGCGGCGACCTTGAGCGGGAGCGACGGCACGAAGCGTGCGCCCTTGAAGCCCATCAGCTTCCTGATGTCGCCGCACTCGATCCAGACCTTGCGCAGGGCGTCCTGCGGCAGGTCGTGGGCGATCGACTTGGCCAGGACGATGCCGTTGATCCCGCCGGCTGAGGTTCCGGCGATCACGTCCACCACGACTCGCGTGCGGACGTCCTTCGCCGTCTCGCGCTCCTTCAGGGCCTGCCAGTAGGCCCACTCGGTCTGGCCGGGCGTGAACTCGCAGGACTCCTGGTCCTGCTCGTAGGCCTTCGAGGCCGCCACGAGCTTCTGGATCTCCTTCGTGACCCCGTGCATGTAGATGGCGAGGGAGACGCCGCCGTAGCAGACGAGCGCCAGCCTCAACTCGGCCGTGTCGGCGTGGACCGGAACGGCCGGAACGGGGGAGACGGCCGGCGGCGACTCGATGGCGTAGCTATATCCGGGCCCGGGGACGCGGGTCAAGCCGATGCGGCTGCGGGGACCGCCGCCTCGCGCTCGCGATGGACCGCCACCCCCGCCACCACCAGCGCCACGCCCAGCACCTCTTGCGGCGACGGGACCTGGGCGAGCACGACGACGCCGATCACCGTGGCCGTGGCGGGGAGGAGCGACACCATCAGCGCGTAGGTCGCGCGGGCCAGGCGGCGCATCGCCAGCTGGTCGGACACGTACGGGATCACCGACGAGGAGATGCCCACGCCCGCCCCGGCGGCGAGCGCCACCGGGTCGGTGAGCGCGGGCACGGCTGCCCAGCCCGCCATGGGCGTGACGGCGACGAGGGCGATCAGCATCGATGCGGCCAGGCCGTCGATGCCGCCGAGCGCCTCGAGCCTCGACACGCGGTGCGCGAGCACGATGTAGAGCGCGAACAGCCCGGCGTTCGCGAAGGCCAGCGCGATGCCGAGCGCCTCGCCCTCGATCCGGACGCCGGTGAGCAGGTACACGCCCGGCACCGCCAGGAGCAGGGCGGCGAGGTTGCGCGGCGTGCGGGCGCCCAGGGCGGCCAGGGCGATCACCGGGAGGAACTCGATCGCGGCGACCGTGGCCAGCGGCAGCCGGTCGATGGCCACGTAGAAGCAGCAGTTCATCAGGGCCAGCAGCGCGCCCCAGGCGAGAAGGAGCCGGCGACCGTCCCGGTCGAGCCGCCGGTAGGCGCGCCAGGGTCGGCGCCAGGCCGCGAACACCAGCGCGGCCGCCGCGATCCGGAGCCAGGCGACGCCGAGCACGTCGACGCGCGCGAACAGGAGCACGGCGAAGGCCGGGCCGAGGTAGTGGAAGACGGCGCTGACGACGAAGTAGACGTGCGGAGGCACGCCCCCAACTTGCCGCGCCCTCGCACCGAGTTCCATGGCGAATCGAAGGTAGGATGCACGCCGTGGCTACGAATCGAAGCCAGGACGAGACGAACCTTGCGCTATTGCGTGAGCTGCAGGAGGACGCCCGGCTCTCGCTCGCCGAGCTGGGCCGCCGCGTCGGCCTATCCCCACCCGCTGTCGCCGACCGGCTCGAGCGGCTCGAGCAGTCGGGCGCGATCAGGGGGTACCGCGCCGAGGTCGATCCCCGCGCGCTCGGCTACGAGCTGGAGATCGTGCTCCGCATCCGCCCGGCACCGCGGGAGCTGAAGAAGGTCGCCGAGCTGGCGCAGCGGACGCCCGAGGTGGTCGAGTGCCACCGGATCACCGGCGACGACTGCTACCTCATGAAGGCCCATGCCCGGGATGTGGAGCACCTCGAGGAGGTGATCGATCGCTTCGCCGTGTACGGGCAGACCACCACGTCGATCGTCCAGTCCTCGCCGGTCCCTAGGCGGGCGCTCGAGCGAACGCCAGACCGAACAGCGCAGAGCCGTCCGTGAAGAAGTCGTCGAGGCGGAGCCCGGCCTCGCGCAGCTCGCGCTCCACCGCCTCGCGCGTGAACTTGGCGCTGATCTCGGTGCGGAGCTCCTCGCCGTCGGCGAAGGTGACCTCGAGGTCGGCGCCGTCGATGCGCACGCGCTGGGCGCCGTTGGCGCGCAGGCGCATCTCGATCCACGAGTTGGCCTCGTCGAAGAACGCCACGTGCTCGAAGGCGTCCGGCTCGAAGTCGGCCTCGAGCCCGGCGTTGATGACGCGCAGGACGTTGCGGTTGAACTCGGCGGTGACGCCCGCGCTGTCGTTGTACGCCGCCTCGAGCACCGCGCGGTCCTTGACCAGGTCGGTGCCGATCACGAGCCTGTCGTCCGGGCCCATCAGCGCCCGCATCCGCGCCAGGAAGCCCGCCCGCTCGGCCGGGTAGAGGTTCCCGATCGTTCCGCCGAGGAACGCGAACAGGCGGCGCCGGCCGTCCGGCACCCGTTCGAGGTCGCGGCCGAAGTCGCCGACCACGCCGTGTACCCGCAGGCCCGGGTAGAGCTCGATCAGCTCGAGCGCGCAGGCCCGCACCACCGACTCGTCCACGTCGAACGGCACGTAGCGCCGCAGCGAGCCGGTGCCCGCCATGGCGTAGAGGAGCGCGCGCGTCTTCGAGGCCGTTCCGGAGCCGAGCTCCACGAGCTCCTCGGAGCCCCGGACGAGCTGCGGCGCGTGGCGGTTGAGGATCGAGCGCTCGCAGCGCGTGGGGTAGTACTCGGGGAGCGAGGTGATCCGGTCGAACAGGAACGAGCCGCGCTCGTCGTAGAAGTACTTCGGCGGCAGCTCCTTGAGCGAGCGGGTGAGGCCGTCGCGCACGTCGTCGGCGAGCGTGTCGTGCACCTGGTGGCGCTCGATGACCACGTTCACGGGATGTCCTCCGCGCACCTGAAGCCCGCGAAGATCTGGCGCCGCTGCGGGTGGTCCCAGTTGCGGAAGCTCACCCGCGCCACCCGCGGCCGCGTGGCCCAGGAGCCGCCGCGCAGCACGCGGTAGCCCGAGTCGAAGAAGACCTCGGAGTACTCGCGGTAGGGGTACGCCTCGAAGCCCGGATAGCCGCCGAACTCGCTCGCCGTCCACTCCCAGCAGTCGCCCACGAATGGCCCGGCGGGGCCCGGGCCGAAGCGGAGCTGGTCGAGCGCGCCGCGCTCCGGCTCGGCGAGTGCCGCCGCGTGCTCCCACTCGGCCTCGGTCGGCAGGCGGGCGCCGCGCCAGCGGGCGTAGGCGTCGGCCTCGAACCAGGAGACGTGCATCACCGGCAGCTCCGGCTCGAGCGGGTCGGTGCGGTCGAAGCGGCGCTCGCGGCGGTCCTCGGTCCAGTAGCGCGGCCGCTCCCAGCCCTCGCGCTCGCGGAGCTCCCAGCCCTGCTCGCTCCACAGCTCGCGGCGCCCATAGCCGCCGTCCTCGACGAAGCCCAGGTACTCCCCGTTCGTGACCGGCGCCCGGTCGATCCTGTAGGGCTCGAGCTCGACCGCGTGGCGCGGGCGCTCGTTGTCGTAGGCGAAGCCTCCGCCGGCGTCCCCCAGCTCCACGCGCCCGCCGTCGACGTCGAGGCTCCCCCTGGCGGCCGTGCCCGCCGGTGCGAGGCGCTCCGGTGAGAACACACCCGGCTCGGCGAGCTGAAGCGCCTGCAGCATGGTCTCGTTGTGCTGGTGCTCGTGCTGGATCAGCATCTCGGCGATGAAGGGCGACACGTCCGGCAGCGCGGAGAGCGTCCGCGCCCGTACGTCGTCCATGAAGGCCACCGCCTCGTTACGCCGCAGGTAGGCCAGGTCGCCCCGCTCGGCGCGCGGCGTCTCGTCGGCGTCGTACACGGCGGTGAGATCGGGCCGCAGCTGCTCGCGGCCCGTCTCGCGGCAGACCCAGAGGTCCTCGAACGCCGCGATGTGGCCCAGGTCCCAGACGAGCGGGCTCATCAGCGGGTCGTGCTGGCGGTCGAGGTCGGCGTCCGAGACCGGCTCGACCAGCGCCAGGGTCCTCGCGCGGGCCTCTTCGAGAAGCGCCTCGACCCCTCCGAGGGGCGTTGTGCGGGTCATGTCGAGAGGGTTACTCGGAGACTCGCTCCACGAGGAACGAGATGCGCACGAGGGCGCGCCACTCATCGAGGTTCTCGCCGCGGAGCCCCGTGGAGACGACGTCGACGGCCTTGATGTTCCTGAGCGAAGTGCGGGCCTCCTCGAGGGCCGCCTTGACCGCGCCGTCCGAGCTCTCAGGCGAGCTGCCCACCACCTCGATGATCTTCGTGACCGCCACTGATCGTCTCCTTGGGTCGGGGTTGTGCGGAGACTATCCACCGCTGTAGCTTTCGGTCGAATGGAGGCCCGGAGCGCTGAGGAGGGGGGCAGCTACCTCGATACCTCGCGACTGTCCCCGGGCGAGTTCCTGGGGATGGGGGCTGGCCTGCTCTTGCTCGTGTCGCTGTTCCTGCCGTGGTTCACGACCAGCGACTCGAACCCCAACTCGACCCTGGCCGGGGCGAGCGGCGGCGACAGCGTCACAGCCTGGGAGGTATTCGGCATCCTCGACTGGCTTTTGGTGGCGGCCTGCGCGGCGCCCTTCATCCTCACCTGGATCGTGGCCCGCGGCCACAAGCTGACCTGGAAGCCGGGCGAGGTGACGATGATCGTGGGGATCACGGCGTTCGTGCTGATCCTCTGCAACGGGATAATCCTCGGCCGCCCGGGCGACAGCGTCGACATCGGCCTGGCCATCGGCTACTTCGTCGGGCTGATCGCGTCGGCAGCGATGCTCGTGGCCGGCTACCTGCGCCAGGCCTTCTACACCACTGCGCGCAAGCCGCCCGGGGTCATATAGCGTCAGGGCTATGGAGGCCCGGCAAGAAGTCGGGGCGCCGCCGCAGGGAACGAGCGGGGGAGGTCCCGACCGCAACCTCGCGATGGAGCTCGTGCGTACGACCGAGTACGCCGCGCTCGCGTGCGCTCGCTGGATCGGGCGCGGCGACAAGGAGGGAGCCGACGGCGCGGCGGTCGACGCGATGCGCATGCTGCTCGACACCGTGTCGATGGACGGCGTGGTCGTGATCGGCGAGGGGGAGAAGGACGAGGCCCCGATGCTCTACAACGGCGAGCACATCGGGGACGGCTCGCCGCCGCAGGTGGACATCGCCGTGGACCCGCTCGAGGGCACCGAGCTGTGCGCCAAGGGCCTGCCCAACGCGATCGCCACGATCGCCCTGTCGGAGCGCGGATCGATGTTCGACCCGGGGCCCTGCGTCTACATGATGAAGATGGCCACCTCGCGCGATATGGCCCACCTGCTCGACCTCGACCGCCCGCTCGGGCAGACGCTCGAGCTGATGGCGAAGGAGAAGGGCGTGCCGGTTGGCGACCTCGTGGTCATCATGCTCGACCGGCCCCGCCACGAGGACGCAATGCGCGAGATCCGCGAGGTGGGCGCCCGCATCAGGCTGATCCCGCACGGCGACGTCTCCGCGGCGCTCGTGGCCGTGACCCAGGGCTCGCCCGTGGATCTTCTGTACGGCATCGGCGGCACCCCCGAGGGGGTACTGGCCGCGGCCGCGATCAAGTGCACGGGCGGCCAGATCCTCGGCCGGCTCTGGCCGCGCTCCGACGAGGAGCGCAACGCCGCGCTCGAGGGCGGCTACGACCTCGACGAGGTGCTGGACCAGGACCGGCTGGTGGCCGGCGACGACGTGTTCTTCGCCGCCACCGGGGTGACCGACGGCGAGATGCTCGACGGCGTGCACTTCATCGGCCCGCAAGGCGCCACGACGGAATCGGTCTCGATGCGCGCGCGCTCGGGAACGGTCCGGACGATCATCGCTCGCCACGACCGGGCGAAGCTTCGGGAGATCGTGGGAGAGCGGATGGGCTGAACGCCCCGATGCGCGACTCCTCCAGCTCGAGGTTCGCCAGCGAGCGGAGGAAGGCGTGCGTGACGATCACGTGGATGCGCAGCTGGGTCTGGTCGTAGATCCAGCGCCCCAGGCGCGTGGCGATCATCGGGAAGAAGTTCACGACCTCGGACGTGACCATGGCGGTGGCCTCGCCGCTGCGGTCCTCGCGTCCCGGTGAGCGCCGCACGGTCAACCTCAGGTAGCCGCGGCCGCGCCCGCGTCGCGCCACGAGCAGCCCGCTGTCGATCGGCCAGGTGACGGTGCCGCCGCCGGGCGGGAAGTCGTACTCCGGGGGCTTGAAGCGCAGCAGGACGAAGGGCCGCCGCAGCAGCACCACCTCGCGCGATTCGGGCGTATAGAGAACGCGCAGGAGGCCCAGCGACACGCGCGTGAGGAAGTTCCAGTAGGTGCGCGCGAGGCGCTCGAGGTACTCGGGCGACCAGATGCGCTCGAGCTCGGAGTGGGGGAGGGTGACCTCGGCCACCTGCCGGGACTCGATGCCCTCGTCGGGGCCCGAGTGGGGCTGGTCGGTGGGGACGATCCGCACGCGGGCCCGCGTCCGCCGCTCGCGCTCGATCAGCCGGCGGGGGTCGCGCGGCCTCACAGCAGCTCCACCTCCACGCGCCGGCCCGCGTCCACCTGCCCGTCGCCGGGCGCGATGCGGGCGATGGCGGCCGCGCCCAGCATCGAGGTGAGCATGTGGGAGCCCTGCGGGCCCGTCGGCCGGGCGCTCCATCCGTCGTCCGAGGTCTCCAGCCGGACGCGCACGGCCTGCTCGCGCGTCGGGTGCCGCGCGACCGGCTCCTCGAGCGTGGCACGGGCGCGTGGGGCGGTGGGGTCGGCGCCCTGGAGCGCGGCGAGCGCGGTGCGCACGAAGAGGTGGAACGTGACCATGGCCGAGACCGGGTTGCCGGGCAGCCCGAAGGCCAGCCTCCCGTCGCGCTCGCCGAACCAGGTCGGCTTGCCCGGGCGGAGGCGTACGCCCCAGAAACGCTCCTCGACGCCGAGCTCGCGGAGCGCCGGCTTGACGTGGTCGTGGGGTCCGACCGAGATGCCGCCCGAGACGATCGTCACGTCGGCGGCTTCGAGCGCGCGCGTGAGGGCCGCGCGGGTCTCCGCGGCGCTGTCCGGTACGGTCTCGCGCGCGACGAGGAGGGCGCCGGCCCGCTCCGCCTGGGCCGCGAGCGCCCATCCGTTCGAGCTGTAGATGCCGCCGGGCACGAGCGGCCGGCCGGGCTCGGACAGCTCGTCGCCGGTCACGAGCAGCGCCGCCAGCGGTCGCCGGGAGCAGCGAAGCGAGCCGCGTCCCACGGAGGCGGCCACCCCCAGCTCAGCGGGCCCGATCCGCGTCCCGCGTGTGAGGACCACGCTGCCGGCCCGCACGTCCTCGCCGGCGCGGCGGATGTTGTCCCCCGGCGAGGAGGCACCGACCCGGACGCGGTCGCCCTCCGGCCGGCTGCGCTCCAGCGGCACCACGGCCGTCGCTCCCGCCGGCAGCGCGGCCCCGGTCGAGATGCGGATCGCGGTCCCGCGCCGCACTCCCTCGCGCGCCGGGTGGCCCGCCCGGCTCTCGCCCGCGATCTCGAGCTCGGCGTCCGGTCCGGCGATCACCGCGTAGCCGTCCATCGCGGAGCCGTCGAAGGGCGGGACGTCGACCGCGCTCTCCACGTCCTCCGCCAGCACCCGGCCGTGAGCCTCGCCGAGCGGAACCTCCTCGTCCTCGAGCGGTCTCACCACCTCGAGCACGCGCCGGCGCGCCTCGTCGATCGAGATCAGCTCGCCCACGGCGCGAAATCTTCCCAGCGGCGGCCGTTCCTCCCAAAATCCGCTCTGCTCCGCCGTTGCCAGGGATAGGATCAATGGCGCTGCCCTACCGCGACCCGACCGCTGCCGCATGACACCCATCAGGGGCCCGCTAGCGCGTCTCGACCGTTCGAGAGACGAGCTCGCCAAGGCGTGGCTCGTTCGCCTCATCGAGCGCGCCTCGCTCGACGAGATCAAGGAGCTGCCGACGGACCGGATCGCGCGCGAGCTCCCGGAGCTGATCAGCGACATCGTTGGCGCCGTCGGCGACGCGAACGGCGGGCCGTTCGTACTGAACGAGGAGCAGGCCGACCGCGCGGCGGCGCTCGCCGCGCTGCGGAGCGGGCGGGAGACCAGCGCGGGTGACGTGGCGCGCGACGTGGCCGCCCTGCAGGCCGTGCTGGTCAGGGCGCTGCGGGACGAGCTGGCCGAGAACGAGCCGGGTCGGTTCGCGGAGGCGGTCGAGCGGCTGGCGGATGCCACCGGCGCCATCCAGGCCGCCGCCGTCGAGGAGCTGGTCCGGCGCCGCTCGCGCGAGCTCGAGTCGCAGGCGAACACCGACGCCCTCACTGGGCTCGGCAACCTGCGCCACCTCCAGAAGCAGATCGCCCACATGCTCGAGATCAACAAGCGCTACGGGCATCCGTTCGCGGTGCTGCTGATGGACATCGACGGGCTGAAGCGGATCAACGACGCCCACGGCCACCAGGCGGGCGATCGCGTTCTGATGCAGGTGGCGATGGCCCTTCAGCGGTCGATCCGGAGCGTCGACGTGGCCGCCCGGCTCGGCGGGGACGAGTTCTGCGTGCTGGCGCCCGAGCAGGAGGCGGAGGCCGCCACCACGCTGGCCGAGCGGCTCGCGACGGCGGTGCGGGAGGAGGTCGCACCGCCCGGCGACCCCCAGGTGGGCCTGTCGATCGGGGTGGCCGCCTGCCCGACCCACGGCAACGACGCCGAGACTCTCATCGACACGGCGGACCGCGCGATGTACCGGGCGAAGGCGGCCGGGGACGACGTGGCGCTGGGCGAGCCGCCGCCGGCCGAGGTGGCCGAGGAAGCCCAGTAGAACCGGGGGCTCGCGCCCCCGGACCCCGCCGATTCCTGGCCGGTGGGCGGGCGGCCTACTCGATCAAGCCGTGGCGGATGCCGATCGCCACGGCCTGCGTGCGTGTGGAGGCCTCGAGCTTCGCGAGTATCCGCTTGGTGTGGGTGCGCACGGTCTCGGTCGAGAGGCCCAGCTTCTCGGCGACGTGGTCGGTCTGCATGCCGTCGGCGAGCATCTGGAGTATCTCGCGCTGCCGGGCGCTGAGCGTGCGGTCGCCCTCGTCGAGCACGATCGTCGAGGAGAGGCCCGGGTCGACGTAGAACTCGCCGGCCTGGGCGGCCTCGATCGCGCGGATCAGGTCCTCGGACGGGGAGTCCTTGCGGACGTAGCCCTTCACGCCCGCCTTGAGCGCCTCGCTCAGCAGGCGGGCGCCGCCGTCGGAGGTGAAGACCACGATCGGCGCCTTCAGCTCGCTGGTGAGGCGGCCGACCACCTCGCCGACGTCGACGCCGACCCGCCACGGGTCGACGATCACCACGTCGGGCGGCTCGCCGTTGACGGCCAGGGTCGCCTCCTCGAGGGACGATGCGTCGCTGATCGCCGAGTCGGTGAAGGCCTTTTCGAGTACTGCCCGCACCCCCGCCCTGACCACGGGATGGTCGTCCACGATGAGGCAGCGAGGAGATTCCTTCGCGCCGGTCGCCATTCGGCGTCAAGCATACTCCGAACGCGCGGGAGATCACCGGAGCGGAGGATGCCGGCCCGAACGGGGCGGGTACGCCGCTCCGGGAGCGGCCTACGGCCGCGGGAGGCGGCGAAGGACTTCGCGGGCGACCCCGCCCGCCACCTTCGCGCCGAGGCCTGCCACGCCGGCGACGGTGCGGATGGCCCCGCCGACCGGGTCCGCGCCGGCGGAGGCGGGCGCGTCGCGCCGGCTTCGCGCGCCGGCCGAGGCGGGCGCCGCCTTTCGCCCGGCCGCGGCGGGGCCGCCGCGCTGCCCGGCCGACCGCGCGCCGGCCGCCTTCGCCGCGGTCTTTCCGGTCCGCTTGTCGCTTCGCTGTCCCGGGCGCGAGCGCGGCAGGTTGCCGAGTACGCCTCCGTCGTCCGCCATCGGCGGGAGTCTAGTCCTCGCAAGACCGGGTAAATCTGCTCGACTGCCGCTCGTCCCGTACCCGTGGTGCAGAATGGAGTAGTACAGAGTTGGTTGACTGGCTAGTCAGCGGAAATTCCGCTTTCCGCCGCTTGACTTCACTATCTGTAGCGTTACTGTTGAAACAGTCTGCTTGACTGGGCCCGGCACCAGCTTGTCGGGCCCTGCCTGACGCCGAGGAACCGAATGTCTGTAGCCGAACTCCAAGAGCTCGAGGAAGTGCGACTCCTGGTGGCCAAGGGCCGCCAGACGGGAGTCCTGACCTACGCCGAGGTCGCCACCGCGCTGGCCGAGATCGAGCTCGACGAGGGGGACGTCGAGGAGCTCCACGGCTACCTCGAGAAGAGCGAGATCGAGCTGGTCGAGGACGACCCCACGGCGGCCGAGCCACAGGTCGAGCGCGCGGTGGACCGCCGCAGCCGCCGCAAGAAGGCGGCCATCGATCTGAAGCCGGACATGACCACCGACTCCCTTCAGCTGTTCCTGAAGGACATCGGGAAGGTCCGGCTGCTGACCGCGCAGGAGGAGGTCGACCTCGCCAAGCGCATCGAGCGCGGCGACCTCGACGCCAAGCAGAAGATGGTCGAGTCGAACCTGAGGCTGGTCGTCTCGATCGCGAAGAACTACCGCAACCAGGGCCTGCCCTTCCTCGACCTGATCCAGGAGGGCACGCTGGGGCTGGTGCGGGCGGCCGAGAAGTTCGACTACCGCAAGGGCTTCAAGTTCTCGACCTACGCCACCTGGTGGATCCGTCAGGCGATCGCCCGCGCGCTGGCTGACAAGGCGCGCACGATCCGCATCCCGGTGCACGTGGTCGAGAAGCTCAACAAGATCGGCCGCGCCGAGCGCAAGCTTGTCACGGAGCTGGGCCGCGAGCCCACGCCGGAGGAGATCGCCGAGCACACCGGGATCGACCCCGAGGAGGTCGAGTCGATCAAGCGCTCTGCCCAGGCGCCCGTCTCGCTCGAGAAGCCCGTGGGCGACGAGGAGGAATCGGAGTTCGGCCAGTTCATCGCCGACGAGCGAGCCGAGTCGCCCTACGAGCGGGCCGCCGAGATCCTCACCAAGGAGGCGCTGCGCGAGGCGCTCGAGAACCTCTCCTACCGGGAGCGGCGCGTGCTCGAGCTGCGCTACGGCCTGGGCGGGGAGCACCCGCGCACGCTCGACGAGGTGGGCCGCACCTTCAACGTCACGCGCGAGCGGATCCGCCAGATCGAGAACCAGTCGCTGAAGAAGCTGCAGTCGCTGGCCGAGGCGCAGAAGCTGCGCGACGTGGCGTAGGACCTGAGTAGCCACTCCGGCGGGCTGAACCTGGGGCGTCCAGGGCGCGTCGCCGCGCCTCAAGCCGCGGACTCAGGTGCCGATGCGAAGACAATGTTCGACATCGACGCCGCCCTGATGCGCGTGATCGAGGTGGAGGGATCGGACCTCCACCTGAAGGTCCCATCGCGCCCGATCATCCGTCGCCACGGAAAGCTCGAGCCCATCGGCGGCTCAGAGCCGCTCGCGCCCGAGGACACCGAGGGCACCCTCTTTCGCATGCTCACGGACGAAGCGAAGCTCGAGTCGTTTCGCGCCGAGCGTGAGGTCGACTTCTCCTACTCGCTCCCCGGCGTCGCCCGCTTCCGCGTCAACGCCTTCGTGCAGCGCGGCTCGATTTCGCTGGTCGCGCGCGCGATCCCGTTTCAGGTCAAGTCGGTCGAGGAGCTGCTGCTCCCATCGGTCATCTCCGAGATAGCTGACGAGGAACGTGGCCTGATCCTGGTCACCGGCACGACCGGCTCGGGCAAGTCGACGACGCTTGCGTCGATGATCCAGCACATCAACACCCGCTACGCGAAGCACATCGTCACGGTCGAGGATCCGGTCGAGTTCCTGCACAGCGACAAGCACTCGATCATCAACCAGCGCGAGGTCGGCGAGGACACAACTTCCTTCGCCCGTGCCCTGCGGCGCGTCCTGCGTCAGGATCCGGACGTGATCCTCGTCGGCGAGATGCGCGACGAGGAGACGGTGCGTACCGCGCTGTCGGCTGCCGAGACCGGTCACCTCGTGCTGTCGACGATCCACACCGTGGACGCAAGCGAGTCGGTCAACCGCATCATCGACTTCTTCCCGCAGGAGGAGCAGCGCCAGGCGCGCGCGATGCTCGCGGGCACGCTCAAGGCCGCGATCTCGCAGCGCCTCGTGCCGACCCCTGACCGCGACG
>Ga0081538_10000364_pt1 | contig 51665 bp, 51 predicted proteins | sample TabmetS5T2R1_FD_71022 | JGI IMG/M metagenome (GOLD analysis project Ga0081538, IMG submission 71022) | Tabebuia heterophylla rhizosphere microbial communities from the University of Puerto Rico - S5T2R1 | ecosystem: Host-associated > Plants > Roots > Rhizosphere ...
CCGTTCGCGGCTCTGCCCCAGGCCGAAGCCTGGTTCGTCGCTCCACTTGCATGTGTTAAGCACGCCGCCAGCGTTCGTCCTGAGCCAGGATCAAACTCTCCGTGAAAGTCTGGCGTGGTATCAACGCCGGCCGAAGCCGGCTCCCGGACGCCTTGCGCCAAGCAGCGGGCTAGCCCGCTGCGCGGCGATGGATCCGGGTCCACTGTCAGATCAGAGAGTTGCCAAGTCGTGGTGGCTCCGCGCACACTTGCGGAAGCCGGACTTGACGGGTCTGTTCAGGCCCCGCCGTCGCGAGGACGGCAGGGATCGAACCTGGGCGACCCTCACGGGTCGCGTGCACTGCTGAGTTTTCAAAGACCGTGCGCCCTCTGGGGTGGGGCTACCACCAGCGCACGAGGCGCGACGGATGAGTGTAGCACTGCTACGCGAGACGCCGAAGTCGCCTGAAGCGCCGCTTGCCGAGCTGGATCACGGCTCCGTCGAGCCGCTCCGGCGGCAGCTCGAGCTCGGATCCGTCGAGCGCCTCGCCGTTCAGCCTCACCCCCGCCTGCGACAGCAGCCGGCGGGCCTCCGAGCGCGATACGCCGAACGCCTCGGCCAGCAGGGCGGGCAGGTGCACCTGCTCGCCCCCGTTCGGGAAGGCGAACTCCTCGATCTCGTCGGGCAGCTCGCGCCGCACGTGGAGCGTGTCGAAGTGCTCCTCCGCCGCGTCCGCCGCGGGCGCGCCGTGGAAGCGGGCGGTCAGCTCGCGTGCCATTGCCCGCTTCCGGTCGCGCGGCGGCAGGTCCGGATCGGGCGGCGTGTCCAGCAGAAGCTCGATGTAAGTGGGCATCACGTCGTCAGGGACCCGCATCAGCTTCCCGTACATCTCCTCGGGCGGATCGTCTACCGCCACGTAGTTGCCGAGCGACTTCGACATCTTCTGGACGCCGTCGATGCCGGGCAGGATCGGCATCGTGAGGATCGACTGGGGCTCGGACCCATAGGCCTTCTGCGTCTCGCGCGCGAGGAGGACGTTGAACTTCTGGTCGGTCGCGCCGAGCTCCACGTCGGCGTCGATCGCGACCGAGTCGTAGCCCTGCAGGAGCGGATAGAGCAGCTCCAGGATGGTGATCGCCTCGCCCGATGCGTAGCGCTTGGCGAAGTCGTCGCGCTCCAGGAGCTGCGCCACCGTGGAGGTGCGGGCCAAGCGAAAGAGCGAATTCATGCTCATGGCGAGCCATTCGCCGTTGCGGCGGACCTCGGTGCGGGCCCGGTCGAGCACCCTGAACGCGCCCTGCTCGTAGGTCTCCGCGTTGCTGTCGATCTCCGCCGGGTCTGCGAACGGCCGGGTGGTCGAGCGCCCGCTCGGATCTCCCACGCGGGCGGTGTAGTCCCCGATGATCAGCACCACGTGGTGGCCCAGGTCCTGGAACTCGCGCAGCTTGCGCAGCACCACGGTGTGGCCGAGATGGATGTCGGGCGTTGTCGGGTCCACGCCGAACTTCACCCGCAGCGGCCTCCCCAGCCCCAGCTGGCGCTCGAGCTCCCCCTCCGGGAGGGCGTCGACGGCATTGCGGGTCAGGAAGCGGGCCGCCTCCGCCGGGGAGTCCGTCATGGGGCCAATGCTAGACTGCCCCCCTCGCTGGGCGCCTGGCTGGATGCCGTGTGAAAGGGCGCCAGACGCCGCCGATACGTGACCGCCGGATCGCGGTCAACCCCTCACCCCGGGGCGCTCAGAGAGCATGCAGGAGCCGCCGACGCCCATCACCGATTCACCCCGCGCGCGTGGACCGCGGTTCGTGCGCCTGCAGGAAACCCCGCCTCCGCCGCGGCCTCCCAAGCCGAAGCTGAAGAAGCTGCGGCTCGCCTTCGTGCTGCTCGGGCTCACGGTCCTCGCCATCATCTCGACCTTCTTTGGGATGCTGATGGCGGTCGCGCGCGACCTCCCCTCGCTCGAGAACCAGGCTGAGTTCGAGGCGGCCGAGAACTCGATCCTGTACGCGGACACCCCCAGCTGCAAGGACCTCGACGACCTGAAGAGCTGCACCCGGATCGCCCGTCTCACCGGGAACCTGAACCGGATCCTGGTCAGCGAGGGCGAGATCTCGCCCAACATCAAGAACGCCGTCATCTCGATCGAGGACCGCCGCTTCTACGACCACGAGGGGGTGGACTACACCGGCATCGGCCGTGCGCTCTGGCAGGACATCCTCCGCCGCAGCGCCGCCCAGGGCGGCTCGACGATCACCCAGCAGTTCGTGAAGAACGCGCTCGCCGCCCAGGGCAACCGCTCGGTGTTCCAGAAATTGCGCGAATCCGCGCTGGCCTACCACCTCGAACGCAAGTGGTCCAAGGAGAAGATCCTCACCCAGTACCTGAACACCGTCTACTTCGGGAACGGCGCCTACGGCGTCGAGGCCGCCGTCCGCACCTACTTCGGGGAGGGAGACGAGCCCGAGGAGCTCGACGGAGCCGAGCCGCTCGCCGGCGTGGTCTACGACGACGACACGCTCGAGCCGCAGCCCGACCCGGACAGGCGCGAGTCCAGCCGCGTCACACCGGCGGAGGCGGCGCTCTTGGCCGGCATGATCGCCTCGCCCTCGATGTACGACCCGGTCGAGAACCCCACCGCGGCAGCCGAGCGGCGCAACCTGGTGCTGTCGCGGATGCTCGAGCAGGAGATGATCACCGAGGCGCAGTACGAGGAGGCGCTCCGGACACCGGTCCCGGACGAGGACGAGGTCGACCCGCCCGACGCCGACTCGGACCAGCCCTACTTCACGAGCTGGATGACGGAGCACCTGCTCGACCTCTACGGCCCGGGCGTGGTTTTCGGCGGCGGGCTCGACGTGAAGACCACGATCGACCCGGAGCTGCAGGCCGCGGCCGAGGATGCCATCGCCGGGCGGCTCGCCGGGGTCGGGCCGAGCGCCTCCCTGGTGGCGATCGAGAACAAGACGGGCGAGGTCAAGGCAATGGTGGGCGGGACGGACTTCGACGCCCGCCCGTTCAACCTCGCGACCAACGGACACCGCCAGCCCGGCTCGGCCTTCAAGCCCTTCATCCTCCTGCGCGCGCTCCAGGACGGCATCGACCCGAACAGTTCCTGGGCCTCGATGCCGAAGGAGCTCCCGTTCCGGAACTCGGCAGGCCGCCGTGAGCTGTTCGAGGTGTCGAACTACGAGGACTCCTACCTCGGCACGGCATCGCTCTGGTCGGCCACCGCCACCTCCGACAACTCGGTCTTCGCCGAGCTGGGGATGAAGGTCAAGCCGAATCGGGTGGCCCGGCTCGCCAACGAGATGGGGATCCGCACCGAGCTGTCCACGAACCCGGCGATGCTGCTCGGCGGCCTCGAGGAGGGAGTGACGCCGCTCGAGATGGCCTACGCCTACTCGACCCTCGCCAACGAGGGCAGGCGGGTGTCCGGCACGCTCGCTCCGAACGACACCGGCCCGGTGGCCATCCAGGAGGTCGTGGGCCCCGGAGCCGACAAGGAGAACAAGCCCATCGAGGAGCGGGTCTTCCCGAAGAAGGTGGGGCAGGTGGCCAAGGACATGCTCTCGCTGGTGGTCACGAGCGGCACGGGCGAGGCCGCCCAGGTCGGCGACGAGGTCATCTGGGGCAAGACCGGCACCACCGAGAACTACGGCGACGCCTGGTTCGTGGGGAGCAACGACCAGCTCACCGTGGCCGTCTGGGTCGGCTACGCCGACAAGCTGCAGCCGATGGAGTACGAGTACGCCGGCAGCCCGGTGGCGGGCGGCACCTACCCGGCGGCGATCTTCAGCGACTTCATGTCGGCGTGGGTCGAGCTCCGCGCCGCCCGCGGGCTCGACAAGGAAGAGGAGGAGGGCGAGATTCCCGTACCGGTCGACTCGTACACCACGCCCCCGGTCGAGGAGTCTGCCCCGGTCGAGCCGGCCGTCCCCGAGGAGGAGGTGCCGGAGGAGGCTCCCGAGTCCGCGCCCGCGCCCGAGGCGCCGCCGGAGACGCCCGCGCCCGAGACGCCCGCCCCGGTGGAGCCGGCCCCGCCGCCCGCCCCGCCGCCGGACGGAGGCGGCACCGGCGGAGGCGTCACGCCCGAGGGCACCGGCGGCTAAGGGCTAGGCCGCCGCCCGTCCGGCCCGCATGACGGCCGGCCAGGGCCGCGACACGTGCCGGCTGCCCGCGTCGCAGAAGCGCCATGGCAGGTCCGCCGCCTTGGTGATCCCGATCCGCTCCCCTATGACGATGCGGGGCTCGCGAGCGCCCGGCTCGCGGGCCGCCACCTCGATCGGCCCGTCCACGAGCGAGGTGCCGTTCAGCGTCAGCCCGATCCCGAGCGCCTGGGTGAGCTTGCCTGGTCCGTTGCAGAGGTCCTCGTCGCGCGCCACGCGCCGCCGCTCGCGCATCAGCTCCACGCCGTCGACCGGCTCGAGCGCGCGGATCAGCACCGCCGCGCCGACCCCCTCCTCCTCCGCCACCGCGTTCAGCAGCGAGTGGACCCCGTAGGAGAAGTAGACGTAGGCGTGGCCGGGCGGGCCGAACAGGGTCAGCGTGCGGGAGGTGACGCCCGCGTAGGCATGGCAGGCCGGCTCCTCCATGTGGTAGCTCTCGGTCTCGACGATCCGGCCGGCCGTCCCGCCGTGCCGGACCACGCAGCCCACCAGGTCGCGGGCCACGTCATGCACCGAGCGAGCGTAGAAGTCGCGGTCGAGCCTCATGCCTCGCTCAGCACGTGCCGCGCCGCCGCCAGCTGGTCCTGCACGCGCGCGAGCGACGTGCCTCCCTCGGACACCTTGGACTCGAGCCACGAGCTCTGCTCCAGCACGGCCCGGAAGCCGTCCGGCGGCAGCGCCGGCGCCAGCTCGCGCAGCTCGTCGTCGGTCAGCTCTGAGAGCCGCTTTCCGCGCTCGTCCGCCGCGCGCACCAGGCCGCCCACCACCCCGTGCGCCTCGCGGAACGGCACGCCCTCGCGCACGAGCAGGTCGGCCACGTCGGTTGCGGCGATCGACTCGTCGGAGGCGGCCGCTGCCATCCGCTCGCGGTCGAACTCGATGCCGGACAGCATCTCGCGCGCCACGCGCAGGCACAGCTCGAGCGTGTCGATGGCGTCGAAGAGCGGCTCCTTGTCCTCCTGAAGGTCCTTGTTGTAGGTGAGCGGCAGCCCGTGGAGCACGCCGTGGAGGCCCGCCAGGCGCCCGACGATGCGGGGCGCCTTGGCGCGCAGCAGCTCCGCAGCGTCGGGGTTGCGCTTCTGCGGCATCAGGCTCGACCCGGAGGCAAAGGCGTCCTGCACCCGGCAGAAGCCGAACTCGGCGGTCGACCACAGCACGATCTCGGCTCCGAGCTGGGAGAGGTGCCCCCCGCAGGTGGCCGCGGCGCCCAGGTAGTCGAGCACGAAGTCGCGGTTCGAAACCGCGTCGAGCGAGTTCTCCGCGATGCCCCTGAAGCCGAGCTCCTCGGCCACGAACATGCGGCTGGTGTCGAAGTTGACGCCCGCCAGGGCGCCGGCGCCGAGCGGCAGCTCGTCGGTGGCGGTCATGCAGAAGTTGAATCGCTGCGAGTCGCGCCGGAACTTCCAGAACCAGGCCAGCAGGTGGTGCGAGAGGTACACGGGCTGGGCCCGCTGGAGGTGGGTGTAGCCGGGCAGCGGCCAGTCGAGGTGGCGCTCGGCGAGCTCGACGAGGGTCTCCATCAGCGCGTGCAGGAGCGCGCGTGCCTCGAGGCTGTGCGCCCGCACCAGCATGGCCACGTCGGTGGCCACCTGGTCGTTGCGCGAGCGCGCCGTGTGGAGCTTGCCCCCCACCGGCCCCGCGATCTCGGTCAGGCGGCGCTCGATAGCCATGTGGATGTCCTCGTCGCCGTCCGCGACCTCGAAGCGGTCCCGCTCGATCTCCTCGCGCACCGCGGCCAGACCCTGCTCGATCTGCCGCAGGTCGTCCTCGCCGATCACCCCGGTGCGCTCCAGCATGCGCGCGTGGGCGAGCGACTGCTCGATGTCGTACGGCGCCAGCCGGTAGTCGAACGAGATCGACGAGTTCAGCGCCTGGAACAGCGGGTCCTGCGGCTCACGGAAGCGGCCCATCGGGCCCGGCAGTTTCTCAGACGACTGTCGCGACCTCGGCGGCCACGATGAAGCCCATCAGGTAGAGCGAAACCCCCCATCCCATGAAGGCGTTCCGCGAGCGCGGATAGAAGCGGCCGGCGGGGTTGCGCCCGGCCGACCATGCCACCGGCAGGACGAGCAGCAAGCCGCCGGCGATCAAGGCGTAGCCGAGCCAACCGGTCACCAGGTATTCGAACTCGACGCGGAAGTCGGAGGCCACGACGGCGATCGCCCGATGCCACAGCACCACCGGCAGGGCGGCGGCCAAGGCGAACCCGACGAGGCCCACGAGCTGTCTCTGACGTCGGGACGGGCGGGTCACGGTTCCATTATCGGCCTAGGATGCGGCCGCCTTGATCGAGGTCCGCAAAGCACGGCCCGACGAGTTCGGGCAGGCGGCCGAACTGCTCCACCATAGCGCCGCCGAAATGTACGACCGCTTCGCCGGCGGGCGCAAGCGCGCTCTCCGCCTGCTGGAGCGCTCACTGCAGGAGCCCGACAACGCGTCGAGCTCGGAGGTCGTCTGGGTGGCGCTCGTCGATGGTCGCGTGGCGGGCGCGATGGCCGCCTTCCCGGTGGACGAGGCGCCCTGCCGGGCGCGCGCCTTCCTGCGGCTCGCCCTGCGCGCGGCCCCGCCCTGGCGCTGGCCCGTGGCGCTCTACCTGTACTGGGCCGGCGGGCGCGCGGCGCCCAGCCCGCCCACCCCCGCGCTCTACATCGACGCGCTCGCCACGGACCCGGACCTCCGGCGCCGCGGCGCGGCGCGCGCGCTGCTGGCGGAGGCGAGCCGGGAGGCGCGCGAGCGGCGCCTGCCCGCCGTGGCGCTCGACACCACCATCGCCAACGAGCCCGCCCGCCGCCTCTACGCCAGCGAGGGCTTCGACGAGGTGGCCTACCGGCCGCCCGGGCGCGGGCTGCCGGGGTTCGTGGCGCTCGTCAAGCCGCTTGACTGAGCGGACTCGACCACGCCGCGCAGAGCCGCCGCCACCTGCTCCACCTCGCCGTCGCTCAGCTCCGGGAAGAACGGCAGCGCGAGCGAGCGGGCGGCCACCTCCTCGCACACCGGGAACTCCCCCTCGCGGTGGCCGAAGCGCTCCCGATAGAAGCTCATCAGGTGGATCGCCGGGAGGTAGGGCTTGGTGTCGACGCCGCGCTCGCGCATCGCCACCACCGCGTCGTCCCGATCGACGCCGCGCGGAAGCTGCACCACATAGACGAACCAGGAGCGGCGGTCGCCGTCCTCGTCGGGGCAGGGAAGGTCGAGCCCCTCGATCCCGGCGAGCGCCTCGCCGTACAGGGCCGCCACCCGCGCGCGCCCCGCGAGCAGCTCGCCGAGCCGCTCGACCTGCGCGATCCCCAGAGCACAGGACAGGTCGTCGAGGCGGTAGTTGAAGCCGAGCCGGTCGTGGTCGAGCCACCCCATGTCGGGCGCGCGGCCCTGGTTGCGCTCGGAGTCGATGCGCTCCTTGGCCGCCTCGTCGGGGCACACAACCGCCCCGCCCTCGCCCGTGGTGACCTGCTTGTTGGGGTAGAAGCCGAACACGGACAGGTGGCCGCGCGCGCCCACCGGCGTCCCGTCGGCGTGGATCGCGCCGAGCGCCTCGCACGCGTCCTCCACCATCCACAGGCCGCGCTCCCCGGCCAGCCGCTCGAGCGCCGGCATGTCGGCCGGGTAGCCGAAGATGTGCACCGGCAGCAGGCCGGTGGTCCGCTCGCCGGTCGCGGCCGCCGCCGCCTCGGGGTCGATGTTCAGCGTGCGGGGGTCGATGTCGCAGAAGACGGGCTTGGCGTTCTCGTACAGGAGGCAGTTGGCCGAGGCCACGAACGAGAACGGACTGGTCACGACCTCGTCGCCCGCCTGCACGCCGGCTTCCCGGATCGCGAGATGGAGCCCCGCTGTGCCGCTCGAGACGGCGGAGACCGGCAGATCGCCCAGCCGGCCGGACAGGGCGCGCTCGAACTCGGGGAGCCGCGGCCCCAGGGCCAGGCGGCCGGAGCGGAGACTCTCGAGGACCAGCTCCTCCTCCCGGGCCGAGAGGGAGGGCCGCGCCAGCGGGATCACGTCGACGGAGAGGACGCTGCGCGCCCGGCCGAGCCGGGCGCTTGCGCAGGGCGGGCGGCGCTTGACCGTTCGTGCTGCGTCCGGCCCGGCAGCATGCCCGCCTCGAGCGAGTCGACGAGCGCCTCCCAGCTCGCCTCGATGATGTTCTCGGACACGCCGATCGCACCCCAGGTGTCGGTCCCGTCGCTCGCGTCGAGCAGCACGCGCGTGACCGCGCCGGTCCCCTTGCGCTCGTCCAGGATGCGCACCTTGAAGTTCACGAGCTCGATGTCGCGCAGGTGCGGGTAGCGCTCGCCGATGGCCTGGCGGAGCGCCTTGTCGAGCGCGTTGACGGGCCCGTTTCCCTCGGCGGTGCGCACGTAGCGATCGCCGTCAACCCAGATCTTGATGGTCGCCTCGGTCTCGACGCGGCCGTCGGCGCGCTTCTCCACGATGGCGCGCCACGACTCGAGCCGGAACAGCGGCTCGTACTCGCCCGTCTCCTTGCGGATCAGGAGGTCGAAGGAGCCGTCGGCGGCCTCGAACTGGTAGCCCTCGTGCTCGAGCGACTTGACCCGCTCGATCACCCGGGCGGCCGTGCCGTCGTCCACGTCCGCGCGCGCCTGGACCGTGCCCTTCCCCGACAGCTCGGAGACCAGCACGCGCCGGTCGGCGCCCACGTCGGCGGGGTCCACGTGCTCGAAGGTGCGGGCGTCGCGGTTGATGCCGGCCACGTGCATCCCGCCCTTGTGCGCGAAGGCGTTCGCCCCCACGTAGGGCTGGTTCGCGTTCGGCGTGACGTTGCAGAGCTCGTCGACGAGGTGCGCGACCTCCGTCAGCCTGCGGAGCCGGTCGCGGCCGATGCACTCGAAGCCCATCTTCAGCTCGAGCGTCGGCACGATCGTGACGAGGTTGGCGTTCCCGCAGCGCTCCCCGTAGCCGTTCATCGTGCCCTGCACGAGGCGGGCCCCGGCCTCCACGGCCACCAGGGAGTTCGCCACGCCGCAGCCGGCGTCGTCGTGCGTGTGGATCCCCACCTCCGGGACCTCCGCCGCCACGCGCGCGGTCGCCTCCGCGACCTGGGCCGGCAGCGAGGAGCCGTTGGTGTCGCACAGCGTCACGTTCGCGGCGCCCGCCTCGGCGGCCGCCCGCACGCAGCTGAGGGCGTACTCGGGGTCGGCGCGGAAGCCGTCGAAGAAGTGCTCCGCGTCGTAGATCACGCGCTTGCCCTGAGCGACCAGGAACCCCACGGAGTCCGCGATCATCCGCAGGTTCTCCTCGGGGTCGACGTGCGTGACCTTCTCGAGGTGGAGCGACCAGGTCTTGCCGACCAGCGTGCAGACCGGCGCGAACGAGTCGGCCAGCATACGCAGCGCGGGGTCGTCCTCGGCGGCGGCGTCGCGGCGGCGGGTCATCCCGAAGGCGGCGATCTGCGACGTCTCGAAGGTCTCGCGCGAGAGCAGGTCGAAGAGCGCCTCCTCCTTGGGGTTTGAGGCCGGGAAGCCGGCCTCGATCAGGTGCACGCCGAGCGAGTCGAGCGCGTGCGCCACGCGGACCTTCTCGTCGACGGAGAGCGACATCCCCTCCCCCTGCATGCCGTCCCGCAGGGTGGTGTCGTAGACGGCTACGGCCTGTGCGGTCACGTCCGCGACGGGACGGGCACCAGGTCGAGCCAGTCCGCGTACTGCGGGCTGCGCCCGTGGAGGGCGTCGTCGAAGGCCGCCTGGATCTCGCGGGTGATCGGCCCGGGCTCGCCCGCGCCGATCGGCAGGTCGTCGATCTCCCGCAGCGGCGTCAGCTCGCACGCCGTGCCGGTCAGGAACACCTCGTCGGCCAGCGCCAGCTCGGCCCGCACGAGGTTCCGCTCGACGACCTCGTAGCCGCGGTCGCGCGCGATCTGGATGCAGGACTTGCGGCTGATGCCGTCGAGGATCGAGGCGCACTGCGGCGGCGTGTGGATCACGCCGTCCTTGATCACGAAGACGTTCTCGCCGGTCCCCTCGCAGACGTTGCCCTTGTCGTCGAGCAGGATCGCCTCCTCGTAGCCCGACTTGAGCGACTCGATCTTCGCGAGCACCGAGTTCAGGTACTGGCCGCCCGCCTTGGCCTGCGGAACGAGCGACTGGGCGCTGATCCGCCGGTATGAGGAGACGCGCGCGCGCACGCCCTTGCGCTTGCCCTCCTCGCCCAGGTAGGGGGCCCAGACCCACACCGCGATCATGGCCTCCACGGGGTTGTCGAGTGGGTTCAGCCCCATCGGCCCGTGGCCGCGCCACACCAGCGGGCGGATGTAGCAGCTCTTGAAGCCGTTGCGCCCGATCAGCTCGTGCGTGACCTCCCGCATGTGCTCCTTCGGCCAGGGCAGATCCATGTAGTAGAGCTTCGCCGAGGCCTCGAGCCGGTCCAGGTGCTCCTGGTGGCGGAACACGCCGGTTCCCTGCTCGGTCTCGTACGCGCGGATGCCCTCGAACACGCTCGTGCCGTAGTGCATCGAGTGCGTGAGTACGTGTACCTTCGCGTCCTCCCAGGCGACGAACTCTCCGTTCAGCCAGATGAGGTCGGCGGTGTTCACGTACTGCTCCTAGAGGTTCGCGAGGACCGCCCGTGTGGCGGCCTCTGTCGTTGCGTTGCCCTGGAGGTCCGGGGTGCGGAGGCCATCCTCGAGCGCTCGATCCAGCGCCGATTCTAGGGCAGCCGCCTCCGTCTCCATGGCGAGTCCGTGGCGCAGCATCATTGCAACCGAGCCGAACATCGCCAAGGGATTGGCAGTGCCCTTGCCGGCGATGTCGGGCGCGGAGCCGTGGACGGGCTCGAACAGGCCGGGCCCGGAGCCGTCCCCCATCGACGCGCTCGGGAGCATGCCAAGCGAACCGGTGAGCATGGCGGCCTCGTCGCTGAGGATGTCGCCGAACATGTTCTCGGTGAGGATCACGTCGAACTCCGCGGGACGCGAGACGAGCTGCATGGCGGCGTTGTCGACGAGGACGTGCTCGAGCGGCGTCCCGGCGTTCGCCTCCCCCACCCTGGTCACGACCTTCCGCCACAGCCGCGACGTCTCGAGGACGTTCGCCTTGTCGACGCTCGTCACCTTCCTCCTTGCGAGGCTGAACGCGACGTGGGCGATGCGCTGGATCTCCCGCTCGGTGTAGACGCAGGTGTCGTGCGCGGTGTCGCCGTCAAGGCCGTGGTCGCCGAAATAGATGCCCCCGGTCAGCTCGCGGACGACCAGAAGGTCGGTGCCCTCGATGCGCTCGCGCTTGAGCGGGCTGGCGTCGAGCAGCGCGGGGCTGGGCCGGACCGGCCGCAGGTTGGCGAACAGGCCGAGGCCCTTGCGGAGGCCGAGCAGACCCTGCTCGGGTCGCGGCGCGCCCGGATCGGTTGTGTCCCACTTCGGGCCGCCGACGGCGGCGAGCAGGACCGCGTCGGCATGCTTGCACGCCTCGAGCACCTCGTCGGTGAGGGCGGTGCCGTGGGCGTCGATGGAGGCGCCGCCGACGAGTCGCTCGTCGTAGTCGAACTCGCCCAGCCGGTCGAGCGCCTGCCGGGCCGCGGCCATGATCTCGGGCCCGATGCCGTCTCCGGGCAGGAGGACGATCCTGGGTGCGGGCGCCATGGGCGCCACGCTACCTAGCCGGCGCGTTTGGGGTGCTCGCCTGGCTCTTCGGCTATGTGGAGGGATTGCTCCAGCGGCTGGAGCACGTTGCTCTGCTCATCCGTGCGGCAGCGCGGGCAGTGGATGGCCGCCTGGTCGATCTCGTGTACGTGGGCGAGGAGCCCGCATCCAGGGCATCTGAGGTAGGGCATTGCGTATGCCTCAGCGGTCGTGCTGGGCCGCGCCGTCGCACTCGTGCCGATAGAAGACGCACGCGTCGTGGAACACCTCTCCGTAGAGGTTCACCACTTCGTGCCTGCCACCGAGCAGCTCCCCGCAGGCAGCGCAGCGGCCTCGAAGGTGGGTCTCCGCCGGCGAAAGCGAGATCGGTCTCAGCCTGTGAAGGTCCATGACGGCCCCCGAAGTCGAGTACTGGTTCCGGGCGTCCGGCCTGATCCCCCTGACGGAACCGGGCGCAGCCGTCTGGACTGCTGCGGAACGGCGCCCGCACCGACGTCGGTCGCCGCTGTGCAGATCATTACCCCGTCCCTCCGAGGATTGAACTTACGTCGGTAGGCCGGCGCGGCGGATCCGCGGGTCCAGCCAGGCGACCACGACGTCGACGATCGCGCTCACGAGCACCACCAGGATCGTCAGGTAGATGGCCAGCGCCACGATCGGCGGCATGTCGAGGCTGCCCGTCGTGTCCGAAATCAGCAGGCCGACCCCCGGCAGACCGAAGACCACTTCGACGTAGAGCACGAAGCCGCCGAAGGCGTGCGAGAAGTCGAGCCCCCAAAGGTTCACCGGCGGGATCAGGGCGTTTCGCAGCACGTGGCGGCGGATAACGCGCTTCTCCGACAGGCCCTTGGCCCGCGCGGTCCTCACCCACTCCTGGTCGGCCGCCTGCAGCAGCGACGCCCGAACGAACTGGACGTACGCGCCGGCGAACGGCAGGGCGGCGGCGATCCACGGCAGCAGCAGATGCCAGGCCCACTGGAAGGGGTCCTCGGTCAGCGGGACGTAGCCGCCCTGCGGGAACAGGTTCCACCGGTAGCAGAGGAATCCCCACAGCAGCGCGGCCAGCACGAGCGACGGCACCGAGTAGGCGGCGGTCGCGGCGGTGCTGATCAGCCGATCCTGCCACCGTCCCCGGTTGCGGACGCAGACCATGGCCAGGAGGACGCCCGTGGACACGGCGATCAGCGCCGTCCCCAGGACCAGCGAGAGGGTCACCGGCAGCGCCGAGACGAACGCGTCCCTGAGGTTCCCGCAGCTGTAGAAGCAGGTCAGGTCCCCTTGAAGGACGTCCTCCATCAAGCGCGTGTACTGGACGGGCAGAGGATCGTCCAGGCCGTACTGCTCGACGGCCCGGGCGCGAGTTTCGTTGGTCCCCTTCTCCGCTCCGCCCAGCCAGTACGACGGGTCGACGTTCGGGATTGCCCAGAACACCGCGAAGACGACCACCGACGCGATCAGCGCGGTGAGCAACGCCAGTCCTAGCCTGCGTGCGGCGAACCAGATCACCGGCCCCGCACCCCCGCCAGCGCGAGCCTGCCGTGCGGGTCGAGCGCCCTCCGCAGGCCGTCGCCGACGCCCCCGAGCGCCAGCACCACGAGCACCAGCGCCACGCAGGGCGCCAGCAGCAGATGCGGCGCGAGCACGACCTCGCCCACTCCGTCATCGATCAGCGTCCCGAACGACGGCTCCGGCGGCTGCATCCCCGCTCCGAGGAACGACAGCGCCGACTCGAGCACCACCGCGTTAGCGAACAGCAGCGGCACCAGCACGAAGATGCCCGTCCACAGGTGCGGGAGCAGCTCCGAGACCATGATCCTCGCCGGGCCCATCCCGCAGGCCCTTGCGGCCTCGACGAAGCGCTGCTCGCGCAGCGCCAGCACCTCGCCGCGCAGGGGCCGCGCGAGATACGGCACATAGACCACGCCGATCACCGCTGTGGGGATCGCCATCGATCCGGCCTCGAGCGTGACCGGCCCGATGTCGAGCCCGTACAGGTTGACGGCCGTGCCCACCAGCACGCCGAGGAGCAGCACAGGGAACGACCAGATCAGGTCGAGCGTCCGCATGATCAGTGCGTCGACGCGGCCCCGGAAGTACCCGGCCACGAGCGCCAGCGGCACCGCCAGCAGGACCGTCAGCAGCGTTGCTCCCGCGCCGATCAACACGGAGTTGCGACCGCCGTAGAGCAGCCGGACCATGACGTCGCGACCGTTCTCGTCGGCGCCGAGGAAGTAGGAGCTCTCCCAGGTGGGGCCGATCGGCACCCCGTCGAGCGAGACCACGAAGGTCGGCTCCCCGTCAACGACGATCTCCTCGGTGGGGCGGTTCTCGGCGTAGGTGGTATGCGCGACCTCGCTCGCGTACAGCGGGGCGGCGAAGAAGGCGAGAATCAGCAGCACCAGCACCACGCCGAAGGCGACGGCCGCCCTGTCCCTGAGGAGGCGGCGCAGAACCGGTGCGGTCACCCGGCGGCAGGGTACCGGCCGGTCCGGCGCGTCTGGGGCTGACCGCTGCGCTCAGGCCGCGCGCCGGCGGCGCACCGCGATCAGGCCCACGCCGGCCAGCGCCAGGCCTGCCGCGGGGATCCACAATGCGGTGCCGCCGTCGTCGCCCGCCGGCTCCGCGAAGGAGATCGTCTTCGGCGGCAGCGGGGAGGTTCTGCCGGTTCCGGCCGGCTCGGTCGGCGCCGCGTAGGACCCTCCGGCCCCCGCACGCTCGGCCATGCTGCCCTCCGGGAAAGCCACGAAGTCGCCCGTGGGCCGGGCGTTCGGGCCGCCCACCCGCAGCTTCGGGAAGACGAAGCGGCGGTCCGCCTTCGAGCCGTCGAGCACGGTGATCCTCCAGCGTCCCTCCGCCGGGAACGCCAGCCGCCCCCGGTACTCCTGACCGAACTCCCCGGCGTGCGCGATCGTCAGCGGCGTCGACAGCCGCGCATCGCCCTTGCGCGCCACCAAGCTCGGGCTCGCGGTCCGCGCGTGCCGGGCTCCGAACTCCACGAAGTTCACGGTTGCGACCCACGCCGTTCCGGGCTGGATCCGCTCGGTGCCCGGCGAGAGGATCGCGTGGGGGCCCTTCGCCGCCGCCGCGGGGGCGAGAGCGAGGCCTGCGAGAACGAGGACCACGATTGCGCGTCTCATGCCTCCTGTACATCCGCCGGGCCGTTCCGGTTCCCATGGCTACTGTGAGCGGGGTGACCCCTGCGCTGCTCCGACTCCGCGTGCGCTCGTGGCCGATCCTCCAGACCGCCGGCGCGGCCGTCGCCGCCTGGTATCTGGCGACCCTGCTCGTCTCGGAGGACAAGCCCGTGTTCGCGGCGATCGCCGCCGTCGTGTCGCTCGGCGCCACCTACGGTCAGCGCCCCGAGCGGGCGCTCGAGCTGATCGGCGGCGTGGTGCTCGGCATCGGGTTGGCGGACCTCCTTGTCGGCGCCATCGGCAGCGGCCCGATGCAGCTCGGCCTGCTGGTCCTCCTGGCGATGGGAGCCGCGGTGCTCCTCGGCGGCGGACCGGTGCTGGTGACGGAGGCGGCCGTGTCGGCGAGCCTGCTGGTCCTGCTCGAGCCGACCAGCTCGGGGCTGGCGCCGAGCCGGCTGATCGAGGCGCTCGTGGGCGGCGGGGTGGCGCTCGCGGTGAGTGCGCTGGCGTTCCCTCCGAACCCGGTCCTGCTCGTGGGTCGTTCCGCCCAGGCCATCTTCGGCGCGCTCGGGCGAGCGCTCGAGGACGTGGCGGCGGCGCTGGCGGGCGGCGACCGCGACAGGGCCGACGGGGCGCTCCAGGCAACTCGCGAGCTCGACCGGGACATTCGCGCGCTCGACGAGGCGCTGGTGATAGCCGGCGAGACAGCCCGCCTGTCACCGGGACGGCGCTCCTCGCTCGGCGAGCTCGACCGCTACGCGCGCGCCGCGCGGCACATCGACTTCGCGGTCCGCAACGCACGCGTCCTCGCCCGCCACGCGGCGAGGTTCGTGCGAGGCGGCCGGGCGGCGCCGCCGGAGCTGCTGGACGCGATCCACGACCTCAGCCTGGCCGTCTGGGCGTTGGCCGCCGAGCTCGACGACCCGCGGCGCAACGCGGACGTCCGGATTCCCGCCTCCCGAGCCGCCTCGCGGGCCACCGGCGTCTTCGACGCGAACCCCGAGCTGGAGCTCGCCGAGATCGTGGCGCAGGTCCGGTCCACCGCGATCGACCTCGTGCGGGCGGCGGAGGCAGGGACCGCCGACGACGAGTTCCGGGAGACCCCCACCGAGGAGCTCCTGGTGGAGCCGCCCCCCGCCGGTTCCCCCGCCGCCAGCCTCGCTTAGCCGACCTGCAGCAGGCCGAGCTGACTCAGAAGGCCGAGGTCATCCCGGCTCCCCCAGTGCTCGGCGATCTTGCCCTCGGCGATCCGCCAGATGTAGATGTGCCGGACGGCGAACTCCCTTCCCGTGGCCTCACGGCCGATGAGCTGACCAACGTGGCGCCCGCTCATCGTCGCCAGCTGGACGACCTTGTCGCCCTCGGCGATCTCGTCCTCGACATCGAACCGAAGATCGCCGAACGCGGCGTGGAGCTGCCGCACCGTCTGCTTCACACTCTCCGGACCGGTCGGTACCTCCGGATGCGCCGGCTCGTGATCGACGAAGCCGGGGTGGATGAGCTCGTCAGCGACCTCGAGGTTCCCGTTCGCGTAGATCTCGTCGAGAGCCCGCCTGACCAGCCGCTTGTTGTGCTCAGACATCGCCTGGAAGGAGGACGATGTGCGTCATGCACGGGCACCGTAGCGGCGTCTGTCGTGCCGTCAGCGGTCTCGCGTTGTGCGCCGCCCTCTTGGCCGGGTGCGGCGGATCGGACGAGCCGGGCGCACCGCAGGTCCTGCGGCTGTCGGTCGTGACGTCTCCGGGCGTGGTCGAGTTCGACAAGGAACGGCTCACCGCGCGGGCCGGCCGGATCACGTTCGTGCTGGTCAACGAGAAGCTGCGCGGGCACAACATCCGCATCCACACCGGCGACGAGTGCTGCTTCGGCCCGGGCTCGAGGGATATCGGCGGCACCCGTACGATCAGCACCGGGCGCACTCGGGCCGAGCTGGCCCTCGAGCCGGGCACCTACACCTATCTCTGCTCGGCCGGCGGACACTGGCGCACCCAGCACGGCACGCTCGTGGTGCGGTGACTTGGTACACCTCGGGCATGTCAGAGTCCCCCGCCGAGCCCCCTGCCATTCGCGCCTCCGACGCCGAGCGGGAGGCGGTCGTCGCGCGACTGCGGACAGCGGCCGGTGAGGGACGGCTCGCCCTCGACGAACTGGCCGAGCGGCTCGACCGCGCCTTCGCGGCGGTCACCCGCAACGACCTCGAGACGCTCACGGGTGACCTCCCGCAGCAGCAGGAGGACGCAGTCCCGGAGGCCAAGTCGCGTCGCTGGGTCGTCGGGATCATGGGCGCCGGCACCCAGAAGGGCCGCTGGCGGATCGCGTCCCATTGCACGGTTGTGAACGTGATGGGCGGCGCGGACCTCGACCTCACCGGGGCGGTCGTGCAGGGTCCTGAGACGGAGATCCGCGTGTTCTCTCTGATGGGCGGGTCGGACATCGTGGTGCCCGACGGCGTGCACGTGGAGCTGAGCGGCTTCGCCTTCATGGGCGGCAACGACCTGCGGCTCGAGGACAGGCCGGCACCCCCGCCCGGCGCGCCCGTCGTCCGCGTGCGGGCGTGGTCGGTGATGGGCGGCACCGACGTGAAACGCTCGCGGAGCCGCTGACGGCTATGCCGCCAGCGCCATCTCCCCGCGCGTGATCGGCGCCTCGGGCGCCAGTCGCAGCTGCTCGCCCCAGTGCTCGATCATGAGGCCGCGGCCCTCCACCAGGCGGTAGGTCGTCTCGCCTGGGGTCATGTCGACCTCGATCAGCTGGCCGCGGATCTCAACCCGGAAGCGCAGGCGCGTCCACTCTGCGGGGAGGCGGGGCCGGAAGCAGACCTCGCCGTCCCCGTCGCGAAGCCCGCCGAAGCCGGCCACGAGCGCCAGCCAGGTGCCGCCGCAGGAGGCGATGTGGATGCCGTCGGCGGTGTTTCCGTGGGCGTCCGTCAGGTCGACCGAGGCGGCGTCCACGAAGTAGTCGAGCGCCTGGTCCTCGTAGCCCACCGCCGACGCGATCACGCTCTGGATGCATGCCGACAGAGAGGAGTCCCCCGTCGTCAGCGGGTCGTAGTAGTCGAACGTGCGGCGCGTCTCGTCCTCGGTGAAGTTGTGGCCGACGAGGTAGGTGGCGAGAACCACGTCGGTCTGCTTGATCACCTGGTGCCGATACAGCTCGAGCGGGTGGTGGTGGAGCAGCAGCGGGTACTTGTCCGCCGGCGTGCCCTCGAAGTCCCAGCGCTTGCGCTCGAGGAAGCGCTCGTCCTGGAGCACGATGCCGAGCTCCTCGTGCCGCGGCACGTACATCAGCTCGGCGGCCCGGCGCCAGCCCTCCACCTCGGCGCAGGTCAGCCCCGTGGCGTTTGTCAGGTCGTCGAACGCCCGCGGGTCGCGCCCCTGGAGCCACTCGACCACGCGCGTGGCCACCTCGAGGTTCTCCTTGGCCATCAGGTTCGTGTACGCGTTGTTGTCCACGACCGTCGTGTACTCGTCCGGGCCGGTGACGCTGTTGATGCAGAAGCGGCCGTCGAGGCGCTCCGAGAAGAAGCCCAGCTCCATCCACAGCCTTGCGGTCTCGACCAGCACCTCGGCGCCCTGGGCGAGCATGAAGTCGAGGTCGCCGGTCACGCGGTTGTAGTGGTGCATGGCGTAGGCGATGTCGGCGTTGATGTGGTACTGGGCGGTCCCGGCCGCGTACCAGGCCGACGCCTCCTCCCCGCTGATCGTCCGCCACGGGTAGAGCGCGCCGCGGTGGTTCAGCTCCCGCGCCCGGGTCCGGGCGGCGTCGAGCATCCCCACGCGGAACTGGAGCACCTGCTTGGCCCAGCGGGGCGTGGTGTGGGCGAGGAACGGGACGACGTAGATCTCGGTGTCCCAGAAGTAGTGGCCCTCGTAGCCGCGCCCCGTCACGCCCTTCGCCGCGACCCCCAGCCCTTCGCCGCGGGCCGTGGCCTGCATCAGCTGGAACAGGTTGAAGCGCACGGCGAGCTGCAGCTCGGGCGCCCCCTCGAGCTGGACGTCGCTGCGGCGCCAGAAGCCGGCCACGTGGCGGCGCTGGTCGGCCTCGATTCCGTCGAACCCCTCGTGCTCGGCGCGGTCGAGCGTGCGGCCCACACGGGCGGCGAGATCGCCTTCCGGAGCATTCGCGGCCCAGTGGTACGCCACGTACTTGGACAGCCGCAACGGCGCACCCGGCTCCAGCTCGGCCAACACCGTGAAGCGCGCGCCGTCCCCCTCGGCCGTCGTGTCGGTGGTCGCGTCGCCGCGGTGCTCGACGTCGTGGTCCATCCCGCACGCGAGCGTCAGGCCGCTGTTCCGGGTCGCCAGCTCGAGCACGGCGCGTTGTCCCGACGCGCGCGCGGCGAGCGGCTGGAGCACCTTCTCGGCGAACCCCTTGCCGCGGCGCGGGTCGTCCGAAGCCTCCTGGGGGCCGTGGGTGACGAGCTCGGAGCTGAGCGCGATCCGCACGCGCGCGTCGAGGGCGACGACCTCGTACTCCATCGCCGCCAGGTGGCGGTGCTCCAGCGACGCGAGGCGGCGCGATCGGATCATCATGCGATGCCCGCGCGCCGTCTCCCACTCCACCTCGCGGCTCAGGACGCCGAAGCGCATGTCGAGCACCCGCTCGAAGCGGATCACGTTGGCGGTCGCGAGGTCGAACGGCTCGTCGTCGACGTAGAGCCGGATGATCGACCCATCGGTGGCGTTCACGATCGTCTGGCCGGTCCGGGCCAGCCCGTAGGCGTCCTCTGGATAGACGATCGGCCACGACTCGTAGAAGCCGTTCAGGATCACGCCGGCGTCGTGGGCCGGGGCGCCCTCCTCTGGGGCGCCGCGGAGGCCGAGGTAGCCGTTGCCGACCGCGAAGACGGACTCCATCGCCGCCAATCGCTCACGGTCGAAGCGCCGCTCGACGATCAGCCAGTCGGCGGCCGGGTGTTCACTGTCTCGGTATCGGAGGAGGCCGTCGCTGGTCATGCGGCGATCTTGCCGCCGTCAGCACGTCCCCACATCGGGGGACGACCCTGAATCCGGACCCTGAATCAGCCCACGCGCCCCGCGACCCACCAGGCGCGCGCGGTCAGGCGGAACGGCTCCTCGCCCACGTCGAGCCGGCTGCGCAGCCCTTCGCGGAGCCGCTCGCGCCGTTCGGCCGGCAGGCCGGCCGCGTAGGCGCCGGCCGGCCCGACGCCGCTCTCCAGCGGCTGCCACAGGTCGTCGAAGCCCTCGTAGCCCGCCTCCACCACCAGCTCACCCGAGCGGACATCGTCCAGCCCGGCGTCGCGCCACAGGCGCTCGAGCTCGTCCGGCCTGCACCAGGGCATCGAGCGGCCCTCGTCGAGGTCCGCCGCGCCGGCGTCGAGGGCCACGGCCGCGTCCCAGAACCGCCGCAGCAGGGTCATCCCCCCGGCGTAGTCCCAGACCGCGGACGCCACGGTCCCTCCCGGCCTCGTGACCCGTCGCATCTCCCCTACGCCGGCCGGCGCGTCCGTCATGAAGTTCACGACGAGCTGCGACAGCGCAGCGTCGAACGACGCGTCCGCGAAGGGCAACGCCTCGGCCGCGGCCACCTCGACCCGGGCGCCGGGCACCCGCTCCGCGCAGGCCCGTGCGAAGGGCTCCGAGGGGTCGACGGCCGCGACCTCGTCCGCGCCCAGCAGCCCCGCCAGCGCTGCCGTCAGCGCGCCCGGCCCGCAGCCCACGTCCAGCGCCCGCGAGCCCGGCTCGAGCCCGGCCCGCGCGATCAACCCGGCTGCCAGCGCGGGCGCATAGCGGCCGATGTGCCGGTCGTAGGCGGCGGCTGACGTCCGGAAGGTGGCCGCTCCACGGGCCTCGCTCACGGGTCGCCTCGCCTCGCCATGCCTGCCACCATTGTCCTCGTGCGGGCGGTGTTACGGCGTGTGCGTCGCAACCGGATCCTCGAGGTGGCGCTCACCGTCGCCTTCGCCTTGCTGCTCTTCCTGGCGGTGCAGGCGTATGCGGTCAAGCCGTACCGCATCCCGAGCGCGTCGATGGAGCCGACCCTGCGGGTGGGCGACAGGGTGCTCGTCGACCGTGTCTCCCACCACCTCGGGGCCGACCCCGACGTCGGCCAGATCGTGGTCTTCCATCCCCCGAGCGGCGCCGACATCGCGGCGCCGGAGTGCGCCCGCCGCCTGAGCGGCGCGGCCTGCGCCCGGCCGGTGGGGCCGGCCTCCTCGAACACGTTCGTGAAGCGGGTGGTTGGCGTGTCGGGCGACCGCATCGCCGTCCGGGACGGGCACGTGATCCGGAACGGCAGACGCCAGCGGGAGCCGTTCGCCGCCCCCTGCGGCGGGGGCGGCGAATGCAACCTCCCGCGGCCGGTAACGGTCCCGCGCGGGTTCGTCTTCGTGATGGGCGACAACCGCGGAGCCTCGTCGGACAGCCGCGAGTGGGGCCCGGTGCCGATCGACTGGGTGATCGGCGAGGCGGTGGCCGTGTACTGGCCGCCCGGCCGCGCCAGCACGCTCTAGGACCGATTGCCCAGATCGAGCGCCACCGTCCTGACTTGACGCCCAAATAGGGCGAAAAGTCAGGACGGTCGACATATCGCCGCCCCCTACGCCGCCGCCGCCTCCGTCTGCCTGGCGCGGCGGCCACGCAGCGCCGCGGCCGCAAGGAACGCCAGACCCGCCAGCGCCCAGATCGCCAGCACGGTCAGGTGCTCGCCGGCGCCGGCGCCGTCGAACCAGCCCGTGCTCCGCAGCAGGTTCGCTCCCGCTCCGGGCGGCAGCAGCTGCCCGATCGCCCCGGCGGGCTCCGGCAGCAGCTCCGGGGCCGAGCCGACCCCCGAGAAGGGGTTGCCCACGAAGATCATCGTCAGTGCCCCCAGTGCCAGGCCGGCCCGGCCGAGCAAGGCGTACAGGCCGGCCAGGGCCGACGCGATCGCGGCCACGGTCAGGCTCAAGACCGCGGCGTTTTCCAGCCAGTCACCCTCCACCACGTCGAGCCAGCCCTGCACGACAGCGGTCGCCGCCAGACCGGTGAGCACCGATCCCGCCGCCACCAGGCCCGCACGGGCCGCCCCGCCGGACACGGCCAGAGCGGCCACGACCCCCACGAGGATCCCGGCGATCACGAGCGGCAGCACCGACGAGGCCAGGGCCGGAGCGCGCGGGCCGGCCTGCACCACGTCCCGGACCTCGGCTCCGGCGTCATCGGCCGCGTGCGAGAGCAGCTGCGCCACGGCCGGGCTTGCCGCCGAGGCGGTCAGAACCTTCGGCCCCTCGGGCGTGGCCACGAAGGCGCCGTAGACCTCGCGCTCCTCGATCGCCGAGCGCGCCGCCGCCTCACCGCCGTAGCGGTGCAGGTCGAAGGCGCCCTCCTGCGCCGCCAGCCTCTTCTCGAGCGGGTCGGCGGCCGCGGCCGGACCGGCCACGCCGATCGGCAGGTCGTGCGGCTCGAGCCTGGCGTTGGGCCAGGCGAACAGGGTGAGGATGAGCGCGACCACGAGCGGAACGGCGAGGATCGCCGCGAGCGGGGGCCGGTGATCTGCATGAGCTGCGCCGGACTTCATGGGATGTCGACCTCCGTGACTCTCGTTGCGGTGGCGCGCTGGGCCACGTAGAACGGCAGCAGCGCGAGCGCCTCCGCCTCCGTGGCCGCCTGGACCATCCACCAGATCCCGTGGCCCCCGAAGGCGCACGAGGCCAGCGTCGCCTTGTGGCGAAGCGGGCTGTCGTGGCCCTTGAAGGCGGCGAACACGACGCCGCACTCGGGCGGCTCGTGGCGGTGGTGGATCAGGAAGCGCGGCATGGGTGGAGCCTCCCGCCGAAGCGCCCCCCTGACATCGGGAGCCCTCCCTGATTCCGCGCCCTGATCCCACCATGGAGCTGGGTTATGCTGCGCCCGGGACTCGAGAATGGCCCGGTCCACCGAGCAGCTCGTCGGACGCGCGACGGAGCTCGCGCTGCTGGACGATGCCCTTCACGAGCTGGAGCGCGGGCGCTTCGGCGTCGTCGAGCTGGTCGGCGAGCCGGGCATCGGCAAGACGCGCCTGCTGCGCGAGCTGGGCGTGCGAGCCGATCGGGGCGGAAGGCTGGCTCTGGCCGGGAGCGGGTCCGAGCTCGAGCGCGACCTGCCCTTCGGTGTGTTCGTCGACGCGCTCGACGAATACGTGCAAGGGGTGGAGCCGCGCCGGCTCCAGGTGCTCGGCGACGACACGATCGCGATGCTGTCGCAGGTCCTGCCCTCGCTCGAGGGGGCGGAGGCCGGCGCCGGGGTGGAGGACGAGCGCTACAGGACGAACCGCGCCGTTCGCCGGCTGCTCGAGGCGCTCGCGGCCACGAAGTCGCTGGTGCTGCTCCTCGACGACCTGCACTGGGCCGACTCGGGCTCGATCGAACTGCTCGGCTCACTGCTTCGCCGCCCCCCGGCGGGGCCGGTGCTCCTCGCGCTGGCCTTCCGGCCGCGCCAGGTGCCGGAGCGGCTCTCCGGAGCGCTGTCCCGCGCGCAGGGGACCGGCGTGCTCACCCGCGTGGAGCTGGGAGGCCTGAGCGCCGCGGAGTCGAGGGAGCTGCTGGGCCCCGACCTGGACAGCCCCGCGGCGCAGACCCTCTACGAGGAGAGCGGGGGCAATCCCTTCTACCTCCAGCAGCTCGCCAGGTCGCCGCGCCGGCCTGGCCCCGGCTCCGGCTCCGGCGACGGGGCCGGCATCTCGCTCGCGGGCGTCGAGGTGCCCCGGGCGGTAGCGGCTGCGCTGACCGAGGAGCTCGCGCTGCTGCCCGGCGACGTGCGCCGTGTGCTGGAGGGCGCCGCCGTGGCGGGCGACCCGTTCGAGCCGGAGCTTGCCGCGGCTGCCGCCGGCCGGGACGAGCACGTCACCGTCGAGGCGCTCGACGAGCTGCTCCAGCGCGACCTCGTCCGCCAAACGGACGTGCCGCGCCGCTTCCGCTTCCGCCATCCGCTGGTGCGGCGCGCCGTCTACGAGGCCGCGCCGGGCGGCTGGCGCCTGGGCGCCCACGAGCGGAGCGCCGCCGCGCTCGCCATGCGCGGCGCTCCCGCCTCGGCACGCGCCCACCACGTCGAGCGCTCCGCCAGACACGGAGACGCCGGCGCCGTGGCGGTGTTGCGGGAGGCGGGCGAGGCGGTTGTGCAGCGGGCGCCGGTCACGGCGGCGCGCTGGTTCGCCGCCGCGGCACGACTGCTGCCGGTGGATGCATCCGCCGAGGAGCGCGGCAAGCTGCTGTCGGCGCTGGCCCAGGCCCACGCCGCGGCCGGCCAGTTCCAGCAAGCGTACGACGTGCTTCCGGAGGCCCTCGAGCTGGTGCCGGAGGACGCTCTCGGCCCGCGCGTCACCCTCACGGCCGCGTGCGCGGGCCTCGAGAACCTCCTTGGGCTGCACGACGAGGCGCACGCCCGTCTCATGCGCGCGCTCGAGGGGGTCCCCGAGGACGGTGTGCCCGCCGTTGCGCTCATGCGCGAGCTCGCGGTCGACAGCTTCTACCGCATGGACTACGGATCGATGCGTGACTGGGCGCGGCGGGCGGTGGACACGGCCAGGAACGTCGAGGACCGGGCGATGAGAGCAGCCGCGCTCGGGATTGCATGCCTCGGCTGCGTGATGGACGGCGAGGTGGCGGAGGGCGATGCGATCTGCGCCGAGTTGGCCGCGCTCGCGGCGGAGCTGACAGACCAGGAGCTCGCCCCCTACATCGATCACGCGCTCGACTGCCTCGCCGCGACGGCGCTCTACCTCGACCGCCACGAGGAGGCGGCCGCCGTCTCCGAGCGGGCGATCTCGATCGCCTACGCCACCGGGCAGGGACTCGTGCTGCCCGTGCTCTTCTGGACCGGGATGATCCGGACCCGGCTCGGCCGCCTGGAGGACGCCGCGGAGCTGCTCGAGGCCGCGGTGGAGATCGCGCGGCTGTCGGGCCACGCCGAGGGGCTCGCCTGGAACCTCTTCGCCCGCTCCCTCACCGCGACCGCGGCCGGCGACACCGAGACCGCGCTCGCCTGCGGGGAGGAGAGCGCGGAGGCCCTCCACGGCCTGGTCCAGTCCATCCCGGCGATCGGCTCCGGGCTCGCGCTCGCCGCAGCGCTCGCCGAGGTCGGCGATCCGCGCCGCGGCGCGGAGGTGCTCGTGACCACGGGGGACGGGGACGAGCTGCGCCGCATCCCCGCGGCCTGGAGGCCCGGCGCCTTCGAGCTCCTGACCCGCTGCCACGTCGCGGACGGTGACGGCGAGGCGGCTCGGCAGGCCGCAGCGCGGGCCCGCCAGCTCGCGCTGGCGCAGGATCTGCCGACTCCGGCCGCCATGGCAGACCGTGCCGACGCCGCCGTTGCGCTGGACGCCGGGGAACCGGGCCGGGCGGCCGAGCTGGCGCTTACCGCCGCCGCCGGTTTCGAGCGCGCCGGCGCGCCGGTGGAGAGCGCGGTGGCCCGGGTTCTCGCCGGGCGGGCCCTTGCCGCGGTGGGCGAGAAGGACGGCGCGACCGCCGAGCTCGAGGTAGCCGCCGCAGTCTTCGACGAGCGCGGCGCGACCGGCCGACGCGATGCCGCCGAGCGCGAGCTGGGTCGACTCGGGCGCCGCCCCCACCGCCGCACGCGCCGCGGAAGCGGCGACGGCGCGGGGCTCGAGTCGCTCACCGAGCGGGAGCTCGAGGTTGCGCGGCTCGTGGTCGACCGCAAGACCAACTCGCAGATCGCCGAGGAGCTGTTCCTCAGCCCCAAGACCGTCGAGACCCACATCCGGCACCTCTTCCAGAAGCTCGAGGTGTCGTCCCGGGTCGAGGTCGCGCGCGTCGTCGAGCGCGCCGACCGCGTCGCGCACTGACCCGCCCCTACACCCCGAAATGAGGGTGGCGAATCAGGGACAGGTCCCGATGTCCGGATGCGCCCGTCCGCGGATGCTCGCTCCGTCGGAAATCACCAACGGAGAGGAAGGCAGCGAGATGGCTACGTATCTCTATCGACTAGGCGGATGGGCCTTCGACCACCGCCGCAAGGTGCTGCTCGGGTGGCTGGTGGTGCTCGCCCTCGTCAGCGCGAGCGCGGCCGCCTTCAGCGGCCAGACGAGCGACAAGTTCGCGGTGCCCGGGACCGAGTCCCAGCGGGCCCAGGACCTGCTGCGCGAGAAGTACCCCGGCGCCGGTGGAGCCGCCGCGCGGGTGGTGTTCGCCGTCCCCAAGGGCGAGAAGCTCACCGACCCGGACAACCGCGCCGCGGTGATGGCGTCGGTCGACAAGGCGAGGAAGGCCGAGGAGGTCTCCCTCGTGGTCGACCCGTTCGAGGCGAAGGCGATCGCGCCCGGCGGGCGGATCGGCTTCGCGGACGTGATCTATCCCGTGCCGGCCGACGAGATCGACGAGCACGCTCGCGACGAGCTCGAGCACACCGCGTCTCCGGCCGAGGCGGCCGGCGTCCAGGTCGAGTTCGGCGGCAACCTGGTCACGGAGGAGAGCGAGGCCGGCTCGGAGGGCGCGGGCATGCTGCTGGCATTCGTGGTGCTCGCCATCACGCTCAGCTCGCTGGTGGCGGCGGGACTGCCTCTCCTGACGGCGCTGATCGGCGTGTCGATCGGCGTGGCCGGGATCACGGCGCTCTCCGGAGTCGTCGAGCTGTCCGACACCGCACCGATCCTGGCGACGATGCTCGGCCTCGCGGTCGGGATCGACTACGCGCTGTTCATCCTCTCGCGCCACCGCCAGAACATGGCCGACGGCCTGGAGCCGCGCGAGGCGGCCGCGCAGGCCACCGGTACAGCCGGCAGCGCCGTGGTGTTCGCCGGCGCGACGGTGATCATCGCGCTCGTCGGCCTGACCGTGGTGAACATCCCGTTCCTGACCGTGATGGGCCTGGCGGCGGCGGGCACGGTGGCGATCGCCGTGCTGATCGCGGTCAGCCTCCTGCCGGCCCTGCTCGGCTTCGCCGGGGGCCGCCTCGGGCGGCTGAACAGGGTCCTGGCCTACCGGCCGCGCGGGCGGAAGCCCGGCCGTGAGACCGCCAGCGTGCGCTGGGCGCGCTTCGTGATCGGGCGCCCGGTGCCGGTGCTGCTGATCGGCCTGGTGATCCTCGGCGCGGTGGCCGTCCCGGCCCTCCACATGAAGCTGGGGCTGCCGGACGGCGGGTCCCGCCCGGAGTCGACGACCGAGCGGCGCTCCTACGACCTCCTGACCGATGGGTTCGGGCCCGGCTTCAACGGCCCCCTCACGGTGGTGGTCGACGCGCCCGATCTCCCGCGCCATCTCCAGCAGGATCTGGCAACTGGAGTAAAGAAGGAGATCGAGGGCTTCCCCGGCGTGGCGGCCGTGGCGGACCCGGCCCAGAACGAGCGGGGCGACGTGACCATCCTGAGCGTCACCCCGACCGGCTCCCCCGCGTCCGACGAGACGAGGGACCTCGTCTCGCTGATGCGCGAGGAGGCCGACCGGATCCCCGAGAAGTACGGGATCGAGGCGTACGTGACGGGCACCACCGCGCTGAACATCGACACCGCCGACCGGCTGTCCGCGGCGCTGCCGAAGTACATCCTGGTGGTGGTCGGGCTCGCCCTGCTGCTTCTCATGGTGGTGTTCCGATCGGTGCTGGTGCCGATCAAGGCCGCCGTCGGCTTCCTGCTCAGCATCGCCGCCTCGATGGGGCTGGTGGTCTGGGTGTTCCAGGACGGGAACCTGAGCGACCTGTTCAGCGTCGCCCAGGCCGGCCCGATCGTCAGCTTCCTGCCGGTGCTGCTGATCGGGATCCTGTTCGGGCTGGCGATGGACTACGAGGTGTTCCTCGTGTCCCGGATCCGCGAGGCCTACGTGCGCTCGGGCGATCCCAAGAAGGCCATCGTCACCGGCTACGGGCAGAGCGGCCGGGTCGTCACCGCCGCGGCGATCATCATGATCGGCGTGTTCGGGGCGTTCCTGCTCGACCCCGATCCGGTGATCAAGTCGATCGGCCTGTCGCTCGCGTTCGGAGTCCTGGCCGACGCCTTCCTCGTGCGCCTGACGCTCGTGCCCGCCGTGATGGCGCTGCTCGGGCGGAGCGCGTGGAAGCTCCCGCGCCGGATGGAGCGCTTCGTCCCGGACGTGGACATCGAGGGTGAGCGCCTGCTGAAGTCGCCCCACCCGGCGACCTCCTAGCCGCGAACGGCCGCCCGCACCAGAACACCGGTGCGGGCGGCCACGCGGTGGCCGACTTGCCCCGACCGATCGCAGCTGTCCTGACTTGACGCCCATATAGGGCGAAAAGTCAGGACTGTCGACACCGGCCGAGGTCAAACCGTGGCCACGATGTTGAGCCGCACGTAGTCGAGTTCCTCGTCCGCGCGCTCCAGCACCGCCTCCACGTAGCCGTCGCGGAGCTCCTCCGGGAGCTGCTCGAGGTGGTAGCCCAGGCACACCGTGCGCAGGTAGTCGCCGGGGTCGTCGGGCACCACCGGGTGCGGCTCCAGCCAGGTCTCCACGTCCTCGAAGCCCGCCCGCTCGAGCCGCTTGGCCGTCAGTTCGGGCCCGGCGAAGTTCCACGGACCCGCCCAGCCCGCGAGGTGGGAGGCGTAAGGCTCCTCGGCCGCCGCCGCCCGCGCCGCGGCGTGGAAGCGCGCGACGTTCCCCTCGCCCCCGCACTGCGCGACCATCCGCCCGCCGGGCCGCAGGGCCGCGTAGAGGCGCTCGAAGAGACGGTCGTGGTCGGGGATCCAGTGGAAGACGGCGTTGGAGAACACGGCGTCGACCGGCTCGTCCAGCCGCAGCTCGGTCAGCTCGGCCTGGAGCACGGTCGCCCGGTCGGGCGGCAGCGCCGCGCGGGCGTGCTCGACCATCGAGGGGGCCTGGTCCACCGCCACCACGTGGCCGCGCGGAAGCCGCTCCAGCAGCATCGAGGTGACCCGGCCCGATCCGCAGCCGGCGTCGAGCACCCGCTCGTCGCCGCGCAGGTCGAGCCGGTCGAGCACCGCGACCGCGAACTCGACCTGGGGACCCGACACCCGGTGGTAGGTGGCGGCGTCCCAGTCGCGGCTCATGCCAGCGAGGTCGTGACCGGCCCGGCGCGCTCCCGCTCGGCCTCGTAGCGCTCGATCGCGTCGGCCTGCTGCAGCGTCACGCCGATGTCGTCGAGGCCGCCCATGAGCCGCCGCTTCGTCTCCGCGTCGATCTCGAATGCGGCCGAGCCGCCGGCCCAGCTCACCTCCTGGGCGGCGAGGTCGATGCTCGCCCTGCCGGCCGCCATGACCGCGCGCACCTCGTCCTCGGCCAGCACCACCGGCAGCAGCGCGATCTTGGTGCAGTTGGAATAGAAGATGTCGGCGAAGCTCGGGGCCACGATCGCCTCGAAGCCGTAGTCCTCGAGCGCCCACGGGGCGTGCTCGCGCGACGACCCGGCGCCGAAGTTGCGGCCCGTGGCGAGGATCGGGTTGGGCGGCAGGTCCCAGCCCGGCTGCTTGGCCCAGTCGTAGAAGAGGAACTCGCCGAACCCGGAGCGCTCCACCCGCTTGAGGAACTGCTTGGGGATGATCTGGTCGGTGTCGACGTCCGCGCGGTCCAGCACGGAGACGCCGCCCTCGATCACGCCGACGGCCCTCACACCCACTCCCGGATGTCGACGAAGTGCCCCTCGATCGCCGCGGCGGCGGCCATCTTCGGGCTGACCAGGTGGGAGCGGGCCCCGCGCCCCTGGCGGCCCTCGAAGTTGCGGTTGGAGGTGGACGCCACACGCTCGCCCGGCGCGGCGATGTCCGGGTTCATCCCGAGGCACATCGAGCAGCCGGCGGAACGCCAGTCGAAGCCGGCCGCGCGGAACACGTCGTGGAGGCCCTCGGCCTCGGCCTGAGCCTTCACCTGCTGGGAGCCGGGGACCACCATGGCGTCGACGGACGGCGCCACGCGCCGTCCCCTCACCACCTCCGCGGCCTCACGCAGGTCGCCGATGCGCGAGTTCGTGCAGGACCCGATGAACACGCGGTCCAGGCGGATCTCCTGCATCGGCGTGCCCGGCTCGAGCGCCATGTACTCGAGCGCGCGCTCGTCGCCCTCGGCGCGTGGCTCCGGCACCGCCGAGGTGACGTCCGTGACCATGCCGGGCGTGGTGCCCCAGGTGACCTGCGGGGACAGCTCGGAAGCGTCGATCGTGACCTCGCGGTCGAACGAGGCCCCGTCGTCGCTCCGCAGCGCGCGCCACTCGTCGAGCGGGAGCGGGTCCGGCGCCGCCTCTCGCCCCTCCACCCACTCGAACGTGGTGTCGTCGGGCGCGACCATCCCGGCGCGGCCGCCGCCCTCGATCGTCATGTTGCAGATCGTCATCCGGCCCTCCATGGAGAGCCGCTCGATCGGGGCCCCGGCGTACTCGATCACGTGGCCGATCCCGCCGTCCACGCCGATCCGTCCGATCGTGCCGAGGATCAGGTCCTTGGCAGTCACCCCGTAGCCGAGCTCGCCCTCGTAGAGGATCCGCATCGACCTCGGCTTCCGGCCCTGAAGGGTCTGGGTCGCGAGCACGTGCTCGACCTCGCTCGTGCCGATGCCGAAGGCGAGCGCCCCGAACGCCCCGTGGGTGGAGGTGTGCGAGTCGCCGCAGACGATCGTCATGCCCGGCTGCGTGACGCCCAGCTCGGGGCCGATCACGTGCACGATGCCCTGGCGCGCTGAGCCGAGCGAGTAGACCGGCACGCCGAACTCGGCGCAGTTGCGCTCGAGCGTCTCCACCTGCACGCGCGAGAGCCGGTCGCGGATCTGCGCGGCCGCGGTAGAGCCGTCGGTGGGGACGTTGTGGTCGGCGGTGGCGAGTGTGCGGTCGGGACGGCGCAGCTTGCGGCCGGCCATGCGCAGCGACTCGAACGCCTGCGGCGAGGTCACCTCGTGGACCAGGTGGAGGTCCACGTAGAGCAGCCCCTCGGCCACCTCGTGGGCGTCCCAGATCTTGTCGAAGAGACTCTGTGCCACGGCTCAGCTCCTCCGCAACCCGGCCGCCACGATCGCGTAGAAGCGGGCCTCGCGCTTGCCGGGGTTCTCGAAGTGGTGCGGGATGTCGGCGTCGAAGGTGACGGAGTCGCCGGTCTCCAGCTCGTGCTGCACGCCGGCGCAGACGAACCAGAGCGGGCCGTCGACCACCACAGCGGTCTCGCGGCTGCCCGGCTCGTGGATCGGCGGGTCGTCGGCCGCGCCGGTGGCTCCGCCCGGCGCCAGCGTGTGGAGGGAGACCTCGGCGCGGAGGCCGGGCTGCTGCGGGGTGAGCACCTCGTAGCTGTGCCCGCCGCGGGCGGCGCGCAGGCGCTCGTCCGGCCGCACCACCGTCACGCCGTCCGTCTCGTCGAGGCGCAGCAGCTGCGACAGGCTCAGCTCGAGCCCGCCGGCGATCCGCTCGGCCACCGCGAGCGTGGGGCTCGTCTCGCCGCGCTCCACCTGTGACAGCATCGGCGCCGACACGCCGCTTCGGTCGGCCAGGTCGCGCAGCGAGAGGTCCATGCCCTCGCGCAGGCGGCGGATCCGGGTACCGAAGGCATGACCGTTGGCCTCCACCATCCGTACGTTATCACGGACATTTGTATGTTGCCTAGTCGTGCTAGCCGGCTGCGGCGGCGACGACGACCAGGACACGCCGGGCACCCGGACGGAGCGCTTCGAGCAGACCCCGCTCCGCGAGCCGGGCGAATCCGGCACGCTCAGGGACTCGGTCTGCCGGCGGGTCCGCCCGCGCGACGTGGCGCGCGCCGTCGGGCGGCCGGAAGTCCGGCTCGAGGCGCGCGCCAACGACTCGCTCGACCTGTCGACGTGCCAGTGGCAGGCCCCCGGCGTGCGCGTCCAGATGCTTGCCGACAGCGCTCCGCGCGCCCAGCTCCGCTACTTCAACCAGCTCGCGGAGCAGCAGCAGTTCTTCAACCCGGATCCCGTGCGGCGGCCCTATCAGATCAAGGGCGTGGGCCAGGACTCGGCCTACGGCGGCGCGGGCGCGTGGTGGACGCGCACCAAGTCGCAGCTCGTGGCCTACTCGAAGAAGCGCATCCTGCGCATCAGGGTCGTCGGCCGCGGATTCGGCGACGCCGAGAAGCGCCGCGCCGCCGCGCGGCTCGGCCGGCTCGGATTCCGCCGGCTCAGCGTGCCTGCTTCGTAGGCCGCACGACCACCTCGTTCAGGCAGACGTGCGGCGGGCGGGACACCGTGTACATCACGGCGTCGGCTATGTCCTCCGCCCGCAGTACCTCCCCGATTTGCTCTCGGGAGCGCTCCAGCGCCTGCCTGACCAGCGGGTTGACGTTGTGCCCCTGCAGCTCCGTCTCGACGAAGCCGGGCGCCACGACCGTCACGCGGACGCCCGTGTGCAGCGCCTCCTGGCGAAGCGCCTCGGAGAAGGCGTGCACGCCGAACTTCGTCATGTTGTAGACGGCGGCGCCGGCGTCCGCGCGGCGGCCGGCCACCGAGGAGAGGTTCACCACGTCCCCTCCCCCGCTCCGCGCGATCAGGGGCAGCGCCGCGTGGGTGCAGATCAGGAGGCCCCACAGGTTCACTTCGAGCATCTGCCGCCACTCGCTGGTGGGTGCGCCGTCCACCGGACCGAGCAGCATCACGCCGGCGTTGTTGACGAGCACGTGGAGGCCGCCGTGCTCGTCGTGCGCTGCCTCGATGAATCCGCGCGCCTGGCCCTCGTCGGTCACGTCCACCTCGTGGACCGAGCACGGGCCCTGGAGCCTTCCCGCCAGGTCGTCGAGCCGGTCGCGCCGGCGCGCCCCCAGCGCCACCGTGGCACCCGCGGCGCTCAGCGCGACGGCGGTCGCCTCGCCAATCCCCGAGGAGGCGCCGGTGATCGCGGCGACCTTGCCGGCAAGGGGCTGCTCCGCCATGGGGCGCCGATCCTATCGACGCGCGCCGCTCAGCTCGTCGCGGTCTGCCGCCGCGCGCGCAGGGCCAGCTCGAGCTCGAAGCGCCCGTCCGGCTCGTCGAGGCGCTCGTCGCCGAACAGCTCGCGCAGGCGGGCGAGCCGGTAGCGGACCGTCTGGGGATGCACGTGGAGGGCCCGGGCCACCTCCTCCGTTCGCCCGCGATGGCGCAGCCAGGCCTCGAGCGTCGCGCCGAGCCGCTCGCGCGAGAGCTCGGTCTCGCCCTCGAGCGGCGCCAGCGCACGCTCGGCCAGATCCTGGGCCAGGCGGCGGTCGCCGCCGAGCACCAGCGCCAGCTGATGCTCCTCGGCGACGGCCAGCGGGCCGCCGGAATCCACCGCGCCCCCGCGCATGAGCTCCAGCACGGCGTGGGCGCGCGCGAAGCTGAGCGCAGCCTCCTGCCAGCCCGTGACCGGGCCGAGCGCGGCCTGCCGGCCCCGCAGCGCGGCCGTGAGCTCGCGGCGGCGGCCGGGCGCGGCCGGGTCGGGCAGCACGACCAGGGTCAGCGACGGCAGCGGCGCCACGAGCGCCTCCGGCCCGAGCCGCACGGCCAGGCGATCCGCCTCCTCGCCCTCGACGGCGAGCGCCGCCAGCGCCCGGGGCAGCGGCCAGCCGGCGTCGGCCGCGGCGGCCTCCACCGCCGCCGGCGGGGCGGGCGGGTCCTGCACGAGCAGCGTCGCGAGCCGCTGGCGGCGGCGCTGGAGCGCGCCCGCCGCGGCGGCCTGCTCCTGGGCGTAGCCCTCGATCGAGTCGGCCGACAGCTCGTCGATGTAGGCGAAGATCGCCTCGGCGAGCGAGTAGAGGGTGGCCGGCGGGAGGCCGGCCCGCTCGCCGGCGGCCGCCAGCCGGCGCCACGCCACGCGGGCGCCGATGCGGTAGGCGGCCAGCAGCGCGTCCAGGCTGCGGCCCGCACGCATCTCGCCGCGGCCGAGGTTCACGTACGTCTCGCGGCCCGTGGCCCGCGCCGCCTCCGGGTCCTCCATCGCTGCCACGAACTGGCCGAGCGCGTCCTCCACGCCGGCTCGCAGAGCGCGGCCGAAGGGGCCCTCGAGCGGGCGGGCGTAGTCGGGCACGCTCTCGCTCACGGCGGCCACGATCTCGTCGGCGAGCGCGGGCAGCTCCGGTCCGAGCACGCGCGCCACCTCGGGCGAGAGCGACTCCCAGGGCCGGTCCGCGAGCGGACGATCGTGCCCGGTGCCGGCGCGGTCGGCGTCGTCGGAGGGGGCGCTCCCGAAACCGCGCGGCATTCGCTCCGCGAACGCGTCCCTCGCCCGGGCGCGCCCGGCCTCGAGGAGCTCGCTGATTGCAGGCGTCATTTGAGGGAAACGTACAAGAACCAGGCGCCCGAACGTGGCCGGAACTCCGAACGGGCGCCGCTTCTGCGTCGTAGCCTCCAGAGCCGTGACCCGGTTCCATCGCAACGTCAACATCGCGGCAGTCGTGCTCCCGTTCGTGGCGTTCATCGCCGCGGTCCCGATGCTGTGGAACGAGCTGGTCGGGTGGACCGACCTCGCCCTGTTCGCGCTGATGTACGCGATCAGCACTGTCGGGATCACGGTCGGCTTCCATCGCCTCCTGACCCACCGCGCCTTCCAGACCTACAAGCCGGTCGAGTACCTGTTCGCGGCCTGTGGCTCGATGGCGGTCGAGGGGCCGGTGATCGGCTGGGTCTCGGACCACCGGCGCCATCACGCCTTCGCCGACGACGAGGGCGATCCGCACAGCCCCCACGGGCACGGCGACGGGGTCGCGGGCACGCTCAAGGGCCTCTGGCACGCGCACCTCGGCTGGCTGTTCGACCACCCCACCGCGGAGGGCGCCGAGCGGTACGCGCCCGACCTGCTCGAGGACCGCGGAATGCGTGCGATCCACCTGCTGTTCGCTCCCCTCGTGGTGCTTGGCCTGGCCATTCCGTTCGGGCTGGGCTGGCTCCTGACCGGCGGGCTGACCGGCGCGCTGACGGCGCTGTTCTGGGCCGGTCTCGTGCGCATCTTCCTGGTCCATCACGTGACGTTCTCGATCAACTCGATCTGCCACTTCTTCGGACGGCGCCGCTTCAGCACCGACGACGAGTCGACGAACGTGTTCTGGCTCGCGCTGCCGTCGTTCGGCGAGTCGTGGCACCACAACCACCACGCCTTCCCGCGCTCGGCGCTGCACGGGCTGCGCTGGTGGGAGGTCGATCCCGGCGGCTGGGTGATCCGCGCCATGCACCGTCTCGGGCTGGCGTGGAACGTGGTGCTGATCACCAAGGAGCGCCAGCAGCAGAAGCTGGCCGAGGCCGCTAGAGCGCCGCTCGCAGCAGCTCCAGCAGCTCCGCCTCGTCTGGCGGATCGGGCGTGAGCGCTACCCCGGGGTGAGCGGCCGCCGCGGCCGCCGCGGCGGGCAGCTGCTCCTCGGTCACGCCGAGCGTCGCCAGGCGGGTGTGTCCGCTGCGCGCCGCGATCCGGGCGATGTCGCCGGCGGCCGCCTCGGGGTCGCCGCTTCCGTCGCCGAGCGCGCGCGCCAGCTCGCTCATGGGGCCGGGCGCCCTCCCCGCCATCAGGCGGGCGGAGCGCGGGAGGACGACGGCGTTGGTCTCGGCGTGCGGCGTGCCGGCGGCGCGGACGACCGACTGGCAGAGGGCGTGGTGGAAGGCGATGCCCGCGGAGCCTGAGGCGTAGCCGGCCAGCAGCGCGCCGAGCGCCAGGTCGCTCTGGCCGGGTGGATCGGCGGTCACCCCCTCGGTCAGCAGGGCGGCGGCGCGCAGCGCGGCCAGGTCCGTCACCGGCGAGCGGAACGGCGTGTACAGCGCCTCCATCGCGTGGGCCAGCGCGTTCATGGCGCTGGCCGCCAAACGGGTGAGCTGGGCGCTCGCCATCAGGGCGGGGTCGGCGATCACCAGCGCCGGCCGCACCATCCGCGCGCCCTCCACACCGGACGGAAGCCGGTGAAACGGGGTCATCTCCGCGCCCGAGAGCGTGGTAGGGATCGCCGCGCAGCGCGCTCCGGTGGCGCCCGCGAGCGCCTTCGCGGTGTCCACCACGCGCCCGCCGCCAAGCGCCACCAGCGACACCTCGCCGGGCACGCTCCCGAGCAGCCCGGCGGAGATCTCGTCGACCTTCCCGGCGGGGACGTGCACCACCGACTCCGCGCGGCCGGCCAGGCCTGGCACGACCGCCGCGGCACGCTCCGTCGTGAGCAGCGCGAACCGGCCGAACCCGTTCGACTCGAGCAGCCCGGCCGCCTCACCCGCTGCGCCGTGCCCGAAGCGAACCACGCGCTCGCCGTCGCGCCAGGTGAAGTCCTCCTTCATGGTTCGCGGATTCTGGCGAAGCGGTGTAGAACCGGGCCATGCGCTGGCCCGCGGCAGCCACCCTGTGTGCGCTCGCGCTCCTCGTATCGGCCGCGCCGGCCGGCGCACAGCTCCGCTTCGGCGCCAACCTGAACCGGCCCGCCAACGTGGGCTACGGCTGCGAGGCCTTCCCCAGCACCGACTTCGCGGGCAACCGCCTACTGCTGGCGTCCGGCTTCGGCAGCTGCACCTACATGGGCGTCGGATCCGCCTTCAGCTTCGCCGAGGTGCCGCAGGCGCCCGCCGAGGGCGTCGTCACGCGCGTCCTAGTGCGGGCCGGGCCGCGCGTGGGGCCGATGCAGGCCGTGGTCCTCCGATCCACCCGGTCGACCACCGTCGGCGCCGCGTGCTGCTTCTTCGCCGCCCAGAGCCAGGTCTTCACCCCGGCGCCGAACGCCGTGACCGCCGTGCCGGTCCGCCTGCCGATGCGCAAGGACTTCGACGTGCAGTTCGGCGAGACGATCGACTACCTCGGCATCACCGTCCTCGCCCCCGGCGTTCCGGTCCCCGGTCACGACGAGGGGGTCCCGGGCGACGTGTCGCGAAACGGCGCCATGGCCTGGTGGCCGCATGTCCGGCCGGGCGACACCCGCGCCGACGGCGGCGGCGTCGGCGCCTTCACGCCGCTGATCGCGGGCGACCTCTTCCCCGTCTGCAACCCCGCCCCGATCCGCGGGTTCCCGGCCGCAGCCCAAGGCGGGGTGCGGTGCATCCCGGGTGTCCAGATCGTGGACAACCTCGCGATAGCCGACGGAGCCGGCGTGTTCGTGAACGTGATCTGCAACGTAGCGGCCCCCTGCAACGGGGACATCCGCTTCCAGAGCCGGCGGGTCCGGGTGGCGAGCGCCGCCGGCACCGCCGCGCGGACGGTCGTGTACGGCAGGGTCCGCTACAAGGTGGCCTCCGGCGACCGCAAGCGCATCAGGGGCAAGCTGACCGCGGCAGGTCGCAGCCTGCTCCGCGGCCGCCCCCGCGCGAAGGTCCATGCCATCGCGCGGGTCGGCGGCCGCGTGATCTCGAGCAGGCGGGTGACGCTCAGGCGCTAGGGCCTCGAAGCGCCGCCCCTACTACTGCGGCCCCCCGGCGAGCGGGCACAGGAGGTCGCCCAGCACCCCGTGGCCTGGCAGCGCGAGGATGGTGACCACCACCGGCGAGCGCCTGTTCTCTCCGTACAGCTCGACGTTCAGCCCGAGCAGGTCGAGCTGGAGCGGCCCAAGCACGAGCCGAAGCACCTGGCACGTGCCCTGATGGTCGGCAGCACGGATCTCCGTGCTCGCGCCGATCATCCGTAGCGGCTTGCCGTCGAGCCTGCGGTTCAGGGCCGCGGCGATCCGCGGCAGCCGGACCCTCGCTCGGGACAGAGCACACACCAGGTCGCCCAGCAGCGCGCCACGACGGCCGTAAAGCTCCAGATTGATCGTGGTCGTCTGGACCCTGACGCCGAGGAGCTCGAGCGTCAGCGGAGCCAGCCTCAGGGTGAGGACGTCGCACCGCCGTCCCTGCTGCTGCAGCGCCCGCAAGCGGACGCGGGCCGTGTCCTTGACGGTCTGGCCGCTGCCCGTGAGCCTGGCGGAAACCGTCCCGTTCGCGACCAGCCGGCCGTTTTGCACCGAGAAGCTGGTGATCTTCGAGCGAATCGTCATCTTGCCGTCGCTCTCGGCATTGGCCGTCGCCGGCGCCGCCAGGGCGGCCGCGAGCACGGCGCACAACAGAAGCATCCTGCCTTTCCGCATCTCGACTCCTCCATGTGGGTGTAGTTGCGCGGTGGCGCCCCTGTACCCAACAAAAGGGGGCGTGACGCTACGGGGTAGGCGTCTTCTTCGCCTCGCGCTCGAGCACCCGCTCGGCCTCGGCCACGGCGTCGTCCGACAGCGCGTTGGAAAGCGCCCGCAAATAGGCCTTCCCGGAGGCCTCCAGGATGTCCGTCGACACTCCCGCGCCCGAGGCGAGCCGGCCGCCCAGCTCGAGCAGCACGGTCACCTCGCCGAGCGCGTCGCGGCCCCCGGTCACGGCCGAGACGTGGAACTCCTTCAAGCGAGCGTCGTGGCCGGTGGCGGCGTTGATGGCGCTGAAGAAGGCATCCACGGGCCCGTCGCCGGTGAACGACCCCGACTCCACCGTCCCGTCCGGCATGCGCACCGCCACCTTGGCGAGCGGAGCGCGCACGTTCGAGGCCTCGACCTCGAAGGACTCGATCGCGAAGGCCGCCGGCGCCTGCTTCATCTCGTCGGAGACGATCGCCTCGAGGTCCAGGGCCGTGACCTTCTTCTTCTTGTCCGCCAGCTCCTTGAAGCGCTTGAAGGCGGTGTTGAGGGCGGCGCCATCGACCTGGAAGCCCAGCTCCTCGAGCGCCTTGCGCAGCGCGTGGCGGCCGGAGTGCTTTCCGAGCACGATCGAGTTCTGCTCCAGGCCGATCGTGGTGGCGTCCATGATCTCGTAGGTGGTGCGCTCCTTGAGCACGCCGTCCTGGTGGATGCCGGCCTCGTGCGCGAACGCATTTCGCCCGACGATCGCCTTGTTCGGCTGCACCGGGTAGCCGGTCAGGCGCGACACCAGCCGGGAGGTCCGGGCGATCTCGCGCGTGTTCACGCCCGTCCAGACGCCCACGCTCGACTCGCGCGTGCGCATGAGCATCACGATCTCCTCGACCGACGCGTTGCCGGCGCGCTCGCCGATCCCGTTGACGGCGCCCTCGACCTGGCGCGCGCCGGCCATCACGCCGGCGAAGGAGTTGGCCACGGCGAGGCCGAGGTCGTTGTGGCAGTGCACCGAGGCGGTCACGCCGGCCAGGTCGGGCGCCAGCTCGTACAGCCGCCGCCACATCTCGGCGTACTCGTCGGGCATCGTGTAGCCGACCGTGTCGGGCACGTTGATGGTGGTGGCGCCCTCGTCGATCGCGATCTGGATCACCTCGGCCATGAACTCCACGTCCGAGCGCGAGCCGTCCTCGGGCGAGAACTCCACGTCGTCGGTGTACTGCCTGGCGTGCGCCACGGCTGCGCGGGCCTGTCCCTTCACGTCCTCGCGCGTCGTCTGCAGCTTGCGCTCGATGTGGATGTCGCTGGTGGCGATGAAGGTGTGGATGCGCGGCCGCTCGGAGTCCTTGACGGCGTTCCAGGCAGCGTCGATGTCCTGCTTGCCGGTGCGGGCAAGGCCGCAGATGACGGGGCCGTGCACCTGGCGGGCGATCGCCTGGACGGCCTCGAAGTCGCCCGGCGAGGTGATCGGGAAGCCGGCCTCGATCACGTCCACGCCCAGCCGGGCCAGCTGGTGGGCGATCTCGAGCTTCTCCTGCTTTCCGAGCGAGATCCCCGGCGACTGCTCCCCGTCGCGCAGGGTGGTGTCGAAGATCTTTACCCGGTCCTTTTCGTCGCGGTCCATGTCGTCGTCCTGTTCCTCTTCGTCGGCCCTACCTGATTCCCCTTGAGTTCGCGGCTTCTCGCGGCCGCCACGCATCAGCTCCCCCTAGCGGGGGAGGAGAAGGAGAAGTCGCAGGTCGGCCAGGCGCGACATGGAGAGGGAAGCGTACAGCCTCAGCGCCTTTGGGCAAGCGATATCGTGGGTAGCGCCATGAAGACGGCTTCCGGAACGGCGGCCGACATCAAGGACTCGATCCTTGATGCTGTGGGGGACACGCCGCTCGTAAGGCTCTCGCGACTCGGGAAGCCGCTCAAGACCGACCTCGTCGCGAAGCTCGAGGCGCTCAACCCCGGCGGGTCGATCAAGGACCGCGCCGCGCTCGCCCTGATCGAGGCCGCGGAGCGCGACGGCAAGCTCAAGCCGGGCGGCACGATCATCGAGCCCACCAGCGGCAACACCGGCGCCGGGCTGGCCATGGCCGCCTCGCTCAAGGGCTACAGGGTCATCGCCGTGATGCCGGACAAGATGTCCAAGGAGAAGATCGACCTGCTCCGCGCCTACGGCGCCGAGGTCGTGGTGGCCCCCACGGACGTGCCGCCCGAGTCGCCCCAGTCGTACTACCGGGTTGCCGACCGGCTGACCGAGGAGATCCCCGGCGCCTTCCAGCCGAACCAGTACCGCAACATGGCGAACCCGGAGGCCCACTACCGCACCACCGGGCCCGAGCTGTGGCGCCAGACGGGCGGCCGGATCACGCACTTCGTCGCGGGCGTGGGCACCGGCGGCACGATCACCGGCGTAGGGCGCTACCTGCGGGAGCAGAACCCCGACATCGAGATCATCGGCGCCGATCCGGTGGGCTCGATCTACTCGAACGAGGAGGTGAAGCCGTACTTGGTGGAGGGCGTGGGCGAGGACTTCTGGCCCGAGACCTTCGACCCGTCGATCGTCGACCGCTACGTCACCGTCTCAGACAAGGACTCGTTCCTATGGACGCGCAAGCTCGCGGAGTGCGAGGGCATCCTCGCCGGCGGGTCGTGCGGCCTCGCCGTGTACGCGGCGTACCAGGTGGCGCGCGAGGTGGACGACCCCTCCGCGATGGTGGTCGTGGTCCTGCCCGACGGCGGGCGCTCCTACCTGTCGAAGGTCTTCAACGACGCCTGGATGCGCCAGTACGGCTTCCTCGAGCGCGACGAGGAGCTGACCGTCGGCGACGTGCTGCGCCGCAAGCACGAGGAGGGCGAGATCCCGCCCCTGCTCACGGTCGAGACCCACGCGAAGGGACGCGACGCGGTCGCCCTGCTTCACGAGCACCGCGTCTCGCAGCTGCCCGTCGTGTCGGGGCACGATCCGCACACGGTGGTGGGCTCGGTCAGCGAGCGCGGCCTCCTGCGGCACGTCATGGACGACCCGGCGCTGCTCGGCGCCGACATCGTCGAGGTGATGGAGCCGCCCTTCCCCGCCGTGGCCGCCGAGGACGCGGTGCGCGAGGCCGTCGAGCTGCTGGCCGACAAGCGCGAGGCGCTGCTGGTGACGATGGACGGCCGCGCCGCCGGCATCCTGACCCGCGCGGACCTGCTCGAGTCGCTCGCGCGGTGAGCGATCGCAAGTTCGCCACCCGGGCGGTGCACGCCGGGCTCGATCCCGATCCCAGCTACGGCTCCGTCATCCCGCCGATCCATCAGACCTCGACCTACGTCCAGCCCGCGCCGGGCGACTTCGTGGAGGACTACGACTACGCCCGCTCCGCCAACCCGACCCGGGCGGCGCTGGAGCGCGCGATCGGCGAGCTGGAGGGCGGGCTCGGCTCGTGCTTCTCGAGCGGGATGGCGGCCACGCATGCCCTGCTGACCGCCCACTGCAGCGCCGGCGACCACGTGGTCCTGCCGAGCGACCTCTACGGCGGCACCTACCGGCTGGTCGACAAGGTGCTTGCCCGCTTCGGCCTTACGTACGACCTGGTCGACCAGACCGACCTCGGGGCGCTGGAGGCCGCGATGCGCGAGGAGACGACGCTGATCTGGGTCGAGACCCCCACCAACCCGCTGCTCAACGTGGTGGACCTGGAGGCGGTCGTGGCGCGAAAGGGCGGCGCGCTCGTGGCCGTGGACAACACCTTCGCCACGCCGGCGATCCAGCGCCCGCTCGAGCAGGGCGCCGACGCGGTGGTGCACTCGGCCACCAAGTACCTGGGCGGCCACTCCGACGTGGTGGGCGGCGCCGTGGTGGTGAGCGACGCCGGGCTCCACGACGGCGTCCGCTTCGTCCAGAACGCGATCGGGGCGGTGCCGGGCCCGTTCGACTGCTTCCTGGTGCACCGGGGCCTCCGCACCCTGCACCTGCGGGTGGCGGCACACACCGAGAACGGCCGGGCGGTGAGCGAGTTCCTGCGCGGCGCCGAGGGCGTCTCGGACGTGCGCTGGCCCGGCTTCGGCGGGATGGTCTCGTTCCGGCACGCGGACGCCACCCGCATCGCGGCCGCCACCGAGATCTTCTCGCTGGCCGAGTCGCTGGGCGGCGTGGAATCGCTGATCGAGGTGCCGCAGGCGATGACCCACCAGTCGGTCGAGGACTCGGCTGCGGCCGTGCCGGCGGACCTGGTCCGCCTCTCCTGCGGCGTGGAGGCGGCCGAGGACCTGGTCGACGACCTCCGCGGCGCCATCGGCGCCTAGTCGCGGAGGCGAGCCGGGACGCCACCTGGTCCGATTCCGTCCTATATATGGACGCTTCCGGACCACCCGGTCCGATTACGTGCCATATAGGCACGTTTCCCGCCCACGTTCGGGCCCACCCCCCATTGCCCGTCGTTCGATCGCGGCCAGGCTGCGCTCGGCCGGGAATATCCATGCATCCACGGGCGTCTTCCCTCTTGATGGGGGACGAGGACCACTTCACTGAACTGACCGCTCTGGCCGACGGCACGCTGGGCGCTCGCCGCCGCAGGCGGCTCGAGGCGGAGCTGGAGCGCTCGCCCGAGCTGGCGGAGGCGCTCGCGAAGCAGCGCCGCGCAGTCGACGCCCTGCGATCGGTGGAGGCGCGCGCTCCGGCTGGGCTGCGCGCGCGCGTGGAGGCGGAGCGGAGGGAGCGCGGCGCGCGCCGCCCCGGGGTCGCGCGCGGCGGCCCGGCCGCCTGGCTTCGCCGCCCCGCCTTCGCCGGCGGGCTCGCCGCGGCGGCCGCCTTCGCCCTCCTCCTCGCCTTCCTCCTCCCCGGAGGGGCGGGCGGCCCGAGCGTCGTCGAGGCCGCCGAGCTGGCCACGCTTCCCGCCGAGGCTTCCGCGCCGCGCTCGGATCCGGCCGAGCCCGCCCTGCTCGACGCGCGCGCGGCCGGGCTCCCCTATCCGAACTGGGTTGAGGAGTTCGGCTGGCGAGCCAGCGGACGCCGTGTGGACGAGATCGACGGCCGCCGGGCGGTCACGGTCTTCTACGAGAAGGAGGGGCGCCGGATCGGCTACACGATCGTCTCCGGCGAGGCGCTCGACTGGCCCGAGGACGCCCGGCGGGCGCCCCGCGAGGGCGTCGACCTTCGCCGCCTTAGCAGCGGGGATCGCACGGTCGTCACCTGGCTCCGCGACGGGCACACCTGTGTCCTCTCGGGCGAGGGGACAGAAGCGGACACCCTCCTCGACCTCGCGGCCTGGAAGGGCCAGGGCGCCGTCAGCTTCTGACGCGTTGCGCGCCACGCGGCGAGGATCTACGTTGCGAAGCATCGCCGGCGACGCCCCACCGAGGGAGCTCGATCCCGAGCGCCTGGGCGACCATCTCGATCGCCTGTTCCGGGCGGCGCTCGGACTGACCGGGTCGGCGGCGGACGCCGACGACCTCGTCCAGGAGACCTACCTGCAGGTGCTCCGCAAGCCGCGCCTGCTGCGCTCCGACGACGACCTCGGCTACCTGATGCGCGTGCTGCGCAACACCTTCTACTCGCGCCACCGGGCCGAGAGCCGCCGCCCGCGCACCGCGGAGCTGCCGGACGAGCTCGGCCCCGTCGAGGGCCGCGGCGGCGCCACGCCCGAGGACGTCGTCGCCTCCCGCGAGGTGCTCGCCGCCGTGGCCGCCCTCCCCGCGCCCTTCCGCGAGACCGTGGCGGCCGTGGACCTGGCCGGCCTCAGCTACCGCGAGGCAGCCAAGGCGCTCGGCGCGAACGAGGGCACGATCATGAGCCGCCTCTACCGCGGCCGCGAGCAGGTGGCGGACGCGCTGGGAGGCCCGAGCGCGGCCCGTTGAGGGTCATACTGGTCGCTCGTGGGCTTCCAGCGGAGGAGGAAGGCGATGATCCTGTCCACGGTGAAGGTCGAGGATTTCGACCGTTTCTGGAAGACGTTCTCGACCAAGGGCGCCGAGAAGCGAAAGCAGCACGGGTCCAAAGGTTCACGCGTATTTCGCGACCCCAATGACGAAGGCCGGCTCTGGGTGCTCTTCGACTGGGACGACGAGGGCTACGGAAGCCTCATGTCCGATCCCGAGGTGCCGGCCATCTTCCAAGAGGCCGGGCTCCAAGGTAGGCCCGAGAAGGCGGAGCTGGTCCGCGAACACGACGCCTAGGTCCGGGCCTCGACGCCCCCGGGCCCTGCGGCCCCAGGCGGCGCGACGGGTCTCCTTCGGGGAGACCGACTAGTCGAGCAGCGCGCCGCAGCTGACGTTGGCGGTCGCCGCGGTCATCGTGCGGGCTTTGTCGGACGCCACGAAGGCGGCCACGTTCCCCACGTCCTCGAGCGTCGCCGTGCGGGGTAGGAGCGCCTCCTTCTCCATCCCCTCCACGATCGCCTCGCGGCCCTCGAAGCCCTCCGGGAGAGACTCCGGCACGCCGCCGGTCCTGAGCGTCACGGTCCGGATCCCGTGCCGGCCGAGCTCGGTCGCGAGCTGCCGCCGGAGCACCTCGAGCGCCTCGAAGGCCACCTGGGTCCCGCCGATGTAGTAGTCGCGCATCGGGTCTCCGGAGCCGCCGAAGGTCAGGATCACTCCGCCTCGCTGCCGGATCATGTGCCGGGCGGCCGCCCTCGACGTGAGGAACGAGCTGCTCAAGGCCGTCAGGACCGAGCTCATGAAGTCGTCGAGCTCCATCTCGTGGAGCGGGGTGCCGTGCACCCCCGGGTGCGTGATCAGGTTGAACGAGATGTCGAGCGAGCCGGCCTCGCGCGCCACCGCGTCGGCGTGGCGGTCGACCGCCGCTGGGTTGAGGGCATCGACCTCGGCGGTCTCGGCCGTGCCCCCGGCGGCGCGGATCTCCTCCGCCACCGCGTCGAGCTTCGCGAGCGTGCGGCCCGCGAGGAAGACGCGCGCGCCCTCGCGGGCGAAGGCCCGTGTCACCGCCCCGCCGATCGAGCCGCCTGCCCCGTAGATGACCGCCGTCTTGTCCTCGAGCAACATGGGATGCCTCCTTCTTAGGACAGGCTGACCGTGCGGCCCGCCTCGAACCCGTCGCTGGCGGCGATGCGGTCCACCACTGCCTGCGGGACCGGGGAGTCCGTGGTCACCAGCATCGTGGCGACCCCGCCCACGTGGTCCGCGTCCGGGCGCCGGCCCACCGCCGCCGCGCTGATGTTGATGCCCGACTCGCCGAAGATCGTGCCGACGCGCCCGATCATCCCCGGCTGGTCGACGTACCGGAACACGGCCAGGTTGGGCTCGAGCTGCACGTTGAAGCGAGAGCCCCACGCCTCGAGCAGATGCGCGCGGTGTGCGCTACCGAGCGTGGTCCCCACCACCCGGCTCCGCTGCCCGCCGCTCACCACGGTCACGCGCACGAGGTCCGTGAAGTCGCGCGCGTAGCTGCTGCTCGTCTCGCTCACGCCGATCCCGCGCTCCCTGGCGAGCGGGGCCGCGTTCACATCGTTCACGTCCTCCTCCACGTGTCCCCCGAGCGCTCCCTTGAGCACCTGGACCGTGAGCAGGCGGGTGTCGCGCTCGGCGATCCGGCCGAGGAACTCGACCTCGATGCCGTCCACGGACGTGCCCTCGGCCAGCGCCACCGCGATGCGTCCGAGGTCGCGCGCCAGCGGCAGGAACGGGCCGAGCGCCTCCAGGTCCTCCGGGGCGACCGCCGGCACGTTGACCGCGCTCGTGACCACTCCCCCGGTCAGCGCGGCGACCACCTGCTCCGCCGCCTGGTAGCCGGCGCGGTCGGTGGCCTCCGCCGTGGAGGCCCCCAGGTGCGGGGTGACCACCACGTTGGGATAGCCGAACAGGGGGTGCTCGGTGGCGGGCTCCTCGCGGAACACGTCGAGCGCGGCGCCGGCCACCTTCCCCGAGTCGAGCGCCGCGCGCAGGTCGTCCTCCACCAGGAGCTTGCCCCGCGCCACGTTCACGATCCGGACGCCGTCCTTCATCTTCGCGAAGGCCCGCGCGTCGAGCCAGTTCTCGGTCTCGGGCGTGACCGGCAGGTGGATCGTGATGAAGTCGGCCCGGCCGTACAGCTCGTCCGAGCTGTCGGCGCGCTCGACCCCCAGCTCCCGGAAGCGCTCCTCGCCGACGTAGGCGTCGAAGGCCACGACGTGCATGCCGAACGCGAGCGCCCGCTGCGCCACGAGCTGGCCGATGCGCCCGAAGCCGAGCACGCCGAGCGTCTTCTCGTAGACCTCCACGCCGCTGAACTTCGAGCGCTCCCAGGCGCCCGCGGTGAGCGAGCCGTGCGCCTGCGGCACCTTGCGAGCGAGCGCCAGCAGCATGGCGAGCGTGTGCTCGGCGGCGGTGATGACGTTCGATTGCGGGGCGTTCGCCACCACTACGCCGCGCTTCGTGGCCGCGTCGACGTCGACGTTGTCCACCCCCACCCCGGCCCGGCCGACCACCTTGAGCCGGTCGGCCCGCTCGATCAGGTCGGCGTCCAGCCTGGTGGCCGATCGGATCAGGATGCCGTCGAACTCGCCGATGCGGCGCTCGAGCTCGCCGTCCTCCCAGTCGGTGCCCAGCTCGACGTCGAGCCCGGCGTCGCGCAGCAGCTCCACGCCGGAGTCGCCGATCTTCTCCTTGACGAGGACCTTCACGAGCAGGAGGCCACTTTCAGGCCGCGGACCCGACCGGCACGCCCGCCTCGAGGAAGACGCGTTGCGCGGCCGCCACGCCGGCGCCCAGCTCGACCTCGTGCCCGAGCTCGCGCAGGGTCATCTCGAAGGCGGCGACCGTGACCACGATGTCGAACGCCCCGAAGTAGCCGCAGTGGGCGATCCGGGCGATCCTGCCCTTGAGCCTCCCCTGCCCGCCCGCGATCGTGACCCCGAAGTGGTCGCGCATGGTCTTGGGCACGGCCGCGCCGTCGATCGACTCGGGCAGCTTGATGGCCGTGACGACGTTCGCGTTCTCGTCGGCCTCCCCGAGCAGGTCGAGCTCGAGCGCGCGGGCCGCCTCACGCGTGGCGCGGCCGAGCAGCCGGTGGCGCTCATGGACCGCGCCGAGCCCCTCCTCCTCGATCAGCCCGAGCGCCACGTCGAGCGCCTGGACCAGGCCCACGGCGGGGGTGAACGGGCTGTCCGGCGGGTCCTTGCGCTGGCCCGCGACCGCGGGTCCCCAGTCGAAGTAGTGGCGCCGGCCGGGGATCTGCGCGGCACGCTCCAGCGCGGCCTCGTTCGGGCTCGCGAAGGCGAGCCCGGGCGGCGACATCAGCGCCTTCTGCGACCCCGACACGACCACGTCCACGCTCCACTCGTCCTGCGGCAGCGGCACGGCGCCGATGGCGGAGACCGCATCGACGGCGAGCAGCGCGCCGCGCCGGTGCGCGACCTCGGCGAGCTCGCGGACGTCGTTGACGACGCCGGTGGAGGTCTCGGAGGCGGTGGCGAAGACCACCTCCACGCCCTCGGCGGCGGCCAGCCGCCGGTCGAGCTCGGCCGGATCCACCTTGAGGCCCCACTCGGTCTCCCAGTGGATCGTCTCGGCGCCGTAGGCGTCGCACAGGTCGGCCCAGCGCTCGCCGAACTTGCCGCAGCTCGCCACCAGCGCGGGCTCGCCGGCGCGCACCAGGTTGGCCACGGCCGACTCCATCGCACCGCTGCCCGAGCTCGCGAACAGCAGCACCTCGTTGCGTGTCCCGAACACGACCTTCAGGCGCTCGAGCACGCGGGCATAGACCTCCACGAAGGCCGGCGCGCGGTGGTAGAGCATCGGCTGCGCCATGGCCTGCGAGACCTCCGGCGGCAGCGGGGTGGGGCCGGCGGTCATCAGGTACTGCTTCACATACGGGTCGGGCATGTGCGTCAGCCTAGGTGACGAGAGCGACGGCAACCCGGACGACGGCCCGGATGGTGTCCGAGTTGTCGAACTCCCGCTCGAAGTCCTCCCGGAACTCCTCGTCCGTGGCGAGCAGAACCGCGACGAGGGCGTACACGACCGTGGCGAGCGAGGAGAGCACCACGCCGATGATCGACACGATCCAGCCGGCGTTGGCGAGGCCCGCGTGCTTGGTGGTCTCCCCCCGCTCCACCTTCTGCTTGCCCCTGCGCGAGTACACCATCCCGAAGATCGCGCACGTGAGAGAGACGATCGACGAGAGGCCGAACGTCAGGACGATCAGGCCGGTCGAGACCACCGAAAGCACGAAGCCCGCCACCGCCGGCCCGTTGTCGGGCTCGGCCTGCTGGGGTGCCTGGCTCCACGCGGGGGCTGCCGGCTGCGGCTCCGGAGCCGGCGGCGGGGCGGGACGAGCGCCCAGCTCCGGCTCGGGTCCGGCCGGCCGTGGCGGCAGGAACCGGCTGCTCCCCCCCTCCATCAGAAGTCGGTGTCGATCCAGTCCATCATCGCGCGCAGCTCCCTTCCCTCGCGCTCGATCTGGTGGTCCTTCTGCTCCGCGCGCATGCGCTGGAAGTTCTCCTGCCCCGCCTTGTTCTCGGCGATCCACTCGCGCGCGAAGTCCCCGGACTGGATCTCGGCCAGGATCTTCCTCATCGCGTCGCGGGTGGGCTCACCCACGATCCGGCGGCCCCGGGTCAGGTCGCCGTACTCGGCCGTGTTGGAGATCGAGTAGCGCATCCCGCTGATGCCCTTCTCGTACATGAGGTCCACGATCAGCTTGAGCTCGTGGAGGCATTCGAAGTAGGCGAGCCGGGGGTCGTAGCCGGCCTCGACGAGCGTCTCGTAGCCGGCCCGCACCAGCTCGGTCACGCCGCCGCAGAGCACGGCCTGCTCCCCGAACAGATCGGTCTCGGTCTCGTCCTTGAAGGTGGTCTCGATCACCCCCGCGCGGGTGCAGCCGATGCCCTTCGCGTAGGCGAGCACCAGCTCGCGGGCGTCGCCGCCCGGGTCGCGGTCGACCGCGATCAGCCCCGGCACGCCGTGGCCCTCCACGTACTGGCGACGCACGAGGTGGCCAGGGCCCTTGGGCGCGGCCATGCCCACCGCCACCTCCGGGCCAGGGTCGATCTGCCCGTAGTGGATCGAGAAGCCGTGGGCGAACATCAGCAGGTTGCCGGGCGCGATCCCGTCTGCGATCTCGGCCTCCCACACCTCGGCCTGCTTCTCGTCCGGCAGCAGGACCATCACGACGTCGCCCTCGCTGGCGGCGTCCCCGATCGACTCCACCCGCAGCCCGTCGTCTCTCGCCTTGGCGGCCGACGAGGAGCCGTCGCGGAGCCCGACCAGCACGTTCGCGCCCGAGTCCTTCAGGTTGAGCGCGTGAGCGTGGCCCTGGGAGCCGTAGCCGAGGATGGCGACGGTCTTCCCGTCGAGCTTCGAGAGGTCGGCGTCCTTGTCGTAGATCATCGGGCGCGACACTCTACAAGCGAGTCCGAAGCAGCTTTCCCGCCGCGCTGCGGGGGAGCGCATCCACGATCTCGATCCGCTTCGGCACCTTGTGGGAGGCCAGGCGGCCGCGGCACCAGGAGCGCAGCTCGTCCTCGCTCGCCGGCTCGCGGAGCACCACGAGCGCGGCGATCGCCTCCCCCCACTCCGGGTCCGGCCGGCCCACCACGGCCGCGTCGGCCACCGCGGGATGGGAGAGCAGCGCCTGCTCGACCTCGAGCGGCGCCACGTTCTCGCCGCCGGTGACGATCAGGTCCTTCAGGCGCCCCTCCACGTGGAGCCGCCCGTCGCCGTCGAGGCGGCCGAGGTCGCCCGTGTGGAGCCAGCCGTCGGGCCCGGCGGAGCCGCGCGCCACCATCGCGCCGCGCACCAGGATCTCGCCGGCGGCCCCGATGCGCACCTCCACGCCCTCGAGCGGCCGCCCGGGGCTGCCCGCCACCACCTGCGAGGAGGTCTCCGTCATGCCGTAGACGGGGGTGACCGGGATGCCCGCCTCGGCGGCCCAGTCGAGCAGGCCGGCGGGTATCGGCCCGCCGCCAAGGGCGATCGCGCGCAGCCCGGGCGCCGTGGCCAGGCCGGCGTCGCGCAGCCGGACGAGCATCGTCGGAACGAGCGAGGCGAGCGTGACCTCGCCCGCCTCGAGCGTCCGCTTGACCCGCTCCGCGTCGAAGCGCTGGTGGAGCACGGCGGTGGTCGCGTTGACGGCGCAGCGGACCAGTACGCCGAGGCCGCCGACGTGGTGGAGTGGGAGCGGGCAGAGCCAGCGGTCCGCCGGGTCCACGCCGAGGGCGTCCGCGGAGGCGACGGCGCTGGCGGCGTGGTTCGCGTAGGTGAGCTCCACGGGCTTCGGGTCGCCTGTCGTGCCCGAGGTGTGGATCACGCTGTGGACGGCGTCCGGATCGTGGCTGGTGCGCAGCCCGGCCTCCGCCTCGGCCGCTCCCGGCCTCGGCTGCGGCGGGTCTTCCGGCGCGGCAGGCTCGAGGACGGCGCCCAGCCTCGGCACCGCGTGAAGCAGCTCGGCGAACGCGATGCCGGGCGGATGCGACACCCGCACCCGGTCGCCCTCCCCCACCCCCTGGGCGGCGAGGCGCCGCGCCACGCGAGTGGCACGCTCGTCGAGCTCCGCATAGGTCACCGAGGAACCACCCGTCTCGACGGCCGGGTGCTCGGGACGCGCCCGCGCCGCACTCGTCAGCCAGTCCTCCAAGCCCCGGATCGTAGGGGTGCGGGGCGCTAGCCGGCGGACTGCCAGTCCGGCTTCACGCCGGGGTCGAAGCGGAGCGTGTCGAGGATCGCGAAGGCCTCGCGCCGGAGCTCTGCCGGAACCTCCTTGCCGACTCCCACGAAGACGTGGAAGGCACGCCCCCCGTCACCGAAGCCAAACCAGTAGTCGTCCATGGGGATCGGCCGCTGCTGGTCCCCGCTGGCGCAGTAGGGCCAGGTTGAGGTCCCGGGGAGTGAGGGGTCCGGCTCGAACGTCGCAGGGCGGGGCGGGAAGTCCGGGCCGCCGAAGGCGCCGCGGCCCCGCTCCTGCAGCGTGACGAGCGCCTGGTCCGGCGGGATGCGCTCGAGCGAGCGGCACAGGCCGCGAGACTCGTCGAGGGGGAAGCTGGCGGCCAGGAACACTTCCACGGGGTCGGTCACCTCCGGTGAGAGGCTCTGCTCCGCCAGGTCCCAGCCGGGCGGAAGGGCGACGCGGAAGCCCCGCCGCTCATCGGCGTGCTCGCGCCAGCCGGCAGCCGTGCTCGCGGGATCGTCGTCGCCGCACCCGGCCACGACGAGCACGAGCATCAAGACGATCCACGCCGCCTTCATCCCGTTCCGGATACGAGCACGGGACGCCGGGGGGTCCCTACCATCGCGCGCCGGCTACTCGTTCACCACCGGCTCGAAGCCGCCCCAGAACATGCGCGCGGGATCCTGGCTCATCTTCTCGGTGGCCGCGTCGCGCGTGCCCGGTCGCTGCCTAGCCAGAGCGGGCGGCTACTTCGCTGCCCGCTTTGCGCGGCCCTTGGCCGTTCGCAGGTGACCGCGGCCGCGAGCGGCTTTGCCCTTCGCACCCGCTGAGCGTCTGCCGGTCAGCTTGGAGAAGGCCTCGAGAATCCGGCCCGCGACCTTGTCGATGAAGCCTCCGGCCTTATCCCGCGATCCCGATCGCATTGCTTCCCTCCCTTCCTCGAATCAGCCGTCGGCGTCGGTCTCGAGATCGATCCGCTCCTTGCGGACCTCCTCTACGACCTCCGCCTCGTCGGTGTGGGTGTCCTTGACGACTCGCACGCGCTCCCGGGGCACGACGCGCTTCTCGATTACCGGAACCTCTTCGTACAGCACGATCTCGTCATCGCTCGACACCTCCGCGTGCCGACTGCCGGCGCCGGCCTCCCGTTCAGGGCTGGGTCCCTCCTCGATGCGGATCTCCTCCCGGCGAACTGGAATCGTGCGCTGAACCTCTTCCGTCACGACGTACTTGCGCAATCGGACCCGATCCCGCTCACGCCGAACCGTACGGACCTCCAGCTCCTCCTCCGAACGTGTCATGGCGTCGTTCACCGGCGCCTTTCGGGGCGCCTTCCGGGTCCTCTCCCGAGC
>Ga0081538_10000365_pt1 | contig 51606 bp, 48 predicted proteins | sample TabmetS5T2R1_FD_71022 | JGI IMG/M metagenome (GOLD analysis project Ga0081538, IMG submission 71022) | Tabebuia heterophylla rhizosphere microbial communities from the University of Puerto Rico - S5T2R1 | ecosystem: Host-associated > Plants > Roots > Rhizosphere ...
CCCATGGCCGCGGCCTCGATGGCCGACCGGGGCATGCCCTCGCGCCAGGAGGCGAGCACGAACACGTCCATCACCGCCAGCAGGTCGCGGACGTCGTCGCGCCAGCCGGTGACCAGCACGTCCTCGGCCGCCCGGGCCAGCTCGGCCTGGCCGATGGCGTCGGCCTTGTCCAGGTCGGGGGCGCCGACGGCCACGAACCGGACCCGCGGGTCGGCCCGGCGCGCGGCCCGGGCGGCGGCGAACAGCTCCCGGTAGCCCTTCTCGGCCACCAGCCGGCCCACCGCCCCCACGACCAGCGCGTCGGCGGGCAGGCCGAGCTCGCGCCGCAGGGCCGCCACCCGCCCGGCCGGGACCAGGGCCGGGTCGAAGTGGCCGAGGTCGGTGCCGTTGCCGAGCAGGTGGCTGCGGCCCTTGCCGGCCAGCCGGAGCCGCCGGGCCCAGCGCAGGTCCTCCTCGCTCTGGTACAGCTCCAGGTCCGAGCAGCGGCCGGCCAGCCACTCCAGGCCGAGCACGGCCGCCCGCTTGCCCAGCCGGTCCTCGGGGGTGGCGTACAGGCCGTGGACGGTGTTGACGACCAGCGGCACCCCGGCCAGGCGGGCCGCCACCCGGCCGAGCACCCCCGGCTTGGGGTTGTGGGTGTGGACCAGGTCGAAGCGCTCGCGGCGCAGCAGCGCCACCAGCTCGGCCAGGGCGCGGACGTCGGCCACCGGGTTCCAGGAGCGGGTGGCGTTGCGCCAGGGCAGGAAGCGGATCCCGGCCGCCTCCAGGGCGGCCGCGTGCGGGCCGGGGGCGCTGATCCCGGTGACCTCGTGGCCCTCGGCGGCCAGCCGCCGCAGCTGGCCCAGCAGCAGGTAGCGCAGGGTCAGGTCGGTGGTGGTGAGGTGGGCGACCCGGAGTGGCGCCGCCGCTGTGCCCACCGCCGCCTTGTGTGCGCCCGCCGTGCTCATTGCCGCCTCCAGGGGCCGCGGCCGAGCAGCCGGTAGGCGAGGGCCTCGCCGTCCAGGCGGCCCCTGACCTTGGCCCGGAAGAAGGCCATGCCGTCGCTGGCCAGGACCGGGGTCCGGCCCAGCCGCCATGGATCAACGGCGCCGGCCCGGTTGCTGCGCCAGGCGTCCAGGGCGGCCGAGTCGAACAGCTGGCGGGCGACCCGGTCGGCGGTGGGCGAGGCGACCGCCCACGGGTAGGCGAAGTGGCGGCAGGCCACGCCCAGGCGGTCCTCGACCAGCTCCCTGGAGCGGGCCATCTCGTCCCGGCAGACCTGCTCGGGGGCCCGCGACAGGTCGGTGTGGCCGTGGGTGTGGGCGCCGACGGTGACCAGGCCGGTGGCGACGGCCTCGGCCAGCTGGGCCCAGGTGAGCGCGTCGGGGTCGTCGGGGCCGGGCCCCTCCCCGGCGACCAGGCCGGTGGCCAGGTACAGCAGGGCCGGGACCTGGTAGCGGTGAAGCAGCGGCAGCACGGTGTCGGAGAAGTCGCGGTAGCCGTCGTCGACGGTCACCACCACCCCCCCGCCGGCCTGGCCGTCCAGGGCCTGGTCGAGGGTGAGGACCCGCTCGTGCTCGGCCAGGTCGGCCAGCTGGCGCTCGAACAGCGCCGGCGGGGTGTCGATCTCGCCGCCGAGGCCGGCCACCCGGTGGTACAGCAGGATGACGACGTCGCCGGGCCGCCGCCGGGTCACGATCCCGCCGGGGAGCACGGCCGCCTTGACGGCCTTACGCGCGAGCGAGCTGCCGGCCGGCATCGACCCTCCTCCCGTTGCCCGGGGCCTGCCCGGGGCCGCGGCGCACGGCCGGGATGGCCAGCAGGACGAGGAAGAAGGGCAGCAGCTGGGTCCGCTCGCGGGCCAGGATCCCGAAGTTGGCGATGCTGGAGAAGGCGTAGATGAACAGCAGCGAGAACACGACCACGAAGGCCGCGTACGGCCGGCGGCGGGGATGACGCAGGGCCTGCCAGATGCCGCGGCGCCTGCGCACCGCCAGGCACAGCAGCAGGGTGCTCTCCAGGGCCGTCACCGCCACCTGGGCGTTGTGGGCCTCGAAGGGGAACGGCCGGAACAGGATGGTGACCACGGCCAGGGGCAGCTGGACCGGCGAGGTGACGGCCGAGGGGGCGGCGAAGCTGGAGCCGCCCTGGCCGGTCCGCCGGGCGCTCTCGGCGAGCACGCTGCCGACCCCGTCCTGGGGGTCGATGCCCTTCTCCTTGAGGTAGGAGCTGGTCTGGCCGAGCAGCAGGCCGGCCACGGCCAGGACGGCGACCAGGGCGATCAGCTTCATGATGGGCCCGAGGGCGCCGAGGCGGCGGGGCGGCCGGGCGACCAGGTAGGCCACGACCAGCCCGAGGGCGGCCATGCCGGTGACGTGGGGCCGCACCAGCGCCCCCAGCCACAGGGCCGGCCCGGCGATGGCCAGCCCGCGCCAGGGCCGGCCCCCGAGCGCCCTGGCCGTGCCGTAGGCGGCCAGGCCGAGGGTGAACAGCATCCAGGCTTCCTTGCCGATGCTGGAGGGCCAGTACAGCATCGACGGCAGGAAGAACAGCAGGCGGGCGTAGCTGCGCCGGTTGCCGTCGGGGACGGCCAGGACGAACGCCCGGTACATGAAGAACAGGCCCCAGAAGGCCAGCCAGGAGTAGAGCAGGAAGCCGGCGTAGACGCTGGAGCCGGTGACCGTGTACACGAGGCCGGTGAAGAACCGGATGAAGTCGGTGCCGTTGAGCGAGTCCAGCCCGGTGCTGAACTCGCCGGCCCGGAAGCGCATGGCCAGGTTGGTGCCGTAGTCGTGGTACATGAGGGCGTCGGCGAACCCGTCATAGACGTACAGGGCGACCCAGTAGCGGACGAGCGAGCCGAGCAGCTTGAGGCACAGGGCCAGCATCAGCAGCTGGGCCAGGCGGCCGTCGCGCTCCCGGGCGGCCTGGCGGACGAACGCCGGCCAGGACGCGGCCAGCAGCACCGGGGTGAGGAACAGGGCCACCGGCAGCCCGCTCATCCGCAGCGAGACCAGCAGCAGGAGCCCGAGCACGGTGAAGGTGACGCCGATCAGGGTGCCGCCGATGCCGACGGCCATCCTGGCCTCCAGCGGTGCCGGCCGCGTGGCCATGGTCAGAACACCTCGAGGTCGCCGAGCGTCAGCGACCAGGAGCCGCGGGTGAACGGGTCGGGCCGGACGCCGGCGGCCAGCGGGTTGGCGACCAGCGAGATCCCGGCCACCGAGGGCAGGAAGCCGGCGCGGGCGGCGGCCCGGGCGGCGGCCGAGCCGGCCGGGGCGGACAGGGTGAGGTGGTCGACCGGGGCCGCCCTGGCCACCCGGCGCAGCAGCCGCCTGGCCGTGGCCGGATCGCCGCCGGCCAGGACCTCGGCCACGGTGGCCTCCCAGAGCCCGCCGCGGGGGCGCACGCGGAAGATGGCCAGCCCGGCCAGCCCGCCGTCGCGCTCCTCGGTGACGGCCCGGTAGCCGAGCAGCGGGGCCGCGCCGTACCGCCAGCGCAGGTAGCCGAGGTCGCGGGCGGTGGCCAGGCCGGCCGGGGCCGGCTCGCGCCACAGCAGCCCGGCCACCTCCTGGCCGCGCTCCAGGACCGCCGCCGCCGGCGGGGCCGCCACCGGCGGGGGCCGGCCCGGGTCGGCGCCGGGCCGGCGGCCGCGGAGCAGGCGCAGCGGCCGGCGCACCCTGACCGCGACCGGCACCCGCCCGACCTCACGCCAGCCCATCTTCAGGTAGCCGGGGCGGCTCTTGGCGTTGGGGGTGTTGAAGACCAGGTCGACCTGGCCGCGGAGCTCGTCCAGGGCGGCCAGGGTGAGCCGGGTGAAGATGCCCCGGCCCTGGGCGTCGGGGTGGGTGGCGGTGTCGACGGCCCTGACCGCGGCGACCACCCGGTCGCCGGTGAGCAGGCGCCAGCGCAGGAACGCCCGCAGCCCGACCAGCCGCCCGTCGCTGGACGCCAGCAGCAGGAACGACGGCCCGAAGGGGTTGTCCAGGTGCTTCCAGCGGAAGAACTCGGGGGGCCGCCGGCCGGCCGGGCCGCCGCCGAGGGAGGCGTCCAGCAGCTCGAGGACGTCCGGCAGGTCCTCGGCGGTGAAGGGCCGGACGGTCACGCCAGGCTTGGCTGCGCGTTGGTGCACTACCCTCCCTACGTCGCAGGTTGGCCAGGCTCGCCTGCACAGTGTCGGACGGGTGAGCGGGGCGTCCCACGTGCAATCGGGGGAGGCCGGGCTACGGCGATCGCCGGCTAATTGGGCGTACGCGCGGTCGCGGTCGCCCGCGTGGCCGCCACGGCCAGGGCCACGGCGACGGCCAGCTCCAGGAGAGCCAGGGGCAGGGCCTCGGTGACCGTCTCCCGGCGGCCCACGACCCGGGCGGCCACGGCCACCAGGGCCAGGTGGGCGGCGGCCAGGGGCAGGGCGGGGAGGTGCCGGCCGCCGGGCCCGCGGCCGCCGAGCCGGCGGGCCAGCGGCTCGACCGCCAGGACCCCGAGGCAGGCCAGGCCGCCGACCATGGAGCCGGGGCGGGCGGCGCCGTCGGTGGCCACCACCCAGACGAGCAGCCCGGCGCTGGCCAGCGATCCGGCCACCCCCAGGGACACCGGGCCGGCCCTGGCCAGCGGGCTGGGCCAGCCGAGCAGGGCCGGCGCCACGGCCGCCCCGAGCAGGACCACGGCCGACTCGACGTCGGGGACGGTGGCCCAGACCCCGGCCACCGAGACGGCCCACAGCGGCCAGGCCAGCCCGTCGTGGCGGCGCCGGTCGAAGTCGGCCAGCAGGGCCCCGGCGGCCACGGCGGCGGCCACGGCCACGACCGGGGCCAGGCCCGGCTCCCGGCCGGCCGGGACGCCGGCGACGGCCAGGGCGGCCGCGGCGGCCGCGGCCGGGACCAGGCCGGCGAGGGCGGCCAGGGCGCCGCCCCGCCCGGCCCGCCGCCCGGCCCGGGCGGCCGTCCAGGCGACCACGGCCGCGGCCGCGCCGAAGGCCAGGCCGACGGCGAGGTCGTCGTGGCGTCCGGCGAAGGGGTCGGGCATGGCTCAGGCCAGCAGGTCGGCGTAGACCTGCTCCATGCGGCGGACCGCCTTGCGGATGTCGAAGTCGGCCGCCCGGGCCCGGGCGGCGGCGCCCATCCGGTCCCGCAGCCCGGGGTCGCCGAGCAGGCGCAGCAGGCCGTCGGCCAGGGCGGCCGGGTCGCGGGGCGGCACCAGCAGGCCCTGGGCGCCGTCGGCCAGCACCTCGGGGACCCCGCCCACCCGGGTGACCACGGCCGGCCGGCCCAGGGCCATGGCCTCGATCAGGGCGATGGGCAGGCCCTCGTAGGTCGAGGACAGGGTGAAGACGTCCAGGGCGGCGAGCAGGCGGTGGGCGTCGGTGCGGAAGCCGGTGAACACCACCGTCCCGTCCAGGCCCAGCTCGGCGGCCAGGCGCCGGGCCTCCGGCTCCAGCGGCCCCTGCCCGATCAGCAGGAACCGCACCTCGGGGACCAGCTCCCGGACCCGGGCGGCGGCCCGCAGCAGGGTCGGGTGGTCCTTGGCGGCCTTGAAGTTGGCCAGGTTGCCGACCACCGGGGCGTGCTCGGGGATGCCGAGCTCGGCCCGGACCCCGTCCCCGCCGCCCCAGCCGGCCACCGCCGCCTGGTCGAGGCCGTGGTGCAGGGTCTCCAGCGGCGGCATGGGCAGCCGCCGGAGCGGCCCCGGGTAGCGGACCGAGGCCCGGACCTCGTCGGAGACGGCGAAGACGTGGTCGTTGCGGGGGAAGGTGGCCAGGTTGGCCAGGTAGGTGGCCGGATGGTAGCGGCTCCAGACGTTGTGCTCGGTGTAGACGATCCGGGGCCGGCGGCCCAGGGCCGTGCGGGCCGCGGCCGCGGCCACCGGCGAGTGGACGTGGACCAGGTCGATCCCCTCGCGGCCGACCAGGGCCCGCAGGCGCCCGACCCAGCCCAGGCCCCGGGCCCCGTCCAGGCAGTCGACCGGCAGCCCGCCCGCCTCCAGCCCGGCGACCAGGCTGTCCTTCCACGGCAGCAGGTAGGCGAACCGGTAGCGGAAGCGCTCGGTGTCCAGGTAGGGGGCGCCGCTGGCCAGCAGCTGCTCGGCCCCGCCGCGGCCGAGGCCCTTGATGAGGATCAGGACGCCGCCCATGCCGCCCCGGCCAGCTCCTCGTACAGGGCGTGGTAGGCGCCGGCGACGGCGTCGATGCCGAAGCGGTCGCGGCAGCGCTCCCGGGCCGCCCGGCCCAGGGCGGCCCGCAGCCGGCCGTCGCCGAGCAGCCGGTCCAGGGCGGCCCGCAGGCCGTCGCGGTCGCCGGGCGCGGCCAGCAGCCCGGTCTGGCCGTCCACGACGACCTCGGGGATCCCGGCCAGGGCCGTCCCGGCCACCGGGACCCCGGCCATGCCGGCCTCGATCACGCTGGCCGGCATGCCCTCGGTGCGGCTGGCGAACAGCATCAGGTCGCTGGCCGCCAGCAGGTCGCCGACGTCGTCGCGGCTGCCGAGCACCAGCACCCGGCCGCCGAGGCCGAGGCGGCCGGCGGCGGCGGCGAGCTCGCCGCGCAGCGGCCCGTCGCCGGCGAACAGGTGGACGGCCCCGGGATGGCGCGCCAGCAGGGGGGCGCTGGTCTCCAGGTGCCCGAGCGGGTCCTTCTCCCAGCTGAGGGCGCCCAGCGACAGGATGGCGGTGGCGTCGGCGGCCACCCCGACGGCGGCCCGGGTGGCGGCCCGACCGGCCCGCGGCGCCAGCCGCGCCGGGTCGACCCCGTTGGGGATGGTGACGACCTTGGCCGGCGCCAGCCCGAACGCCTCGGCCGTCTCCCGGCCGGTGGTCTCCGACACCGCCACCACCCTGGCCGCCCGGCGGACCAGCCGGGCGTAGACCAGGCGCCGGGGGCCGCCGTTCAGCCAGCCGGCGGTGGAGCCGATGCGCCGGTACACCACCGGGACGCCACCGGCGGCCAGGCCGTACTTGAGCGCCTCGCCGCCGTGGGCCTGGAGCAGGTCGGGGCGCCGGGCGCGGACCAGCGCCCGCAGGGCCCGGACCGCGCCCAGGTGCATGCGCAGGGCGGGCAGGGGCCGGCCGCCGGCGCCGAGCAGGTCGACCGGGGCGTCGAAGGAGACGGCGGGTGGGCCGGCGCGCAGCACCGCCACCGACTGGTCCACCCCGAGCCGGCCCAGCGCCGCGACCAGGTCGGAGGCGAACACCTCGGCCCCTCGCCGCTGGCCGGTCGCGACCACGTGGAGAACCCGCACGGAACCTCCCTCGCCCTGGCTGGGTTATACGACGTGTCGGCCGGGCGCGACAGTCCGCCTTCGCCGTAGCGTGGCTACGGCACACGGCGCGTCAGGTCCGGCACCGTCCGTGGCAAGCTTGGGTCGCCGAACCGGAGTGCGACAGCAACACGAGGGGTACAGGTCGCCGGTGAGCTCGTCTGATGGCAACGGTCCGCTGGCGACGATCGTGATCCCGACCAAGGACCGCCCGCGCCTCCTGGAGCGGGCCGTCCGCAGCGCGCTCGCCCAGACCGTCGAGGACATCCAGGTGGTGGTCGTCGACGACGGCTCGGTCGAGCCGGTCAGGCTCGGGCTCCAGGACCCGCGGCTGCTGGTGGTCCGCAACCCCCGGGCCCTGGGGGCCTCGGCGGCCCGCAACGCCGGCCTGCGGGCGGCCGAGGGGCGCTGGGTCACCTTCACCGACGACGACGACGAGCTGCTCCCGGGCATGGTCCAGACGAGCCTGGAGGCGGCCGAGCGGTCGGCCCTGCCCGGGCCGGTCGCCGTCCTGTCGGCCCACGAGGTGGTCGACGGCGACGGCCGCCTGCTCGAGACCCGGCTGCCGACCACGGTGGCCAGGCAGGCGCCCCCGTACCCCGGGGCCCCCGACGACGGCTTCGTCCAGGACGCCAACACCCTGTTCGCCCCGACCGAGGTGCTGCGGACGATGGGCGGGTGGGACGAGGCCATCCGGGGCTGGGAGATGGACGACCTGCTGATCCGCCTCGTCCAGCGGTGCTCGGTCCAGGGGGTGCCCGAGGTCACCTACCGCCGCTTCCGCCACCGGGGGGCGCGCAAGTCCGGCCACGCCCCCGACATGGTCGACGGGGCCCGGCTGGTGCTGAGCAAGCACCGGGAGTTCTACCAGGCCCACCGGCGGCTCTACGGCCGGCAGCTGGCCATTGTCGGCGCCACCGACATCCGCCGGGGACGCTGGTGGCCGGCGGTGCGGGCCATGACCAGGTCGCTGCGGGCGGACCCGGCCCGGCCCAAGGCCATCGCCCAGTGGGTCGGCACCCTGACCGGGCCGCGGCTGTACGGCTCCTACCTGGAGGCCCGGCAGCGCCGCGCCCACCGGGGGCCGGCCTAGCGCCAGTCCCCGGCCAGGACGATGTGGCCGGCCTGCTTGACGTCGGCCAGCATCATCCGCCCGTCCCGGATGGCGTAGCGGGCCAGGACGCTGCCGGCCAGCTCGGCCTTCCGGGCCGGGGGCAGCTGCCGGGAGCGCAGCACCACCGCCAGGTGGCCGGAGCACAGCCGCCAGTGCTTGAACGGCGGCCGGTCCTTGTTGGCGGTGTCGAAGAAGCTGGGCCGCCGGTTGCTGCGGGAGCTGAGGGTCTCGCGCTCGTACAGCAGCAGCTCGGGGAGCTGGTAGAGCTGGCCGAGGAGGCTGAGCTCGGCCAGCAGGATGCGGTCGGAGCCGGAGTGGCCGCGGAACAGCTGGGTCCGGCGCAGGGCCTCGGTCCGGATGACCCCGTAGATCGCGTAGATGGCCCGCAGCGACCACAGCACCTGGCGGAACCGCTCGGCCGGGTCGGGGGAGCGGACGTCCAGGGGGTCCAGGTCCACGACCATGGTGTGGCCGGCCTCGTCGACCCGGGTCGCCTTGGCGTGGCAGAGCACGACCCCGGGGTCGGCGTCGAGCACCTCGACGGCCCGCCGCACGAACTGCGGCTCGCACCAGTCGTCGTGGGCCGCCCACTTGAAGTACTCGCCCCTGGCCAGCCCGACCAGCCGGTTGAAGTTCGGGATCGACCCCAGGTTGCGCTCGTTGCGCACATAGCGGATGCGCCGGTCCCTGGCGGCGTAGGCGGCGCACAGCTCCGGGGTGCCGTCGACCGAGGCGTTGTCGGAGATGACCACCTCGAAGTCGTCGAAGTCCTGGGTCAGCAGCGACTCCAGGGCCTGGGGCAGGAACTGCTCGCCGTTGTAGATCGGCAGCCCGATGGTGACCCGCGGGCTGCCGGCGGCCCCGCCACCCATGTCGCGCTCCTCCCCCGAACCGTACGACGTCGGCATCAACATAGCGTCGCGCCGGTGGCCCACCTAACATGCAGCCGCCGTAGCGCGGCTACGGACCACGGTCGATCAACCCGGCCCCGGCCGTGGCTAGACTCCGGCCGATGGGCTACGAGTCGAGCATCCTGCGCGCCCCCGAGGTGACCGGTGGGCTGGCCGACGCCTGGGACGCCATGGCCGCCGGGCGGGGCCTCCAGGCCGACGTCTACGACAGCCATGCCTGGCTGTCGTCGTGGTGGGACACGACCGGGGCGGAGGTGGCCGGCCGGGTGCGCCTCCCGGCGGTGCTGGACGGCGACCGCCCGGTCGGGCTGCTGCCCCTGGTCGCCCTGTCGCCGGGCCGCTGGGAGTTCGCCGGCCGGGGCGGGGGCCGCATGCGCTACCGGCCCGTCCTGGCCACCGAGGCGCCCGACCCCGAGGTCCTGGGGCTGCTGGCCGACCAGGTCGGGCGGGCCGGGGTCCGCGACCTGGCCCTGCCGCGCATGCCCGGCCGCGACCCGGCCACCGCCCTGCTGGCCACGGCGCTGGGCCAGGCCGGCTTCCGGGTGGCCCGGCGGGAGCGGTCCAGCGACTGCCTGGCCGTGGTCGCCGGCGGCTGGGACGAGCACCGGCGCCGCTTCGCCGGCTACGAGAAGTCGGTCAAGCGGTTCACCAACCGGCTGCGACCGCTGTGGGACGTCACCCTGGACGAGCACCGGCCGGAGGACGTGGCCGCGCTCGAGGAGGGCTACGGGCTGTTCGCCGACGTCCACGCCCACAGCTGGAAGCGGCCGCTGACGCCGTCGATGCGCCGCCAGGCGCTGGAGCTGCTGCGCCGGGCCGGGCCGCGTGGCTGGCCGCGGGTGTACGTGCTGCGGCTGGCCGGCGTGCCGGCGGCGGTGCACATCTGGTTCCGCCTGGGGCCCGTCGCCACCTGGCTGGAGACGGCCTACGACCAGCGCCTGAGCGCGCTCGGCCCGGGCACGATCCTGATGTGGTGGTCCCAGGAGCGGATCTTCGCCGAGTCGGTCCCCGGGGTGGTCGACTTCATCCCCGGCCACAACCCGCAGAAGGACCGGCTCGGGCCCGACCGCACCCCGATCGTGGCCCTGGAGGCGGCCCGGCGCACCCTCGTCTCCGGCGTCACCTTCCCGGTCCGCCGCCAGGTCCGCTTCGTCGCCCCGGCGGTGGCCCAGCGGGTGCGGCGCCGGCTGGCCGGGCTGCGGCCACCGGCCACCCCGGACCCGGCGCCCGCCCCCGGGCCGGCCGTCGAGGTCGCGCCCGGCGACGGCGGGCCGCCCGTGGCCGAGCTGGCCCTGGACGCGTCGGTCCGGCGGTTCCTGGCCGCGGTGACCGGCCAGCACAGCCCGGACGCGATGGCCGCCGGCTGGGCCGAGGGGGACGGCTGGTGGCGGGTCGGGGACGGGCCGCTGGCCCTGGCCCGGGTCGGCGCCGCCAACGGCGGGCCGGCCCGGCCGGTCCGCGAGGTCGTCCTGTTCGAGGCCGCCCACGGCCAGCTCGGCGACGTGCTGGCCGCCCTGGCCGGCGGGCTGGCCGCGCCCGTGGCCGCGCCACCCGGCGGCGCCGACGGCGACGGCGGCCCGGGCCCGGCGGTCAGGCGGGCGCTGCTGCCCTGGCCGCGGGGGGCCCGGTGAGCCAGACCGTGGCCAGGGGAGCCTCGGCCGGGGGCGGGCGCCTGGTCGACCGGGCCCGCCGGCTGGTCAAGGCGGCCGTGGTGGCCAGGGGCGGCGACGTCACCGAGGCCAGCGCCGGCCGCTCCTGCCTGGTCGTCGCCCCCCACCCCGACGACGAGACCCTCGGCTGCGGGGTCACCATCATGCGCAAGCTGGACGCCGGCACCCCGGTCAGGGTGGTGATCGCCACCGACGGGCGGCGCTCCAGCGACTCCAAGGTCATGTCGCCCGAGGAACTGGTCCGCGTCCGGCGCCGGGAGGCCCTGGAGGCCACCGGCCGCCTGGGGCTCGGCCCGGACCACGTGGTCTTCCTCGACCTCGAGGACCAGACCCTGGCCGACCGGCTCCCCGAGCTGACCGAGCGCCTGGCCGCCGAGGTCACCGAGTTCCGGCCCGAGGAGCTGCTGGTCTCCTCGGTGCTGGACCACCATCCCGACCACCACGCGGTCGGCCAGGCGGCCAGGCGGCTGCTGGACGCCGGAGTGGTCTCCGGCCGGGTGGCCGAGTACCCGATGGGCTTCTGGCGGACGCTGCCGTGGCGGGACCGGCCCCGGGGCGCGGCCCGGACGGCCTGGTCGTTCCTGAGCGGCTCGCTGGCCGCGGTGGCCCGGCTGCGCCCCGAGCTGGTCCGCACCGACGGCTACCTGGACCGCAAGCGCCACGTGCTCGACGCCTACGCCAGCCAGCTCACCAACCTGACCGGCGAGGCCGAGTGGTGGACCCTGGACGACCCGTTCCTGGAGCACTTCCTCGGGCCGTACGAGGTCCACCTGCCGGTCAGGCGCTCCTGATCCCGGCGCCGGCCGGCTGGCCGGCCGGGCCCGGCTCGGGCTCCACGGTCCGGCCCAGCCGCCCGGCCCAGCCGTCACGGACGGCCCGCCAGTTCAGGCGCAGCCGCGCCACCGACCGGCCCGGCTGCCGGGGCGCGTTGACCAGGGGCTTGAGGAGCCCGACGAGCAGGCTGACCCGGACCGCGGCCCCGCGCCGCCCGGCCCCGAGCAGGATGACGATGAGGTTGCGCAGGCGGTAGTAGTCGCGCCAGGTGGTCCCGGCGAAGCCGACCGCCGGCCGCCCGGCGACCTCGAGGCGGCCGAGCAGGCGGCGGCCGGCCCGCCAGCGGTCCCCGTCGACGTACAGCGACCAGCCGGCGGCCCGCAGCCGCAGCCCGTACTCGAGCTCCTCGAAGCCGAAGAACAGCTCCGGCTTGAACACGCCCACCTCGCGCACGGCCCGCACCCGGTAGAGGGGCAGCTGGCCGCTGCCGATGTAGTCGACCGGGACCGGGCCGTGCAGGCGGTGGTCGGGGACGCGCCCGACCCTGCCCCTGGCCCAGTCGAAGGTGGCCCCGACCCCGCCGACCGCGCCCAGGCGCGGGTCGGCGGCCCGCATCCGCCCGGCGAAGTCCCACAGCTCGGCCAGCTCCTCGGTCCCCGGGGGCTCGCCGTCGTCGAACAGCACGATCCAGTCGTCGTCGCCGGCGGCCTCCAGCAGCCGGCCCATGGCCAGGGCCACCGCCCCGGCCGGCCCCAGGTTCTCCGCGGCGGCGACGTAGTCGGCGGCCCGGCCGCCGGCGCGGTAGCGGTCCACCAGCGGCCCGGCGTCGGCGGTGGGGCCGTTGTCGACCACCACCAGCAGGTCGACCGGCCGCTCGGAGCCGGCCAGCCGCTCCAGCATGACGGCCAGCTCCCGGGGCCGCCGGAAGGTGATGAGGATGCCGAGCAGCCGCCCCCCGGCGGTCACGGCCGCCTCCCGGCGGCGGCCGGGGCCGGGCGGGGCCGGCCGGCCAGGGCCCGCCGGTACAGCTCGGCCATGGCGTCGGCGACCCGGTCGGCGGTGAAGCAGGCCAGGAACCGCTCGCGGGCCCGCCGGGCCCGGGAGGCCGCCGCCGCCGGGTCGGCCAGGGTGGCCGTGACCGCCGCGGCCAGCTCGGCCGGGCGCTCGGGGGGGACCAGCAGGGCGGTGTCGCCGACCGCCTCCCGGACGGCCGGGAGGTCGCTGGCCACGATCGGCGCCTCCAGGGCCATCGCCTCCAGCAGGACGCTGCCGAAGCCCTCCCAGCGGGAGGGGACCACGAACACGTCGGCCGCGCACAGCAGCTCGGCCACGTCGCCCCGGGCCCCGAGCAGGCTGACCGCCCGGCCGGGCCCGGGGCCCTGGGCGGCCGCCCGCAGCCGCGGCGTCTGGTTGCCGGCGCGGCCGGCCACGGCCAGCCGCGCCCCCGGCACGGCCTCGGCGACCGCCGGGAACGCGGCCAGCAGCACGTCCAGGCCCTTCTGGTGCTCGTGCCTGGCCGCGGCCAGCACCAGCGGCGTGTCCTGCTCCAGGCCGAGGCCGGCCCGGGCGGCGGCCCGGCGGGCCGGGGTGCGGGTGCCGAGGGCGGCCGGGTCGCGGCCCCGGGGGACGACCTGGATCCGCTCCCGGGGCACGCGCAGGCGGGCCGCCATCAGGTCGGCCACGTGGCCGGAGATGGCGTGGAAGCGGGCCACCCGGCGGGCGCTGGCCGCGTCCAGCAGCCGGGCCGCCTCCAGCTTCCAGCGGGCCACCCCGGGGGCGCCGGCCTGGGTGGTCCCGTAGGCGTCGTTGACCAGGCTCGTCACCAGCGGGACGCGGCCGGCGACGGCCCGCCCGACCAGGTCGGCCTCGAACAGGGTGGTGTGGACCAGGTCGGGCCGCAGGCCGGCGACCAGGCGCCGGGCCCGGACGACGGCCCCGGCCATGCCGCCGGGGCCGTCGAGGGCGCGCACGGCGGCCCCGGCCGCCTCCAGCTCGGCCCGGACCCCGGGCCGCTCGTGCAGGTAGGCGACGGTGAGCCGCAGACCGCGGTCCCGGTAGGCGGGGGCCAGGGCGGCCAGCGACCGCTCGGCCCCGCCGGCGGCCAGGCTGTCGATCAGGTACAGGACATGCAGCGGGCCGCTCACCGCTTGGAGACCTTGGCGTTCCACTCGGGCACCAGCCGGCCCGGCTGGTCGGACCGGCGCAGCAGCAGCGAGCCCAGCACCGGGTCGCTGACCGCGATCTGGGACCCGGGCTGGATGTCGCCGGCCAGCCAGAACTCGTTGCCGTCGAAGCGGCAGTTGGTGACGGAGAACAGCTCCAGGTTGCTGGGCCCGTCCTCGCCGTCGTAGACGAACCCGAAGGCGGCCTTGTTGGCCCCGCGGAACCGGCAGCCGCTGAAGCTGGTGGGCGAGCCGACCTCCAGCCGGGGCTCGTGCCGCTCGGCGACCACCAGGTAGTCCGACAGCCCGGCGCCGTCGCAGATCAGGTTGGCGAAGCTGAGCGGCCTGGCGCTGGCGGTGGCGTGGACGGCCACGGCCGCGTAGCCGTTGCCGTACAGGACCGAGTCCCGGTAGACGTACGGGTTCTGGTAGGCCCCGTGGGAGATGCCGGCCTCGGTGTTGTGGTAGCCAACGTAGTCGGAGATGACGTGCACCAGCCCGGTGTTCTGCCAGGTGAAGATGCCGTGCTCGGTGTTGTTGTGGGCCACGCAGCCGGTGAACTTCCACACCCCCTCCGACCCCTCCGGCCACTCGAAGCCGGAGGCGTCGGTGGCCCCCTGCACGGCGACGGCCACGCAGTCCCGTGCCTGGTTGCGGTCCCCGGCGCCGATGAAGAACCCGGTCAGCCGGTAGCCGCGGTAGGGGGGGTCGTGCCTGACCAGGGAGGCGACGCAGCGGTCATAGAGGATGTCGTGGCTGGGGTCGCCGGCGGTGCGGGTGTCGGGGGGGTCGTCCCACCAGTAGGCGTCCTCGTAGGTGTCGTGGCTGATGCAGTCGCGGAAGCTGATCCCGTTGGACAGGTGGGGCACGAAGGCGTGGCTGCCGGCGTCGCGGATGACCACCCCTTCGACCAGCGAGCCGCGCGAGCCGTCGCCGCACATGTGCAGGTGCAGGGCGTAGCGGCCGACCACGAACTGGCTGAACTCGCCGTCGGGCTTGCGCGGGCCCATGTGCCGGATGGCGGCGTGCCGGACGGACTGGGGCCGGCTGGAGCGGACGAAGATGTGGGCCCGGCCCCGCGGCAGGCCCTCGATACCGACGTTGCGGGTGAGGTTGAGGACCTCGGCGGTGAAGGTCCGGCCGGCGGCCACCCGGACGCTCGGGTGGGGGTGGCGCAGGGGCGCCGTCAGGGTGACGGTGCGGCCGCTGACCGCCTTGACGGTGACGACGTCGTAGGCGTCGACGTTGGCGTCGTCGGCCGGGCTGGCCGTGGGGGTGACGGCCAGCTCGTCGCCGGGCCGCCAGCCGGCCGGGGCCGCCTTCAGGGTGATCCGGGTCGCCCCGGCCTCCAGGGCCCCGGCCGCCCTGGTCCAGGCCAGCTTGGGGGTGCCGGCAACGTCGAGACGGCCGGTCCCCATCACCCACAGGCCGGTGTCGCGGGGCAGCACGTCCATGCCGCCGCCCTCGAAGGCCCGCTCGCGGGCGCCGGTGAACACCAGCCGGTGGCTGACCCTGGCCGAGGACGGGCGCATGATCAGCCGGCCCCGCACCACCATGTTGCCCCTGGACTCGAGCCGGCGGCTGGCCGCCGGGTCGAACATGAGCTGGCCCCCGGGCATGACCGCCACCCCGGCGACCTCGGCGTCGACGTCAAGGAAGATGGGGCGGGTGACCACGGCCGTCTCGCCGGGGCCGGGCACCCCCCGGGACCAGGAGCGCCGGTCGCTCCAGCGGCTCCAGCCGGCGGGGACGCGGGTGGCCGGCGGGGCCGTGGAGGAGGGGGCGGCCTTGACCGGCGGGGCCGGGACGGTGGTGGTGGTCGCCCTGGCGCCGGTCTCGTCCCAGGGCAGCCCGAGGTAGCGGACGCCGCCGGCCACCCCGGCGGCCCCCAGCACCCCGGCGCCGATCAGGACCTGGCGCCGGGTCAGCTTCGGCTGGCGCTTCTCCCCTTCAGCGATGCTCGACCTCCAGCGTGGCCTCCACGTGGATCGGGCTGACCCGCATCACCGCCCGGGGGCTGGCGTCCAGGTCGGGCCCGGCGACGTCGAAGTGGGTCGCCGGGTGCCAGGTCAGCACGTCGCTCCCGGTGATGTCGAGGATACTGACCCAGACGTAGAAGCGGCCCCTGGGCAGGGGCAGGTTGGGGATCTCCAGGCGGGCCTCGGTCTCGCCCGCGGCCAGCTCCAGCTCCCGGCGGACCAGGAAGAACGGGGTCGCCGGGCCGTCGCTGACGCCCACGCAGATGCTGGCCGTGCGGGCGGCGTCGCTCTCCAGGACCAGGCTGACGTCGAAGGGGGCCTGGGTCCGGGGCATGGCGCCGTGCTCGCCGGAGGCGACCGCCTTGAGGACCCGGACCGGCCCGGTGGGGACGGTGCCGCTCTCGGCGCTCTCCTCGATCGCCTCCCGGTAGGCGCCCAGCACCTCACGCACCGGGCCGTCGGCGGCGACCACGCCGTTGTGGAGCCAGAACCCGCGCTCCACGGCGGCCTCCACCGCGGCCAGGTCGTGGGAGACGAACACCAGGGTCGCCCCCTGGCCCAGCACCTCGCCCATGCGCTGCATGCACTTCTGCTGGAAGCTCGAGTCGCCGACGGCCAGGACCTCGTCGACCAGCAGGATGTCGGGCTCCAGGAAGGCGGCCACCGCGAACCCGAGGCGCATCTGCATGCCGCTGGAGTAGAACTTGACCTGGCGGTCGATGGCGTTCTCGAGCTCGGCGAAGCTCACGATGGCGTCGAAGCGCCTGGTCACCTGGCGGCGGGGCAGGCCGAGCAGGGAGCCGTACAGGTAGACGTTCTCGCGGCCGGTGAGGTCGGGGTGGATGCCGGCCCGGACCTCGATCAGGGCCCCGACCCGGCCGGCCACCTCCAGGCTGCCCGCGTACGGGTACATGACCCTGGCCAGGACCTTGAGCAGGGTGGACTTGCCCGAGCCGTTGATGCCGATCAGCCCGACCGACTCGCCCGGCCGCACCGTCAGGTTGATGTCCTGGAGGGCCCAGCGCCAGCGGTTGGAGCCCTGCCCGCGCATGGCGTTGCGCAGGTGCTCGAGCTCGTCGCGGAGCAGCATCCGCCGCCGGTCGGCGCGGAACCGCTTCCAGATGTGGCTGGCGTCGATGGTTCCCCTAGGCGACATCGGCGAATCCCGTCTCCAGTCGCTTGAACACGGCATAGGCGGCCAGGAACATCACGGTGGCCGAGATCGCGGCGATACACAAGAGCTGCATGTCGGGCTGCTGGCCGTACAGGACCGTCCGCCGGTAGCCGTCGATCACCCCGCCGAGCGGGTTGAGGGCGACGTAGAGCGGCTGGAGGCCGGCCGGCACCAGCTGGTCCAGCGAGAACGCCACCGGGGTGGCGAACAGGCCCAGCTGGAGGGCGATCGGCAGCAGGTGACGGATGTCGCGGACGTACACCATGACCGACGACAGGGCCATGGTGATCCCCGTGGTGAAGACCAGCTGGATCGCCAGCAGCACCGGCACCCAGTAGGACTCGGGCTGGGGGGCGAACGAGAAGACCACGAACAGGACCCCGAGGACCAGGGTGGCGATCAGGCCGTCGACGGCGGCCACGGCCACGCTGGCGATCGGGAAGACCTCCCGGGGGCAGTAGACCTTGTTGAGCAGCCCGGCGTTGTTGATGATGTTGGTCCCGCCCTGGGACACCGAGGTCGAGAAGAACGCCCACGGCACCAGCCCGAGGTAGGAGAACAGCGGGTAGGGCACCCCGCCGGTGTCGATCTCGGCCACCCGCGGGAACACCAGCGAGAACGCGACCATCAGCAGCAGCGGGGTGACCACGGCCCAGCTGAAGCCGAGCACGGCCTGCTTGTAGCGGGCCCGGAGGTCCCGCTCGGCCAGGCTGAAGACCAGCTCCCGGGCCCGCCACAGCTCCCGCAGGGAGGCGCCCAGGCGGACGCGGCGCCGGAAGCGCAGCTCTGGCGGGGGTGCGGTGGCGTTCACAGCCGGACGAGGTTGGGGCGGCGCCCGGGACCGAACGCGTTGCGGGCGTCGAACAGGAGCGTGGCCGCGCCGGCCAGCCATTCCAGGTCGTAGCTGCTGTGGGGGGTGAGCAGGGCGACCAGGTCGGCGCGGGCCACCGCCCTGGCGGTCAGCTCGGTGCGGGCCAGCCGCCGCCCGTCGACGGTGACCTCGGCCACGAACGGGTCGTGGAAGGCCAGCCGGGCCCCGCGGCGGGCCAGGGTCGCCATCACCCGCAGCGACGGCGACTCGCGGACGTCGCCGACGTCGGGCTTGTAGGCCACGCCCAGGACCAGCACCCGCGCCCCCTTGAGCGGCTTGGCGTGCTCGTTGAGGGCCTCGCCGATCCGGCGGGCGACCCAGCCGGGCATCTGGGCGTTGACGTCCTCGGCCTGCTCCAGGATGCGGAACTGGTGGCCCACGTCGCGCCGCACCTGCCAGGCCAGGTACGTCGGGTCAAGGGGGATGCAGTGGCCCCCGACCCCGGGCCCGGGCGTGAAGGCCATGAAGCCGAACGGCTTGGTGGCGGCGGCCTCGATCACCTCCCAGACGTCGATGCCGAGCTCGTGGCAGACCGTGGCCATCTCGTTGACCAGGGCGATGTTGACGTGCCGGAAGGTGTTCTCCAGGAGCTTGGCCAGCTCGGCCGCCCTGGCCGAGGAGACCGTCACCACCTTCTCGATCATCTGCTCGTAGAACAGGGCCGCCACCGTGGTGGCCTCGGCGGTGGTGCCGCCGACGATCCTGGGGGTGTTGGCGAAGTGGTACTCGGTGTTGCCGGGGTCGATCCGCTCGGGCGAGTAGGCGAGCAGGAAGTCGCGGCCGACCCGCTGCCCCGAGGCCTCCAGCAGGGGGGCGACCAGGTCGTTGGTGGTCCCCGGGTAGGTGCTGGACTCCAGCACCACCAGCCGCCCCCCGACCAGGTGCCTGGCCACGTCCCGGCAGGCCTGCTCCACATAGGACAGGTCGGGGGTGTGGTCGCGGACCGGGGTGGGCACGCAGATGCAGACCACGTCGCTGTCGGCCAGGGCGGCGTCGGCGGCGGTGAACCGCAGCCGGCCGCTGGCCACCCCCCGGCGGAAGGTGGCCTCCTCGACGCCGGGCACGACCAGCTCGCCGGCGGCCAGGGCGTCGACCCGGCCGGCGTCGACGTCGACGCCGGCCACCTCGAAGCCGGCCTCGGCGGCGGCGCAGGCCAGCGACAGCCCGACGTAGCCCTGGCCGACCACGGCCACCCGGGCGTCGCGGTTGAGCAGGCGGCGGCGCAGGGTCGAGGTGGATCGCATGTCGGTGTCCTTAGACGGTCGCGGAGTCGCGGGCGGTCTGGTGGGCCTGGTCGGCCATGGCGGCGGCGGCCAGGGCCTTCATGTGGGCGGCCAGCTCGGCCGGGCCGGCCTCCAGGCTCAGGTACTCGAGCTCGGCCAGGGCGCGGTGGACCGCCGCCCGGTTGGGGACCGGCGGCCGGGAGACCACGATCGCCGGGTGGCCGCTGGGCAGCTGCTCCTCCTCGGGGGCGACGATGTCCTCGGCCATCTTCTCCCCCGGCCGCACCCCGGTGATGACGATGGGGACGTCGCGGCCCGGGATCCGGCCCGACAGCCGGATGAGCCGCTCGGCCACGTCCAGGATCCGCACCGGCTCGCCCATGTCAAGGGTGAACACCTCGCCGCCGGTGGACAGGGCGGCCGCCTGGAGGACCAGCTGGACGGCCTCCTGGACGCTCATGAAGTAGCGGGTCATGCGGGCGTCGGTGACGGTGACCGGCCCGCCGCGGGCGATCTGGCGGAAGAAGGTCGGGATCACGCTCCCCCGGCTGCCCAGGACGTTGCCGAACCGGACCGCGCACAGCACCGAGTGGCCGTTCTGGAGGCTGCGCACGACCTGCTCGGCCAGCCACTTGGAGGTGCCCATGACGCTGACCGGGTTGATGGCCTTGTCGGTGGAGATGAGCACGAAGTGCCCGACCCCGTTGGCCACGGCCGCGTCGGCCAGGTTGGCCGTGCCGAGCACGTTGGTGTGCAGGGCCTCGGCGGGATGGTGCTCGAGCACGGGCACGTGCTTGTGGGCGGCGGCGTGGAAGACGATCTCGGGCTGGTGCCGCACGAACACCCCGAACACCCGCTCGCGGTCGCGGATGTCGGCCAGCACCGTCTCCAGCCGCATCTCGGCCCTGGCCAGGTCGATGACCCCGGTGGCCTCGGTCAGCTCGTTCCGGAACTCGTCAAGGGACATGACCACGTCGTGCAGGTGGGTCTCGTCGTGGTCCAGCAGCACCAGCGAGGCCGGGCCGAAGCCGGCCACCTGGCGGGCGATCTCGGAGCCGATCGACCCGCCGGCGCCGGTCACCAGCACCCGGCGGCCGCGCAGCATGGCCGCGACCGCCTCCAGGTCGGTCTCGACCTGCTGGCGGCCGAGCAGGTCCTCGATGCGCAGGTCGCGGATGTCGCGGGCGGTGACCCGGCTGCCGAAGGTCTCGTGCACGCTCGGCAGGACCTTGAGGGTGACGTTGGCCTGCTCGCACCGGGCGGCCACGTCGCGGACCAGCTCGCTGGTGGCCGAGGGGATGGCCAGCAGGACGATGTCGGCCTGGAGCTCGGCGGCCAGCCGCGGCAGGGCCTGGCGGGTGCCGCGCACCCGCACGCCGTGCAGCGGGCGCCCGACCTTGCCGCGGTCGTCGTCGATCAGGCCGACCGGTTCCAGGCCGAGCGAGGGGCTGCGCAGCAGATCCTTGAGGATCATCGAGCCGGCCGAGCCGGCGCCGACGATCAGCACCCGCCGCGGCTCGGCGCCCTCGGGGCGGTCCCCGCCGCCGTCCAGGCGCTCGGTGGTGGTGAACAGGCGGCTCTGGAAGCGGACGGCCCCGGCGCCGAGCAGGGTCAGGACGGCCCCGAACATGGTCACCGACAGCGGCAGGGCCCGGAGGCCGCCGGCCGGCAGGGCGACGAGCACGCTGGCGCTGACCACGCCCACGCCGCCGACGACGCCGGCCAGCACGATCCGGCGGGCCTCGTGGACGCTGGCGTAGCGCCACATCGGGCCGTAGAGCCCGTAGAGCTGGTTCACCACCAGGTGGATGGCCAGGGCCAGGGGCAGGAAGCGCCAGAAGCTGGACCAGTACCGGGTCGGCACCGACCCGTCGAAGCGGAGCACGAGGGTGAGCAGGTACGCGCCGAGCGTGACCCCGAGGTCGAGGACGGCGAGCGGGGCATCGCGGCGGAGACGCTCGGCGACCCAGCCCCCCCGTTCCGGGGCCAGGGACTCGACCGACACTGGTAGCGAAGGTTCCTGGTCCACGAGCCCGAGTCTAGAGGCCGGTCAGGAGCGGCTGATCAACCGGGAAGCGTATCTGGGCTACGTGCGGCGCCGTAGCTAGACCCGCCACCGTAGGTCGGGGTCCAGCCGGCCCCGGTCCATCAGGGCCCTGATCTGGGCGATCCGCTGGAACCGGGAGCCGGTAAGGTCATCGGCAGCCAGCCCGTGTTCCTTGAATGCGGAGTAGAGCTCCTCGACGCCCTGGCGGACGGTCCAGCGCAGCGCCAGCCCGGGCACGCCGGTCACCTTGGCGCAGTCCACCCGGTAGCAGCGCAGGTCCGGCCCGGCGCCCTCGGCGAAGGTGACCTCGCTGCCCGGCACCACCTCACGGACCATCTCGGCGACCTCGCGGATGCGGTAGTTCTCCTCGGTCCGGCCCACGTTGAAGGCCTGGTTGTGGACCAGCTCGCGCGGAGCCTCGAGCACGGCCTGGAAGGCGGCCGAGATGTCCTGCACGTGGACCAGCGGCCGCCAGGGCGTGCCGTCGCTCTGGAGGCGCACGGCCCCGGTGGCGAAGGCGATGCCGACCAGGTTGTTGACCACCACGTCCCCGCGCAGCCGCGGCGAGGAGCCGTAGGCGGTGGCGTTGCGCAGGTAGGCGGGGCTGAAGTCGTCGTCGGCGAGGGCGGCGATGTCCCGCTCGGCCAGGACCTTGGACTCGCCGTAGGGGGTGACCGGGTTGAAGGCGGCCTGCTCGTCGAGGAACCGGTCGTCCCCGGCGGCCCCGTAGAGGCTGCAGGAGGAGGAGAACAGGAACCGGGGCACCCCGGCCTGCTTGGCCAGCCGGGCCAGCCGCACCGAGGCCAGGTGGTTGATGTCGTAGGTGCAGCCCGGGTTGAGGTTGCCCAGCGGGTCGTTGGAGATGGCCGCCAGGTGCAGCACCGCGTCGAACCCGCGCAGGTGGTCGGCCTGGACGTCGCGGACGTCGACGGTGACGGTCTCGACCGGGGCCGGCTCGGGGCCGAAGGTGCAGCCGGCGAACAGCCCGCTGTCCAGGCCGACCACCTGGTGGCCGGCCCTGGCCAGCCAGGGGACGAGCACGGCCCCGATGTAGCCGTCGGACCCGGTCACCAGCACGCGCACGTCGACGCCCTCCCCTCGGTCGGCCGGCCGTCAACTATAGGCGGGTCCTCCGGCCCGGACAGGCCACCACTGACGTAGCCGGCCTGCGCAGCTTGCCCGAGCCGCCGTGGTCTGCTTGCGGGGGAACCCCATCTACGGCGGGTCGGGGATCCACCCGGCCGGGGCGGCGGCTACTGTCGGCTCGAACCACCTTGCCAACAGGGGAGACGACATGACCACCACCCAGCCCGAGCCCATCCCCATGTGGCTTCCCCACATCGGGCCCGAGGTGCTCCAGGCCGCCACCGGCGCCCTGGAGATCGGCTACCTCGGCATGGGCGCGGCCACCAAGGAGTTCGAGGAGGCCCTGGCCGACTACCTGGAGCTGGACGCCGGCCGGGCCCTGATGAGCACCAACAGCTGCACCGCGGCCCTCAACTGCGCCTGCCTGCTGGCCGGGGCCGGGCCGGGGACCGAGGTGATCGCGCCGTCGTTCACCTACGTCGCCGCCCACCAGGCGATCACCGCCACCGGGGCCGACGTGGTGTTCTGCGACATCGAGGAGCCGACCCTCACCGTCAACCCCGACGCCCTGGCCGAGCTGGTCACCGAGCGGACCCGGGCCATCATGGTCTGCCACTACGCCGGCCTGGTGGGCCGGCTGGACGAGATCTACCGGGTCGCGGCCGACCACGGCCTGCGGGTGATCGAGGACGCCGCCCACGCCATCGGCACCCGCCACGACGGGCGCATGGTCGGGGCCACCGGCGACCTGGTCTGCTTCAGCTTCGGGCCGGTCAAGACCATGACCACCCTGGAGGGCGGGGCGGTGGTCACCCCGGACCGCGGCGAGCTGGAGGTGCTGCACCAGCTGCGGCTGCTCGGGGTGGACCGCGAGACCGAGGCCCGCTACCGGAACAAGCGCGCCTGGGAGTACGACGTGCTCCGCCAGGGCTTCCGCTACCACCTGGGGGCCATCCCGGCCTCGATCGGGCTGGCCCAGCTGTCGCTGCTGGACGAGTTCGTCCGCAACCGCCAGCACTACTGCCGGGGCTACAACGAGCGCCTGGCCGGCATCCCCGAGGTGACCACCCCCGACTCCGACTACAAGGACGTGGGGCCGTTCATCTACTTCATCCGGGTCCCGGCCGAGGCCCGCCAGGAGCTGATCGAGTTCCTCAAGCAGCGCGGGGTCCCGACCGGCATCCACTTCCTGGGGGCGCACGAGTTCAGCTTCTACCGCGACGCCCGCCGGGGCGACCTGTCGGTCACCGACCGGGTGGTCCGCGAGGAGCTGACCCTGCCGCTGTGGTCGTACATGGACGAGGCGGTGCTGGACCGGGTGGCCGGGGCGGTCGGGGAGTTCTTCGCGGCCTAGCCGTGGCCGGCGGCCCGTACGTCGCGGCTACGGCGATTGAAGCTGGCCCTGGCGGCGGATCCCCCGGATGCTGGTTCCCGAGCCCGGCGGCCGGTCGATCCAAGGGGGGAGCAAACGATGTCCATGTACGACGACGGCCCGCGTCCGTCCTGGATCCCCGGGCATGCCCGCCGGCACCAGCGCACCGGTGAGCTGGACACCCGCTGGATGCCGGCCTGCCAGTGCGGCTGGGCCTTCTACGCCAGCGTCAGGACCCTGCGCATCGCCGACCGGACCCACGGCTTCCACCTGGACCGGGTGCACGCCAGCCGCCAGAGCGCCGCGTCCTGAGCACGGCCCTGCCGTGCTCGCCGCCGCCACCGCCGTTCTGACAGGTTCCCCTGGCCCTCGGGACGGCGGTGGCCGCAGCGAAAGGGGTAGCCTGCGGCGATGGCCAGGGACCCCTCGGTGTTCGTGCACGCCCTCGCGCTGTGTGAGAGCGACGACGTCGGCCCCCGCACCCGCGTCTGGGCCTTCGCCCACGTGCGGGAGGGGGCCCGCATCGGCGCCGACTGCAACGTCGGCGGCCACGCCTTCGTCGAGGGCGGGGCGGTGGTCGGCGACGGGGTCACGATCAAGAACGGCGTGCTGCTGTGGTCGGGGGTGACGGTCGAGGACGGGGTGTTCCTCGGGCCGGGGGCGGTCTTCACCAACGACGCCAGCCCCCGCGCCCCCTACCCCAAGGGCCCGGCCGGCTGGCGGCCCACCCTGGTGCGGCGCGGGGCCACGGTGGGGGCCAACGCCACCGTCCTGCCCGGGCTGACCATCGGCCGCTGGGCCATGGTCGGCGCCGGCGCCGTGGTCACCGCCGACGTCGCCGACCACGCCCTGGTCGTCGGCAACCCGGCCCGCCAGGCCGGCTGGGCCTGCGAGTGCGGCCGGGCCCTGCCCGGCGGGCTGGCCTGCGGGTGCGGCCGCGCCTACCGGCTGACCGGGGCCGGTACCCTGGAGGAGCGACGTTCGGCAACCGGCCACGACGGGTAGGCAGCAGGGCATGGACACCGAGCCACAGTGGGCCCGGCCGCACGGCGGCGACGGCCCACCGGGGTGGCCCCCACCCGGGTCGCCTCCGCCGGGGTGGCCGCCGCCCCGCCGGCGGTCCCGGGTCCGGCTGGTCGCCGCCATCGTGGGTGTCCTGGTGCTGGTCGTGGCCGTCTCCGGCCTGAGCGGGCTGCGGCTGTGGCCGTCGTTCCCCAACCCGTTCGCCACCAGGCAGGTCGACCGCAGCCAGCCGGTGCTGCTCAAGGCGATCGAGGACCTGGCCGTGTACAAGGCGGCCAGCGGCAGCTTCCAGGTGGTGGTCGACCTGGAGGAGAGCACAAGGGGCATCCCCCTGCTCCTCAAGGGCCAGCGCACCCTGTTCGTGGCCGGCGGCAGCGTCGACGCCGAGGTCGACTTCTCCGGCCTCGAGGGCGACGCGATCAAGGTCTCCCCCGACGGCCAGCGGGTCCAGATCACCCTGCCCAGGGCCCGGCTGACCCAGGCCCGGGTCGACCCGGCCCAGAGCCGGGTGTTCTCCAGGGACCGGGGCCTGCTGGACCGGCTGGGCTCGGTGCTGTCGGACAACCCGACCAGCGAGCGCGAGCTGTACCAGCTGGCCCAGGCCAAGATGCAGGCCGCCGCGGCCGAGAGCGACCTGGTGGCGCGGGCCGAGCAGAACACCAGGGCGATGCTCCAGAGCATGCTCCGGTCGCTCGGCTACCGCGACGTCACCGTGACGTTTCGCGATCCTCCGAGCTGACCCGGCGCGCCCGGTGCAGGCGGCCGCGGATGGCCGCGCTGGCCTTGGCCACGGCCTCCCGGCGGGCGTGGGCGAAGTAGTCGGTGGCCAGCAGCAGCCCGGCCGTCCAGGCCCGGGCCTCCTCGGGCACCACCTGGCCCCGCATCATGGCCCCGCCTCCTCGTCGGTCGCGCCGGTCCAGGTTGCCAGCTTCAGTGGCGGTCGACAAGGCCGGCTCCCAGCAGCTGGGCCATGGCGCGCATGACGTTGAGGTCGGTCTCGTCGAAGGCGTGCGGCTCGGGCGCGTCCACCGAGAGCATGCCCAGGTCCTGGTCGGCGCAGAACACGGCCACGCTGATGAAGGAGCGGTAGGTGGCGCCGGGCCGCGGCTCGGCCCCCCGTGGCAGCTCCTCGGCCCGGACGTCGTCGACCAGCAGGTAGTCGTGGAAGCGGACCAGCAGCAGCGCCTCCTGGCCGCGGCGGTCGCCCGTCTTGTCGGTGAACACCGTGGTCGGCGGGTCGCCCCGGCCGAACCAGGCCGCGGCCCGCATCTCGCCCCGGTCCAGCTGGAAGAAGACCGCCCTGGCCCGCTCGCCGTCGCACAGGCTGGCCGCCGCCTCCACCACCAGCTGCCGGAGCTGGCCGCGGAGCGACTCGCGCTCGGCCCGGCCCGAGGTCTGGTGGACCCGACCGACGACCTCGGCGATCGGGGTGACCACGTCGCCCACGACCAGCCGGAGCTTGGCGTCGCTCTCGATGGCCAGGGTCTCGGCCGAGCGGGTCTCGGCCTCCTGGCGCAGCTCCCGACGCGACTTCACCCACAGGGGCACGGCCACCGCGACCGCCCCGACCGCCACCAGCGCCCACCCGCCGCCGCTCACCGGGGCCCCGTCGCGCAGCACGGCCACCGCGTACCCGACCACGACCGCGGCCGCCTCGACCAGCAGCCACGTGCGCAGCCGGCTGCGGCGGCGCCCCACCGGCTCGCCGAGCACGCGGGCGGCGGCCGTGCCCGTGTCGGGCCCCGGCCCGGCCAGCGGCGGAGTCGATGCCATGTCGCGAAGTATCCCAAAGCCGGCCGGTAACGACGGTCACGGCCACGACAGTTCGGACGGGGCCCGGGCGGGCGGGAGTTAGGCTCGGCTAAACTCGGCCGCCATGGCATCCGCTCGTCGCGACCACGTCGTCGTCACCGGCGCCGCCGGCTTCATCGGCTCCCACCTGGCCGGGGCCCTGCTGGACCGCGGGCACCAGGTGGTCGGCGTCGACGCCTTCCGCGGCCACTACCCGGCCGCCGACAAGTGGTCGAACCTGTCCGGGCTGCTGGGCCGGCCCGGCTTCGAGCTGCACCGGCTGGACCTGGCCACGGCCGACGCCGGGCCCCTGCTGGCCGGGGCGGCGGCCTTGTTCCACCTGGCCGCCCGGCCGGGGGTGCGGACCTCCTTCGGCCCCGGCTTCGACGGCTACCTCCACGACAACGTGCTCGGCACCCAGCGGCTGCTGGAGGGCTGCGTCCGGGCCCGGGTCCCGCGCCTGGTCGTCGCCTCGTCGTCCAGCGTCTACGGCGACGCCCCGAGCTACCCGGTCACCGAGGAGTCGAGGACGCGGCCGGTGTCGCCCTACGGCGTGACCAAGCTGGCCGCCGAACAGCTCTGCCAGGCCTATGCGGGGCTGGGCGGGTCGCCGATGGCGGTGGCGGTCCTGCGCTACTTCACCGTGTACGGGCCCCGGCAGCGGCCCGACATGGGGTTCCGGCGGTTCATCGAGGCCGCCCTGGCCGGCCGGCCGGTGGTGGTCTACGGCGACGGCGGCCAGACCCGCGAGTTCACCTACGTCGACGACGTGGTCCGGGCGTCCCTGCTCGCGATGACGGCCCCGGTCGAGGTGGAGGCGATCAACGTCGGCGGCGGCCGCCGGGTCAGCCTGCACGAGGCCCTGGAGCTGATCGGGCAGGCGACCGGCCGGCGGCTGCGGATCGACCGCCGCCCGCCCCTGCCCGGCGACGCCCGCCACACCGGGGCCGACGGCACCCGGGCCGAGGCACTGCTCGGCTACCGGCCCGAGACCGACCTGGCCGCCGGGCTGGCCGCCCAGGTGGCCTGGGTCACCCAGCGGCAGCGGGCGGCGACCGGTTGAGGGCCGGTCACTCGCCGCTCAGGAACAGCCGCAGCAGGCGGCCGCGGAGGCGGGCCGGGCGGCCGGTGCGCTGCTCGCTGGCGTCGGTGGAGCGGGCCAGCCAGCGGGCGGTGTTGACCCCCAGCCAGCGCAGCGGCTCGGGCTCCCAGGGCCGGGAGCGGTGCTGGACCCAGGGGAGGCGGACCAGGTCGGAGTCGTTGCCGCAGATCAGGTCGGCCAGGGTCCGGCCGGCCAGGTTGGCCGCGGCCACGCCGTCGCCGACGTACCCGCCCGCCCAGGCCAGCCCGGTGGCCCGGTCCAGGCCGACCGAGGCCGTCCAGTCGCGGGGGATGCCGAGCGGCCCGCCCCAGTGGTGGGTGATCCCGGCCCCGGCGACCGGGGGCAGCAGCTGGGCCAGGGCGGCCTCCAGCCGGGCGTGGACCTGTGCGTCGCGGTCGTAGCCGGGCCGGATCCGGGAGGCGAAGTGGTAGGGGGCGCCGCGGCCGCCCAGGGCGATCCGGTCGTCGGCGGTGCGCTGGGCGTAGGTGAACTGGTGGCCCCCGGCGGCCATGGTCTCCCGGCCCGCCCAGCCGATCTCCTCCCAGACCGCGGCCGGCAGGGGCTCGGTGGCCAGCATCAGCGAGTACAGGGGGAGCACCGTGCGGCGGCCCCCGGGGAGGGTCGCGCCGTAGCCCTCGGTCGCCCGCACCACCACCTCGGCCTTGACCGGGCCCCTGCGGGTGTCGGCCCGGCCGGGGCGGATGCGGGTCACCGGGGTGGCCTCGTAGATCGGCACCCCGAGCCGCTCGATGGCCACGGCCAGGCCGCGGGCCAGGCGGGCCGGGTCGAGGGCGGCGCAGTGGGGGGTGAAGGAGGCGGCGAGCAGCCCGGCCACCCGCACCCGCCGCTCGGCCTCGTCGCGGTCGAGCAGCCGCTGGTCCTCGGGTCCCATGCCCCAGGCGCGGGCGTGGCGGAGCCCGGCCTCCAGCCGGGCCAGCTGCACCGGGGAGGCGGCCACCTGGAGCGCGCCCCCCTTGACGTAGTGGCAGTCGATGCCCTCCCGGGCGGCGACCCGGCCGACCTCGTCGACGGTGTCGAACATCGCCCGCTGGAGGGCGATCGTCGCCCCCCGCCCGGCCCGCCGGGCCAGCCGCTCCCGGTCCATGGCGAGGAAGGCCGAGCACCAGCCGCCGTTGCGCCCCGAGGCCCCGAACCCGGCGACCTCGGCCTCCAGCACCGCCACCCGCAGCCCGGGGTCGGCGAGGCGCAGGTAGTAGGCGGTCCACAGCCCGGTGTAGCCGGCCCCGACGATGGCCACGTCGACCTCGAGCGGCCCATCCAGGGCCGGCCGCGGCACCAGGGGGTCGTCGGTCAGCCGGTCCAGCCACAGCGAGCGGCTGCGGTAGAAGTCCGGGCCGGTCAATGCGGGCCGTGGTGGTAGACGCCGAAGACGTTGCCGGCGGGGTCGCGGAACGCGCCCGTCTCGGTGTGGTCGTCGACCGGGTTGGGCCCGTACATCCGGGTGGCGCCCAGCGACGCGGCCTTGGCCAGGGTCGCCTCGACCTCGGCCACGGCGGCGTACACGGTCGCCCAGCGGGCCTCCCCGCCGGCCCCGATCCCCCCGCCGATGCCGGCGACCACCTGCCCGTAGGCGCCGGAGGGCACCTCCCAGCCGAACAGCTCGGCGTAGAACCGCTGCGACCGGGCGGCGTCGGCCCCGAGGACCTCGAACCAGTCCACCGGCGCCCCGTCCCCCTCCGACGGCGCCCCCTGCACGGACACGCCGGCACGCTGCAGCCCGACCAGCAGCCCGTCGGGGTCGCCGAACATCGCGAAGACCATGCCGGGCTCGGCGGCCCGCCAGACCGTCCTGCCCCCGAGCGCCTCGGCCCGGTCGAGCGACGCCTGCAGGTCATCCACCTCGACATAGAACGTCGCCCAGGGCTCCCCGCTCTGACTCCTGCCGATCCCCCCGTTGATGCCGCGGCCACCCCGGGTGTCGACCAGCGTGTAGCCGTCGGCGACCGCCTCAAGGCCCCACCCGAACAGCTCCCCGTAGAACCGCACCAGCCGCCGCTCGTCCGCCGCCCCGATCTCGAACCGCACCACCGGGTTCGGGTTCGCCATGCCCGCTCCTCTCGTCGGCCGAGATTCTCTCAGGAAGCCGCGACGACGCACCTGCTATCCTTACTTTACTAGTACAGGTAAGGAGACAGCTGCGGTCATGGACGTCTCGGCCCGCCTCACCTCCAAGGGACAGATCACCATCCCCCGGTCGGTCCGCGAGGCCCTCGGGCTCGGCGAGGGCGACCATGTCGTCTTCCGGGTCGAGGGGCGCCGGGCGGTCCTGGCCCGCACCCCCGACCTCCTTGACCTGGCCGGAGCCGTGGAGGTGCCGGCCGAGAAGCGGGGGGCCTCCTGGGACGAGGTCCGCCGGCGCACCAGGGTGGCCCGGGCCCGCTCCGATCCGTGAGCGCCTTCCTCGACACCAATGTGCTGATCCGCCACCTGACCGGCGACCCGCCCGGGCAGGCGGCCCGGGCCACCCGCCTGCTCGCCGAGGCCGATCAACTGCTGCTCGCCGACCTGATCGTGGCCGAGGTCGTGTACGTGCTGGAGTCGTTCTACGAGGTACCGCGGTCACGGGTGGCCGAGCTGGTGCGCGCCATCATCGCCTTCCCAGCCATCGAGGTCGCCGACGAGCCGGTCCTGCTGCGGGCGCTGGAGGTCTACGAGGTGCACCGCCTCGACTTCGCCGACGCCTACCTGGTGGCCGAAGCCGAGACCTCCGGCGTGAACGCCGTGGCCTCCTTCGACAAGACGATCGAGCGCGTCCCGACCGTCCGGCGGGTCGAGCCCTAGTAGGAGCGGGGCAGGCGCAGGGAGTGCTCGGCCACGTAGTTGAGGATCATCTCCCGGCTGACCGGGGCGGTGCGCAGGACCCGGGCCATCCACCAGAGGCCGGCGATGCCGTACTCGGCGGCGAAGCCGTTGCCGCCGTGGACCTGGATGGCCACGTCGACGGCGCGCAGGGCGGCCTCGGCGGCGGCGTACTTGGCCATGTTGGCGGCCTCGCCGGCGCCGGGCACGCCGGCGTCGGTCGCCCAGGCCGCCTTCTGGGTCATCAGCCGGGCCAGCTCGACCTCGATCTTGGCCTCGGCCAGCGGGTGGGCCAGCCCCTGGTGGGCGCCGATGGGGACGTCCCAGACCCGGCGCTGGTTGGCGTAGGCGGCCGCCCTGGCCAGAGCGAAGCGGGCGATGCCGTTGCCGGCGGCGGCCCCGATGATCCGCTCGGGGTTGAGGCCGTGGAAGACCTGCCGCAGCCCGTCCCCCTCGTCGCCCAGCAGCCGGTCGCCGTCGACCCGCACGTCGTCCAGGAACAGGAAGAACTGCCGCTCGGGGCCGTTGTGGACCAGCTCGATCGGGGCCCGTTCCAGCCCGGGGGCGTCGGTGTCGACGATGAACAGCGACAGCCGGCCCCGGCCGCCGCCCTCCTCGACCCCGGTCCGGGTGACCACCAGCACCGCGTCGGCCTCGTCGACCCCGGAGATGTAGTACTTGCGGCCCGAGAGGCGCCAGCCGTCGCCGTCGCGGGTCGCCACCGTGTCCAGCCGGTGGGAGTTGGACCCGGCGTCGGGCTCGGTGATGGCGAAGACCATCTTGCGTTCCCCCGAGGCGACCGCTGGCAGCCAGCGCTCGCGCTGGGCGGCGGTGCCGAAGCGGGCCAGCAGGGTGCCGCAGATGGCCGGCGACACCATCAGCAGCAGCAGCGGGCAGCCGTGGGCGGCCAGCTCCTCGGTCACGATGGCCAGCTCGCTGATGCCCATGCCCCCGCCGCCGTGCTCGGTGGGCAGGTTCACGCCCACGAACCCGGCCCGGCCGACGGCCTGCCACAGCTCGGTGGTCTTCTCCCCCGCCCTGGCCTTGGCGGCGAAGTAGTCGTGGCCGTAGTCGGCGGCGATCTTGGCCACGGCCTCGCGCAGCATGACCTGCTCGGCCGTCTCGCGGAAGTCCATCGTCACCCTCCCTGGGTGTCCAGCAGCCCGGCGGGCAGGTCCACGACCCGGGCCCGGAGCCACTCCCCGAGCCCCTTGGCCTGCGGGTCCACCCGGGTCGAGGACGAGACCCCCTCCCCGAGCAGCCCCAGGACCACGAAGTTGAGCGCAAGCAGGTTCGGCAGCTCGTACCGGTGCACCACCAGCCCCCGCGCCTCCGGGATCAGCTCCCGGAACCGCTCCACGCTCAGGAACCCGGCCAGGAACCGGTAGCCCGCCTCGTCCCTGGCCCACACCCCGACGTTCGCGTTCCCACCCTTGTCCCCCGACCGAGCCCCCACCACCCGCCCGAGGGGGGCACGGACGGTGGGGGTCGGGGGGGTGTGGACAACCGGCCCGCCCGATTCCGGCGATGGGCTACGCTCCCCCACCGGGGGACCCGGCGCCGGCGGGTCGGGGTGCGGCACGCCCGGACCGGGTGGGTGCGGCGCGGCTCCGGGCCGATGTTGCAAGGAGCTGGCGGGCGGCTTCACCCGGAGGCGGTCGCCGTTGTCGAGGACGACCACCTGGTCGACCAGGTCGGCGCGGACCAGCGTGGGCCAGTAGACGCCGTAGGGGGTGGCGTCCCCGGGCGGGGTGGTGGTGTAGCAGCCGGGGTAGCTGGCCAGGGCCAGCTCGATGGCCGCGTCCGAGAAGGCGCGGCCGACCTTGGCCGGGTCGGGGTCCTTGACGGTGACCAGGAGCTCGGCGACGGCCTCCTCGGCAGACGGCGGGTCGGTGGCCGGCCGGCCGACCAGGCGGGTCACGGCGGCCTGGAACCGTTCGCGGCCGCCGAGCCGCTCGAACAGGGCCGCCTCGGCCATCGCCGCCTTGGCCTCGACGTCCAGGCCGGTGAGCACGAAGCTCATCGAGTTCCGGAACCCGCCGAGGTAGTTGACCGCCACCTTCAGCCGGTCGGGAGCCGGTTCGCCGCGGGTCCCGTGCAGCCGCACCCGGTCCGGCCCCACCTGCTCGACCCGGACGGTGTCGAAGCGGGCGACCACGTCCGGGTTCCCGTAGGCCGGGCCGGCGATCTCGTACAGGAGCTGGGCGGTCACCGTGCCCACCGAGACCAGCCCGCCCGTGCCCGGGTGCTTGGTCACGACCGCGCTGCCGTCGGCGGCCAGCTCGGCGACCGGGAACCCGGGCGGGCGGCGGTCGGCCAGCTCCTCCAGGAAGGCGTAGTTGCCGCCGGTGGCCTGGGTGCCGCACTCGAGCACGTGGCCGGCCACCACCGCCCCGGCGAGCCGGTCCCAGTCGTCGGGCGCCCAGCCGAACCACCAGGCCGCCGGCCCCACGACCAGGGAGGCGTCGGTCACCCGGCCGCAGACGACCACGTCGGCCCCGGCCTCGAGCGCGGTCACGATCCCCCAGGCGCCCAGGTAGGCGTTGGCCGTGACCGGGCCCACCCCGGCCGCGGCCAGCGGCACCCCGGTGTCGAGGTGGGCCAGCGGCTCCCCCACCGCCTGGAGGTCGTCGAGGCGGCCGAGCAGGTCGTCGCCCTCGACGTGGGCCACGCGCACGTCCAGTCCCAGCCGCCCGGCCAGCTCCCGAAGCTCGGCGGCCAGGCCGGCCGGGTTGAGCCCGCCGGCGTTGGCCACCACCTTGACCCCCTTGTCGGCGGCCAGGCCGAGGCACTCCTCCATCTGGCCGAGGAAGCTGGCCGCGTACCCCTTGGCCGGGTCGCGGCTTCGCGACCGCCACAGGATCAGCATGGTCAGCTCGGCCAGGTAGTCGCCGGTGAGCACGTCGATGGGGCCGCCCTCCAGCAGCTCCCGCGGGGCGCTGCGCCGGTCGCCGTAGAAGCCGGAGCAGTTGGCGATGCGCAGGGGCCGGGCGGGCGGCACGGGTCAGCGCCCCTTCCAGACCGGTGGGCGCTTCTCGACGAACGCCCGCGGGCCCTCCTGGGCGTCCTCGCTCAGGTAGACCGGCTGGAACAGGCGCCAGCCCTCCTCCACCGCCTCGTCGAGGTCGCGCCCGGCCGTGGCCTGGACCATCGCCTTGGCCGCGCGGACCGACAGCGGCGCGTTGTCGGCGATCCGCCGGGCCAGCCGGCCGGCCTCGGAGCGCAGCTCCGGGTCGGCCACGACCCGGTTGACCAGCCCGACCTCGGCGGCCCGGCGGGCGTCGATCGGCTCCCCGGTCAGCAGCAGCTCCATGGCCACCCGGGGCGGGACCAGCCAGGGCAGCGGCGCCGCCCACGGCGCCCCCCGGCCCCAGCGTGCCTCGGTGACCGCGAACCGGGCCGAGGTCCCGGCGACGCACAGGTCGCACATCTGGGCCAGCAGGAACCCGCCGCCGAAGGCCGGCCCGTTGACGGCCGCGATCACCGGCTTGGTCACCTGGAGGTTGCGCCCCAGGTTCGGGGTCATGTCCCGGGGCGGCACGGTCAGGCCGAGGGCGGCCATCTCCTTGAGGTCGGCCCCGGCGCAGAACGCCTCCCCGGCCCCGGTGAGGACCAGCACGGCCGCGGCCGGGTCGGCCTCGAACCGCCGGAACCCGTCCCACAGGCCGCCGGCGACCGCCCGGTTGATGGCGTTGCGCGCCTCGGGCCGGTTGATCACCAGCCAGACCACGCCGTCGGTGAGCCCGTAGGTGACCGCCTCACCCATCGGGCGCCTCCTCGAGCTCGACCACCGGGGCCCCGGCGGCCACCTCCTGCCCCTCGGCGACCAGCACCCGCCGCACCCTCCCGGCCCGCCCGGCCGCGATCCGGTGCTCGGTCTTCATCGCCTCGACCACCACCAGCACGGCCCCGGCATCCACCCGGTCCCCGACCCGGACCGCCACCCGCCGAACAACCCCCGGCAGCGGCGACACCATCGCCCCGTCGGCCCCCGCCCCACCCACGCCCGCCCCCGGCCCGACGCCGGGTTCCGCGGTTGGGGCGCTTCCGCCCCAACCCCCGGCCGCCGGGGCCCCGGTAGGCGTGCCCGGGCCCCACCCCCCTGGTGGGGCCCCCGAACGGGAGGGTAGCCGATCGCCGGATGGGGGCGGGCCGGTTGTCCACAGCCCCTCCGGCGACGTGCCCCCGGCCGGCCGCCCCTGCGCTTGGGACGTGGCCGTGGTCGGTCCCCCGCCTTCGGGAGCTCCGGGGTCCTGGGGGCGTTCATGGAGCTCGGTGTGGCCGAGGGGGCTGTCGACGTAGGAGGTGTCGCCGACCCGGTGGACCTCGAAGCGGCGTCGGATGCCCTCGACCTCCAGGTCGACCAGCCAGGTCCGGCCGGGGCCGGATGGGTGGGCGGGGTCGGGGGAGCAGTGCCACAGGCGCACTCCGGGAACCGGGTCGCCATCGACCTCCAGGGCTTCCAGGGTGCCGGCGCGGTCGAAGCGGTAGGCCACCGAGACGCCGACCAGGGGGTCGACACCGCCGGGGCCGGGAGGGCCGGTGAGCTCCAGGTCGGCCCGCTGGAGCTGGGACGGGTTGTTGCGCCAGCCGGAGGGGACCGCCGGGTAGACGGTGGCGCCGGCCCGGCGCTCGGCCTGGGCGGTCAGGGCGGCGACGGCGGCGTGCAGCCGGGCCGCCGGCGGCCCCCCGGGTCCCCTCGGCGGCGCCTCGGGCCGCCCGGCCGACCTCCCGGCCGCGGTCAGCTCGGCCGGAGGGTGGCGGTCCAGGAAGGCGGTGTCGGTCTCCCCGGACAGGAACGGCTCCGAGCCCAGCACCCCGACCAGCAGGTCGCGGTTGGTCACGACCCCGTGGAGCCGCGCCGCCGACAACGCCGAGGCCAGCATCCGGGCCGCCTCCGGGCGGGTGGGGGCGTGGGCCACCACCTTGGCCAGCAGCGGGTCGTAGTGCACCCCGACCACCGACCCCTCGGCCACCCCGGCGTCGACCCGCACGCCCCACCCGCCGGGCCGCAGCCCCGGAGCGCCCCCGCTCCCACCCCCGGTGATCTCGAACCGGCGCACGGTCCCGGTCTGGGGCAGGAACCCGGCCGCCGGGTCCTCGGCGTAGAGGCGGGCCTCGATGGCGTGGCCAGCGAGCTCGGCCCGGGTGGCCTCCGGGGGCAGGGGCTCGCCGGCGGCCACCAGGAGCTGGAGGCGGACCAGGTCGAGGCCGGTGACGGCCTCGGTCACCGGGTGCTCGACCTGGATGCGGGGGTTGACCTCGAGGAACCAGAACCGCTCGCCGGCCAGCAGGAACTCCACCGTGCCGGCGCCGACGTAGCCGACCGCGCGGGCCACGGCCACGGCCGCCTCGCCCAGGCGGCGGCGCAGGCCCGGCCCGACCGCCGGTGAGGGTGATTCCTCGACCAGCTTCTGGTGGCGGCGCTGGATCGAGCACTCGCGCTCGAACAGGTGCACCACGCGGCCGCCGGTGTCGGCCAGGAGCTGGACCTCGACGTGGCGCGGGGCCTCCAGCCAGCGTTCGAGGAACACGGCGTCGTCGCCGAACGCGCCCCCGGCCTGGCGGCGGGCCGCGTCGACGGCCGGGGCCAGGTCGCCCGGGTCACCGACGACCCGCATGCCGATGCCGCCGCCGCCGTGGGTCGCCTTGACCAGCAGCGGGAAGCCGACCCGGGCGGCCGCGGCGGCCAGCTCCTCCGCCGCCAGCCCGGCCACCGGCACCCCCTCGAGCACGGGCACCCCGGCCGCGGCCGCGACCCGCTTGGCCTCCAGCTTGTCCCCGAGGGCGGCCAGCACCTCCGGGGGCGGCCCGACGAAGGCCAGGCCGCGCTTGCGGCAGCCGGCGGCGAGTTCGGGGCGCTCGGCCAGGAACCCGTAACCGGGGTGGACGGCGTCGGCGCCGGTGCGCTCGGCCGCGTCCAGGACGGCGTCGACGCGCAGGTAGGACTCGGCCGGGGCGGCCCCGCCGAGGGGGACGGACTCGTCGGCCTGGGCCACGAAGGGGGCGTCGCGGTCGGGGTCGGAGAAGACGGCCACGGTGGCGATCCCCATGGCCCGGGCCGTGCCCAGCACCCGGGCGGCGATCTCGCCCCGGTTGGCGACCAGCAGCTTGGCGATCACATCCGGAACACCCCGAAGCCGTCCGTGCCCTTCACCTCCCCGGAGTGGCAGGCCGACAGGGCGATGCCGAGCACGGTGCGGGTGTCGCGCGGGTCGATGATGCCGTCGTCGTACAGCAGGCCGGTGTTGAACAGGGCCCTCGACTCGGCCTCGACCTGGTCGCGGACGGCCTCGCGCATGGACCGGTCGGCCGCCTCGTCGAAGGGCCGGCCGGCCGCCTCGGCCGAGGCCCGGTTGAGGATCGACATGACCCCGGCGAGCTGCTCGGGCCCCATCACCGCGGACCTGGAGGCCGGCCAGGCGAACAGGAAGCGGGGGTCGTAGGCGCGCCCGGCCATGCCGTAGCCGCCGGCGCCATAGGACGCGCCCAGCAACAGGGTGACGTGGGGCACGGTCGAGTTGGCGACCGCGTTGATCATCTTGGCCCCGTCCTTGATGATCCCCCGCTGCTCGTAGTCCTTGCCGACCATGTAACCGGTGGTGTTCTGCAGGAACAGCAGCGGGGTGTCGGCCTTGTTGGCGAGCTGGATGAAGTGGGCCGCCTTGTTGGACTCCTCGGAGAACAGCACGCCCTGGGCGTTGGCCAGCACCCCGACCGGGAAGCCGTGGACCGACGCCCAGCCGCAGACCAGGTTGGCCCCGTACAGCGGCTTCCACTCGGCGAACCGGGAGCCGTCGACCACCCTGGCCAGGATCTCGCGCACGTCGGCCGGGACCCTGAGGTCCACCGGGGCCAGGCCGAGCAGCTCGTCGGGGTCGTGGACGGGCTCGTCGGCCGGCCGGGTCGGCCCCGGGCCGAGCTTGCGCCAGTTCAGGTTGGCCACGACCTCGCGGCCGAGGCGGATGCAGTCGTGCTCGTCGGCGGCCAGCTGGTCGGCCAGCCCGGAGGTGCGGGCGTGCATCTCGGCCCCGCCCAGCTCCTCGTCGGTCGCGTGCTCCCCGGTGGCCATCCGGACCAGCGGCGGCCCGCCCAGGAACACCTTGGCCCGCTCCCGGACCATGATGGTGTGGTCGGACAGGCCGGGGGCGTAGGCGCCGCCGGCCGTGGAGTTGCCGAACACCAGGGCCAGGGTGGGGATGCCGGCCCGCGACAGCCGGGTCAGGTTGCGGAACACCGCCCCGCCGGGGATGAAGATCTGGGACTGGGTGGGCAGGTCGGCCCCGCTCGACTCGATCAGCTGGACCAGGGGCAGCCGGTTGCGCTCGGCGATCTCCATGGCCCGCAGGGTCTTCCTGAGCCCGAAGGGGTTGGTGGCCCCGCCGCGCACGGTCGGGTCGCTGGCCGCGACCACGCACTCGACCCCGGCCACCGGGCCGATCCCGGTGACCCCGCTGGCCCCGACCGGGAAGTCGGTGCCCCAGGCGGCCAGCGGCGACAGCTCCAGGAAGGGCCCGTCCCGGTCGAGCAGCAGCTCGACCCGCTCCCGGGCCAGCAGCTTGCCCCTGGCCCGGTGGCGGTCCACGTACCTGGGGCCGCCGCCCGCGCGGGCCTCGGCCAGCAGGCGGTCCAGCTCCTCCAGCAGCTCCAGGTTGGCGGCCCGGTTGGCCTGGTGGGCGTCCGAGCCGGGGTCGAGCCGGCTGCCGAGCACGCCCATCCGGAGACCCCCTGCGAGTGGTTACCGGAAGGTAACCACGGGCCGGGCCCGGACGCCAGGGCCCGCCGGGCCGCAGCTCAGCCGGCGGGGACGGCCAGGTCGAGGCGGCGCAGGCGCTCGGGGTCGGCCAGGATGTCGATCTCCACGATCCTGCCCCCCGCGACCGTGAAGGCCATCACCGACAGCGGCCGGCCCTGGGCGGCCACGACCAGGCCCGCGGCCCCGTTGACCAGGGCCGGCCGCGCCAGCGGGGCCCGCAGGGAGAAGGCCAGCGCCTGCTCGGCCGCGGCCCGGGCGCCGCGGACCAGCCTGGAGGCGCCGGCGGGCACGGGACCGCGGTCGGCGCGGACGACCACGTCGGGGTCGAGCACGGCCAGCAGGGCGTCGACGTCCCCGCCGCGGGCCGCGGCCAGGAAGGCGTCGACCAGCGCCCGCTGGCGGGCCCGGTCGGCGTCGGGGACCGGCGCGGCCTGCCGCACCCGCCGGCGGGCCCGGCTGGCCAGCTGCCGGGCCGCCGTCCCGGAGCGGCCCAGGACGGCGGCGACCTCCTCGAAGGGCACGGCGAACAGGTCGTGGAGCACGAACGCCAGCCGCTCGGCCGGGGTCAGGGTGTCCAGGACCACCAGCAGGGCCAGCCCCACCCCCTCGGCCAGCAGCGCCTCCTGCTCGGGGTCGAGGCCGTCGGCGCGGCCCACCACCGGGTCGGGCAGGTGCGGGCCCAGGGGCTCCTCGCGCCGGGCCGTGCGTGCCCGCAGCATGTCCAGGCACACCCGGGCCACCACCGTGGTCAGCCAGCCGCCGAGGTTCTCGACGGCGCTCGCGTCGGCCCGGCCGAGCCGCAGCCAGGCCTCCTGGACGGCGTCGTCGGCCTCGCTGAGCGAGCCGAGCATCTGGTAGGCCACCGCCCGCAGGTGGCCGCGGTGGGCCTCGAACCGCCGGGCCAGCCGGTCGCGCTCGTCCATCGGTCACATTCCCCCGTCGCCGTCCGTCAGAGCGGTGACGGGCCGGAGTCCGCCGATGTGACAAGGAGGAGGTCCATGCCGCCCATTTTGTCCAGTATCGACATCGCCCGCCCCCCGGAGGAGGTGTTCGCCTACGCCACCGACCCCACGCGGTTCGCCGAGTGGCAGCGGGACGTGGTGCGGGTCCACCTCGAGGGCGACCGCCCGCCCGCCGTCGGCTCGAGGTTCACCACCACCCGCCGGGTCGGCGGCACCGAGCGGACCATGGCCCAGGAGGTCACCGAGCGCAGCGCCCCGAGGCGCTGGGCGGCCCGCGGGGTCGACGGTCCGATCAGGCCGAGCGCGACCATCACCGTGGAGCCGCTCGACGGCGGCGCCCGGTCGCGGGTCACCTTCACCCTCGACTTCGAGGGCCACGGGATCGGCAGGGCGCTGCTGCCGGCCGTCCGCCGCCAGACCCAGCGGGCGGCGCCGGTCAGCTACCGGAACCTCAGGCGGCGGCTGGAGCGCGGCGCCTAGGGAGCCGGCCGGGGCGAGGCCTCAGCCGAGCTTGGTCAGGGCCCGGCGCAGGTTGCGGACGCCCTGGCCGATGCGCTGGGAGTTCTCGATCAGGGCGAAGCGCACGTGGCCGTCGCCGCCGGGGCCGAAGCCGATCCCGGGGGAGGTGGCCACCTTGGCCTCCTTGACCAGCATGGAGGCGAACTCGAGCGAGCCCAGCTCCCGGTAGGGCTCGGGGATCGGGGCCCACACGAACATGGTCCCCATGGGCGGCTCGACCTCCCAGCCGATCCGGCGCAGCCCGTCGCACAGGGCGTCGCGGCGGGACTGGTAGATGGCCTGGACCCGCTCGGGGTGGTCGGGCTCCTCGTTGAGGGTCACGGTGGCGGCGATCTGGATGGGCTGGAAGGCGCCGTAGTCCAGGTAGGACTTGAGCTTGGCCAGGGCCTGCACGACCTCGGCGTTGCCGACCAGGTAGGCCATGCGCCAGCCGGCCATCGAGAACGCCTTGGTCATCGAGTACAGCTCGACCGCGCACCCCTTGGCCCCCTCGGCCTGGAGGATCGAGGGGGGGCGGAAGCCGTCGAAGCCGAGCTCGGCGTAGGCGTTGTCGTGGACCAGCAGGACCTCGTTCTCCAGGGCGAAGTCGACCATGCGCTGCATGAAGGCCAGGTCGACGCAGGTGGTGGTGGGGTTGTGGGGGAATGACAGGACGATCACCCGCGGCCGGGGCCAGGAGAAGCGGTAGGCCTGCTTGACGTTCTCGAAGAAGTCCTCGCCGGTGCCGACGGGGATCTCGCGGACCTCGGCCCCGGCGAACAGCGGCCCCCAGATGTGGATGGGGTAGGACGGCGAGGGCACCAGGGCGGCGTCGCCCGGCTGGAGCAGCACCCACATCAGGTGGGAGAAGCCCTCCTTGGCCCCGATGGTGGTGATGGCCTCGGTCTCGGGGTCGAGGTCGACGCCGAACCGCCGCGCGTAGAGGTCGGCCACGGCCTGGCGCAGCTTGGGGATGCCGCGGCTGGCCGAGTAGCGGTGGTTGCGCGGGTTGCGGACGGCGTCGCACAGCTTGTCCACGGCCGTCGGGGGCGACGGCAGGTCGGGGTTGCCGAAGCCGAGGTCGATCACGTCCTCGCCGGCCCGCCTGGCCGCCACCTTGAGCCCGTCGATGATGGTGAACACGTACGGCGGCAGGTTGGTGATCCGGCGGAACTCCACGGCGCTCCCCTCTCGAGCCGCTGGGGTGAAGCCCGCAGCCTACTCGATCGACAGTTCGTTAGGAGTCCTATAGACTTCGCGCATGGCTGCCCCGGACCCCCTCCCGCCGGACGAGCCGCTGGCCAGGCGGGTCACCACCGGGCTGGCCAAGGTGGGCCTGGCCCTCAAGCACCAGGCCTGGGCCGAGGCCGGCGGCCGCGGGCTGACCCCCACCCAGGGCCAGGTGCTGGCGCTGCTGCGGGCCAACCCGGGCGGCCTGCGCCTGGGCGCGCTGGCCGGCCAGCTGGGCGTGACCGCGGCCACCACCTCCGACAGCGTGGCCGCCCTGGCCCGCAAGGGCCTGGTGGCCAAGCTGCCCCTGGCCGGCGACGGCCGGGCGGTGCTGGTCCGGCTCACCCGGGAGGGCGCGCGGGAGGCGGCGGCCGCCGCCGCCTGGCCCGACTTCCTGCTCGAGGCCGTCGACGAGCTGTCAGAGGACGAGCAGGCGGCGTTCCTGCGCGGCCTGGTCACCATGATCCGCACGCTCCAGCAGCGGGGCCGCATCCCGGTGGCCCGCATGTGCGTGTCGTGCCGCTTCTTCCAGCCGTTCCGCCACCGTGGCCAGGCCCTGCCGCACCACTGCGCGTTCGTCGACGCCCCCTTCGGCGACGGCGAGCTGCGCCTGGACTGCCCGGACCACGTCGCCGCCCCGGCCGAGCTGGCCGCGCGCACCTGGGCGGCCTTCCGCACCCCGGCCACCGATGACCCGAGGAGGACCCCGTGAACCAGGCCGCCATCCCCGGCTACACCTACGGGACCGACGCCGTCCCCCGCTCCCCGGTCGGCCTCCAGGAGCTGGAGCTGCTCAAGGCGACGCTACTGCTGGGCGAGGACGACCTGGCCGCGCTGCGCCGCTCCGGCGACCTGCTGGCCGGCCGGGTCGAGGAGATCCTGGACGTCTGGTATGGCTTCGTGGGGGCCAACCCGCACCTGCTGGCCGCCTTCACCGGCCCCGACGGCCAGCCCGACCAGGCCTACCTGGCCGCGGTCCGGCGGCGCTTCGGCCAGTGGATCCTGGACACCGCCCGGGCCGACTTCGACCAGGCCTGGCTCGACTACCAGTACGAGATCGGCCTGCGCCACCACCGCACGGGCAAGAACCGCACCGACGGCGCCGTGGCCGCCGACCACATCCCCCTGCGCCATGTCCTCGCCCTGCTGGTGCCCATCACCACCACCCTCAGGCCGTTCCTGGCCGAGGGCGGGGACGGCGGCGAGGAGGTCGAGGCGATGCACCAGGCCTGGGTCAAGGCGGTCCTGCTCCAGGTGATCCTCTGGAGCCAGCCGTACGTCCGCGACGGCGACTTCTGAGGGAACCGGGGCGCCGGCCGCCTCGAGGCCCTGCTCACGCCCTCGCCACCCCGCCGGCTGGCGGGTGACGGGGGCGCTCGGGTAACGTCTGGCCCTTGTGATGGACCCGATCTCGCCGGCGCCGGACAGGGCGTCCGGCCGATGACCTGGATGTCCGGCGCCCCGGGAGCCCTGGAGTGGCATCCCGGCCCCGGGGCGGAGGAGCTCGTCCGCCGCCGGGCGCAGCTCCAGGTGCTCTCCCGGCGGCTGCTGGAGCGCGAGCGTGACCTGGCCGCCTTCCGCGGCGATCTGCACGCCTTCGAGACCACCTACCGCAAGGCGCTCGGCGCCCGCTACGCGCGGCTCGACGAGCTGGCCGAGCGGCTGGACGAGACGGCCGCGCCGGCCGACGACCCCGCCGGGCCGGGCCCGGAGGACGACAGCCCGGCCGAGCGCTATCCCGGCCAGGGCGTGCCCGGCGGGCAGAACTGGGCCTGGGGCGAGCGCGAACCGGACAAGGAGCCGGAGCGGCGGACACCGGTCAGCGAGGACGCCAAGCGGCTGTTCCGGCAGCTGGCCCGGCTCATCCATCCCGACCTGGCCGCCGACCCGCAGGAGCGGGAGCGGCGCACCAACCTGATGGTGGCGGCCAACGACGCCTACGAGCAGGGCGACGTGGCCGCCCTGGAGCGCCTGCTCACCGAGTGGCAGGCCAGCCCCGAGGCCGTCACCGGCCGCGGGACCGCGGCCGAGCTGGAGCGGACGCGGCGCCGCATCGCCCAGGTCGAGGCGAGCATGCGCCGCATTGACGAGGAGCTGGCCGAGCTGGAGGCCTCGGCCATGGGCTGGCTGCGGCGCCGGGTCGAGAAGGCCGCCCGCGAGGGCTGGGACCTGCTGGCCCACATGGTCAGGGAGCTCGACCGCCAGATCAGCGAGGCCCAGCTGGAGCTGGAGCGGCGCGCGGCCGCCCGGGACGAGGCGCTGTCCTGGCGCACCGGCTGACCACCCGGGGTGGCCCGCCGGGGTAGAGGACGGCCCAGACGGGGTACGACTCCGGCGACGCGATGGCTGCGGACGACGGGTGGTGGCACGAATGGCCAGCGAGATCCAGGGCGGACCCGCAGAGGCCCCCGAGGGCGGGGCGGTGGCGACGACCTTCCCGACCAAGCACCTCCCACCGGTCACCTACCGGGACATGCCCGAGCCGCTGCCGCTGCGCAGGGTCCTCGGGCCCGGGGTGATCGCGGCCGGGATCGGGCTGGCCTCGGGCGAGTTCATCCTCTGGCCCTACATCACCTCCCAGGTCGGGCTGGTGTTCCTGTGGGCGGCGGTCCTCGGGGTGGTGACCCAGTTCTTCATCAACATGGAGATCGAGCGCTACACCCTGGCCACCGGCGAGACCGCCCTGACCGGGTTCAGCCGCTACTGGCGGCACTGGGGCCTGGTGTTCGCGCTGATGACCTTCCTGGCCAACGCCTGGCCGGGCTGGGTCACCAGCTCGGCGACGATGGTCACCTTCATCTTCGGCGGGGGCAGCGCCGAGCTGCTGGCCATCCTGGGCCTGGCCGCGATCGCCATCGCCCTCACCCTGGCCCCGGTGGTCTACACCCTGGTCGAGCGGATCGAGTTCTTCAAGGTCGGCATCATCCTGTTCTTCCTCGTGGTCGCCATCTTCGCCGCCGTCACCGCCGAGGCCTGGGGGGCGCTGCCCGACGCGGTCACCAACTTCGGCCGCCTGCCCGAGGGCCTGCCGTTGGCCCTGGTGCTGCCGGCGCTGGCCTTCGCCGGGGCCGGGGGGGGCCAGAACCTGGTCCAGAGCAACTGGATGCGTGACAAGGGCTACGGCATGGGCGTCCACATCCCCCGCCTGGCCTCGCCGGTCACCGGCGAGCCCGAGGCCGCCCCCGGCACCGGCTACACCTTCCGGGAGACCGAGGGCAACCTGGCCCGCTGGAAGGGCTGGTGGGAGGTGGCCAACAAGGAGCAGCTGGTCAGCTTCGTGGCCATCACCATCGTCACCATCGCCCTGATGTCGCTGCTGGCCTACTCGACCGTGCTCGGCGCCGAGGCCGAGAACAACATCAGCTTCCTGGAGGCCGAGGGCAACGCCCTGATGGACCGGGTCGGCGACTGGTTCGGCTACCTGTTCTGGATCATCGGGGCGACCTCGCTGTTCGCCGCCGCCCTTGGCATCGTCGACTACACCTGCCGGCTGGTCGCCGACGTGCTCAAGGTCAGCTACCTGCGCGACAACGACACCTGGTCCGAGAGCCGCATCTACTTCGTCCTGGTGTGGCTGCTGTGCCTCTGGAGCGTGATCATCCTGCTGACCATCTCCTCGCAGCCGCTGATCCTGCTGATCATCTCCGCCTCCATCGGCGGGTTCATGATGTTCATCTACTCGGGCCTGCTGATCCTCATCAACAAGCGGTCGCTGCCGCCGTCGGTGCGGATCGGCGGCTTCCGCACCGCCACCATGGTCTGGTCGGTGCTGCTCTTCGGGACCGCCTCGGTGATCGCCATCTCCGACCAGTGGGACAACATCAAGGAGCTGTTCGGCATCTAGCCGCCCACCGATGTACCGGTTCCTGCTGACCGTGGCCATCGCCCTGGTGGTCTGGATGATCCTCGCCGGGTTGGCCGCGCTGCTGGGGTTCCTGTAGGAACCTGGGCGGTCCTAGCGGCGGTCGACGAACAACGCCTGGGCGGAGCGGCCGATGGGCCCCTGTTCGTCGTGGAGGGTGGTGTCGGCCAGGCCGACGCCGCCGGCGGCGGTGGTGGCGGACTCCAGGGCGACCCATTCGCCGGCCGGGGGGCGGAACAGGTAGACGGTGAGGTCGGCGTTGATGAAGCGCCAGCGCTGGTAGTCGAGGGCGGCGCTGACGCCGTTGCCGGAGTCGGCCGCGACCAGGACCCGGCAGAGCGGGGAGGGGGGCTCCTCGGGGACCAAGGGGTGGCGCATGCGCATCCAGACCGTGGCCGGCCCCAGCTCCAGGAACGAGCCGGCCACGAACCGGGCCTCCATGGCCGTGTGGTAGCCGACGTCCTGGCCGGTCGGGAAGAACGGCACGGTCCGGCCGGCCTCCGGGCCCGGCAGCCGCGGCCCCGGGGTCAGCCCGTCGGGCAGGTCCAGCTCGGCGGTCCGGATCCGCAGGGCGGTGGCCCGCATCAGCTCGACCTCCCCGGCGTGCAGGGTCGCCTCGACCAGCTCGAGGCTGCGCCCGCCGCGTAGCGGCCTGGTCGCCACCCGGAGCTCGGCGATCGGCAGGGGCCGGACGATGTCGAAGGTGACCCGGGCCACCTGCATCCCGGGCCGGTCCCCGTGACGCTCCACGGCCCGGCCGAGCAGGGCCGCCGGCGGACCGGCGTGCTGCAGCCCCGGGTCCCAGGGGCCCCTGGTCAGCTCGGTCGCCTGGAACCGGCCGGGACCACGGGGAAGGAAGAAGGCGTCGGCCATGACGGGAGTCTAGATGCGCCGATCGCCGTATGGTGCCGGCCCCCACGGCATGTGATCTTCGTGCCGTACCGGACAGACCACCCGAGGAGGGGTGTATGCGTAGGCGCGTCATCTTCACCCCAACGGGAAGTACAAGTTCCAGGCGGCCCTGCTCGCCCAGTCCTTCGGCACCAACGACTTCGAGCGGCAGTACTGCGGCGGCAGCCTGATCACCCCGTCCGAGGTCCTGACGGCCGCCCACTGTGTCGAGTTCGTCGGCCCCGGGCCGGACCAGCTGCCGATCAGCGACCTGCGGGTGGTGGTCGGCCGGACCGTGCTCACCAGCACCCAGGGCCAGAAGCGCCGGGTCGCCGCCCTCGAGCGGCCGGGCACCCTGGCCACCGTCACCGGCTGGGGCAACACCATCCAGCAGCCGGCCGGGCCCGGCGGCGGCGGGGTCAACTACCCCGACCGCATGCGCGAGGCCCAGGTGCCGATCGTGTCCCGGGCCGAGTGCCGGACCGCCTACGCCCCAGGGCGACAGCGGCGGCCCGCTGTTCTTCAAGGCCTTCGGCGGCGGCTTCATCCAGGCCGGCATCACCAGCTGGGGCATCGGCTGCGGTGCGACCGGCTTCCCCGGGGTCTACACCCGCCTCAGCAACCGGGGGGTGGGCAACTTCATCCTCTCGGTCACAGGCGGCGTACCGGTGAACGCCGCACAAGCGGCCTGACCTGCCCGATCCGGCGCCCGGCCCGTCGCTGTGGCTGGGCGCCGGCCTGCTCCCGCTGATAGCGTCTCGGCCATGTGGGAGTACGCGATCCGCGAGTACGTCCAGGAGTGGGGCGAGCAGACCGAGGACCGGTCGATGGCCACCTTCATCGCCGAGCTGAACCGGCTCGGCGAGGACGGCTGGGAGGCGGTCGGGATCACTCCCCGGACCCACTACGACCGGGGCGGCGGGCCGGGAGGCTGGGACAGCTTCACCTTCGTGGTCCTGCTGAAGCGGCTCCGGCCGGCCGACGACATGATGCCGAGGAGCTGAAGCCATGAAGGGTGCCATCCGGGTCCTGCTCGTCGGCGCCGTCGCCGGCAACCTGGCCGGCCGGGTCATGGACCAGGCGACGACCTGGTTCTACGAGCGCCAGAGCGACGCCTCCAAGCGGCGCGAGGGCGAGCTGCTGCCCGAGGGCGCCCCTCTGGCCTCGGCCCGCAAGCTGGCCGGCCTGATCGGGGCCGAGCCCACCGACGACCAGGCGGGCACGATCGCCGCCGCCCTGCACCAGGGGCTGAGCCAGCTCTACGGGGTGGTCGCGGCCGCCCTGACCCGCCGCGGCGTCCCGCCCGTCCGGGCCGGCCTGGCCACCGGGGCGGCCGGGCTCCTGCTGGTCGACGAGCTGGCCAACAGCCTGTTCTTCACTCCGCCGCCCCAGGCCTACCCGGTCGAGAGCCACCTGCGCGGGGTCGTCGGCCACCTCACCTTCGGCGCCACCACCGGCGCCCTGCTCGCCCTGGCCCGGCGGCTGCGGCTGCTCTAACGCTCCAGCAGGGCCCGTGGGTCGGTGCCGCGGACGGCGGCGTCGAGGACCTCGGCGACGTGGGCCATGGGGAGGCGCTCGCCGCGGCGCTCCAGGGCGTTGCGGAGCTGCATGAGGCAGCCCGGGTTGGAGGTGACCAGCAGGTCGGCGCCGGTGGCGAGCACGTTGGCGGCCTTGCGGTCGCCCAGCTCGGCGGCCGGTTCCGGCTCGACCAGGTTGTAGATGCCGGCCGAGCCGCAGCAGATCTCGGCCTCGCCGATCTCGCGCAGCTCCAGGTCGGGGATGGCCCCCAGGGCCCTGCGGGGCTGGGTCCGGATGCCCTGGGCGTGGCCCAGGTGGCAGGCGTCGTGCCAGGCGACCTTGATCGGCAGGGGCTGCCGCTCGGCCGCCGGGCCGAGCTCGACCAGCAGCTCGGACAGGTCGCGGACCCGGTCGGAGAAGGCCGCCGCCCGCTCGGCGAACTCCGGGTCGTCACGCAGCAGGTGGCCGTACTCCTTCATGGCCGAGCCGCAGCCGGCGGCGTTGACCACGACCTGGTCGACCCCGGCCGCCTCGAAGGTCTGGATGGCCGCCCTGGCGAACGCCTGGGCCTCGGCCTCACGGCCGGCGTGGAGGCTGAGGGCGCCGCAGCAGCCCTGGGCGGCGGGGGCGACGACCTCGCAGCCGTCGGCGGCCAGGACCCGGGCCGTGGCCGCGTTGACCTCGGGGAAGAACACCCGCTGGACGCAGCCGGTGAGCATCCCGACCCGGCGTCGCCGGGGCCCGGCGGCCGGGGTGACCTCCGGCACCGGCTCCAGGCGGCCCAGGGTGGGCAGCAGCCGCTCCATGGCCGACAGGCGCCGGGGCAGCAGCCGGTCGGTCAGCCCGACCCGCCGGACCAGGCCGCCGAGGCCCGAGCGCTGGTACAGGCGCAGGGGTCCGCGCAGCAGGCGCAGCCGCCGCGGGTACGGGAACAGCCGGAAGACGAGGGCCCGGAAGGCGCGGTCGCGCCGCGACCGCGGATAGCGGCGCTCGACCTGCTGGCGGGTGGCCTCGATCAGCTTGCCGTACTGGACCCCCGACGGGCAGGCGGTGACGCAGGCCATGCAGCCGAGGCACTGGTCGAAGTGGCGGACCATCTCGTCGTTCATGGGCTCGCCCTGGCGCCCGATCTCCATCAGGTAGATGCGGCCCCGTGGCGAGTCCATCTCCTCGCCCCAGAGCACGTAGGTCGGGCAGGTGGGCAGGCAGAAGCCGCAGTGGACGCAGTCGTCGATCAGCTCCTGTTCGGGCGGGTGGTGGTCGTCGAAGGCGGGCAGGACGGCCACCCCGGTCTCGGGCCGGCCGGCCCCGGCGGTCGCCCGGTCCGCCTGCCCCGGGTCGGTCCCGACCTCGTCGGGTAGCCCCTCGGGCCCTCTGGCCCCGACCTGGGTCGCCGAGGCCCGCTCGTGGGCCGGCTCCGGTCCCCGTCCGGTCTGCTCGGTCATCGTCAGATCCCTCCCACGAACCGGCCCGGGCTGAGGCGGCGGTCCGGGTCGAACCGCTCCTTGACCCGCCGCATCAGCCCGAGCGCGTCGCCGGCCGGCCCCCAGGCGTCCACGGCCCGCTTGAGCTCGGGCGGGGCCTTGACCAGGACCAGGCTGCCGCCGCGGGCCGTCAGCCACTCCCTGGCCTCGGTGATCGACCGGGCCAGGGTCGGGACCAGGCGGTCACCGGCGGCCTGAAGCTCGCCCTCGCGGGCGTCGCTGGCCATCCACAGCACGCCGGTGGCGGCGTGGGCGCTGACCGGCCCGACCCAGGCCAGCGGCCCCTCCAGCAGGTCGGCCAGGACCGCCGCCAGCTCGGCCGGCGGGCAGGCGACCTTGACCCCGACGTCGGCCTTCTCGAACGGCCGGGCGCCCAGCTCGGCCAGGGCGGCGTCGGTCTCGCCGGGGCCGGCCACGACCGCCGGCCCCACCCGCCCGAGCAGCTCGGCGGCGGCCGCCGCCTGGGCCTCGACGCCCGGCTCGATGCCCTCGAACACCACCGTGAGCCGCCCCGGCAGCTGGCGGTCGGGCCAGGCCAGCTCGACCGCGCTCGGCTCCAGGGCCGAGCGCAGCAGCGGCCCCACGGCCGCCCAGACCCGCTCGGGCGTGTCCACCTCCAGGGTGACCACGGAGGCGGCCGCCGGCAGCGGGTGCAGGCGGAAGGTGGCCTCGGCGACCAGGCCCAGGGTGCCGAGCGACCCGCAGAACAGCTTGGCCAGGTCGTAGCCGGCCACGTTCTTGACCACCTTGCCGCCCGCCCTGGCCACCGTGCCGTCGGCCAGGACCACGGTGATGCCGATGATCAGGTCGCGGACGGTGCCGTAGCGCAGCCGCCGCGGGCCCGAGGCGTTGGCCGCCACCACCCCGCCGACCGTGGCCCCCGGCTCGGGCGGGTCCAGGGCCAGCCACTGGCCGGCCGGGGCCAGGCGCTGCTGGAGGTCGGCCAGCCGGGCCCCGCCCTGGACCCGGACGACCAGGTCGCCGGCGGCGTGCTCCAGCACCTGGTCGAGCCGCCCGGTGGAGACGATCAGGTCGGCCCGCTCCGGCGGGTTGCCCAGCCCGAGCTTGCTGGCCCCGCCGACGAAGGTCACGGCCAGGCCGTCGGCGGCGGCCGCGGCCAGCACCTGGCTGGCCTCGGAGACCGACCCCGGGCGGGCGACCCGCTCCACCGGCACGCCGTCGACCGCCGTGCCGGGCGGGGCCGCCTGGATCAGCCCGCCGTGCTCCAGCTCCTGGAGGCCCATGGCTCAGAACACCTCGGCCAGGCCGGCCCGCTCGGCCGGGTGGACTCGGCGCGGCCCCGGCCGCTCGCCGCACAGCCGCGGGGTCGGGAACACCTTGCCCGGGTTGCTGCGCCCGTCGGGGTCGAAGGCGCAGCGGACCAGCTGCATGGCGTCCAGGTCGGCGGCGCTGAACTGCCGGGGCAGGTACTGCTTCTTGTCGAAGCCGACGCCGTGCTCGCCGGTGATCGACCCGCCGTGCTCCAGGCAGGTGAACAGGATCTCGGCGGCCAGCTCCTCGGCCCGCTCCTCCTGCCCGGAGACCTCACCGTCGTACAGGACCAGCGGGTGCAGGTTGCCGTCGCCGGCGTGGAACACGTTGGCCACCCGCAGGCCGCGCTCGGAGGCCAGCTCGGTGATCTTGCGCAGCACCTCGGGCAGGGCGGTCCGGGGGATGACCCCGTCCTGGACGTAGTAGTCGGGGCTGATCCGGCCCACCGCGGCAAAGGCCGACTTGCGGCCCTTCCAGAACAGGGCCCGCTGGTCGTCGTCCTCGGCGATCTGGATGCTGGTCGAGCCGGCGGCCTGGCAGTGCCGCTCGACCTCGGTGAACTGGTGCTCGACCTCGGCCGCCGGGCCGTCCAGCTCCACCACCAGGACCGCCCCGGCGCCCTCCGGGTAGTGGACGTGCACGGCGGCCTCGGCCGCCTCCATCGCCAGGGCGTCCATCATCTCGATGGCCGCCGGGACGATCCCGGCCCCGATGATCCTGGACACGGCGTCGCCGGCCTGGTCGGTGCCGTCGAAGGCGGCCAGCAGGGTCCGGACCGCCTCCGGCTTGCGCAGCAGCCGCAGGGTGACCTTGGTGGCGATGCCGAGGGTGCCCTCGGAGCCGACGAAGGCGCCGAGCAGGTCGTAGCCCGGCGGGTCGGGCGCCTTGCCACCCCCCAGGTGGACCAGCTCGCCGTCGGGCAGCACCACTTCCAGGCCGGTGACGTGGTTGGTGGTGAAGCCGTACTTGAGGCAGTGGGCGCCGCCCGAGTTCTCGGCCACGTTGCCGCCGATCGAGCAGACCTGCTGGCTGGAGGGGTCGGGGGCGTAGTAGAGGCCGTCGGGCGCCACCTCCTTGGTGACCTGGAGGTTGAGCACCCCCGGCTCCACCACCGCCCGCCGGTTGTCGAGGTCGATCTCCAGGATGCGGCGCATCCGGGCGAGGACGATCAGCACGCCGTCCGACACCGGCAGGGCCCCGCCGGACAGGCCGGTGCCCGACCCGCGGGCCACGAACGGCACCCCGGCCTCGTGGCAGGCCGCGACCACCCCCTGGGCCTGCTCGGCCGTCTCGGGGAGCACGACCACGCTGGGGATGACCCGGAAGTTGGCCAGGCCGTCGCACTCGTAGGTGCGCAGCTGGTTCCGCTCGGTGATCACTCCTTGGGGGCCGACGATCGCCTCCAGCCGGCGGATGAGGGCCTGTCGGTCCATGGCGCCAACCTCCTCGCGCCGATACTCAGTCCAGGTGCTCGTAGGCCGGGATGGTGAGGAACTCGATGAACTCGTCCGCCAGGGCGACCTGTTCGAACAGGGTCCTGGACAGGTCCGGTCGGCCCTGGGAGTAGAAGAACTCGTCGCCCACCTGCCCGCGGATCTTCTCCAGCTCCTCGGTCGCGGTCTGGCGGACCAGGTCGGCGGTGACCGTCTGGCCCTCGGCCAGCTTGACGCCGTTGTGGACCCACTGCCAGACCTGGGAGCGGGCGATCTCGGCGGTGGCCGCGTCCTCCATCAGGTTGAAGATCGGGGCCGCCCCCTGGCCGCGCAGCCAGGAGGAGATGTACTG
>Ga0081538_10000366_pt1 | contig 51596 bp, 51 predicted proteins | sample TabmetS5T2R1_FD_71022 | JGI IMG/M metagenome (GOLD analysis project Ga0081538, IMG submission 71022) | Tabebuia heterophylla rhizosphere microbial communities from the University of Puerto Rico - S5T2R1 | ecosystem: Host-associated > Plants > Roots > Rhizosphere ...
CGGTTCCGGCTCGACGATCTCGTTGGCCCGCTCGGCGTTGACGTGCAGACAGGCGAGGTGACCGTGAGGCGCCCTCAGAATAGTCGGTGAGCACAGGCGTTCGCCGGATGCATATAGCGGCTCACTGCTGGCGCGCTCAACCAATTCGTTACTGACATAAAGACATCAGCGAGAAAAGCGGACAGCACCGCCCGAGGCCGTCACTGGTAAGACTGGATCCGCTAGGCGCAGCGGCCACGAAACCCAATAAGGATATCACAGGAGAATGTTTCAGGTGCTTAATGGAGGTACTCAGATGGACCGGCTTCCAATCTTTCGGCTGCAGCGGCCACGGATCGACTCAACGATGCTGATCGACACCGCCACGCGCGTGTTCGGAATCAACGACGACTTCAAGATCACCGAGCGTGGCACACGGTTGTCGTTAGATCGGGCAGAGCACCTCGTGGAGATCGAATCCGCCAGCGGTGGCGTGTGGGCAGCCGACCAGAGCCGATGGTTCAACCCTGCAGTGCGACCCGAACTGCCGGCCATGGATCGGGCTGAGACGTTAGCTCGGGAACTCGCAAGCTCCCGAGCCTTGCTGCCCGACCTCGAGGGAGATTTCAGGTTCGGCGACCCACTCGTCGCCGGGACCCAGCTGGCGATCAGCCAGGACGGCAAGCGCACCGAGCACCAGCTCGATGTCCAGGTCATATTCCCGGTGCGGGTCCAAGATCTCCCCGTCGTCGGTGGCGGCGGCGTCCCACTCGTACTTGGGGTTGTAGGCGGCCAGGAACCCCTGCAGCCTCCCTGCCCCGGTCACCGCGGCGGCGACGCCCTCCACGATCACCACCTGGTCGCCGCTCTCCAGGTGCAGGGTGATCTGCGGGTTGGCGGCAAGGTTGTGCCTGGCCAGGGAGCCGGTGCTGAACCAGAAGCCGTCGGCAAGCCACACCCCCCACACGGGTCGACAATGCGGGCGGCCATTGGGGCGGGTGGTGGCGATCCAGTAGGTGCGCGCGGCCACCAGCCGCTGCTCGGCCCAGGACCACGCCAGCAGCTCGTCGGGCGGCGCCGGGGCGCCGTACAGCACCGGTGGCGCGGCGGTTGGCATCGCCAGAGCATCCATGGTCTCCCTCCGCTGATCGAGCTGGTCCTCCCCGCCATGGATCGTGACCTGGCCGGTCAGGGTGGGCAGGCCGGCGGGCAGACCAGGGCGGCCACCGTTGATGATCCGGTGTCGTGAGGACACCTAGAGATCAGACGGTGGCCGCAGGCCACGGCGTAGACCCTGCCCGCTGGCAGGCGGGCCTGGACGAGCTGCTGGGCCGGGTCGCCGGCCGGTTCGGCCGGGTGGAGCCACGCCGGCGAGCCAGGGTGTTCGTCCAGGGGCTGCTGGCCGACCTGCCCCCCAAGAACTGCTGGACGATCGCCGAACACGTCGGCAACCGCAGCCCTGATGGGATGCAGCACCTGCTCAGCCGGGCGGTGTGGGACCACGACGGGGTCCGCGATGACCTCCGCGCCTATCTGGTCGAACGCCTTGGTAACCCCGAGGCGGTGCTGGTCATCGACGAGACCGGGGATCTCAAGAAGGGCACCCAGACCGTAGGCGTGCAGCGCCAGTACACCGGCACCGCCGGACGGATCGAGAACGCCCAGGTCGCCGTCTACCTGGTCTATGCCAGTGACGCCGGGCACGCCGTGATCGACCGGGAGCTGTACCTGCCCAAGGGATGGATCGACGATCCTGCGCGCTGCCAGGCTGCCGGTGTCCCCGACCAGGTCGGGTTTGCGACCAAACCGGCCCTGGCCACAAAGATGCTCACCCGCGCGCGGGAGGCGGGGGTTCCGGCCGCCCGGGTGACCGGCGACGAGGTCTATGGCGCCGACCCGGCGCTGCCGGCCGAGCTGGAGGCCCGCAGGGTCGGCTATGTCCTGGCGGTGGCTTGTGACCATTCGGTGGTCGCCGGTGGCGACACCTACCGCGCCGACGCCCTGTGTAGGCGGGTTCCGGCGCGCGCCTGGCAGTGCGTGTCGGCCGGCAAGGGCGCCAAGGGCCACCGCTACTACGACTGGGCGTTCATCCGCCTGGATGACGGCGACCCTTCCCCTGGTGGCCGGGCTGGGCAGCGCTGGCTGCTGATCCGCCGCCACCGCCTGGACCCGCCACCCGCCGCCGGCCGGGCTGATCAGCTTGACCTGCAACGAGGTCCAGCACCTGTTCGCGACGCTGCTCGCCCGTCCCGCCGGTGACCTGGGCCATCGGCTGCGCTGGTCGGTCTGGCGACGCCGACATCAAGCCCGGGCCCGCACCTGCCACTACCGACGACAAGCTACCCACGTGCCGTGAGCCTCACGAACACATCCGAGGATCAGGGGATGAGCGCCTTGGCCAGCTGCCGCCACTGCTGGAGCGGGAGGGCGCCCGGCGGAGCGGCGCTCACCACACTCAGCGCGACCTGGTCGGCCCCGGCACGCAGGTGGGCTGCGACCCGCGCGGCCACCGCGTCCAGGTCACCCCAGGCCACCACGGCGTCGACCAGCCGATCCGACAGCTGCGCGATCTCGTCCTCGGCGAAGCCCATGCGGCGGAGGTTGGCCGCATAGCCGCCGCCGCGGGCGGTCATCGATCCAAGCGGCCCGCGCGCAAGTGCTCTGGCTTGCTCGGGGTCTGGCTCGACGACGACGAACTGCCCGACCACCAGCGCGGCGTCCGGGCCCAGCAGGGAACGCGCCTGGGCGGTGTAGTCGGGCGTGACCAGCAGGGGGTAGGCGCCGGCCGCGCGGTCACGGGCCAGACCGAGCATGCGGGGCCCCAGCGCCGCCAGGATGCGCGCGGCTGCCGGGACTGTCGGGGGCACGGTGTCGAGGGCATCCAGGTAGCCGGCCAGCGTCCGCAGCGGCTCGGGCCCGTGCGCGCCGCCAAGCCCGACGATGAAGCGGCCCGGGTGCTCCGCGTCGAGCTCGGCATGGGCGGCGACCACGGCTGCCGGGTCGAACCGGTCGACCGAGAGGATGCCGCTGGCGACCCGGACGTGGCGTGTGGCAGCCACGACGTTGCCGATCTGGTCGAGGTTCTGGAGCTGGGGCCCGGCCAGCCAGATCGTCGAATAGCCCAGCTCGGCCAGCTCGGTTGCGGCGGCCACGAAGACGTCCCCGTCTCCCGGCCGCCCCACGACGACGCCGATGGGGCCCAGCTCAAGCTTGGTCATGTCGGCCTCTCCACACTCGCCACCTGCGCGGGTGACGGCGGCCACCAGCGCCAACACAGCCTTCGAGGCCGTTTGTTCCAGCCGGCAACCGGTACCCCTCATCGTGATCAGCGGTCACCCGGACTCCTGAGGCCCTAACGATCACGATCTGCGGCTGGAGGGTTAGGCAGCCCTGGAGCCCCAGCGACGGACCTCACCGAGGCCGTTCCGGCCAGCAGGTATGGGGGATCCCGCCAGCATCGGGACGAGATGGGCGGTGGCCGTGCAGACCATGGCCATCTTCTCGCTGGGCGTCCGGGCCGTCTTCACCACCGCGGCCACGGCCACCTCGGCCATCTTCATGGGCGACCTGGCCGGCTGGGCGCAGGCGCGGGGGGAGCGGCGGGTCCGCTCGACGCACGGCGACCGCGGACCCCAGCGCCCCGGGACGTCCTCGTGAGACCAGCGACCCACCAGCCCCCCAGCCGGTGCCCTGCTGGCAGGGGGTCCGGGACGCTTTCTCCTTCGGCCCCACCGGCGAGCAGGCCCGCTCCCTCGCGGCGCCGAGCCCACGCAGCCTCGCTGAGTTCAGCGGTAGCGCGCCAGCCCCAGGCTAGCCCTGCCCCGCGTCGCGCCGGGAAGGGTGCAGCGCCTGCGCGATCGCGTTGGTCACCGTCTCGACGTAGCGGGAGAGCCCGGTTCCCGCCGGGTCGTGCGTCGGGTTCACCTCCGTGAGGACCAGCGCCCGCACACCCGGAGCGGCGAGCAACCCCTCGAGGACCAGCCCGGCCGTGGCGAGCGGCACGCCGGTGCCGTAGTGCGGGAAGTTCCCCAGCGGGAGGTCGCGGGAGTCGACGGCGTCGACGTCGAAATGGACCGCGATGGCGGCGTGCGGGCTCGTGAGGGCCTCGACGGCGAGCCGCGCGGTGGCGACCGGGTCGGCCCTGACGGTGGCGTCGTCGAAGTGCCGGAGCGCGGGACGCGCCCTGAGCTGGTCGGCGTCGAAGCTGTCGGGGTCGGTGCGGTCGTAGCCGAGCAGGACGAGCTGGTGGTCGCCGAGCAGCGGCCTGGTCCGGCCGATCTGGGCCAGCGGTGTGTCGGCGATCCCCAGGAGGTGCGCGACGCCGGTGGCGTCGAGGATCCCGCTGCGCGTGCGCTGCGGCGAGTTCAGGTCCGCGTCCCCGTCGAAGTACGCCAGGCGCACGTCGTCGTGGACGCGCTGGAGGCCGGCCACGACGCCGAGGGTGATGGTGCAGTCGCCGCCGAGCACGATCGGCACCCGGCCGGCCCGCGCCTCGCGCTCGACGGCGGCGGCGACGGCCCGCGCCACGCGCACCACCGCCCCGAGGTTGCGGGCCGTCGCGTCGGCGGCGTCGGCCCTGAACACCTCGCCGGCCACGTCGCCGGCGTCCGTCACGAGGAGCCCCGCGCCCCGCAGCCCGTCGACGAAACCGCGCTCGCGCAGCGCGTCGGGCGCCAGGTCCTGTCCGGCGTGATGCGCGCCGGCGCTCGTCGGGACCCCGACGACAGACAATTCCGTAGAGTCCACCTCGACCACCGCCTCCCCGAGGCATGCTACCCGGGCATCGCCGGGCGCCGTCGACGCTCATCGGCCGCCAGCCCCGGCACCACGCCCATCGTGGCCGGGTGGCAGCGGCCCGGCCGCGGCGGCGTGGCTTTCCGCCCGGGACCGGTCCTCGGTACGCTCCGTGGCCGGGGCGACAGGGAGCGTGGAGCGGTGACCGAGCGGGTGGTCGTGCGGCGGGGTGTCTACCACGACTCGGTGACCCTGATGCAGGTGTCCCGCCAGGCCGAGGAGCTGCCGGGCGTCACGGCGGCGGCCGCGGTGGCCGCCACCCCGGTCAACCTCGGGCTGCTGGCCAGGCAGGGGTTCGCCGTCGACGCCGAGCCGCTGGGCCCCGACGACCTGGTGCTGTGCGTGCGGGCCGACGGCGAGGACGCCGCCGAGGCGGCCGTGGAGGCGATCGGGCGGCTGCTGGCCGGCGCCGGCCGGGCGGCCGGCGGGGACGGCGGCGGCGGGCGCCCCGTCGCCCCGCCCAGGACGCTGCGGGCCGCCGTCCGCCGCGACCCGGAGCTGAACCTGGCGGTGCTGTCGGTCCCCGGCCGCCACCTCGCCTACGAGGCGGCGCAGGCCGTCCAGGCGGGCCTGCACGTGTTCTGCTTCTCCGACGGGCTCGACGTCGCCGAGGAGGCCGCGCTCAAGCGGCTCGCGGCCGGGCGGGGCCTGCTGTTCATGGGGGCGGACTGCGGCACGGCGATCCTCGACGGGGTCGGGCTGGGGTTCGCCAACGCCGTCCGCCGCGGCCCGGTCGGGGTGGTCGGCGCCTCCGGGACCGGGGTCCAGGAGGTGACCTGCCTGCTCGACGCGGCCGGGGTGGGCACCGCCCACGCGGTCGGGGTCGGCGGGCGCGACCTGTCGGCCGCGGTCGGCGCGACCATGACGCTGCGGGCGCTGGAGCTGCTCGCCGGCGACGGGCCGACCAGGGCGGTGGTGGTGATCTCCAAGCCGCCCGACCGGCGGGTGGCCGAACGGGTCGCGGCCGCGGCGGCGGCGACCGGCAAGCCGGCGCTGCTCGCCTTCCCCGGCATGGCCGCCCCGCCGGCGCTGCCGCGCGGGGTGGCGTTCGCCGGGTCGTTGGAGGAGGCGGCGGCGTGGGCCGCCGCAAGCGAGGGCGCGGCCCTGCGGGCCGAGGCGGTGGCGCCGGCGGCGGTGACGCCCGGTGCCATCCGCGGGCTGTTCAGCGGCGGGACGCTCTGCTACGAGGCGATGGCGGTGGTGGCCGCGGCGGCCGGGCGGGTCGCCTCCAACATCCCGCTGCGGCCGGAGTGGCGCCTGGCCGACCCGGCGGCCAGCGAGGGGCACACGTTCGTGGACTTCGGTGACGACGCCATGACCGAGGGCCGCGCCCACCCGATGATCGACCCGTCGCTGCGGGCCGAGCGGTTCCGGCGCGAGGCGGCCGACCCGGAGGTCGGCGTGGTGCTGCTGGACGTGGTGCTCGGCTACGGCGCCCACCCCGACCCGGGCGGGGAGCTCGCCCCGCTGGTCGAGCGGGCCCTCGCCGAGCGCGGCGGCGGCCTCTCGGTGGTGGTGTCGCTGTGCGGCGCCGCCGCCGACCCGCAGGGTCTCGACCGCCAGGCCGCCACCCTCCGTGCCGCCGGCGCCCTGGTGACGCGCTCCAGCGCCCACGCCGCCCGCGTCGCCCTCACCGCCGCCGGCCTGGGCTCCCCGCCTCCCGCCGGTCCCGGTCGGGACGCCGCGGCGGCCTCCCCTCCCCCGCCCGACCGGGGGGGCGGGTCGGGGGCTGGGCCGTGAGCGCCGTGGGCGGCGGGGCGGGCGGGCTGCTGGGGCGGCCGCTGCGGGTGGCCAACCTCGGGGTCGAGCTGTTCGCGGCGGAGCTGGAGCGCCAGGAGGTCCCGGTCCGGCGGGTCGACTGGCGGCCGCCGGCGGCCGCCGAGGACGCCCTCGCCCGCCTGGCGGGGCACGAGGCCGAGGTCGCCGCCGCCAACGACCAGGTCCTCGCCCGCTGGCAGGCGGCCGAGCCGCGGCTGGTGGGGATCGGCCGCGCCGGCGACCTGCTGCCCGACCTCGACCGGCGCACCTTCCTCCACGCCGGCCCGCCGATCGGCTGGGCGGACATGTCCGGGCCGCTGCGCGGCGCCGTCATCGGCGCCGCCGTCCACGAGGGCGTCGCCGCCGACCCCGAGGAGGCCGCCAGGCTCGCCGCCGCCGGCGAGCTGCGCTTCGCCCCCTGCCACGAGCGCGGCGCGGTCGGGCCGATGGCCGGCGTGGTCAGCGCCTCCATGCCGATGTGGGTCGTCGAGAACGGCGCCGCCGGGAACCGTGCCTTCTGCACCCTCAACGAGGGCCTCGGCAAGGTGCTGCGCTACGGCGCCTACGACAGCGAGGTCCTGGAGCGCCTGGGGTGGATGCGCGACGTCCTCGCCAGGGTGCTCGCCGCCGCGCTGCGCCGGCTCGACGAGCCGCTGGACCTGCGGGCCATGATCGCCCAGGCCATCCAGATGGGCGACGAGGGCCACAACCGCAACCGCGCCGGCACCTCGCTGCTGCTACGGGCGCTGCTGCCCGGGCTGCTCACCGCCGGCGAGCCGACCGCCGACGTGGAGGCGGCCGCCCGCTTCGTCTCCGGCAACGACCACTTCTTCCTCAACCTGGTGATGGCCGCCGGCAAGGCGACCGCCGACACCGGCGCCGGCGTCGCCGGCTCCTCGATCGTGGTCGCCATGGCCCGCAACGGCACCGAGTTCGGCGTGCGGCTGGCCGGCACCGGCGGGCGCTGGTTCACCGGCCCCGCCGGCAGGGTCGACGGGCTCTACCTGCCGGGCTTCGGCCCCGAGGACGCCAACCCCGACATCGGCGACTCCACCATCACCGAGACCATCGGCCTGGGCGGCTTCGCGATGGCCGCGGCCCCGGCCGTGGTCCGCTTCGTCGGCGGCAGCGTCGAGGACGCCCTGGCCGCGACCCTGGCGATGTACGAGATCGCCTGGTCGGAGAGCGCCCACTACCAGCTCCCGGCGCTCGGCTTCCGCGGCAGCCCGCTCGGCATCGACGGCCGGGAGGTGGTCCACACCGGCATCCTGCCGGTGGTCAACACCGGCATCGCCCACCGCGAGCCGGGCGTCGGCCAGGTCGGCGCCGGGCTGGTCGAGCCGCCCATGGCGGCGTTCGCCGCCGCCGTCGAGGCGCTGGCCGACAGCGTCCACGCCGGCCGGGGTGGCGACGGCGCAGGCCCTGGCACGGCGTGATAGCTTCGGCCGGGCCGGCGCCGCCCCCCGACCGCGCCGCTTGCAGGAGCCCGCATGGATTCGCCTCCCCGCTCCCGTGCCCGACGGACGCTGTTCGCGGTCGCCGTGGGGCTGGTGCTGGCCGGCGTGGCGGGGCTCGTCTGGTACGTGGGTCCCGGCCGTGGCGGGGACCTCAGCGGCGCGTTGACCTCCGGCCCTGACGCGGAGGCCCAGGGCGGGGAGGCACCCCCGACGACGGCATCGTCACGGTCGGACGCGAGCGGCCGGCCCGGCTCGGCCAAGGGCGCGCAGGGGCCTGGCGGGACGACCGGGGCGCCGCCCTCGCCGGCCCCCGACTGCCGGCAGGTCCTCAGCACCGGTGAGGCGGCGGCCGCGCTCGGACGGCCGGTCGCCAGGGTGCAGGCCCGCGACGGCCACCTGGTCCGCGCCTGCCTCTTCTGGGACCGTGGCGACGACCGTTACCTGCTGGTCCAGCTCCAGCGGGGCTCCACCGCCTCCAGGACGGCCTTCCGGCTCAGCCGCCGGCCGGTCGACAAGCCGGTCGCCGGGATCGGCGAGGCGGCCAGGTGGGAGCCGGACACCGGGCTGATCGACGTGCTGGACGGCTCCAGCCGCTTCCAGGTGGGGGTCTTCGAGGCCGCCGGCGTCGCCGAGGTGGCCGAGCCCCCTGCCCGCGTGCGGGCCGTCGCGCGAGCCGTCGCCGACAAGCTGTAGCCCGGCTGCCGCCCGGCGATGCGGGTGGCCGGCCGTCCAGGTCGCTGCCCTGGCAGCGGATGCCGCCGTCGCGGCGCGACCAGCCAGCGTCGATCGCGACCAGCGCTGTAGGGGACGGACGCCACCCGCCAGCCGCAGCACGGCGGCGTGCGGTTCCCCCGCACGATGCCGGCGGGTACGGTGCTTCGAGCAGGTCGGGAAGCCGGTACCGATCGAATCGAGGAGACCCATGCGAACGTGCCGCCGAGCCGCGGTCCTGGCGGTGCTGACCGCCTTCTGCATCGCCCTGCTGGCCGCGGGCCCGGCGGGCAAGGACGGCAACGGGAACCTCGGCGCCGGCACCACCGGCATCGTCCGCCTCAGCCCCGTCAAGGCGCGCGGCCTCAGCGCGTGAAGTCGGTGGCCGGCGGCTGGTTCCACACCTGGCCCGCGTGAGATGACGCTCCCCGCCCACCTGACGGCCATGCCGGCGCTGCAGCGGCTGGGTGGCGGCGCCGAGGGGACGGTGCTGGGGGCCGGGGCGACGGCGGCGTGGGTGGACCTCGGCGGGTTCGTGCTGGCGGTCACCACCCGCGAGGTGCCGATGCTGCCGAACGCGGTCGGCCTGGCGGCCGGCGCCGGCAGCCTGGCGGGGGTCGCTTCCGGCAGCGCCGTGCGCTGCTCCCCCGGCAGGGTCGGACTCGCGGGGCTCACGGTCACCTGGGACCCCGCCCACCCGCCTGCCTGGGACCCCACCGTGCCGGTCGCCGCAGTGGGCCACCAGGCGGTCGGTCGCCGGGGGGAGGAGGTCCTGGCGGCCCTCGGGATCCCGGCGGCGCCCGACCCGGCCGGGCTGGTGGAGGCGCTCGCCCGGGTCGGGATGCCGACCGCCGCGGAGCCGGGTGGGGCGGCCGGGCTGGGACTGCTGCTGCGGGCGGTGCTCGCCCGCGACCCGGAGCTGGCCGCCGAGGCGGCCGGCGTGCTGCTCGGCCGTGGGCCGGGGCTGACGCCGGAGGGCGATGACCTGCTCGCCGCGGTGGCCGCCACCCTGACGACCCTGGGCCCGGCCACCGGCGTGACCGCCCCGGCGCTCGCCGGCCTGCTGGCGGCGCTGGTCCCCACCCGCAGGCCGGGCGTGGGCCCGAGCGGCGACGGCGCCAACCAGCCCGCGGCTGGAGGGCGTGGCCGCCGGCGCGCGGATGGGCGGCTCGCGGGGCGGACCACGGCGCTGGCGGCCACGCTGCTGGAGCTGGCCGCTCGCGGGCAGATCGCCGAGCCGGCCGGGCGGCTGCTGGACCTCGGCCCGGAGGGCGAGCGGGCCTGGCCGGGCGCGCTGCGGCGCCTGGAGCGGCTGGGCCACGGCAGCGGCCGCGCCTACGCCGCCGGGATCGGCGCGGCCGCCCGGCTGCTCGCCGCCGGCAGCGGCGTGGGATAGCGTCGGCGGCCGGTGACCGACGGCAGAGGAGGCGGCACGTGGGGTTCGAGAGGATGCGGGTGCTCGACCTGTCCCAGGACTTCAGCATGCACACGCCGGCGTTCGCGAGCTACGACGGGCCCTCGATCAAGTGGGTCAAGCGCCTCGCCTTCGACAAGGTCGGCGGGCAGGAGATCACCTCCACCCTGCACGTCGGCACCCACCTCGACGGCCCGGTCCACTTCTGGTCGGGCGGCCGGACCATCGGGGAGCTGCCGCTGGACTGGCTGGTCGGCCCCGCGGTTGTCGTCGACCTGGAGCGGATGGGCGTCGGCGACTACCAGCTCTACGGGCCCGAGCACTTCGAACGCTGGGAGCGCGACACCGGCCTGCGCATCGAGCGCGGCGACATCCTCATCATCCACACCGGCTACCACCGCTTCTACAACGAGAACTGGGTGGACCGCAGCCAGGTGGACGAGACCCGCTACTTCGTCCGCCACCCCGGGCCCACCAGGGAGCTGGCCGAGTGGGTGCTCGACCGTGGCGTGCGCTGGCTGGCGGTGGACGCCGGCAGCGCCGACCACCCGATGAACACGGTGATCCGCAAGATCCGCCCCGACGAGGCCGAGGACGCCGAGGCGGCGCTCGGGCGGCCCCTGGACGAGCTGTTCCCCCGCCAGGACCTCCAGATCATGCACACCCTGCTGTTCCCCCACGACGTCATCCACATCGAGAACCTGGGCGGCCAGATCGACGAGGTCCTCGACCGGCGCATCCACTTCGGCTGCTTCCCCTGGAAGTTCGTGGGTGGCGAGGCCGCGTTCTGCCGCGCGGTCGCCTTCCTCGACGAGGAGGAGCCGGGAACCTGAGCGGGGCGCCGGAGCGTCCCGCCCTCGCGGCGTCAGGCTAGCCGCCCGCCGTTCCGTTGATGTAGGTCTGCGCCTTGTTCCAGGCGTTCTGGCCCACCGACGCGCCGAGGCTCTGCCCGTGGACGTCGGCGTCGGGGAAGTGGATGCCGCCCAGCCGGCGGGAGAGGCCGGCCTCGATCTGCGCGGCGCTGAACGTCGGCCAGATCAGCACCTGCGGCAGCAGCGGCGTGGCGCCCGGCTCGACGAACGAGGTCCCGCGCCGGATCGTCACCCGCGCGCCGAACAGGTCGCTGCCGGTGAACTGCTGCAGGACCTTGGCGCCGGCCCCGCTGAAGGTGCTGTGACCGGAGACGTACTCGGGGAACGGCGGGGTCGGGAAGGTGACCGCCTGGTAGGGGTGCCAGGTCTCGCCCCTGATCAGCCGCGTGCCCTTGTAGGGGCCGGCCCACGCCAGCACCAGCTGGCCGTTCTTGCGGACCCGGACGGCGGTGATCGGCCGCACGTAGTCCCAGCGCCGCTTGGAGTTCCAGGCCGCGATGCTGGCGTCCAGCTCGGCGTTGGCCAGCGAGAAGAACAGCTTGGCGTCCTGGTCGAGGCTGTGGCCGCGGGCCCGGGAGACCGCCTGGCCGAACAGGCACCAGTGCCCAGGCGGCGTCTCGCTGTCCGGCCCGTCAGCCCAGTACTCGGCGCGGACCTTCTGCAGGTCGGTGAGGGTGGCGCTGTGCAGCAGGGTGTCGGTGACCTCCTCGTCCAGCAGCAGCAGGGTCGTCTGCGTCGGCCCCGGCGGCAGGAACTGGTTGGGCGAGGTCAGCGCGAACGGCGTGATGTGGCCCCAGTGCGGCGTCAGGTACTTCTGCACGATCAGGGTGCCGGCGCTGTTGGGGTGGCGCAGCGGCTGCCAGCGGAACGGGTCGTTGACCCGGTCGGGCGTGTTGACCGGCACGTAGCAGTTCGGCACGCAGGTGTCGGCGTAGCCGTTGGCCTGGTTGGAGCCGTCGGTGGCGCGGAAGGCGAGCACCGCGGCGGCGGCCTGGTTGCCGACCCCGGCGGGGGACGCCGGGTCGGTGGTGGTGTCGTTGGGGTCGTAGCCCGTCCTGCTCATCAGCGCCGTGAAGTCGGCGGCCTTGGCCGGGAACAGGTTGAGCAGCGCCCGGTAGGCGGCGAAGCTGATCGCCATGCTCTTGTGCGCGAGGGTGCGCTCGGCGGCCGGGCGCCGCAGCGACCCGCCCAGTCGGGTGCCGACCGCCTTGGCGTCGTAGGCCGCCCACGCGTCGTACATGGCGGTGTGCACGATGCCCAGCGCCCGGGCGTTGATCGTCGGGCCGGTCTTGAGCGCCCGGATGGCCGCGAGGGTCTGCTCGTCCCAGCGCAGGACGACGTTGTCGTCGGCCCTCGGCCCGTAGGCGTCCAGCGGGTACAGCGGGCCGGGGCCGATCGGCAACGCGGGCAGCGGCAGCCTGACCTCGAGGTCCAGGTTCACGTCCGCCGTCGCGGCCGTCATGGCGGTGCCGAGCAGCGCCACGACGAGCGTCACCACGGCGACGAGTCTGCGGGTCACGGCATTGCCCCCTCTATGCCAGTTCTGCCAGTCGTACGAATGCCCGACGGCGCGGAACCTAGCAAGGACTCGTCGCAATGGACAAATCCCCCGGAGCAGCAGAACTACTGAGTTTCAGGGTCCCCATTTCGGGGAAGCGGCTGGCCGTGGCGGCCCTGGCCTACGGCGAAGCGGCCGGCGCCGGCCGCCGTCTCGCCCGATGCCAGCGTTGACAGCGCGTGGCGGAGCTCGTTGGCGGCCCCCTCCTGCTCCGGCAGGTCCCACTGCTCGATCGCCGACAGCCGGTCGTTGCGCAGGCACGCCTGCGGCAGCGCGGCCAGGTCGGCGGCCAGCTCGACCGCGGCGGCGCGCGCCCGCCCGTCGGGGACCACCCGGTTGACCAGCCCGATGGCCAGCGCCTCGGGCGCGCCGACGGCCCTGCCGGTGAGCAGCAGGTCCATGGCGCGGCCGTGGCCGATCAGCCGGGGAAGGCGGACCGTGCCGAGGTCGACCAGCGGCACGCCGAGGCGGCGGCTGAACACCCCGAACACGGCGCCCTCGGCGGCGACCCGCAGGTCGCACCAGAGCGCCAGCTCCAAGCCGCCGGCGACCGCCGGGCCCTCGACGGCGGCGATCACCGGCTTGGAGAGCCGCAGCCTGGTCGGGCCCATCGGGCCGTCGCCGTCGGGGGCCACCCGCGGCGGCTCCCCCGCCGCGATCGCCTTGAGGTCGGCGCCGGCGCAGAAGGCGTCGCCGGCGCCGGTGAGCACCGCCACCGACGCCGCCTCGTCCCGGTCGAAGCCACGGAAGGCGTCGGCCAGCGCCGCGGCGGTCGGCGCGTCCACCGCGTTGCGCCGGCTCGGCCGGTCGATGGTCACCACCGTGACCGGTCCCTCCCGTTCCACGCGCACCGTCCCGCCACCCGCCATGGCCCGCTCCCCTGCCTGGTCCCGCGATGTGCCCTGTCCCCGCGCCGGGTCGAGGCTCCTCCGTCAGTAAGGGTGCCGGCGATGCTAGTTCAGGTGGCCGCTGCGGGCGCACAGGGGCGGCCCCGGGAGCAGCGAACGCAGCCTCGGCTCCCGTGGGGGTGGAGCTCTGGTCGTGGCGCAGGAACGCCTTGGCGTACCGGGCTAGGTGAGGAAGGCGCCGTTGCGCTCCTGGCCCAGCAGGGCGTAGCCACGGTCGGTGCTGACCCCCGGGTTGGAGCGGAAGCTGAACCCGACGTGGGACCCGGAGAACCAGGCGGTCGACCGGGCCGGTGCGATCCGGCCGAGGAACGCCGCCCGGTCGGTAGGCGGGACCTCGCCACCCCGCCCGCGCCGCACCGCCGGGCCGGTGGCCTCCCAGCGGACCTTGAGGCTGACCTTGGCGGCGACGTTGTTGGGCCGAGGAACTGGAAGCTGTTGACCAGGCACACGTCGGTGGCCTCGAGGGTCGCGCTGCGGCCGTCGTGGCTCACCCGGAAGGCCTCGTCGGGCAGCTCGACCACCCAGAACAGGCCGGATGGCTGGATGCCGCCGTTGTAGTCGTGGAGCTGGGTCGCCGGCGAGCCCGTACCGGGCTCGAAGCGGTCAATTCAGAGGCCGGCGAACAGCGCGCGCCGTCGTGAGCCGTCCTCGGCGAGGTAGGTGCCCTCCATCGCCCGGACGTCGGTCTCCAGGTCGTAGCGCCGGCCGTCGCTGCCGGTGGCGGTGCCGACGTGGTAGGCGAGGGCGGTGAAACCCCGGTAGTCGGTGATCACGCTGGGCTCCACCTCCAGCCCCTCGAGCGTGAGCCCGGTGAACGGCAGGGTCACGTCCTCGGGTCCGGGCAGGAAGATGTGGATCAGCGGTCCGTCAGGGATCTGGATCCCGCCGGGGATCGGCTTGGGCGCCGGCGAGACCCGCGGCGGCCCGTGGGCGTGGGCGTGCGCGGCCGGCATCGCCGCTACGGCACCGGCGGCCGCGCCGGTGGCGGCGCCGTACTTGAAGAGGTAGCGGGAGCAGGCCGATGGTGTTGTCGGGAGGCAGCACTAGAGTGCTGTGCGGGCTCGGCTACGGGTGTGCAGTCAGGAGGGCGGTGGTCGGATGGGTGCTCTCGATCAGCGGCTGATCGACGAGTTGCAGCAGGCTGTGCGCGACTCGGACCGGGCGCTGCGGCCGCTCGGCCGGCCACTGGGCGACGCCTACCAGTACTGGCCGCCGGCCACCCCGGAGCAGCTGGCGGAGTCCCAACGGCGGCTGGGCTTCCAACTTCCGTCTGCCCTCCGCCAGCTCTACACCCAGGTCGCCAATGGTGGCTTCGGGCCGGCCTATGGCGTGCTCGGGCTGGTCGGAGGCGCACCAGACGAGATGGACGAGACCGCCGTCGACAGCTACCTGGGCCGACGCGGGGAGCCCTGGCCCTGGCCGAAATACCTGCTGCCCTTCTGCAACTGGGGCTGCCTCATCTATTCGTGTGTGGACTGCCGGCCCGATTCCGACACCGTCCGGGTGATCCGGCTCGATCCCAACGGGATCGACGACGATGACCCGGCGACCCTCGCGGCGGCGTTCAGGGACGAGGGCTACACCCTCGACGGGTGGCTGCAGGCTTGGCTGGATGGTGGCGATGAGGCCATGTTCTACCTCGGCGACCAACCGCGTACCGGGCACCAGCATGCGGTCGCCAAGCTGCTCAGCACGCTCACCGACCGACCGGCCACGCCCTGAAGCCACCACCTGGGAGCGGGACGCCGATCAGGTATGCACCGAGCACGCGTGCAGGGGCTGGTAGCGGCCCATGGCCCCGGCAAGGTCGCGCATTTGTCCGATGATCCTGTCGTGGTCCGACGCCACGCGACCGCGTTGGTCCAGGCCGAGAGCCAGATTCCAGCGACACGCCGGTTCGGGCATTGGTGCAGACCGTGACGTTGCCAACGCCCTGTCTGGCGATCCTTGCAGGTGGCAGGTACCGCACGATGGCAGCCGACCCCAGGCGCAGATGGGCGCTGGCGGTGAGGACCCACGGCTGCGCAAGGGCTACGGTGGGCGGCAGGACGCCGACCTGATTGGCGAAGCTGTGGCCGAGCACCCTGTCCCGCCACCTGTGCAGGGGCCGGAGGTCGCCGGCAGGCGCGCACACAATGGCTGCTAAGGAGCTACGCAGATGAGCGATCGAATGGAGGAGATCGCGATGACGCAGCGTACACGTCTGCCACTGCGGGTCCGGTTCTTCGGCCGAATCCTGAAGTTCCTTCTGGTCGCCGGCGTGCCGATCGGTCCCAATGGGCTCGTCACCATTCGCGGCCGCAAGAGCGGCCTGCCTCGCACCACACCGCTGGCGATCATCGAGGAAGGAGGCAGGCGTTGGGTCTGGGCCCCCTGGGGCGAGGTCCAATGGGTGCGCAACCTGCGCGCTGCCGGCCGCGCGACGATCGCGGTGCGCGGCCGGAAGGAAGACGTCCGCGCGACCGAGCTGGACCCGGCACAGCGCGTTGGCTTCTTTCGCGACGTCCTCGGTCCTCACGCGCGAGGCATCCCGCTCGGTGTCTGGTTCATTCGCATCGCCGATGGCGTCGATCTCGACCATCCGGTGGAAGCGGCCGAGGGCCGACGCGTCTTCGAACTCCACCCAATCGGATGAAGACCGCCGCGAAGCCCGGGATCGGGCAGGCCTCAACAAGGTGCCGGCTTGTCTGGTTGGTGATGGTCGGGTGTGCGGGCTGGATGGATGAAGGGCGGGCACAGCTCCTGGCGATCGTGTAGGCGTCCAATCCCATGACCAGACCGGACCGCAACCCCACCCGAGTCCTGCCGCTCCTCGCCATCACAAGCCCGTGAACCCGACACTCCGGCACGTTGCCGAGGCCTTGGGTAGCGGCCTGCCAGGTACCGGGCGCCACGCGGCAGCAGGGGCAGCGGCCGGGCGCCCAGGGATGGTACCTGCGCAGGCGGCAGGGTGACGGCCGGGCGAGCGGCTGGCACCATGCCCGGGGCCGGACGGACCGGGGACGCGGGGAGGTGACCGTGAGCGACGCGACCGTGCCGCTGGTCGACGTGGGCGCCGCCTACCGGGCGCAGCGGCGCGAGCTGGACGCCGCCATGGCCAAGGTGGTCGAGGCCGGCAGCTTCATCATGGGCCCGGAGGTGGCCGGGTTCGAGGCCGCCTTCGCCAGGTTCTGCGGCAGCCGGCGGGCGGTCGGGGTCGCCTCGGGGACCGCCGCCATCCACCTGGCGCTGGCCGCCCTCGGCGTCGGGCCGGGCGACGAGGTCGTCACGGTCGCCCACACCTTCACCGCCTCGGCCGAGGCGGTCCTCCACGCCGGCGCCCGGCCCCGCTTCGTGGACGTGGACGAGGCCACCGGCGGCATGGACCCCAAGGCGCTCGCCGGCTCGGTGGCCGGTGCCGCGGCGGTGCTCCCCGTCCACCTGTACGGCCTGCCGGTCGACCTGGGCGCCATCATGGCGGTGGCCGGCGAGGCCGGCGTGCCCGTGGTGGAGGACACCGCCCAGGCCCACGGGGCCACCATCGTCCTCACCCCCGGCGAGCCGCCCAGGCGGGCCGGGTCGGTCGGCCGGCTGGCCGCGTTCAGCTTCTACCCCGGCAAGAACCTGGGCGCCTTCGGCGACGCCGGCGCGGTCACCACCGACGACGACGAGCTGGCCGAGCGGGTCGCCCGGCTCCGCGACCACGGCCGGGTGTCCAAGTACGAGCACGCCGAGGTCGGCTGGGGTGAGCGCCTGGACACGCTGCAGGCCGCCGTGCTGCAGGTCAAGCTCGGGCGGCTGGAGGCCGGTAACGCCGCCCGCGAGCGGCTCGCCCGCCGCTACGACGAGGCGCTCGCCGGCGTCGGCGACCTGGTGGTCCCGGCGCGGGTCGACGGCCGGACCAGCGCGTGGCACCTGTACGTGGTCCGCAGCGGCCGGCGGGACGAGCTGCTGGCCCACTGCCGCGCGGCCGGGGTGGAGGCCGGCGCGCACTACCCCGTGCCGCTGCACCTGCAGCCGGCGTGGCGCCACCTCGGCTACGCCAGGGGCGACCTGCCGGCCAGCGAGGCGTGGGCGGCCGAGTGCCTGTCGCTGCCCCTCTACCCGGAGCTGTCGGAGGAGCAGCAGAACCGGGTGATCGCGGCGGTCCGCGCCTTCTTCGGCGAGCGCTGAGCGGGCGCCCGCAAGGGTAGGCGTGGGCTGTGCGCCCCGCGCCGCACGGCCCACGCGGACGTTGCCGATCAGCGGCCGGTGACCATCAGCGCATGCTGCCGGCCGCCTCCTCGGCGGGACTCAGCGGGACTGGCGGTCACCTCCTTTCGCCCCAGCGGGAGCGGGCCGGACGGCCCGCAGGAACAGCCCACCGGCAGCCAGCAACGCCATGGCCACGAGCGCCAGCAGGTCGAGGGCGTCGCCGGTGAGCGGCAGGGTGCCGCCAGGCCCGGCCTGGGGACCGGGCGGAGCGGCGCCAGGCGTGTGGGTGGTGGTCCCGGTCGGGCCAGGTACGACGCCGCTGGTGCCGGTCTGGCCGGTCCCGGGTGCTCCCGGGGTCGGCGCGGTCGTGCCGCCGGTGCTGGTGTCCTGCCCGCAACCGAGGCAGACCGTCGGCGGGACGAGGTCGTCCACGTCGACGCCGATCCCGGGGATATCACCCAGCAGGCCGTCGCTGGAGATGGCCCCCGGCAGCGCCGGCAGCGTCGGCGCGTCCACGGCCGGCGCCAGGTCGCCAAGGCCGGAGAGGCCCAGGGTGACGTCCGCCTCCGCCGCGGCCGGCGTCGTGTCGCCGACGCCGAGGTCCACGGCCAATGCCGCATCCGTGGCGTCGGCTGGCGCCTCGTCGTCCATGCCGAGGTCTACGGTGAGCGCCGCGTCCGCGGCACCGGCCGGCGTCGCATCGTCCACGCCGAGGTCCACCGCCAGCGCCGCGTCGGCGGCGCCGGGGTCGGGTGGGTGAGGCCAAGGCCCAGGATGAGGCTCGCCTCCGCGGCGGCGGCCGTGCCGTCGCTGCCAACCGCGATCGCCCGTCTGTGTCCGCCGACGTCAGTCCGGCGAGGCCGACGGCGACGGCCAGGCCGGCCGCGCTCGGCGCCGGGGTGGCACCACCAAGGCCGACGGCGACGACCGCGTCCGCGCGGTCGGCCGCGGCGAAGCGACCAAGCGTGACGGCGGCGTTCACGGGCCCGGGCGGTCAGGCTCGTGCGGAGCCTGGACGGCACGCCTGCTCGGGTTGCCACCCGGGCGCGTAGGGTCGGGTCGGCCGCCCCGCTGCCCGACGTGGGTGTAGCCCCTGGGCGTGTGCATGGTCGCGGGCTGGTGAACTCGGCAGTGGGAACGTCCTGGCTGGTCACGGGTGTCTCCTCGCTCCTGGTCGGCGACGGGTTCCGGCTCGGGGCCGCTCAGTCTCGCGCTGGCCGAACCGCTGGCGGCCCTGGCCCGAATGCTGGTCAAGGTCATCCTTCGGGAGCACGCCAAGCACCCCGCCCGAGGCGGGCCGGGCGCCTGCCGGATCACCCACCGGAACGGCGGCCGGGTCACGTCCCGGTTGCTGCCTGGCGGGCGAGGATTCCGGTGCTGAGGGTGGCGAGCGTCTCCTCCAGGATGCTGGTGAAGTCCAGACGCATCGCCGCCAGCGCGGGGTCGGCGTCGTAGGCGGCGAGCACGCTGGCAGAGGGCCGGCTGTGGGTCCAGAGCGCGCCGATGACCACGAGCGCCATGCCGGCCACCTTCCATGCGCCGTCGCCGCCGAGCTCGGGCAGGTGGCGACGGACCAGCTCGATGAGGCCGTCGAGGTTGTCGAGCGTCGCCCGCTTGTGGCGCGCGACGACCTCGACGGAGACGTTGTGCTCCAGGACGCTGGCCTGGGCGCTGAGCAGGTCGCACAGCACGTGGTGCGGCGCGAGGGAGCTGGCGAGGGTGGCGGCGAGCCGGTCGCCGCGCTCGCGGGCCGGGTCGTGCGGGTCGATCTCGGCGGCCAGCTGCTCGGACAGCTCGGCCAGCCACTGCTTCCAGGCGCGGTCGAGCAGCTCCAGGAGGATCGCCTCGCGGGACTCGAAGTAGCGCAGCACATTGGACTTGGCCAGGCCGACGCGGCGGCTGAGCTCGTTGAGGCTGACCTCGCTGACCGGCATCTCGTCGAGCATCGCGGCGGTGGTGTCAAGGATCGCCCGGCGCCGGATCTCCCGCTGCTCCTCACTGCGTGCGCGCTGGAACGTCGTCATGGGCCTTATCTTACAGACCCTCGGTCTCTTGACATCAGACCTCCGGTCTCTTACGGTGAACACACAAGAGACCGAGGGTCTGTAATTTGGAGGAACCGTGAACCAGCAGTGGACCGCCGACGACGTGCCCGACCAGCACGGCCGGGTGGCCGTGGTCACCGGCGCGAACACCGGCCTCGGGTTCGAGACCGCCAGCGTCCTGGCCGCACGGGGTGCGTCGGTGGTGCTGGCCGTCCGGGACGTGGACAAGGGCAAGCAGGCCGCCGCCCGGATCGCCGGCGCCGTCCCCGGCGCGGACGTCACCGTCCAGCGCCTCGACCTGACCTCGCTGGATTCGATCCACGCCGCCGCGGACGAGCTGCGAGCCAAGCACCCGAGGATCGACCTGCTGATCAACAACGCTGGCGTGATGTATACGCCGAAGCGGACCACCCGCGACGGGTTCGAGTTGCAGCTCGGCACCAACCACCTGGGGCACTTCGCGCTCACCGGGCTCCTGCTCGAACGCATGCTGCCGCTGCCGGGCTCCCGCGTGGTGACGGTCAGCAGCGTCGGGCACCGCATCCGCGCCCGGATCGACTTCGACGACCTGCAGTCCGAGCGCTCCTACAGCCGCGTTGCCGCCTACGGCCAGTCCAAGTTGGCGAACCTGCTGTTCACCTACGAGCTGCAACGCCGGCTGTCCGGCACGGGCGCCACCATCGCGGTCGCTGCCCACCCTGGCCTCGCCGACACCGAGCTGATCCGCAACTCGCCCGCGGCCCTGCGCGCGATCGTCGTCGCGCTCACGCCACTGACCAGCCAGAGCGCGGCGATGGGGGCGCTGCCCACCCTGCGCGCCGCGACCGACCCCGGCGTGCTCGGCGGCCACTACTACGGCCCGGACGGGTTCCTCCAGGGCAGGGGCTACCCGAGGCTGGTCCAGTCCAGCAGGCGGTCCCACGACACGGCCGGCCAGCGCCGCCTGTGGACCGTCTCCGAACGGCTGACCGGGGTGCGGTTCCCGGTCTGATCCTTCGGTGGTGCTACGAGCAGCGCCTCGAAGAGGTGTCGCTGAAGCTTGGGAGACGAAGCAGACACCTCCCTGGTGGTGTCTCGTCCGCGGTGGAAAGTTGAGGCGTAGGCTCCCGATGACGGATTCGACGCGGCCGGTGTGACCGCCGCGGCGGTTGTGTTGCTGGCCGCTGCGCGATCAGGCTCAAGCCGGGGACGGCCGTGCAGGTCGGCTCGGGGTTGCTGGAGGTGGCGGACGCTGGCTGGACGCAGGTCCACGCCGCGCCAGCCGCGCCCGGCGCGGTCCAGCACCGCCCAGACCAGGGCTCAGACACGACCGCTCGCCGGGCAGGCGGCCGATGACCTTGGTCCGCCGGCGGGGTCTCGCCGAAGGTCCGCGTCGGCGGCACTGGCCTTGGCCAGGACATTTCGGGCGCGGTGGACCAGGCAGCGCTGTCGCAACGCGGCCGGCCAGACCTGCTCGACGGCGGCGATCAGCCCGGGCGCGCCGTCGGTGACGACCAGCAGCGGCGCGGTGAGCCCGCGGCCGATGAGGTCGCGCAGGAACCCCAGGCAGGCGTCGGTGGACTCGGCGGTGATCCCGTCAAGGCCGAGCAGGGCGGGCTTGCCATCGGCCGTGATCGCCCAGGCGCACAGCACCGGCTCGGCGCGGGCGCCCTCGTGGTAGCGGAAGTGGCTGGCGTCCAGATACCCATACAACGGGTCGATACCGGCCAGGTCCCGGGTGCGCCAGGCGGTGAACTCGGTGGCGATGGCCTCGCACACCCGGCTGACGGTCGAGCGGGAGATGGCCGCCTCGGGGCCGAGCGCCTCGGCCAGGCTGGCCTCGATGTCGCGGGTGGACAGCCCGCGGACATACCCGGCGATGACCAGCGATTCCAGCGCGTTGGTGCGGGTCACGCCCTTGCCCAGCAGCCTTGACGCGAACAGCGTGTTGGTCCCGCGCAGCTTGGCCGCTGGAGCGTGACCGGCCCGGTGGTGGTCTTGATCGTCAGCGGCTGGTGGCCGTTGCGGTAGCCCGGCCGGGCTCCCGCCGCCTCGGGATCGGAGGCGTGCTGGTAGCGGTCGCGGCCGAGGAACTCGGTTACCTCGGCCTCCAGCGCGGCCTGGAGCACGAGCCGCACGCTTGCCCTGGCCACGTGCTCCAGGACCTCACCCAGAGGTTGGTCGGTGGCGAACAGGTCGTCGATCTCAGCGCGGACGCGCTCAATGGGCGATAGCCTTGCCGGCACGGGTATCGGGTGAGGTCCAGGACGTTCCAGGACGTCAAACCCGTCAGGCCGGAGAGACGAGGGGGAGGCTGGGGCGGGAGCGGGTACCCGACCGTTCGGCGGGGGCGCGCCCCTGGCGCCGCAGGCCGAACAGGAACAGCGTGTCGGCCAGGACGGCCATCCCGAGGCCGGCCGCCGGCGAGCTCCAAGCAGTGTCCCTGCCGCCCGGCGGAGGCCCGGCAGGGCCGGGCGCGCCTGGCACCGCCAGAGGTGAGGGTCGCGCGGCGCCGCCGGCCGGCAAGGCGGAGCGCGCCACCGCCGGCGGGCGCCGGCGCCCGGCGGCGGGACGAGGAGGGCCGGCCCGGTGCTGGCAGAGGTTGGGGCTGGAAGGAGGTCGCCGACCGGGCCGGCACGAGGAGTCGAATAGGCCACCAGGGGCCGAAGCGGGACCCGCGGCAGCGGCAGTTCCACCCGGAGCAGCCCGCCCGGCAGGACCGGACCCACCATACCGCCGAGCCCGCCGGGCAGGAGCGGGCCGGCCAGCCCGCCGAGCGAGCCGCGAACCAGGTCGAGCGGGGCGGCGAGCGGTGCCGGTGCCTGGTCACGGCCGTGCGCTGCGCGGGGCGCGGCGCGGCCGGTGGGGGCGTCGGTGGTGGGAGCCGCCGGCCGGGTGGCGGGCGGGGCCGGGGTGCGGTCCGGCGAGCAGGGGAGGTGGCCGCCGGACCGCCCCGCCGGCCGGCCGGCGTGGTCGAGGAGCCCCGACCTCCGCCGTTCGGCGGCGTCGGCGGGGCGCGTGAACAGGAGCACGAGGAGCACGTCGCCCAGGAGGAGCAGCGGCAGGCGCACGAGCAGCAGGCGCGTCGCGGGCGCCTGCCCGGCGTGGTGCGTCTTGTCCACGGCGACCTCCAGCGGACGGCTCGGTCACTCTCAGCGGCAGTAACCACGGAGAGTGGTCACTTCTGCGGCAACTACCGGACGGTCGTCCCGATCGCTGTAGCCCCGGCGCCCGGCCGGATGACGCGGAGCTTGGCATGGTGCCACCATGGGCGCATGCGGACGGAGGCGCAGGAGTCGGCGAGCGAGGCCAGCGAGCCCCTGGTCTCGGTGGTGGTGCCCGCCCACGACGAGGCGGCCACCGTCCCGGCGTTCGTCGACAAGACCGCCAAGGCCTTCGCCGACCTGGGCCGCCGCTGGGAGCTGGTCTACGTCGACGACGGCTCCACCGACGGCACCGCCGACGCCGTCCGGGCGGCGGCCGCGCGCGAGCCGCGGGTGCGGCTGGTCCGCCAGCGCCGCCGGCTGGGGCTGACCGAGGCGCTCAACCGCGGCTTCCGGGAGGCCCGCGGCGAGATCGTGGTGTTCCTGCCCGCCGACCTGGAGTCCGACCCCGAGGTCGACGTGCCGCTGCTGCTCCGCAAGCTGGACGAGGGCTATGACGTCGTCTCCGGCTGGCGCCAGGGCCGGCGGGACGGCAAGCGGCTGGCCAGCCGCGTCGCCAACGCCGCCTGCCGGCTGCTGTTCGGCCTCGAGGTGCACGACCTCAACTGGATCAAGGCGTTCCGCCGCGAGGTCACCGACGGCCTGGCGCTGCGCTCCCAGTGGCACCGCTACATCCTGGTCATGGCCCACAACGAGGGCTACCGGATCGGCGAGGTGAAGGTCCCCTACCGGCCGCGCGAGACGGGCCGGTCCAAGTTCGGCCTCGGGCGCCTGCCGGTCTCGGCCATCGACGTGGTGACCCTCAAGTTCCTGCTGACCTTCCAGCGCAAGCCGATCATCTTCTTCGGTGGGCTCGGCTCCGCCCTGATCGGCGTCGGCCTGCTGGTGTGGATCTACCTCGGCTGGCTGTTCCTCGCCTCCCACACCCAGCGGCGGCCGCTGATGCTGGCCGCCGGCATCGCGATCCTGGCGGGGCTGCTGATCGTGCTGGTCGGGTTCCTCGGCGAGCTGGTGGTCAACGTCTCCGAGCGGGTGGAGCGCCTGGAGCGCCGCCTGGCCCGCGACGCCGACCCCGACCGCTGACGGCGGCGAGCTGGGCGATCCCGGCGCCGGCCAGCTCGGCCACCATCATCCAGGCGCGCGACACCAGCGCGACCACCAGCGCGGGACCGGCGGGCAGCACCGGCGCCAGGGCGACCACCAGCACCCCCTCGCGCACGCCCAGCCCGGCCGGGGTGAGCAGCGAGAGGAACCCGACCGCGTAGGCGGCGGCGTAGGCGGCGACCACCAGTGGCACGTCGCCCGCCGGCAGCCGGTACGCGCTGGCGACCAGGGCGGCGAAGGCCAGGCCGGTGACCGCCCAGTAGGCGGCGTAGCCGACCGTCAGCAGCGCGACGGTGCCCGGCGACGGCACCAGCTCGCCGGCGTCCAGCCCAGGGACCCGGCGCCGCGCGAGCCCGAGGAGCTGGCGCCGGAAGACGGCCGCCACCATGGCGACCACCGCCACTGCGACGGCCCCGAGCAAGGCCGGGCGGCCCAGCCGGGCTCGCTCGGCGAGCAGCACCGGCAGGCCGGCCAGCAGCGCGACCGCGACCGACAGCACCTGGGTGAGGGCCATCACCGCCAGGGTCCGCGGCCGCTCCACCCCCTCCCGCCTAGCCAGCTCGACCGCGCCGACGTAGCTCCAGAGGTTCCCGGGGACGTACCTGGCGAGGTTGGCGAGGAACCAGATGCGCGCGCCGGCGAGCAAGGGCGTGCCGGCCGCCCGCCGCAACGCCAGCGCCCAGATACCGGCGACCAGGGCGTAGGAAACGGCCAGCAGCACGCACGCGAGCACGAAAAGACCGGGTCGGGGTTGCCATTTCAGCGAAATGACCTCCCGCCAGCGCGCGGCAAGGGTGACGGCGAAAAACACGGCCACGACGGTAAGGACCGCGACCGTCAACCAGCGGGCCCGCCCCCTGGTGCGCGGGGAGGAATCGACGTCCACAGTCCGGCATCCTACCTGCGCCGCAGGTTTGCCTGGATGCGAGGTTTTCGATTACCTTCATCGCGCTCCATACTTTGGCCCTTTGAGGAGGAATCCGCCCTGATGGCAGTCAAGGTCGTCCATGTGTCGGACATTTCCGGCCAGGAGGCGGACGAGCAGGCGCTCGGACGCCTCGTGATCCACGAGCATCCCGAATACGTCGACCTTCCGGTGACCCTCGAGGTGCTCCCCGCGGAGGTCGAATCCCTCCAGGCCGCCAGCCGCTTCGTCACGGTCGAATGGATCGCGCCCGGCGCCCGCAAAGGCGAGCGCATGACGGTCAGCCTGGACGACTTCAACCTCCTCGCCGGCCCGGGGCAGATGGAGTCCGCCGTCCAGGACGCGCTCATCGCCAAGCACCGCAGCCGCTCCCGGACCGGTGGCGGCGCCACCGCCGCGGGCGGTGGGCGGTCCGGCCGCGGCAAGGTCAACTACGCCACCCTCGAGCACGCCGGCGAGCCCCACCGCGGCCGCATCACCGAGGCCGAGAAGCAGCTGGTGCGCGACAACCTCGACCAGGTCAACCGGCGCCTGCGCGACACCGGCATGCGCGAGATCGACCCCTCCGACGCCGCCATGCGCGACCGCTACGGCCTGTAGCGGAGGCCGCGCCCGGTGCCCGTGCTGGTCGGGACCTCGGGCTGGCAGTACGCCCACTGGCGGGGCCGGTTCTACCCCGAGGGGCTCGGTCAGGGGCGCTGGCTGGAGTACTACGCCGACCGCTTCGCCACCGTCGAGTCGAACAACGCCTTCTACCGGCTGCCGGAGGCCCCGACCTTCGAAGGCTGGGCCGCGCGCACCCCGCCCGACTTCGTGATGGCGGTCAAGGCGAGCCGCTACCTCACCCACCTCCGGCGCCTGCGCGAGCCCGAGGAGCCGGTCCACCGCCTGCTCGACCGCGCCCGCCACCTGGGCGCCAAGCTCGGCCCGGTGCTGCTGCAGCTGCCGCCGAACCTCCAGGCCGACCCGGAGGCGCTGGACCGCACCCTGCGCGCGTTCCCGGGCGGCGTGCGGGTGGCGGTCGAGCCGCGGCACGGGAGCTGGTTCAGCGACGAGGTCCGCGAGCTGCTCAGCGAGCGCGGTGCCGCGCTGTGCCTGGCCGACAGCCCCAGGCGGCGGACCCCGCTGTGGCGCACCGCCGGCTGGACCTACCTGCGCCTGCACCAGGGCACCGCCACCCCGCCGCCCTGTTACGGGCGCCAGGCGCTGGCGAGCTGGGCCGGCCGGCTGGCCGAGCTGGTCGGGCCCGACGCCGACGCCTACGTCTACTTCAACAACGACCCGGCCGGCTGCGCGGTCCGCGACGCGCGGGTGTTCGCGCGGGCGGCGGCCAGGGCCGGGCTGCGGCCGACCCGGGTGCCGGCGGCCGGCGAGGTGAGGGTCGGGTAGCCGGCCCGTTCAGCGGAGCCGGCGGTACTCGGCGCGCACCGCCGCACTGTGGGCCTGGGCCTCGGCCACGATCGCGGCGGTGTCGTCGGGGTAGCCGGCCACCTCGCCGAGCAGCTCGGCGCCCCGCGTCGACCCCGACGCCTCCTCCAGCACGTCGGGGTCGACCAGGATCGGCGCACCGGCCACCAGGGCGAGGTTCAGGGCGTCGCTGGGCCGGGCGTCGACCTCGCGCCTGCCGCCGGGCCCGTCGACCACCGCGACCGCGTAGAAGGTGCCGTCGTCCAGCCGGGTCACGCGGGCCTCGGCCAGGCGCCCGCCGGTCGCGCCCAGCAGCGCGGACATGAACTGGTAGGCCATCGGCCGCGGCAGCTCGGTCCCCTCCAGCGCGAACGCGACCGAGAGCGCCTCGAACGAGCCGACCCAGATGCACAGCCGCCGCTTGCCCGCCTGCTCGTCCAGCACGATCGCCGTCTTCTCCGGGCGGTCGCCGCCCGCCGGTTGCCGGCGCACCTCGGTCACCCGCATCGCGACCGGCCCGGTCGCCGTCCCTGCGGCCATGTCGTCCTCCTTCCACCATCCCGCCAGCTCGTCGCGCAGCGCGGCCCTGGCCTTGTGGAGGCGGGTCTTGACCGCGCCGATGCCGATGCCGAGGGTCGCGGCCACCTCGCGGTGGGCGAACCCCGCCAGGTAGAACAGCACCACCGCGGCCCGCTGGCCCGCCGGCAGCCGCCCCACGGCCCCCCGTACCCGACGCGCCGCCTCGGCCGCCTCGGCCGCCTCGGCGGGCGCGTCGTCGGGGACGGCACGGCCGCCGGTGAGCGCGGCCAGCGACCAGCCCTCCCTGGCCTGCTCGCGCTGCCAGCGCCGGCAGACGTTCAGGCCGATGCCGCCGAGCCAGGCGCCGAACCGTTCCGGCCGCCGTAGCCGGTCCAGCCCGAGCATCGCCTGCAGGGCCGCCTCCTGCGCGGCGTCCTCGGCCAGCGCGTCGTCGCCGAGCGCCCGCCGGCAGAGGGCGACCAGCATGCCGCGGTGCCTGGCCAGCAGCGCCGCGAACGCCTCCTTGTCGCCCGCCCGAGCCAGCCGCACCAGCTCCGCGTCGTCCATCATCAGGTAGTCACCCCGGAAGCCCCGTGGGTTACCCGCCCGGAGGCCCCGGAGGCCTCCCACCCCGCCGTCGCGGCACCGCTGTGCCGGCGGGCGGGCGGCCGGGCCTCACCGCGGCGGGGGTGAGCCGGACGGCCAGGGTCAGCGCGAACCGCTGGAAGCCGAGCGCGCGGGCGATCCCGACCGACGGGAGGTTGGCCTGCAGCGTGCGGTACTGCACCACGCCGCCGGCGGCGAGCCCGTCGGCGGTCATCGCGCCGACCACGGCCTTGCCGTAGCCGCGGCCCCGGTAGGCGGGATGGGTCACGATGCCGACGTGCAGCAGCCGGGTCCCCCAGCGCTGCAGCTTCCCGGCGGCGGCCAGCACCTCGCCGGCGTAGCAGCCGTACACCGGCGGGCATGCCGGGTCGATGCCGCCGTGCTCCCACCCGGTGGGACCGCAGGCGGCGGCCAGCCCCTGGAGCGCGGGCAGGTCCTGGTCGGTCAGCAGCCGGGCTCCCATCCTGGGCGCCGGCCGGAAGTCGCCCGAATCGGCGTAGCCGAGCCAGGCGGGCCCGATGACCTGCCGGACCGCGTCGCCGAAGACCCGCCGCAGCACGGCCTCGTCGAACACCGCCGCCGGCGGCCGGTGGCCGAGGCCGGCGACGGCCGGCTCGTACCAGTCGGGCGGCACCGCCACCACGCACGCCGGCGGGCGGGCCACGACGGTGGCGCCACGGTAGTCGGCCAGGTCGGGCCCGTTGGCGACCACCGTGGTGCCCGGCTGCGTCAGCTGGGCGCGGCTGCAGCCGAGGTGCGCCGCCCAGAACGCCGTCACCGCCTCCGTGCTGGCCGTCGTCGTCACGCACCGCTCCTCACCCTCGGCCGAGGTCAGAGGCCGAGGGCGCGGCCGATCAGGATGCGCATGACCTCGCTGGTTCCCTCGCCGATCTCCAGGATCTTGGCGTCCCGGTAGAAGCGGGCCACGGGGAACTCCTCGATGTAGCCGTAACCGCCGTGGACCTGGACCGCCTCGCGGGCGCTGGTGACCGCCGCCTCGGAGGCGTGCAGCTTGGCGATGGCCGCCTCCCGGCTGAAGGGCTGGCCGGCGTCGAGCCTGGCCGCCGCGCGCATCCAGGCAAGCCGGGAGGTGTGGGCGCGCACCTCCATGTCCGCGATCTTGAACGCCACCGCCTGGAACCGGGCGATCGGCTGGCCGAACGCCTGGCGCTCGCGGGCGTAGCGGGTGCACTCGTCGACGCAGCCCTGGCACAGCCCGGTGGCCAGGGCGGCGACCGCGATGCGGCCCTCCTCCAGGGTCCGCAGGAAGTACCCCAGGCCGCTGCCGCGCTCGCCGAGGGTGTTGGCGACCGGCACCCTGCAGCCCTCGAAGACCAGCTCGCGGGTGTCGGAGGCGTGCCAGCCGACCTTGGCGTACCTGCGTCCGACCCGGTAGCCGGGGGTGCCGGCCGGCACGATGATGGTGGTGACCTCGCCCCTGCCGTCGGGGCGCTGGCCGGTGACCGCCGCGACCGTGACCAGGCCGGAGCGGTCCAGGCCGGCGTTGGTGATGAACGCCTTGGTGCCGTCGATCACCCACTCGTCGCCGTCGAGGACGGCCCTGGTCCGCAGCGAGCCGGCGTCGGAGCCGCCGCCCGGCTCGGTGAGGCCGAAGGCCGCCAGCCGCTCGCCGGCGGCCAGCGGGCGCAGCCAGCGGTCGTGCTGGGCCGTGTCGCCGAATCGCCAGATCGGCATGGCGCCGAGGCTGACCGCGGCCTCCAGGGTGATCGCCACCGAGGAGTCGACCCTGGCCAGCTCCTCGACGGCCAGGCACAGCGTCAGGTAGTCGGCGCCCATGCCGCCGAGCTCCTCGGGGAACGGCAGCCCGAACAGGCCGATGCCGGCCATCTGGTCCAGGACCCCTGGGTCCAGCTCCTCGGCCCGGTCCATCGCCTCCGCCCGCGGCGCCACCACCTCCTCGGCGAAGGCGCGGACGATCTTGCGGAACTCCTCCTGCTCGGGCGTCAGCTCGAAGTCCATCGGCACTCCCTGGTGGGGCGGCACGTCGGTCCCGGGGTGCCTGGTGGGCGCCCCCCGACAATCCTAGTGCCGCCCGCCGCCGATGCCGGCTCCCAGCCTCACCCGGCCTGTCCACGATGGCGGGCTCAGGCCTTGACGCGGCTTGCGGCCGGGTAGAACGTCCGTCGCCTGATGCACGATTCTGCCTATACGCCTAGCCATTTGCCGGCTAGCGGACTAGGCTGCCATGACCGGCCGGCACGCTGCGGGCGATCGAGCGGGATCTCGAACCGTGCTCGGGGCAAGGGTGGTTGCGGCTATGAAGGTTACGGCGGTCTATCGGTACGAGCGGCAGCCGGGCGGCGGCGCGGCGTGGATCGTCGAGCTGGTCGAGGAACCGCGCTGCCACACCTTCGGGCGCACGCTGCGGGCGGCGCAGCGCAACATCCGTGAGGCGGCGGCTGCCTGGTACGAGGTGGACCCCTCTGCGGTGTCGGTCGACGACGACGTGCGCCTGCCGGCATCAGCCAGCCGCGCGCTCCGCCGATCCCGGGCGCTGCGCGACCGCGAGCGCAAGACGCATGAGCAGGCGCGGGCCGCCACCGCCGCGGCGGTCGCGGTCCTGCGCGACGCCGGCCTGAGCGAGCGGGATACCGGGACCCTGCTCGGGCTCTCGCACCAGCGCGTGCATCAGCTTGCCCCGAGCGAGGAGTAGCCACCGGCCGCTGGCCAGCGTTCCGCTCGTCTGCGGCACGGGACAGGCGAAATCGGGTCGACGGCGGTCACCGGTGTTGGCAGGATCAGGCCCATGGCGCGGACCGACATCCCACCCGACTGGGACGAGCGCACGATCCTCACCACCTTCCTGGACTACGTCCGGGCCACCGTCCACGCCAAGTGCCAGAACCTGGCCGAGGTCGACGCCTGGCGCGCCCCGCTGTCCACCTCCCCGCTCATGACCCCCGCCGGCCTGGTGAGCCACCTGCGCTGGGTCGAGTACTCCTGGTTCCAGGTGGTGCTGCTCGGCGAGGAGAACCGCGGCCCCTGGACCGAGGAGGACCCCGACCGGGAGATGCGCATCGCCGTGGACGTTCCGATCGCTCAGCTGCTCGATGAGTACGAGGCGCAGTGCGCGCGCTACCGGGACCTGGTCGCCTCCCTGGACCTGGACACCCCGTCCAAGCGGCCCGTCAGCGGCCAGCCCGTCACGCTGCGCTGGATCCTGTTCCACCTGATCGAGGAGACCGCACGGCACAACGGCCACCTCGACATCCTCCGCGAGCTGGCCGACGGCGTGACCGGTACCTGACTCAGGCGGGGCCGTCCGGGTCGTACTCCAGGCCGAGCAGGGCCAGGTCGTCCTGGTGGCGGCCCTCGGCGTGCCGGTCGACCAGCTCGACCAGGTGGTCGAGCGCGTCGGTCAGCGACCCGGCGGCGGCGGCCTCCTCGAACCTGGCCCGGTCGATGAACTCCCCGGCGGCGTTGCGGGCCTCCACCAGGCCGTCGGTGTAGCAGATGAGGCGCTCGCCGGGGCGCAGGTGGCCCTGGCTCTCGTTGGCCAGGGTGCCGAGGCCCAGCGGGGCGGCGACCTGCACCAACCGGGGGCCGCGGCCGAGCGGGGCCGGGTGGCCCGCCGAGGCCAGCAGGACCCGCCCGTCCGGGTAGAGCCGCCCGGCCAGGGCGGTCACGAAGTCCTCGTCGCCGCCCTCCCTGTCCACCAGCCGGTCGAGCCGGTTCAGGATGCGGGCCGGGCCGGCCCCCTCCCCGGCCAGGCTGCGGAAGGCGCCCTTGAGGACCGCGGCCAGCGAGCTGGCCTCCAGCCCCTTGCCGCGGGCGTCTGCCAGGATGAAGGCGAGGCCGCGCTCGTCCACCTCCACCACGTCGTAGAAGTCCCCGCCGATCTGCGCCAGCCCGCTGGCCGACTGGTAGCGGACACCGACCTGGAACCCGGCCGCCCACGCCGGCGGGGTGGTCAGCAGCAGGGCCTGCACCTGCTCGAGCACCTCGGTCTGGGCCCGTACCCGCTCGGAGCCGGAGATCGTCCTGGCGCCGAGGCTGGCGAACTGCTGGGAGGCCTCCAGCGCCTGCGCGGACAGGCGCGGGTCGCGCCGCCGCCAGGCCAGCACGATGGTCCCGATCAGGTCGCCGTCCCGGTCCAGCAGCGGCAGCCAGAGCAGGCTGCCGAGCCCCCGCACGTCCAGCATGGACGCCTCGGGCGCGTCCCCGGAGCGGATGCTGGCCCGCCGCGGCCCGGTCCCGAAGGCCCCGGGGAAGCTGGACCTGGCGAGGCGCACGGGCATCGGCGGGACGCCCCGGTCGCGGGACTGGGCGACGACCACCAGCTCGGCGTCGTGGCGGCGGTAGACGGCGGTCGCCTGGGCGGCGTACAGCGTCCGGGCCGAGCGCGCGAGCCTCGCGTAGGCCTCCTCCGGCTCGACCCCGGCGGCCAGCCCTGCGGCCAGCTGGATGGTGTCGGCCGCCCGCTCCAGCGCCGACTGCTCGCGCCGGGCCGCACCCCAGTTGACCAGGGCGAACAGGGTGGCCAGGACGATCAGCAGCAGGCGCAGGGCGAGCTGGCCGCCGACCGCCTTGCCCGTGTACACGCCGAGGACGAACCCCACCAGCGCGGCGGTGACGCCGGCGGCGAGCACCTGGCCGCGCCGGCTCGACACGCGGCTGGCCAGCAGGGGGGCGAGGGCCACGAAGCCGCCCACCGAGAGCCGCGCGGCGGCCAGCTCGATGGCGGCGATCACCGCGATGACCAGGTAGGGAAGCAGCCAGGAGCGTCCCGGGCCGGCCGCGCGGGCGGCGACCGACCCAGGCCTTGCAGCCTCCTGCACGCGCGCCTCCTCCCACCGCTCGCACGGGGAGCGTGAACGATCGCACGCCCGGGGACAAGACAAGCGCTCGTGGGCGGCCTGGCGGGATCCTCGCCCGGATCGGGTCGCGAAGCTAGGATGGCGACCCTCGACCCGATCCCGACGAAAGGGCACCCGAGCATGCGCACCCTGGTCACGGGTGGCGCCGGCTTCATCGGCTCCGCCCTGGTGGACCGCCTGGTAGGCGACGGCCACGAGGTGACGGTGGTCGACGACCTGGCCACCGGCCGGCTGGAGAACCTCGCCGACGCGTTCGCCTCCGGCAGGGTCCACCTGGCCGAGGCCGACCTCGCCGGCCCGGAGCTGGCCGGGGTGGTGGCCGAGGCCCGCCCGCAGGTGGTCCACCACCTGGCGGCCCAGATCGACGTGCGCCGCAGCGTCGCAGACCCGCTCCACGACGCCCGCGTCAACATCCTCGGCACCATCGCGCTGGCCGGCGCCGCGCTGGATGCCGGCTGCCGGCGCCTGGTCTTCGCCAGCTCGGGCGGGACCGTCTACGGCGAGCCGGAGCCGTCGGCCCTGCCCATCGACGAGCGCCACCCCCTCGGGGTGACCAACCCCTACGGCGTCGCCAAGCGGTCGGCCGAGGACTACCTGGCCAGCTTCGCCGAGCTGCACGGCCTCGAGCCGGTCAGCCTGCGCCTCGGCAACGTCTACGGCCCCCGCCAGGACCCGCACGGCGAGGCGGGGGTGGTCGCCATCTTCTGCAACCGCCTGCTGGCGGACGAGCCGGTGACGGTCTTCGGTGACGGCCGCCAGACCCGCGACTACGTCTTCGTCGAGGACGTGGTCGACGCGTTCGTGGCCGCCGGCGGGCACCCCGACGCCCCCGGGGCGCGGCTCAACGTCGCCACCGGCGTCGAGACCTCGGTGCTCGACCTGTACGCCGGCCTGCGGGAGGTGGCCGGCTTCGGGGGCGAGCCGGCGTTCGCGCCGCCCAGGCCCGGCGAGCTGGGACGCATCGCGCTGGACTGCGCGGAGGCGGGACGGGTGCTCGGCTGGCAGGCGAAGGTCGACCTGCGCGAGGGCCTCAGGCGCACCTGGGCGTGGGCCTTCCAGGACGTCAACGCCGGGAGCGTCGGAGGTTGAGCGCGGCAGGGCCCCGGCCGGTGCGGGTCGAGGTCGCCGACGGGGTGGCCACGGTCACCCTCGACCGGCCGGAGGCCCTCAACGCCATCACCACCGAGCTGGCCGTCGCCCTGGCCGACGCCGTGGAGCCGTTGGCGACCGACCGGTCGGTGCGGGCGGTGGTGCTGGCCGGCGCCGGTGAGCGGGCCTTCTGCGCCGGCGCGGACCTCAAGCAGCGGGCCGGGTTCGGCGACCGCGACTGGTTCGTGCAGCGCGAGGCGTTCCGGCGCGGGTTCGCCGCCGTGCGCCGCTGCCCGCTGCCGACGGTGGCGGCGGTGTTCGGCTTCGCGCTCGGCGGCGGCGCCGAGCTGGCGCTCTCCTGCGACCTGGTGGTGGCGGCCGACGACGCCGTCTTCGGCCTGCCGGAGGTCCGCCTCGGCCTGGTCCCGGCCGGCGGCGGCACCCAGCTGCTGGTGCGCCGGGTCGGCCGGTCGGTGGCCAAGGACTTGGTGCTGACCGGCCGGCAGGTCGACGCCGCCGAGGCGCAGCGGCTCGGGCTGGCGGACCGGGTGGTGGCCCGCGCCGAGCTGCCGGCCGCCGCGCGGGCGCTCGCCGCCGAGATCGCGGGCAACTCGCCGGTCGCGGTCCGCCTGGCCAAGTGGGCGCTGGACCTCGGCGCCGACCTCGCCCTGGAGGCGGGCATGGAGGTCGAGGACCAGGCCTGGCGGCGCGCGGTCCTCTCCGACGACCGCCGCGAGGGCATCGCCGCCTACACCGAGCGCCGCGCCCCCCGCTGGCCTGGCGGCTGAGCTACGCGCCGGCCGCCTCCAGCTGGCCGCGCGCCTGCGTGAGGAACGCGGCGTAGTGGGCGCGCGCGTCCTCGGGCAGCTTCAGGACGTCGGCGTCCGACTCCTGCGCCCACCGCTCCACGTCGCCGACCAGGCGCTCCAGCTCCGCGCACGCCTCCCAGCGCCGCGGCAGGCTGCCCGGGGGGAGGTCGAGCAGGGCGGCCTCACGGCAGATCGCGCGGTGGTGGTCCCGGCTGCGGATGGGGAGCGCCGGGTCGAACGGGCCGACCTGCAGCCTCACCGTCGCGCCCCGGCGACGTCCAGCTCGAACCAGACCGTCCTGCCCTTGGGCCCCCCGTCGACGCCCCAGCGGTCCGACAGGGCCTCGAACAGCTCCAGCCCGCGGCCGGTGACCGACTCGAGGTGGTGGACGCGGCGGCGTGGCCCGGCCGCCCCGCCGTTGTCGTGGACCTCGACCCGCAGGCGGCGGTCGTCCAGCCGGTACTCGACGGTGAACTTGCCGCCGGCGGCGCCGGAGGTGGAGTGGAGCACCGCGTTGGTGGCCGCCTCGCTCACCAGCAGCCTGGTGACGTCCCGGAGGGGCGAGCCGGAGTTGAGCACGCTGGCGACGAAGCGGCGGGCCGCCCCGATCTCCTCGGCGCGCCCGCGGAACTCTCGACGCCCGCGTTCCTCCACGACCATTCCTCAACCCTTGATTGGCGCGCGACAGTTTATAGGTTCCCTTGCTTCGGGAGCCGGAAATCGGCCCGGCGCCGGCCGCGCCGTGCTCGTCTTTCCCATTCGGCGCCTGCCGTCTCCCGGGAGGTCAATTGGCGTGGAGGCCAACGGGACCACCCCCTCTCGAGCGCGCGGTCCGGGCAGACCCGGATGTACCCGCTCCCGGGGCGGCGACACGTGCGGGGCGGCCGGAGGTGCTAGGCCGGTGGGCGGTCGGCGGGCTCCAGCTCCACCACGACCTGGCCGTCGGCGACCGCCGCGCCTGCGGCCGCCGGCACCGCGGCCACCGTGCCGGCGAACGGCGCCAGCAGCGGGGCCTCCATCTTCATCGCCTCCACCACCGCCAGCAGCTCGCCCTCGGCGACCCGCTGGCCGGCGGCCACCGCCACCCGGGTGAGGGTGCCCGCCAGCGGCGAGGCGACCTTGCCCGGCGCCCCGGCGCCGCCGGTGGCCGGCGTGCGCGGCCGGTGGCGGTACAGGCGCACCGGCCAGGCGCCGCCCTCGACGGTGACGGTGAAGTCCGACGCCGCCCCGGCGCCGCTCCCGGTTTCGGCGGCGGCTCGGCCGGCGGGGCCGGCGAGGTCGGCGAGGCCGGGCGCCTCCTCGAGCCAGGTGGTCCAGTGGGCGGCGGCGCGGAAGTCCCGGTGGTCGAGGACGCGGGCGAGCGCCGGCCCTGTGGAGGCCACCCCGGTGACCTCTAGATCGTCCAGGGCCGCGAGCATGCGCGCGATCGCCTGGTCGCGGTCGCGGCCCCAGGCGACCACCTTGCCGAGCAGGTTGTCGTAGAACGGGGAGACGGCGTCGCCGGCCTGGTAGCCGGCGTCGACCCGGATCCCCGGGCCGCCGGGCCAGCGCAGCGCGGTGATCGTCCCCGGGGTCGGCAGGAAGCCGCGGGTCGGGTCCTCGGCGTTGACCCGGCACTCGATGGCGTGCCCGGCGACGCGCACGTCGTCCTGGGCCAGGCCGAGCGGCTCGCCGGCCGCGACCCGCAGCTGGGCGGCGACCACGTCGACGCCGGTGACCTGCTCGGTGATCGGGTGCTCGACCTGGATGCGGGTGTTCATCTCCAGGAACCAGGCGCCGCCGGAGGCGGGGTCCCAGAGGAACTCGACCGTGCCGGCGCCGGCGTAGCCGCAGGCCTTGGCGACCGCCACCGCCCACGTCTGGAGCCGCTCGCGGACCTCCGTGGGCAGGCCGGGCGAGGGCGCCTCCTCGACCAGCTTCTGGTGGCGGCGCTGCACCGAGCAGTCGCGCTCCCCCAGGTGCACGATGCCGCCGTGGGCGTCGGCCAGGACCTGGACCTCGACGTGGCGTGGCCGCTCGAAGAACCGCTCCAGGTAGCAGGCGCCGTCGCCGAAGGCCGCGGCCGCCTCGCGGGTGGCCGCGTCGAGGGCGGCGGCGGCCTGGTCGGGGTGGCGGACGATGCGGATGCCGCGGCCGCCGCCGCCGGCGGCCGCCTTGACCGCCACCGGCCAGCCGTTCGCCTCCCCGAACGCGACCACCTCGGCGGCGTCGCCGACCGGCTCGACGGTCCCCGGCACCGGCTCGACCCCGGCGGCCAGCACCGCCCGCCGGGCGGCGAGCTTGTCGCCCATCTGCTCGATCGCCTCGGCCGGCGGGCCCACCCAGACCAGCCCCGCGGCGGCCACCGCGCGGGCGAAGCCGGCGTTCTCGCTCAGCAGGCCGTAGCCGGGGTGGACGGCCTCGGCGCCGGCCTCGGCGGCGGCCCGCAGCAGCTTGTCCGCGTCCAGGTAGGAGTCGCGCACCCTGGCCCCGCCGATGGCGACCGCCTGGTCGGCCTCGCGCACGTGCAGCGCGCCGGCGTCCGGGTCGGAGTAGACCGCCACCCCGCGCAGCCCCAGCTCCCGGCAGGCCCGCAGCACCCGCGTTGCGATCTCGCCCCGGTTGGCGACCAGCACGGTCCGGAAGGGGCGTCTCATCGCGGCCCCCGGTCCATGTGGGGGGAGCTCGCCCCCCCCACGGCCCCCCACGAGCGCCTGTGCCGTGGCCCGGGTGGAGCCGCCGCCGGCTGCTTCATACCGGGGGGACCCCGTGCCGCCTGGCGGTAAACGCTCGGTCCTTGCCGGCCGCCGCCGCCAGGCGGCGGGCGAGCTCGCCGCGGAGCTCCTCGGGGTCGACGACCGCGTCCACCACCAGGTCGGCGGCGAGGCGGGCGAGGTCGACGTCCTCGCGGTACTCGCGCTGGAGCCGCTCGACCTCGGCGGCGCGCTCGGCCTCGGGGAGGGCGGCGATCTTGGCGGCGTAGACGGCGTTGACGGCGGCCTCCGGGCCCATCACCGCGATCGAGGCGGTCGGCAGCGCCAGCGTCGCGTCCGGCTCGAACCCGGGGCCGGCCATGGCGTACAGCCCGGCCCCGTACGCCTTGCGGACGACCACGCAGAGCTTCGGCACGGTCGCCTCGCTGACGGCGGTGATCAGCTTGGCGCCGTGGCGGATGATCCCCTGCCGCTCCACCGCCGAGCCGATCATGAACCCGGGCACGTCGGCCAGGAACACCAGCGGGAGGTTGAACGCGTCGCACAGCCAGACGAAGCGGGCCACCTTGTCGGCCGAGTCGACGAACAGCACCCCGCCCTTGTGGAGCGGCTGGTTGGCGACGATGCCGATGGCCCGGCCCTCGATGCGGGCCAGCCCGGTGACCACCTCGGGGGCGAACTCCCGCTTGACCTCGAAGAAGCTGCCCTCGTCGCAGACGGCCGCGACCAGCGGGTAGACGTCGAACGGCTGCGACTCGTCGGTGGGGACCAGCGGCGCCACCGGCCCGGCGTAGCCGGGTCCCCTGGGCGCCTCGGCGGGCGGCTCGCCGCGCCAGTTGCCGGGGAAGTAGGACAGGTAGGCGCGGGCGGCGGCGATCGCCTCGTCCTCGTCGGCGCAGAGCAGGTCGCCGCAGCCGGACACCCGGCAGTGCATCGCGGCGCCGCCCATCTCCTCCAGGGTGGTCCGCTCGCCGATGACCATTTCGGCCATCCGCGGGGAGCCGAGGTACATCGAGGCGTTGCCCTCGACCATGAAGACCACGTCGCAGAAGGCCGGGATGTAGGCCCCGCCCGCCGCCGACGGCCCGAACAGGCAGCAGACCTGCGGCACCCGGCCGGACAGGCGGACCTGGTTGTAGAAGATCTTCCCGGCGCCGCGGCGGCCGGGGAACATCTCCACCTGGTCGGTGATGCGGGCGCCCGCCGAGTCGACCAGCCATACCATCGGGACCTCGTGGCGCAGCGCGTACTCCTCGATGCGGATGATCTTCTCCACCGTGCGGGCGCCCCAGGACCCGGCCTTGACGGTGGAGTCGTTGGCCATCACCGCCACGGTGCGGCCGCCGATGGTGCCGGTCCCGGTGACCACCCCGTCGGCCGGGAGGTCGCCGGCCAGGGCGTTGGCGAGCAGCCCGTCCTCCACGAAGCCGTCCGCGTCGTCGAGCAGGCGGCGCAGCCGCTCGCGCACGAACAGCTTGCCCTGCTCGCGGGCCTTGGCGTGGTAGCGCTCGGCGCCGCCGGCCTGCGCCTGCTTGGCCAGCGCGCGGAACGCCGGCTCCGGCCGCGAGCCCTCCGCCGGCCCGGTCACGGCGCGGCCCCCACGCCGGCCCGGCGGGTGCGGGGACCGGCGACCAGGACCTGGCCGCGGAGCCGGTGGCCGACCAGCTCGCCCGCCAGGCGGCCGGCTGCCAGCAGCGCGTCGAGGTCGACCCCGGTCGAGACCCCCATGTCCTCCAGCATGTGGACGGCGTCCTCGCTGGCGACGTTGCCGCCGGCGCCCGGCGCCGTGGGGCTGCCACCCAGCCCGCCGACCGCGGTGTCGAAGTCGCGGCAGCCGGCCTGGACCGCGGCCAGCAGGTTCGCCAGCCCGGTGCCGCGGGTGTCGTGGAAGTGGCAGTTCACCGGCACGACCCCCTCGAGGGCGGCCAGCAGCGCCTCCACCCGGGTCGGCGTGGCCATCCCGGTGGTGTCGCCGAGCGAGACCGCCCGGCAGCCCAGCATGGCCAGCCGCTCGGCGAGCCCGACCACCCTGGCCGCCGGCACCTCGCCCTCGTACGGGCACCCCCACGCGGTCGACACGGTCGCGTCGACCGGGGTCGGGCCGGCCAGCCGCACCACCCCGGCGACCTCCGCGAGGGTCTCCTCCACGGAGCGGTTGACGTTGCGGCGGTTGTAGGCCTCCGAGGCGGCCACCACCACCTGCAGCCGGTCGGCCCGCGCGGCCAGCGCGTCCTCCGCGCCCCGCTGGTTGGGCACCAGCGCCGAGTACACCACCCCCGGCCGGCGCCGGATGGACGCGAACACGCGGTCGGTGCCGGCCATGGCGGGCACCGCCTCGGGCGACACGAACGAGCCGACCTCGATGCGCCCGACCCCGGTGCCCGACAGCGCGTCCACCAGCCGCACCCGCGCCTCGACGGGCAAGGGCGCCTCGCTCTGCAGCCCGTCACGCGGACCGACCTCGCGGATGCTTACCGACCCTGGCAATCGCACGCCACGATCGTACCGGCCAGGGTCGGGCCCCGCCGTCGATCCGGGCGGTAGGTCCGGTGCTGCTGGCGACTGACCTCGCCGCGGCCAGGGAGTTCTACCACGACCGGCTCGGCCTGGAGATCATCGCCGACCTCGGGTTCGCCTGGGCGGCGTGGGTCGTCGACCCCGGGAAGAACGCGCTCGGCATCCTCCAGATCAAGCCGTGACCGAGGCTACAGCCGGTCCAGGAGGTCGCGCTTCTTACGCTGGAACTCCTCCTCGGTGACCGCGCCCCGGTCGCGGAGGTCGGCCAGGCGTTCCAGGTCGTCGAGGACGCTCGGCGGCCGCCCCGGGGTGGGCGAGCTCGCGTAGCCGCTGCGGCGCCGGCCGTTCTCCTCCATCTGGCGGTAGATCTGCAGCTGGACCGCCTCGGGGTCGCGGATGTCGGAGAAGGTCGACTGGCCGTGCTCCCCCGCGGACTCGATCAGCAGGTCGCCGATGCCGATCATCCGCTCGAACAGCGACTGCGAGAAGGTCACGTCGTTGATCCGCTCCAACGGGATCTCGCGGCCGAACTTGGCGACCACGCCGGAGCGGAAGATGAGCCGCTCGGTGGTGAGCACGAAGTGGGTCGTGACCCAGCGGAGCATGCGGCCGGCGACCAGCAGGGCGAGCAGCAGCAGCCCCGCCACCCCGACCGCCAGCCGCGCCGGCGCCTGCAGGCTGCCAGCCGGCGTCACCGCCCAGGCGACCCCGACGGCGACCGTCACCAGCACGGTGACCAGGACCGGCACGACCAGCGTCCACCAGTGGGGCCGGAGGTCGTAGATCAGCTCCTCGTCCTCCGACAGCAGCCGCTCCGGGAACGCCACCCCCGCCCTCCTCTGGCCGCAACTCCGACAGGGCGGCAACGGTAACAAGCAGGTCGATGAGGCTCAAGGGACCCCGACGGGCACGCTCCACGCCGGCTCGGGGCCTGACGGGAGCCGGACCGTTGCACGTTCGTGACCGGGGTGGGCCATCGTTGGGGCGAGCGGGCTGCCGTGGCCCGAGGAGCTGCTGCGGGGGGCCGGTGTGGCGATGCAACGCCTGACGTCTGGTCTGGTCGGCTTCGCCGTGCTCTGCCTGCTGGCCGCCTGCACCCAAGGGCCCACGGCCCGGGGATCGGCGACCAGGTCCCAGGTCGTGGCGGCGCCGCCGTCGACCTCGGCGGGCCTGGCGGTCGTCGGGCGGCGCGAGGCCAAGCCCGCCAGGGACCTCCAGCTCGACGTCTACTACCTGCGCAGCGTCCGCGGCCGCCAGTACCTGGTGCCCGAGCACCACGCGGTGCCCGCCACCGGCGCGGTCGCGGCGGCGGCGGTCGAGGAGCTGCTCACGGGGCTGCCGCTGTTCCCCGGCTCGCGACCGCCGTTCGCCGCCGGCACCCGCCTGCGCGGCGTCCGCATCAACGGGGGCACCGCCACCGTCGACCTCTCCCGGGAGGTGCTGCGGGGGCCGTCGGGGGACCTCGCGCACTACCCGCTGCAGGCCCTGGTCCACACCGTGACCCAGTTCCGGACCGTCACGCGGGTGCTGGTGACGGTCGAGGGGCGGGCCTCGGGGATGGTCGCGGGCCGCTCGCTGGCCGAGTTCTGGGACCTGGCGCCCGGCGAGCCGCTGGTGCGGGACCATGGGGTCCGGCTGGCCCCGATCGCGCTGCTCGCCCCCGTGCCGGGCGCCACGGTGCCCGGCGGCAGGCTGGTGGTCACGGGCGAGGCCAGCGTCTTCGAGGGCAACGTCAGCCTGCGCCTGCGCGACGGCGACGGGCGGGTGATGGCCCAGGGCTACACCACCGCCGCCACGGGAGCGCCGGGCCGGGGGCCGTTCTCGGGGGCGCTCAGCTTCACCGCGCCCGGCAGTCCGCAGCGCTGGACCCTCGAGGTGTTCGAGGTCAGCGCCGAGGACGGCAGCGTCGTCTACCGGGTGCACGTGCCCGTCCTGGTCGGCCGCTGAGCCGCGCTCAGGCCGGCCGCAGGTGGTGGACGTCGGCGGCGAGCACGTCGACGCGGGCGCCGGAGGCGGTCTGGACCACCAGGCCGCCGGTGGCGCTCAGGTCGACCGCGGTGCCGACCACCGGCTCGACGCCGACCCGCTCGGCGCGGACCCGCCGTCCCAGGGTGACCAGCCGCCGCCGGTAGGCGGCCAGGGTCGGGCCCGGCTCGCCGGCGGCCAGGTGCCGGTAGCCGTCGAGGAACCGCTCGGCCCAGGCGCCGAGCAGCGCGACCCGGTCGACGGGGGCCTGCAGCGCCAGGGCGAGGCTGGTGGCCCGGCCGGCCAGCTCCGGGGGGAAGTCCTCCAGGCGCTGGGCGACGTTGACGCCCATCCCGAGCACCACCCAGGCCGGTCGTTGCCCCTCCAGGTGCGCCTCGGCGAGCAGGCCGGCGGCCTTGCGGCCCCGGACCTCCAGGTCGTTGGGCCACTTGAGGCCGACCAGGGGTCCGGGGGGCTCATGGCCAGCCCCCCGGGCGGCGGGGGGTCCGGGGCGCTCAGGGCCAGCCCCCCGGGCGGCGACCGCCTCGACCGCGCCGGCCAGGGCGACCCCGGCGGCGGCGACGGTCAGCCACACCGCGTCCCTCGGCAGGGGCGGGCGCAGCACCACCGACAGCAGCAGCGAGCTGCCGGGCGGCGCCACCCAGCCACGGCCGAGCCGTCCCCGGCCCTCGGTCTGGCGGTCGGCGACCACCGTGGCCCCCTCCGGCGCGCCCGCCGCGGCCAGCTCGCCGGCCCTGGCCATGGTGGACGGCAGGCTCGCCACCACCTCCAGCGGCGCGAAGAACCCGGGCAGCGCCCCGCGAACGGCCTCAGCCCACTCCCCGACCTCGTCCATGGCAGGGGAAGCCTACGCCCTACAATGCAGGCGACAGCGGCCGGGCGGGGAGGTTCCAGGTGGCGCCACAGCAGCCGATCAAGACCATGAAGGAGCGGGTCGAGGAGCTGCGCGCCCGCAACGAGCAGGCCCTGCACGCCGGGTCCAAGCAGGCGGTCGACGTCCAGCACGAGAAGGGCAAGCTGACCGCCAGGGAACGGATCGACGCGCTGCTCGACCCCGGCTCGTTCGTGGAGACCGGCATGCTGGCGGTGCACCGCGCGACCGCGTTCGGCATGGACAAGCGGCGCATCCCCGGCGACGGCGTGGTGACCGGCTACGGCACCATCGGCGGGCGCAGGGTGTGCCTGTTCTCGCAGGACTTCACCGTGTTCGGTGGCTCGCTCGGCGAGGTGATGGCCGAGAAGATCTGCAAGGTGATGGACCTGTCGCTGCGGATGGGGGTGCCGTGCATCGGCATCAACGACTCCGGCGGGGCGCGCATCCAGGAGGGCGTGGTCGCGCTGTCCGGCTACGCCGAGATCTTCTGGCGCAACGTGCAGGCGTCCGGGGTGGTGCCGCAGCTGTCGCTGATCATGGGGCCGTCGGCGGGCGGCGCGGTCTACTCGCCGGCCATCACCGACTTCGTGCTGATGGTCAAGGAGACCTCCTACATGTTCATCACCGGCCCGGACGTGGTGAAGACGGTGACCGGCGAGGACGTGACCTTCGAGGAGCTCGGCGGGGCCATGACCCACGCGACCAAGTCCGGCACGGCCCACTTCGCCGCCGAGGACGAGGACGAGTGCTTCGACCTGGCACGCCAGCTGCTGTCGTTCCTGCCGCTCAACAACATGGAGGACCCGCTGCGCCGCCAGCCGACCGACGACCCCAGGCGCGAGGAGGCGGGCCTGGTCGACCTGGTCCCCGACCACCCCAACCAGCCCTACGACATCCGCGACGTGGTCAAGCGGGTGGTCGACGACGGCGAGTTCCTGGAGATCCTCCAGGCCCACGCCGAGTCGATCGTGGTCGGCTTCGCCCGCCTGAACGGCCGCTCGGTCGGGATCGTCGGCAACCAGCCGCTGCACCTGGCCGGCGTGCTGGACATCAACGCGTCGGTGAAGGGCGCCCGCTTCGTGCGCTTCTGCGACGCCTTCAACATCCCCATCGTCAGCTTCGTCGACGTGCCCGGGTTCATGCCAGGCACCAGCCAGGAGTGGGGCGGCATCATCCGGCACGGGGCGAAGCTGCTGTACGCCTACGCCGAGGCGACCGTCCCCAAGCTGACGGTGATCACCCGCAAGGCCTACGGCGGCGCCTACGACGTCATGGCCTCCAAGCCGCTGCGCGCCGACATCAACTTCGCCTGGCCGACCGCGGAGATCGCGGTGATGGGCCCGCAGGGGGCGGTCAACATCATCTTCCGCCGGGAGATCGAGAAGGCCGCCGACCCGGCCGCCCGCCGCGACGAGCTGGTCGCCGAGTACAGCGAGCGCTTCGCCAACCCCTACATCGCCGCCGAGCGCGGCTACGTCGACGAGGTCATCGAGCCGCAGGTGACCCGCCCGCGCCTGATCCAGGCGCTGGAGATGTGCATCACCAAGCGGGAGCCGCGGCCCCCGCGCAAGCACGGCAACATCCCGCTATGAGGAACGGCGTGGAGTCGGCCTCCGGCCGACGGCCTAGCGGCTCCGACCGGCAGGATCGCCGGTCGGGCTCCGACCGGCGCGGCCGGCCGGAGCGGGCACGCACCGCTTCCATGACCGTCGAGGCGGCCTTCCCGGCCGCGCCGCTGGAGCGCAACGCGCGCGTGCTGACCGCGCTGGCGGCCCTGGTCGCGGTGCTGGCACCGCTGGGGCTGCTGCTGGCGCAGCCGCGTGGGGTGCTGGTGCTGGTGGGGAGCCCCACGCTGCTGGTCGCGCTGGTGGCGTTGCCGCTGGCGCTGTCCCCCGCCGGCTACGCGGTCGGCTCCGGCAGCCTGGCGGTGGTGCGCCGCGGCGCCCGGCCGCTGCTGTTCCCCCTGGGGTCGCTGCTGGCGGCCCGGCCGGCGGCGATGCCGCGCAGCGTCCGGGTGCTCGGCTCCGGCGGGATCTTCGGCTGGTGGGGCAGGTACGCCAGCCGGGACTGGGGCCGCTTCAAGGCCTACGCCACCGACCGCCGCCACGGCGTGCTGCTGGAGTGGCCGGGGTTCAAGCTGTTCGTGTCCCCCGAGGACCCCGAGGCGCTCTGCCGGGCCGTGCTGGCGCGCAGGGCAGGGAAGGGGCGGCAGTGAGCGAGCAGGCCCGACCCGGCGACATCGTCATGCTGCGCACCCCCGACGGGCTGCGCTTCCAGCTGGTCAAGGGCGCCCCGGAGGGCGAGGAGGCGGAGGTGCTGGCGGCCGCGCTCGACCGGGTGGTCGCCTGGGACAAGAGCCAGGAGCTCGGCCCGTGGGTCACCGGGATCCGCCCGGGGATCGGGGTGCGCGCCTACCCCGCCGGCAGCCGCTGGGGCGCCAGCCTACGCTCCACCTGGGGCAGGGAGCCCTGAGCGGCCGCGCTCACTCGGGGGGCGCGGCGTCCCGGGCCAGGCCGCCGAACCGCGGCGGCGTCAGGGTTGGCGGCCGTTGGCGGCCGGGCGGCGGCCGGCGGCGCGTCAGGCGCCGACCGCGCGGGTCGCGCGCCGCGCCCACGCGGCCAGCGCCTGCCGGTAGCCGAGCTGCGCCGCGCGCGGGTCGGTGCGGCGCCACAGCCTCCTGCGGTCGTCCTCGGTGAGGCCGCCCCAGGTCCCGTACGGCTCCCTGGTGGCGACCGCGTAGGCGGCGCAGACCTCGGCGACGCTGCAGCCGGCGCAGACCTCCTTGGCGGCCCGCTCGCGCCGCCGCCGGCGCGGCCCCCGCTCCCCCTCGGGTGAGTAGAACAGCGACGTGTCGACCGCGCGGCAGGCGGCCTCCATGTGCCAGGACCAGAACTCCGTCATGGTGGCCGGCCAGCTCTGCATGGCTCCCCTTCCGCATGCCATCGGCGAGCGCGGCGCTCGCCGTCACCCGGCATTCGCAGCGGGCCCGGGTTGGGTTGCACGCCGTTCGCCGGGCAAACCCCCGGTCGTGGCGCATCCGGGCGGCCGCGCGCCACGCCTGGCGCGGTGGGCTACGCTGTCGCAGTCGCCTGGCCGAGCGCGGGCCGGGCCTTGGGGAGGAGGCAGCCGCCGTGGAGAAGGTGCTGGTCGCCAACCGGGGCGAGATCGCCGTGCGGGTGCTGCGCGCCTGCCGCGAGCTCGGCCTGGTCGCGGTGGCCGTCTACTCCGACGCCGACCGGGACGCGCTGCACGTCGAGATCGCCGACGAGGGCTGGCACATCGGCGAGGCGGCCCCCGCCAAGAGCTACCTGAACATCGACGCCATCGTGGCGACCGCCAAGCGCGCCAGGGCCGACGCGGTCCACCCCGGCTACGGCTTCCTGGCGGAGAACGCCGAGTTCGCCCAGGCGGTGATGGACGCCGGGCTGCGCTGGGTGGGCCCCAAGCCCGCCGCGATCGCGGCCATGGGCGACAAGGTCGCGGCCCGCAAGGTCGCCGAGCAGGCCAAGGCGCCGCTGGTGCCCGGCACGGTGGAGCCGCTCGCCGGCCCGGACGCGGCGACCGCGTTCGGCGAGCGCCACGGCTACCCGCTGGCGCTCAAGGCCGCCTTCGGCGGCGGCGGGAGGGGCATGAAGGTGGTCCGCTCCCCCGAGGAGGTCGCCGACGCGCTGGAGTCGGCCCAGCGCGAGTCCAAGGCGGCCTTCGGCCGCTCCGAGGTCTACGTCGAGCGGTACCTGGACGCCCCCCGCCACGTCGAGGCGCAGGTCCTCGCCGACGGCCGCGGCGAGGTCGTCTTCCTCGGCGAGCGGGACTGCTCCCTGCAACGCCGCCACCAGAAGCTGGTCGAGGAGGCGCCGGCTCCCGGGCTGCCCGAGGAGGTGCGCGCCGCGCTCGGCAAGGCCGCCTGCGACATCGCCCGCGCCGCCGAGTACGAGAACGCCGGCACCATCGAGTTCCTCTACGAGCCGCGCAGCCAGAAGTTCTACTTCCTGGAGATGAACACCCGGCTGCAGGTCGAGCACCCGGTCACCGAGCTGACCGCCGGCATCGACCTGGTCCACGCCCAGCTCCGGGTCGCCGCCGGGGAGGGCATCCCGGCGCACTACGACGCGGTCGCCGCCCGCGGCCACGCGATCGAGGTGCGCATCAACGCCGAGGACCCGGGGATGGGCTTCATGCCGGCGCCGGGACCGATCACCGGCTGGCGCGAGCCGTCGGGCCCCGGCGTGCGGGTCGACGCCGGCGTGCGGGCCGGCTTCACCGTCCCCCAGGCCTACGACTCGCTGCTGGCCAAGCTGATCGTCTGGGGCGAGGACCGCGAGCAGGCGCGGCGGCGGATGCTGCGCGCCCTCGACGAGTTCGTCATCGAGGGCGTGCCCACCACCATCCCGTTCCACCGCCTCGCCATGCACGACCCGGCGTTCGTGGCCGGCGACGTCTCCACCGTCCTGGTCGAGCAGGGCATGGACCTGTCGTCGCTGCCGCCGCAGACCGCCACCGACGGCGCCGCCGGCGAGCCGGTCGCCAAGGCGCCGCCGCGCCGCCTGGTGGTCGAACTGGAGGGCAAACGCTTCGACCTGGCGCTGTTCCCGCAGGAGCCGGTCAAGGTCCCCGAGCGGGTCCGCACGCCCCGCTCGCCCAAGGCGCTGGAGCGGGCCCGGGCCGAGTCCGGCGGGCCGGGCAAGGAGGTCGTCAAGACCCCCATGCAGGGCACCATCGTCAAGGTGCTGGTCGCCGAGGGCGACGCCGTCAAGGCCGGCCAGACCATCGTGGTGCTCGAGGCGATGAAGATGGAGAACCACGTCGGCGCCCACCAGGACGGCACCGTCTCCGGCCTGTCGGTCACCGAGGGCCAGTCGGTCCCCACCGGCGCCACCATCGCCACCATCGAGGCGACCTGAGCGTCACCCCCGGGGCGTGAGGGCGGCCATCGCCTCGCCGATCCTGACGCCGTGCTCCAGCAGGCGCCGCACCTCCAGGAGCTTCCTGATGTCGTCCTCGCCGTAGAGCCGGTAGCCGCTGGAGGAGCGGGTGGGCCGCAGGAAGCGGTTGCGGCGCTCCCAGGTCCGGGCGGCCCCCGAAGGCGACCACCAGCACCGACAGCTCGCCCATGCGCAGCTCCCCGGCCCGGGTCCGGAACCCGGCGGGCACCTCGCCGACCGACCTGAATTGAACCAGGCCCGAATCGGTTCATTGTCAGCAAACGTTCGCGGAAAGCTGGTCTGCTCTTGTGCCACGCTCTGTCCCCATGAAACGGCAACGGACCGGAACCTCGCCGGATCACGCGGTGGACACCGGAACGTGCGGCAATCGCCCCCCTAACGGTGCAACTGTAGTTCACCTCGCCATCGGAGGGAACCGGTAACCGGGCGCAAGGGCGTCAGCCCTCCAACGACGCCGTCGCCGGAGCGCGCCCGACGACGGCCCCCAGCTCGGGTCGGCCCTGCGGCTGTGGGGGACCGGCGGGGCTCGCGCGCAGCGCGTACTCCGTCAGCGCCCGCAGCGCGTCCAGGGTCGCCCAGACCGGCCGTTCGACCCGCTGGTCGGCGTCCTCCCAGTCCCACAGGCCGTCCCGGTGGGAGGCGTAGAGCCGACCGACCTCGGCGATGATCCTCGGCTCGGCCGGGTCGACGTCCAGCTCCAGGAGGGTCCGGACAGCCGCTGGGGCGGTGGAGTGGCGGAGGACCAGCGTCTCGTAGCGGTAGTCGCCGACGCGCCGCCGGATGTCCTCGCTGGCGTTGGGCCAGGGATGCCGCAGCAGCCAGGCGACCGCGGGCTCCAGTTGCCGCGGGGAAGCTCCGAGCCCGCCGTCCGTGGCCTGGTAGCAGTGCCACAGGGCGGAGACGGCGTGGGCGGTGTGGGCGGCCGAGGGTGCGGCGGCCTCGAAGTCGGGGTCGCGCGGGGTCAGCGGCGTCCAGTAGGTCTCCCCCGCCTGGTCCTGGCGTGCCGCGCTGTGGAGGAGGTCCAGCAACGGTGCCAGGACCGCCTCCCTGGATCCCAGCGTGGCGAGCGTCGGCACGGTCGCCGCCAGGCAGTACACGCGCCGCCACAGCGCCTCGTCCTCGGCCCGGGAGAGGATCCGTTCGAACGACCCGAGCGCCAGCCGGGCCCGCTCGTGCTCGCCGTAGCTCCACATGGTCGCCAGGACCGCGGAGGTCACCTCGGGCCGGCCGATCGGGAACTGCGAGGTGGCGCTCCAGCAGCCGTCCTTGACGCGCATCTCCCATAGCGTCTCCAGCACCTCGTCGGCGCGGAACGGGGAGGAGTCGGCGCTGACGATGCGCATCACCCGCAGGCCGACCGCCGTGGCCATGACCGTGGGCAGCGGCAGGTCCAGGTGGTGGTTCCAGCCCTTTCGTCCCGTCTCCGGGTCGATGCGGAGCGCCCGCACCAGCGACGACTGCGTCTGCCGGTAGAGCCGTGGCAGGTTGAGCCGGTCCGGGGGCAGCCACCTTGCTCCGGTGAGGCGCTCGGGGTCGGTGAGCCAGACCGACCGGGCCTCGTCGGGCCGGGGGCGGGGCCGGCGGGCGTGGGGGCCGCCCGCCTGGAACCAGCCGAGCTCGCGCGGGGTGTCCTCGTCGACGAAGGTGTGGTTGGTGGTGAAGCTGGCGTGCTCGAACCGGCGTCCCCTCCGCTTGTTCAGGTAGCACAGCTCGGCGTCCTCGCAGGACTCGCAGTCCTGGACGGTCCACCAGGGGGTGAGCTCCAGGTCGAGCTCGGTCTCCTGCAGCACGTACAGCGTCTGCTCCTGCAGCTTCCTCGGCGACTCGAACGGCGGCAACGGCAGCAGCACCCGGTTCTCGCCGTGCACCGCCCGCACCGTGGCCTGGTAGCGGCCGTTCCGCTTGGGCCGGCTGGACTCGACCAGGACAAAGCTCATCTCGGCGAGGAAGTGGCACCGCGCCAGCGCGGCGAGCAGGTGCTCCTCGTACTCCTGGAGCCGAGCCGACCTGGCCGCCCCGCGCGGCACGCCGCTCTTGTCGGACCCGTAGCGGTTGCGCCACCCCACCAGGGCGTCGAGCTCGGCCCGCAGCACGCCCTTCTCGTCCCCGAGCGCGGGCGCGAACCCGGCGAGCCGGTAGCCGCTGCGGTGGGCCAGCCTCGCCGTGTCGCGAGCCGCTGCGACCCAGTGGCCCAGCGAGACCGTGCGCCGGTTGAACCCGTCGGTCCACTGCCGGACGCCGCTCGGGGCCTCCTGCGGCTGCATGCCCTCCGCGCGGCACCAGGCCATGGCGATGGTCCCAAGGGTGACGATGAGGGCCTTGCCGATGCTGGGCGCCTCCTGGAACCGGGCGCCCTCGTCGGTGGCGGCGAGCAGCCGGCGGGCCGCGTGGGCGATGGGAAACGGGAAACGCTGGCGCACCAGCTCGAACAGGGCCTCCCGTTCGTGCTGCGTGAAGCCCTGCGTCATGGCCAGCAACCACCCCCGAAATGCGACCTTCGTCCCAAGGGTAGCCCAGCAGCAGAAACGAGTGAACCCGGACGGTCAGCAGTCGGGCGGGACCGGCCCGGCGACCGTGGTGTCCAGCCCGTAGGTGACGGCGTGGTAGTCGGGGTAGGAGGGAACGCCGTCGAGCTCCTCGACGCCGAGGCCGAGGCGGCGGGCCCACGTCGAGACGATCGCCTCCTCGGTCATGCGGAACCCGTCCCACAGCGCCTCGGCCGGGAGGTCGTCCAGGTCGAACACCGGGTGGCTGTTGCGGTCGTACCTGGACCAGTCGCCGGTGCGGAGCCGGACCCTGGGATCCCCGCTGGGGCAACGGTCGGTGGGGTACGGGACGTAGAGGTGGTGGCGGACCTGGTCGGCAAGGCCGCGGTCGGCCAGCTGCTCGACGACGGCGACGTTGCGCTCCAGGGTCGCGGTGGTGCTCCCCGGCAGGCCGGTCACCAGGTACACCGATACGTACAGGTCCGAACGCTCACGGATGGACTCCAGCGCCTCCGCGAGCCTGGCCGGCGTCGCCCGCCGCCCGGCCGACGCCAGCACCCCCTCGTCGGCGGAGTCCAGGCCGATCCGCACCTCGCGGAACCCCGCGGTCCCGAGCGCGTCCAGCAGCCACGGCCGCGCCAGCTCCGGGCGCAGGTCGCAGCTCAACAGCATGCCGTGGTCCAGCCCGGCGAGCGCCCGGCAGACCTCGAGCGCCCGCAGGACGCCCCCGCCGAGCACGCTGTCGCAGACGTGGACCGGCGTCCCACGCTCCAGCCGGTCCAGGATCCTGCCCAACCCCCCGTCGAGGGAGGCCACCTCCCTTGGCGCCAGGCGGTCCTGGCAGTAGCTGCACGCGAAGGGGCACCCCGTCGTCGTGGTCAGGTTCAGGCCGTACTCCTGCAGCGGACGGGGAAGCAGGCCGTAGTCGAGGCGCTCGGCCGGGAGCCGCAGCCCCCCGGGCGCCCCGCCCACCAGCCGCGCGGCGGCGTCGGCCTCGAACCCGTCCACCACCTCGTCGAACGCGCCCTCGAAGGCCTTCGAGGTCAGCGTCGGGGCGACCACGGCATGGGAGCCGCCGAGCACGGTCCGCACTCCGGGCAGCCGTCGGCGCGCCAGCGTGGCGACCCGTGCGCAGGCGGGCACGGTCGGGCAGACGGAACCGAACCCGACCACCGCCGGCCGCTCGGCACCAGGCTCGGGCTCCTCCAGCTCGGCCTCGGCCTCCTCCAGGGTCAGGAAGCGGACCCGGTGACCGGACGCGGCCAGGATGGAAGCGACTCGCAGCAGCCCAGGGGAATAGGTCCGGACGCCCCGGGCGACGTGTTCGCCATAGCGGCGTTGCTTGGAGAGGTGCTCGAGCCGGAAGTAGCGCTCCTTGCACCGCCGGACCGCCGGGTCGAGCTCCTGGCGGTAGGTGGTCGCGTCCACCAGCCAGAGCGGTTCGGCATCGGCCTGCGCGCCGTTTCGTCGGCTCAACCCTCGCCCCAGGACGGCCCAACCCGATTATGCAGAATGCGACGAGCACGAACTCCGTTCGGCTCGTGCACTAGACGAGTGAGTCAACCACCATCGGTGAGCCGTCGCCAAATCGCGACCGGCCGGCGGCGGGCTCAACCACCGGCGTCGGCGGGTTCGCGCCCGCCCCCCTCCAGCCGCACGCGGAGCTGCTGCACCTCGGCCCGGAGGCTGTCCAGCTCCTCGGCGAGGTAGTCGCGGGTCGGCATCTCGCCGAGCGCCAGGCGGATGCCGGCCAGCTCGCGCGCCAGGTACTCGGTGTCGGCCTGGAGTCGCATGCTGGTGCGCCGGTCGCGCTCGCCCTCCAGCCGGTCCCGCTCGGCCTGGCGGTTCTGAGCCAGCAGGATCAGCGGCGCCGCGTAGGAGGCCTGCAGCGACAGCGCCAGGGTGAGCAGGATGAACGGGTAGGGGTCGAAGGCGGCCGGGGTGTTCCTGAAGATCACGTTCCAGGTGATCCAGGTGAACACCACCAC
>Ga0081538_10000367_pt1 | contig 51530 bp, 47 predicted proteins | sample TabmetS5T2R1_FD_71022 | JGI IMG/M metagenome (GOLD analysis project Ga0081538, IMG submission 71022) | Tabebuia heterophylla rhizosphere microbial communities from the University of Puerto Rico - S5T2R1 | ecosystem: Host-associated > Plants > Roots > Rhizosphere ...
GAGGACGGCGAGGTCCCACAGCGCGTCGCCCTGGCCGCCTTCGGACCAATCGAGGATGCCGGTGACCTCGTCACCGTCGACGAAGATGTGGCAGACCTGCAGGTCGCCGTGCATGAACACCGGCGTCGACGGCCTGAGCGCCCCCTCAGCGAGCCGCCGGTTGTGCGTGACCACGTCGGCAGGAAGGACCTCGTTGGCGGCGAACCATTCGCACTCGCTGTCGAGCTGTGATGCGAGCCCGTCGAGTTTCCGACTGCGCCATGGGGGCAGCGGCGCGTCGTGCAGCGTCCGGACGGCGGCTCCCGCAGCGGCCCACGCCGCTGGCGACGAGGGCGACGGCTGGCCGAGGCGGCCGAGCGCCGTCCCTGGGAGGGCGGCAAGCGCGAGCTCGTGCGGCTTCCGCCACAGGATCACCGGAGTCGGGACCGGCGGCATCGTCATCGCCTCGACCTCGACATCGAGGCGTGACCGGTCAGCGTCGAGCTTCACGAAGACGTCGCCGACGCGCAGGGTGATGCGCTCCTGATGGGCGACGACGACCTCGACCTCCTCCACGTCAGCCGTCATCGCGGGATGACCATCGACGTCACCGGACGTATCGCGTGCGAGTTCGTCCAGCCAGGCCTGACCCAGTGGCCCCGTGCTGGCGATCTTGTTCCGGACCTCGTTGCTGACGTGCCACGTGCTCATGGCCCCTACCGTGCCCTAGCCGATGCCGGCCGCACGCGCGGCGCGGCCAGCGCCACCAACGCGATCGGGCCGTTCACCACGGTCACCGTCGCCGTAGGACCGACCCTGCTCACAGCATTGTCGACCAGCTGGTCAGTGAGGGTGTCCGGATGCTTCGTTCATGTCGGGCTGGGGTGGATCCATCGGCCGAGGCAGACGAGCGCCGCGGCGGCCCGGTCGACGTCCCGGACCCGGTTCAGCAGGCCACGCCAGCGCCGCAGCGCCCACGCGTTGGCCAGCTGCCCGATCGCCTGCTCCACCAGGGCGCGCAGCCCGGCCTGGAGGCGGTGGTGGTCGCGTTCGGCCGGCGTGCGCTGGTCGTTGGTGCGTCGGTCCCCGATCGGCGCGTGCCAGCGCGCGGGCCTTGGCCATCCCTGGGAATCCCGGTCGACCAGGCGGTGACGCCGGTGGCGTCCAGGACCGCACGCACGCCCGGGGCGCCTGGCGCTGCTGGCCGCGCTGGCCTCCTACCAGGTCGACGCCCAGGTCCTCCACGACGCACGAACCCGCCCCGGACCAGCCGGCGACGAAGCCCTCGTCGCCGCGGCCGCCTGGGCCAGCTTCGCCGCCGCCCGCCGGATCGGCTCATGGCTGCACCCCACACCCACCCCGCAACCAATGGTCGGCGCCGCACCCGTTGACCGCACCAGCGCTAGCACGGCGATACCAGCGCAGACCCAACCATGGAGGGGGCAATGAGCACAGCTCGTGACGGCCAACCCACGCCGGCCAGCCAGCCAGCCGGCCAGGTCGGCCGGCTGGCCCGCCGGGCGGCCCTGCTCGGCGGGCTGGTGTTCGCCATCGGTGTCCTGCTGCATCCCGCCCGCGACGGCGCCGGGGTCCTGGCCGCCGGCGCCCGCTACGGCCTGGTGCACGACCTGATCGCGTTCGGCCTGGTGCTCCAGGTCCTGGCGCTGGTCGGGCTGTACGCCAGCATCGGGCACACGCTGGGCCGGGCGGGCTGGCGCGCGTTCGTGGTCGCGCTGCTGGGCCTGGTGTTGTGGGTCGCGCTGATCGTCGGCGACGGTATGTACAACCCCGTGCTGGCGCGGCTGGACCCGGCACTGGTCCACGCAGCCGACCAGGGCGATCGGGCCACCGCCGCAAGCCTGGCGCTGCTCGCCGTGCCTGCGCTGCTCGCCTTCCCCACCGGGTATGCCAGCTGGGCTCGGGTCCTGCGCCGCCGTGGCCTGGTCCCGGGCTGGGCTGCCGCGCTCACCACAACCGGCGCGGTCCTGTACGCCGTCGGGGGCGGGGTCGGGATCTTGCTGTTCGGGCCCGCCTCGGCGGTCGTGCCGATCGCCGAGGGGGTCGGCGCGGTCGCGCCGGCCATCGGCGGCACCAGGCTCGCGCAGGCCGCCCCGCGACCCGCGCCCGCGACCCCCGAAACGGTCGACGCCGGAGCCGTCGGCAGCCGACCCGGCCATACCGGTGGATCCACCACCGATGTGCCGCTGAGCGGGTGACCTCGGGACCGCTGAGCAGCCGCAGCAGCCCGGCACCCGGCCGCGTCGGCGTGCGGGTCGAGCACGCGCGGCCGCACCCGGGCGGTAGTCAGCTCGGGGATGGGGTTGGGGTGGGACGCATCAGCCGACGTGGATCCGCGGACGGCGGGCCGGGTCGTGCTCGGCCTTGCGCAGCACCTCGCGGGTGACCGGGGCGACTTCGCCGTCGCCGAAGATCAGGTAGCGGAGCAGGTTGACGACCGGGCTGCCCTCGGTCCAGCCGAAGTAGGCGTGCGGCCGCTTGCCGGTCTGGTCGCGGACGTGGAGGAGCACGGCCGCGATCGTGTTGGCGATGACCGAGCCCTCGACCCGCAGGATCTTGTAGCCGAACCGTACCTCGCCGGTCACGTTCAGCAACGACTCGAACTCCGACGGGTCGACGACGGTGACCTCGAGGAACAGCACCGGGTCCCCGGGCGGGATGTGGTTGGCCTCCCGCTCCTCCCGCTCCTTCTCGCGGTATTCGGCCTCGTCGCGCTCGTTGGGCTCGTTGGCGATGACGCGGATCTCACCGGCGGCCGCCTCGTCGACCAGCCGTCGGGCGAGCGGGTCCAGCTGCACCGCGGTCACCCGCAGCTCGGTGGACCGGGTCGCCCGGGAGACCAGTGAGGTGGTCACGATGGCCAGGATGAAGAAGGACGCGATCCGCACGCCGTCCGGACGCTCGATCACGTTGACCACCGTGGTGTAGGCGAAGACCAGCGTGATCGCGGCGTAGGCGCGCCACCGCGGGCTTGCCCGCCGCCGGGCGGACAGGGTCGCCGCGACGGCGGCCGACGACATCAGCACCAGCACGCCGGTGGCGTACGCTCCGCCCTGGGCCTCGACGTCGGCCCTGAAGATCACCGTGATGGCGAAGGCGACGGCGGTGAACACCAGCACCAGCGGCCGCATCGCGCGGGTCCACTCCGGGGCCATGCCGTAGCGGGGGAGGTACCTCGGCACGATGTTCAGCAGCCCGGCCATGGCCGAGGCCCCGGCGAACCACAGGATGCAGATGGTGCTCAGGTCGTAGGCGGTGCCAAAGCCGTCGCCCAGGTAATGGTGGGCCAGGTAGGCCAGCGCCCGACCGCTGGCCTGGCCGCCCTCCTCGAACTCCTGGTGAGGGATGAGCACGGTGGTCGTGAAGCTGCTGGTAATCAGGAAGCCGCTCATGATCAGGGCGGCGGTGGTGAGCAGCTTGCGGGTGTTGCGGATGCGGCCCTCCGGCCGCTCAGGGGTCTCGCCAGGATCGCCACGGACCAGCGGCATCACCGCCACCCCGGTCTCGAAGCCGGACAGGCCGAGGGCCAGCTTGGGGAAGACGATCAGGGCCACGGCCGCCATGACCAGCGGGCTGGAGTATCGGGTGGCCAGCAGGTTGCGCCAGTCGGTCACCACGTCCGGATTGGCCAGTACGTGCCCCAAGGCAACGACCACCACGACCAGGTTGAGGGCCAGGTAGGTGGCGACCAGGCCGACCGCGATCCCGATGGCGTCGGTGAAGCCCCTGAGGAAGACCCCGCCGAGCAGGGCGATCAGCAGCAGCGTCACCCCGACCTGGTGGCCCTCCAGGAGTCCGGGCACGAACGGGTTCTCGAGGACGTGGGCCGTGGCGTCGGAGGCCGACAGCGTGATCGTGATCACGAAGTCGGTGGCGACGAACCCGAGCAATGCCAGCACGAACAGCTTGCCCTGCCACCACGACAGCAGCCGCTCCAGGATGGCGATCGAGCCCTCGCCGTTGGGGCTCTCGCGAGCGACGCGGCGGTACACCGGGAGGGCGCCGAACAGGGTGAGCAGAACCAGAACCAGGGTGGCGACGGGCGACAGCACGCCGGCGGCCAACGCGGCGATGCCCGGCTGATAGCCGAGGGTCGAGAAGTAGTCCACCCCGGTCAGGCACATCACCTTCCACCAGGGATGCTGGACGTGCTCGGCGGGCCGGCGGTAGGGGCCTTCCACGTTGGCCTCATGGCGGAGGTCCCCGAGCAGCCAGGTCTTGAGGCGATCCGAGGCCCGGGCGGCGTGCTCCCGCCTGGTCGTCGTGGTCAACTGCGCCTCCACTACCGAACGACCCGTACCCGTCGCCCTCGGCGATTGGCTGCCCATGCAAGGATAGAGGGCCGTCCGACGCCCACAAGGAGGCCCCAGTGAGCGAGATGCCACCGGATCGCCCGCCTGACTCCACACCACCAAGCCCTCCTGGCGGCTACGACCGGGCCTATCCGGGGGCACGGCCCCGCCAGAACGGCCTGGGGACCGCCGCGCTGGTGCTTGGCGTGGTGGGGCTGGTCCTGGTGATCCTGATCCTGTTCTCCCCGCTCGGCGTCGTCCTCGGCCTGCTGGCCGTGATCTTCGGCATCCTGGGGATCATGCGGGTCAACCGCGGTGAGGCCGACAACCGCGGGCAGGCCGTGACCGGGCTGGTGACCGGCGCAGTGGCGCTGGTGGTCGGGCTGTTCTTCGCGATCAGCATCGGGACCTTCTTTGCCACCAACGTCAACGACTTCCGGCAGTTCGGGCGGTGCATGGAGAACGCCAACAGCGACCAGGAACGGCGGGCCTGCGGCGAAGAGCTCTCACGCGAGCTCGAGCGGTAGCGAACCGGCGGCGGTGAACCGGGGACCTACGGCCGACCCAGGATGCCGACGACGGCTGACGCGAAGCCCGGCAGGGCCACCACGGCGACGACGGCCAGGACCACGCGCCCGACCGTCACCGAGCGGCGGTCGCGCCAGGCGGCGACCACGCCGGGGACCTGGCTGGCCAAGGCCACGATCACGCCCACGACGGCCACCAGCAGGACCGCCGACCCGAGCGGGAAGAGCAGCAGCAGCGGGGCGTGGGCGGCGATGGCACGGGGCCCCGCGCCCAGCAGCGGCAGCGCCCGGCTGATCCGCCCGGCGAGGGCCGCGACCAGCACGCCGTCGAACACCGCGAGGACGGTGAAGGCGAGCACCGACACCCACCCGGGGCCCACCAGGTCGAAGTCGGGGTTGCCCGGGCGCAGGGGGTCGAGGCGCGTGCCGGCGACCACCAGCAGCAGCGCACCGTAGGCCAGGCCGCCGGCCCGGCCGGCAGGCAGCCAGCGGCGCAGCAGCAGGTACAGGGTGCCGGTGGCCAGCCCGAAGAACAGGCCGGTGAAGACGACGAACCCGAGCGTGCCGTCGACGCTGATGCGGCCCACGACCTCGCCGGCCTCGGTGACGCGGCCCTGGGCGTCGGCCCCGGCCGTCACCGCCAGCAGCCGCATCACCAGGCGCCCGCCGGCCCCGGCGGCCAGGATCCCGGCGCCGACGCCCGAGGCCACCGCCACCGTCAGGTACCAGAGGTAGCGCCGCACGACCAGGCCGACCGGGGGCTGCCCGGCCGGGCCGTCCGCCTCCGGCGGCGGCTGGGCTGGGGGCTGGACCGTCAGGCCGCCCCAGCGGACCGCCGCGACCAGCCCGGCAAGCACCAGCACGGCGCAGACCACCATCGTCCACATGGTCGCAGTATGACCAGCTCAGGTTCTGCGCCGCTGGTGACGCACGGCACGGCGACCGGGTGCCCTGGGGCACTGCCCGCCCACCTCGAAACGGCGCATCCTCGTGGCGACGCACGCAACCTCAGGAGCGCCGATGTCTGACACCATCGCCTGTCCGCAGTGTGGCGCGCCGGCCTGGATCACCGAGCGGTTCTGGCTGGACTCCACCGACGGCCCGCTGGAGCACCTCAAGACCGTCTGCGTGAACGACCACTGGTTCACCCCGCGGGCCGAGACGGTCGAGCAGGAGTGGCCTACCGTCTCCGACCGCGACATCGCGGCCCTGCTGGGCTGAGCGGTGCCGGCCTAGGGACCGCCGCACGCGCAGACGGCGCCTCGTACCGAGGCGCCGTCTGGACGCCCGGCCCCCCTGGCTGACGGCGGCGGCCGGTCACGCTGGCCGAAGGGCTAGCCGCCGGCTTCGACGCCGCGGAGCAGCTGGCGGACCTCCGTCTCCCGGTAGCGACGGTGGCCGCCGAGCGTCCGGATGCTCGACAGCTTGCCCGCCTTCGCCCAACGGGTCACGGTCTTGGGGTCGACACGGAACAGCGCGGCGACCTCCGCCGGGGTGAGCAGCGCCTCGGGTGCTGGCGCCGATTGAGCACTACGACTGGCAGACATGGTTGCCACCCCTCACCTCGAACTTCCCCCGTCGAGTCAGGATTCTCGCGGAGGTCCTGAATATCCTAGAGGCGTCGAATGGGACAGACCATAGCAACTTAGGGCTATTTTCCGCCCCGCCTACTAGGACTATCGGCACCTGACCGCCAGACCTTTAGCAAAAGGTGCGAAGGACTCAATTGCTGGCTTCCCGTCCCCGCAGGGCCGACCAGCGCTCGCTGAGGCTCCGGTAGAGCTCGCTCGAGCGGTCGAGGTCCCCTTCCTCCAACGCCTCCAGCGCCTCCCAGACCTGCGCCGCCGAGTGGTCCTCGGCGAGGTCCCCGAACGGGACCGCCTTCGTTAGTCCCCCGTAGTCGAGCTGGACTAGACTGTCGGCGTCGAAGTCGTGCAGCCAGCTGCGCAGCTCCTCCGCCGCGACCACCATCTCGGCATCCTCCATCAGCTGCTGCAGGATCGACACCGCCCGGGAGATCCGGGCCCGGGCCTTGGGCATCGCGGTCTGGTAGGTGAGCCGCGCCGGCTGCCCGGACTCGGCCGGCACCAGCCGGCGCTCGCCGGCCTCGAACAGGGCGAACCAGGGCAGCGGGACGTGCCAGGCGGACTGCTGGATGTGGCTGCGCGAGCCGGGCCGCTCACGGTCCCACCGCTCCAGGGTTTGGGCCGCCCGCTCGACGTCCCCTGCCGACACGAACGCGTCGGCCACCTCGTCAGGCACCGAGCTGCGGAAGGCGACCAGCGACTGCAGGGTGCGCAGCTCGGTGCGGAGCGGGCAGAGGTAGACCACGTCCCCGACCCGCTCGACCAGGGCGTGCTCCCGCTCGCTGCCGACGGCGAGGCCGAGGGCGCGGGCCAGGCCGCGGCGCTCCTCCCGCCCGACCAGCAGGGTGGCCGGCATGGCCTGGCCCGCCTCCACGTACGCGGCCCACTCGGCCCGCTCGCGCGGCGGGAAGGCGGCAAGGGGCTGGTAGACCCGCAAGTAGGCCGTGAAGGCATGCCCCTTCATGGTGAGGAGAGTATAGGTACGGGGCTGTGGTAGGTTGGCGGTGCGGGTGGGTACCTCTCACCTGGCGTCGGTCGCGCGGCGGCGATCCCGCCGGGCCCGTCCAGGAGGTCATCCATGGGAGCGTTCGGTCTCATGGGTGGTGAGTACGAGCAGGTCGTCTACAACCACGACCCGGCCTCCGGCCTGAAGGCCATCATCGCCATCCACTCGACCGCCCTTGGCCCGGCACTCGGCGGTACGCGCTTCTACCCCTACGCGTCGGAGGACGACGCCTTGGCCGACGTCCTCCGGCTGGCCAAGGGGATGAGCTACAAGGCGGCCGCGGCCGGCCTCAACCTCGGCGGCGGCAAGGCGGTCATCATCGGCGATCCCAAGCGGATCAAGTCCGAGTCCCTGCTGCGCGCCCACGGCCGCTTCGTCGAGAGCCTCGGCGGCCGCTACATCACCGCCGAGGACGTCGGCACCTACACCGCCGACATGGAGTTCGTCGCCCTCGAGACCCGGTTCGTCACCGGCCGCGCGGTCAACAACGGCGGCGGCGGCGACCCGTCGATCAACACCGCCTACGGCGTGCTCCAGGGCATGCGGGCGGTGGCCGAGGAGCTCTGGAAGGACACCGACCTGGCCGGCCGCCACGTCGTCGTCCAGGGCTTCGGCAAGGTCGGCTCCCACCTCTGCCGGCTGCTCCACGAGGCCGGCGTGCGGCTCACCGTCGCCGACGTCGACCTCGACAACGTGGCCAGGGCCGTCAAGGAGTTCGGCGCCGACACCGTCGAGCCGGGCAAGGCGCACGCGGTCGAGTGCGACATCTTCGCCCCCTGCGCGATGGGCGCGGTGGTCAACGACGACACCCTGCCGGAGCTGAAGTGCGCGGCCGTGGCCGGGTCGGCCAACAACGTGCTGGCCCGCGACGAGCACGGCTACGCCCTGCGCCAGCTCGGCATCCTGTACGCGCCCGACTACGTGATCAACGCCGGCGGCCTCATCAACGTGGCCGACGAGCTGCAGGGCTACTCGGCCGATCGGGTGATCGCCAAGGTGGAGGGCATCTTCGGCGCGCTGCGGGACATCTTCCACCGGGCCAAGGCCGAGGGCATCCCGACCAGCGAGGCCGCCGACCGGGTCGCCAGGGACCGCATGCGCGAGGTGTCGCGGCTGCGGCTGATCCGGGTCCACCCGGGAGCCGGCGGCCGGGACTAGCCGGCCACCACCTCGCCGATCACCCAGGTGGGCAGCCCACGGGCGGCCAGGAACGCCGCCGCGCGGCCGGCCTCGGAGGCCGGCAGCACCGCCACCATGCCGACGCCGAGGTTGGTCGCGGCGGCCAGCTCCCGGTCGTCGACCGGGCCGAGCTCGCCGAGCAGCCGGACGATCGGCGGCGGCGTCCACGCGCCGCGGTCCACCCGCGCGACCAGGCCGGCGGGCAGGCAGCGGGGCAGGTTGCCCGGCAGGCCGCCGCCGGTCACGTGGCAGAGCGCGTGCACCTCGACCCCCTCGCCGAGCAGGTCGAGCAGGTCGGGGGCGTAGATGCGGGTCGGGGTGAGCAGCGCCTCCCCCACCGGGCCGCCGAGTTCCGGCAGCACCCGGTCGTAGCCGACCCACGCCCTGGCGAGCACCCGGCGGGCCAGGCTGAAGCCGTTGGCGTGCAGGCCCGAGGCCTCGAGGCCCAGCAGGACGTCGCCGGCGGCCACCCGCTCCGGGCCGAGCAGCCGGTCGCGCTCCACCATCCCGACGGCGAAGCCGGCCAGGTCGTAGGCGTCCGGCGCCATCGCGTCGGGGTGCTCGGCGGTCTCGCCGCCAAGCAGCGCGCAGCGGGCCAGCCGGCAGCCCTCGGCCACCCCCGCCACGACGGCGGCGGCCCGTCGCGGGTCGAGCCGGCCGACCGCCAGGTAGTCGAGCACGAACAAGGGCGTCGCGCCGCAGACCACCACGTCGTCGACCACCATCGCCACCAGGTCGATCCCGACCGTGTCGTGGCGGTCCAGCGCCTGGGCGACCAGCAGCTTGGTGCCCACCCCGTCGGCGGCGGCGGCCAGCACCCGGCCGTCGGCGGGGGGTCCGGGGCGCTCGGGCCCAGCCCCCCGGTCGGCGGGGTCCAGGGACCACAGCCCGGCGAAGCCGCCGATGCCGCCCAGCACCCGCGGGCCGTGGGTGCCCTCGACCGCGGCGCGCATCAGGGCGACCGCGCGCTCGCCGGCGGCCACGTCGACCCCGGCGGCGGCGTAGGTCAGCGGCTCCCGCCCGTTCATCGCGGTGCCGGCAGGCCCTCGAGCAGCTCCTTGCCCTGCTGGTGGGGCTCGACCGGAATGGGGTAGTCACCGGTGAAGCAGGCGGCGCAGAGGCCGCGGGTCCCGCCGGCGCCCGCGGGGGCGGCGGCCTCCAGCAGCGCCTCCAGCGACAGGTAGCCGAGCGAGTCGGCGCCGATGAAGCCGGCGACCTGTTCGGTGAGGAGGTCGGTGGCGGCCAGCTCGGCCCGGGTGGGCATGTCGATGCCGTAGAAGCACGGCCAGCGCACCGGCGGCGAGGTGATGCGGACGTGGACCTCGCTGGCGCCCGCCTCGCGGAGCATGCCCACGATCGCCTTGGTGGTGTTGCCGCGCACGATCGAGTCGTCGACCACCACCAGCCGGCGCCCGCGGATCGCCTCGCGCAGCGGGTTGAGCTTGATCCGGATGCCGAGCCGGCGCATGGACTGGCTCGGCTGGATGAAGGTCCGGCCGACGTAGCGGTTCTTCATCAGCCCCTCGCCGTAGGGGATGCCGCTGGCCTCCGCGTAGCCGCCGGCGGCGCTCATGGCGGTGTCCGGCACGGGGATCACCAGGTCGGCGTCGACCGGCGCCTCCCTGGCCAGGGCCGCGCCCAGTGCCCGCCGCACCTGGTGGACGTTGCGCCCGGCCAGGGTGGAGTCGGCCCTGGCCAGGTAGACGTGCTCGAACACGCACAGGCTCGGGGTCGGCTGGGCGAAGCGGCGCGACCGCAGCCCGTTGCCGTCCACGGCGACGACCTCGCCGGGGTCGACCTCGCGGACCAGGGTGGCGCCGACGATGTCGAGGGCGGCGGTCTCGGAGGCGATCACCCAGCCGCCCGGCAGCCTGCCGATGCACAGCGGCCGCACCCCGTGCCGGTCCCGCACCCCGTAGAGGGTCCGCTCGTCCATGATGACCAGCGAGAACGCGCCCTGGAGGCGGGGCATGGTGCGGACGATGGCCTCCTCCAGGGACAGGTCGGCCTCCCTGGCCAGCAGCTCGGCGATGACGTCGGTGTCGCTGGTGGACCCCGCCCGCGCCGTGGTGGCGGCGCCCATGGCGGTCGCCAGGGCCGCCGTGTTGGTGAGGTTGCCGTTGTGGGCGAGGGCGAGCCCACCACCCACGGCGTTGGTCTTGAACGCCGGTTGGGCGTTCTCCCAGCGGGAGCCGCCGGTGGTCGAGTAGCGGGTGTGGCCGATCGCCAGGTGCCCCTGGAGGGTGGCCAGGGTCGGCTCGTCGAACACCTGGCTGACCAGGCCCATGTCCTTGTACACGAGCACCCCGTGGCCGTCGCTGACGGCCATGCCGGCCGATTCCTGCCCGCGGTGCTGCAACGCGTAGAGCCCGTAGAACACGAGGTTCGCGACCGGCTCCCCGGGCGCCCAAACCCCGAAGACCCCGCACGCCTCGCGGGGGTGGTCGGCGTCGAGCATGGTCCTCCTGCCTGGGCCGAGCCGCTCCGGGGAAGCGCTCCGATCGTAGCACCGGATCCCGACGATTCCGGGGAGGCGCGCTGCGGGGCCGACCGGAACGCCCGTCTTCGCTGCTGAACAGGGGTCTGCGCGGCAACGGATGTTTGCAATGCCAAGCGTGCAACGGGTAGATTCCCCTCCGATCCCCCTGTATGACCAAGCCAGCACGTCGCTTCCCCGGGGCCGTCCGATGAGCAGGAAGCCGTACGCCTTCGGGCCCAGAAGCCGCCAAGGATCGCTCCTGCCCGGGGGCCGGTGCGACGCGACCAGGCCTCTGGCCTCCGCCGCCGCGACCCGGGCCGTCCGCCTGCCTCCACCCGAACCGCCAGGCCCAGACGCAGAGGTCAGCTCATGATCCGTAACATGTCGATCCGGTCGAAGCTGATCGCGATCCTGGTAACCCCGCTGATCGCGCTGACGGTGCTGGCGTTCCTCGGCATCGGGAGCAACGTGACCACGGGGGTGCAGGCCGACCGCGTCGACCGGCAGACGGCCTTCGCCGTGAACCTCTCCCAGCTCGTCCACGAGCTGCAGCGGGAGCGCGACCAGTCCGCCGCGTGGGTCGCCAGCGACCGCGGCTACGGCGAGGTGGTCGCCCAGCGGGTGGCGGTCAACCAGGCGCTGGCCGACTTCCGCCGGGACGCCGCCGCGCTCGACGTGGGCGGCGAAGACTCCCGGTTCCGGGAGCACGTCGACATCGCCCTGCGGTCGCTGTCCCAGCTCGACGAGGAGCGGCTGCGCATCCAGGACGGGGGGCTGTCGGTCACCCAGACGCTGGACTTCTACTCCGGGATCATCGGCCACCTGATCGCCGTCGACGGCGAGATCGCCTCGGCGACCGACGACCGCGCGCTGGTGCGCAACGCGTCCACCTTCGTCGCCCTCGCCCGGCTCAAGGAGGCGGCCAGCCTCGAGCGCGGCTTCGTGTTCGCGGTCGCCTCGGTGGGGCGGTTCGACCCGGGCGAGTTCCAGCGCTTCGCCGCGACGCTCGGCGCGCAGGACACCTGGCAGTCCCAGTTCGAGGCCACCGCCACCCCCGAGCAGCGCGAGGCCCTGACGAGGGCGCTGGACAGCAGCGACGCCGGCCGCCTCGTCGACCTCCGCCGCCGGCTGATCGGCTCCAGCCTGGGCGGGCAGGTGCGGATCGACCCGAGGGCCTGGTACCGCTACGCGACCGCCCGGATCGACCTGCTGCGCGGGGTCGAGCGGGACCTGGCCGCCGACGTCTCCGCCGCCAGCGCGGCCGCCCAGTCGAGCGCCAACCGGCAGGCGTTGGTCTACACCATCATCCTGACGCTGGTGCTGTGGTTCACGGTCGGCCTGTCGCTGCTGATCTCCCGGGTGATGGTCGGCCCGCTGCGGACGCTGACCCGCTCGGCCAACGAGGTGGCCGACCAGCGGCTGCCCGGGCTGGTGGACCGGCTGCAGCAGACCACGGACCCGCGCGACCTGGACGTCGTCCCCGAACCGGTCCCGGTCACCTCCAGCGACGAGATCGGCCAGGTGTCGGCGGCGTTCAACTCCGTCCACCGAGTCGCCATCCAGGTCGCCACCGAGCAGGCCGCGCTGCGCAAGTCCATCGGCGACATGTTCCTGAACCTGGCCAGGCGCAGCCAGAGCCTGATCGACCGCCAGCTCGAGCTGATCGACGACCTGGAGCGGACCGAGGCCGACCCCGACGCGCTCGAGAACCTCTTCAAGCTGGACCACCTGGCGACCCGGATGCGGCGCAACTCCGAGGACCTGATCGTGCTGTCGGGCGCCGAGCCGGCCCGCCGCTGGACCCAGCCGGTCCCGCTGGTGGACGTGGTCAGGGCGGCGCTGGCCGAGATCGAGGACTACAACCGGGTCGAGCTGCTGCCGATCGACGAGGTCGGCGTGGCCGGCCAGGCGGTCGCCGACGTCGTCCACCTGCTGGCCGAGCTGATCGAGAACGCCACCTCGTTCTCGCCGCCGGGCACCAAGGTCCAGGTGGCCGGCCAGGCGGTGAGCAACGGCTACGTGATCGAGATCGAGGACCGCGGGCTCGGCATGAGCGACGAGGAGCTGGTCGAGGCCAACGAGCGGCTCGCCAACCCGCCGGTGGTGGACTTCGCGCTGTCGCGGATGCTGGGGCTGTACGTGGTGGCGCGGCTGGCGCAGCGCTACCGCATCAAGGTGCAGCTGCGCCACTCCTGGTACGGGGGGATCACCGCCCTGGTGCTGCTGCCGCCCACCGTGGTGGTCCGCGCGGTGGTGGAGTCCATCGAGGGTCCACGGCGCGGGCCGGCGGAGCTGGAGCCGTCCACCCAGCCCATCGAGACTCCGTCGGCCGTGGCCGGCGACCACCTGCCGATCTTCGAGGCGGCGCGCTCGGACTGGTTCGACAGCGGCGCCCGCGGCGACCACCTGCCGCTGCGCCGCCACGCCGCCCAGCAGCCCAACGGCCGCGCCGCCGAGCCCGCCGGCAACGGCGCGGGCGGCAGCCTGGCCAGCGCCGGTGGTGCCGCCCCCCGCATCCCGACCCCGGGCCAGGGCACCGGCGGCACCGGTCCTCCCGGCGGGGGCCTCGGCTCGCGCCCGCCCTGGGGCGAACCCACCCCACCCAGGGACGCCCCCGTGGGCCGCGCGGCCGCGCCCGAGACGGCCCGGGCGGAGACCGACCCGGCCCCGGCGCCCACCCTCGACCCCGCCACCACCCAGGCGGACGCGGGCCCGGCCCCGGTGCGGCCTGCCGCCCCGCCGCCGGCGGCTCCGCCCCCCGCCCGCACGGGGGCGCCGCCGGCCGCCGGCCCGCTCCCGACCAGGACCCCAGGTGCCTCCACGCCGCCTCCGCCGGCCGGCCCCCCGCCGAAGCCGGCGCCGCGGCGGGCCCGCCCGGAGCGGCCGGCCGGCGAACCGCCGCCGACCCCGGTCGACGTGCCGGCGGCGGCGCCGTCGCTCCAGACCACCTCGGTCCAGACGACCAAGGCCGGCCTCCCCCGAAGGGTCCCGCGGGCGAACCTGGCCCCAGGGATGGTCGCGGCGAGGACCTCGGCGGCCGCGCGGCCCGCCGAGCCCCCCGCTCCCCAGGCCTCCTCTGCCTCGCGATCTCCAGAGGAGGTCAGGAGCATGCTCTCGAGCTACCGGTCTGGCCTCGAGCGCGGCCGCATGATGGCAGCAGGCGAAGATGCCGCCACCGGCAGCGACGCCCCTTCGTCCGCTAGGAGCGACGATGACGCAACTCAGTAGGGAAGCGCAGAACCTCAACTGGCTCGTCTCCAACTTCTCCAGGAGCGTCCCCGGGGTCGCGCACGCGATCGTGGTCTCTGCCGACGGGCTGCTCATGGCGGTGTCCGAACGGCTGGACCGGGCCAGGGCCGACCAGCTCGCCGCGGTCGCCTCGGGGCTGGCGAGCCTGACCCAGGGCGCCGCCCGGTGCTTCGACGCCGGTATCGTCAACCAGACGATCGTCGAGATGGAGAAGGGCTTCCTGTTCGTGATGTCGGTCAGCGACGGCTCCTGCCTGGCGGTGCTGGCCTCACCGTCCTGCGACATCGGCCTGGTCGGCTACGAGATGGCGTTGCTCGTGGCTCGCACCGGGGACGTCCTCACGCCGGCCCTGCGCGCCGAGCTGCAGGCCGCACTGCCGCGATGAGGGTGGTTTGGGGGACCGGGTATGAGCAACGAGGACCGGCAGGACAACCGGCAGGAGCCCGGGCGGCTGGTCCGGCCCTACGCGATGACGGGCGGTCGCACGCGCCCCGCCCACGACGACCTCGAGCTGGAGACCCTCGTCTCCACCACCGCGCTCGGCGAGACCTCCATGACCCTGAGCCTGGAACGACGGTCGATCGCCCTGCTCTGCAGGGACATCCTTTCCGTCGCCGAGATCTCCGCACGCCTCGACCTACCTCTCGGCGTCGCTCGTGTCCTGGTCGGTGACATGGCCGAAGAGGGCCTGGTGACCGTGCACCGGCCCGCCAGTGTCGGCGACCGCCCAGACCTCGCACTTCTCGAGAGGGTGCTGTATGGACTCCGGACAATTTAGATCGACTTCCCCCGGCGCCGAGTCGCGGGCGCCCACCCCGGTCAAGATCGTCATCGCCGGCGGGTTCGGCGTGGGCAAGACGACGTTCGTCGGCGCCGTCTCCGAGATCATCCCGCTGACCACCGAGGCCGCCATGACGACCGCGAGCGTGGGGGTGGACGACACCAGCCACATCGCCGGCAAGACCACCACCACGGTGGCGATGGACTTCGGCCGCATCACGCTCGACACCGACCTGATCCTGTACCTGTTCGGCACGCCGGGCCAGGACCGCTTCTGGTTCATGTGGGACGACCTGTGCCGCGGCGCGATCGGTGCGGTGGTGCTGGTCGACACCCGCCGGCTGGACGCCTGCTTCGCCGCCGTCGACTACTTCGAGCAGCGCGACCTGCCGTTCATCGTCGCCATCAACTGCTTCGACGGGGTGCTGGAGCACGCGGTCGAGGACGTCCGCGAGGCCCTGGTGGTCGGCGACGACACGCCGGTCGTGGTCTGCGACGCGCGCGTGCGCGAGTCCGCCAAGGCGACCCTGATCGAGCTGGTCCAGCACGCCCTGGCCCGCGCCTCGGCGGTGCTGCGCTCGCCCGCCAACAGCCGCGGCGGGGTCCCCTCCGGCTCCTCCAGCTGACGTCCGCCCCGGGGGACACGCCTTCCTGGAAGGCGCCGAGCGACCGGGCCGGTATGCTGCGCGGCGCCCTGATCGGGACGATCAGGTCTGACCTCCAGAGGGGACCGCGGGCCGACTCCGTGGTTGCCGTTACCCGGCGCGGCGGCGGCGGGCGTTGCGGGCGACCAGGGCCGCGGCGAGCAGGCCGAGGACCAGGCCGACGGTGGCGAGCCTGGAGAGGAGGTCCGGACCGGCGGGGCCGCGGGCGGCGGCGGAGCCGGCGGGGCCGGGAGCGGGCGCCGGCGCCGCGGTGGCCGGCGGGGAGGCGGCGCTCCCGCCGGAGGGGGCCTGGTCGCGGCCGAGCGTGACCCGGAAGATCCACAGGCCGCTGTTCATGTCGCTGGCGAGCACGAGGTCCTTCCACAGCTGGACGCCCCAGACCATCGGCATGCCGCGCTCGCCGTTCTGGCCGCTGGCCAGCGTCTGCCTGGCCGGGCTCGCCGGCGGGACGAACCAGGCCACCTCCCTGGGGTGGCGCGGGTCGGCCAGGTCGACCACGCGGACGCCGTCGGAGTACCAGGAGGCGTACTCGACGGTGCCGCGGATGACCGCGTTGTGGACCGAGTAGACGCCGTCGCGCCGCACCCGGCCGTCCTTGCCGGGGACGGCCGCCTCGGTCGCGAAGGTCGACAGCAGGGTGGGGCGGTCCAGCCGCCTGGTGTCGAAGATCCGCTGGAAGGTCCAGGTGGCGCCGGCGCCCTCCCCGACCGCGCGCATCGCCTCGTCGTTCTGCACGAACAGGGTCTCGTCCTCGTTGAACCAGCCGGAGTGGGCGCCGCGGTAGCGGTCGTCGGCGCGGTAGCCGGTCTGGCCGACGAGCTTCGGCGCCCTCGGGTCGGAGATGTCCAGGAACTGCTCGCCGGCGGCCCAGAAGGAGGCGAACAGCTTGCGGCCGCCGTCGAACGGCCAGGCGCTGTGGCAGAAGACGTCGCGCCTGGCCCCGAGCTGGCCCCTCGCCGCCTCCGGCCCGTCCCGGCGGACGTCCCAGTCGGCGACCTCCCGCGGGCGGCGCGGGTCGGTGGCGTCGATGATGCGCAGGTCGCCCTGGCGCCCCTGGCTGAGCTGGAAGGAGTACGGCACCGCCGCCAGGACCAGGACCCGGCCGTCGGCCCGCTGGACGACGCCGAGCTCGTGCACGCCGGCGGCGACGCCGGTGGCGAGCTGGGCGAGGGGCCGCGGCCTGGCCGGGTCGCTCACGTCGTAGAGCGCCAGGCCGGCGAAGCCCGGGTCCGTGCCGGGGCAGCGCTGGACGCCCACCGCGGCGAGGTCGCCGCGGAAGGCGCGGGTGCGGACCGTGCCCACCCAGACGTCCTGGCCGTCGCTGCCGGGGAACTCGGCGAAGGAGGCGAGCGGCCGGGGCCTGGCCGGGTCGCGCAGGTCGATCGCTGACACGCCGCCCGGCGGCCGGCAGTCGCCCGAGCGGAGGTTGCCGAGGTAGGCGACGTCGCGGTGCGCCCAGACGTCGCCGAACGGGCCTGCCTGGCGGGGGGCGACGTGGCCGACCAGCTCGGTGTTCCAGGTCTCGGGTGCCTCCGGCTGGGCGGTGACCGGCGCCGGTGGGGCCAGCGCGAGCGCCACCAGCACCACCACGGTGACCACGGCGGCCCGCCGCCACGCACCCATCCCGTCCCCCGGCACCGGACGACATCCCCGCCGACACTCTGGCAGACGGGCATAAGACCCGGCTAAGAATTCCTGCCCAGGCCGGCCGCCGCTGGCCCGCTGCCCCGCCGCCCGCCGCGGCGGTGCAGCACCGGCGTTCCGGGAGCGCGACGGGCGGCGTCAGGGCCGCTCGCCGAGGGCGCGCGGCAGGGCGCCCTCGTAGGCGTCGCGCAGGCGCGGCAGCGGCAGGTCGAGCACGCCGGGGACGACCAGCCGGTCGCCGCCGGTCAGGCCGAGCCGCGCCGCCGGCAGGCCCGCCGCGCCGGCCAGGGACTCCAGCTCCCCGGCGTGCTCCGGCTCCGCGGCCACCAGGACCCGCGAAGGCGACTCCGCGACCAGGGCGGCCAGCGGTGGGAGGTCGCCGGGCTCGGGCCCGGCGGCGGCGGGCAAGACGGCTGGCAGCGCGACGGTGGCGCCGACCCCGGCCGCCAGGGTCGCCTCGACCAGGGCGACGGCCAGGCCGCCGTCGGAGAGGTCGTGGGCGCTCGCCAGCAGGCGGCGGCCGGCGAGCTCGACCAGCAACCGCTGCAGGGCCAGCTCGGCGGCCAGGTCGAGCATGGGTAGACTTCCCTCCAGGCGACCGCCGGCGAGCCGCTGCCAGGCGGAGCCGCCCAGCTCGGCCCGGGTCTCGCCGAGCAGCCAGAGGTCCAGCCCTGGCCGCGGGAACCCGGCCCCGACGGCCGCGGTCGCGTCCTCGAGCAGGCCGAGCACGCCGACGATCGGGGTGGGGTGGATGGGCCGGCCGGAGGACTCGTTGTAGAAGCTGACGTTGCCGCCGGTGACCGGCAGGCCGAGCGCGCGGCAGGCGGCCGCCATCCCCTCGACCGCGGCGGCGAAGGTCCCCATCACCTCGGGCCGCTCGGGGCTGGCGAAGTTGAGGCAGTTGGTGACCGCGATCGGCCTGGCGCCCACGCAGGCGACGTTGCGGGCGGCCTCGGCGACCGCCAGGGCCGCCCCGGCGGCCGGGTCGAGGGCCGCGTAGCGGCCGTTGCCGTCGGTGGCCAGCGCGACCGCCCGGCCGGCGCCGTCCGGGACCAGGAGCACCGCCGCGTCCGCGCCCGGCCCGGCGACGGTGCCGTGGCCGACGAAGCGGTCGTACTGCTCCCACACCCACCGCTTGGAGGCGCAGGTCGGGTCGGCGGCCAGGGCGAGCACGGCCGCGGCCGGGTCGGCGTCCAGCGGCACCGGGGCCTCGCCGGGCGGCGGCGGCGGTGGGGTCAGCGGGCGGCGGTAGGTGGGCCCCTCGTCGGCCAGGCTGCGGGCGGGCACGTCGGCCACCACCTCGCCGCGGGACCGCACCACCAGCCGCCCGCCGTCGACCATCCTGCCGAGCACGGCGGCGAGCACGCCCCAGCGCCGGCACGTCTCCAGCACCTCGGGCAGCAGGTCCGGGTCGACCAGGGCCAGCATCCGCTCCTGGGACTCGGAGACCAGCACCTCCCACGCCTCCATCGACGGCTCGCGCAGCGGCACGGCGTCCAGGTCGACCTCCATGCCCATCCCGGCCCTGGCGGCGACCTCGGCGACCGCGCAGCTGATGCCGGCGGCGCCGAGGTCTTGCAGGCCACGCAGCAGCCCCCGCCCGACCAGCTCCAGGCACGCCTCGATCAGCAGCTTCTCCTGGAACGGGTCGCCGACCTGCACGTTGGGACGCTTGGCCTCGTCGCCCCGCTCGAAGCTGGCCGAGGCGAGCACGCTGGCCCCGCCGATCCCGTCGCGGCCGGTCTTGGCGCCCATCAGCACCGCGAGGTCGCCCGGCCGCTCCGGCCGGCCCGACAGCAGCAGCTGGCCGGCCGGCATGAAGCCGACGGTGAGCGCGTTGACCAGCGGGTTGCCCTGGTAGCAGGGGTCGAAGGCGACCTCGCCGCCGACCGTGGCCACGCCGACGCAGTTGCCGTAGTGGCCGATCCCGGCCACCACCCCTTCCAGCAGCCGGCGCGCCAGCGGGTCGCCGAGGTCGCCGAAGCGCAGCGAGTTGAGGCTCGCCGCCGGACGGGCGCCCATCGCCAGGATGTCGCGGATGATGCCGCCCACGCCGGTGGCGGCGCCCTGGAACGGCTCCACGAACGACGGGTGGTTGTGCGACTCGATCTTGAACACCGCGGCCACGCCGTCGCCGACGTCGACCACCCCGGCGTTCCCCCCCGGCCCCTGCAGGACCCGCGGTCCCTCGGTGGGCAGCTTGCGCAGGTGGACCTTTGACGACTTGTAGGAGCAGTGCTCCGACCACATCACCGAGTACATCGCCAGCTCCGGCCTGGACGGCTGCCGCCCCAGCACCGCCACGATGCGCCGGTACTCGTCGTCGGTCAGGCCGAGCTGGCGGTGCAGCGCGACGGCGGTGCTAGGCACGGGCCGCGGCCAGGACCGACTCGAACAGCGGGCGGCCGCCGGTGGGGCCGAGGAGGGGGTCGACGGCGTGCTCCGGGTGGGGCATCAGGCCGACGACGTTGCCGGCCGGGTTCGACACCCCGGCGATGTCGTGGAGCGAGCCGTTGGGGTTCTGGCCGGCGGCGTAGCGGAACACCACCTGGCCGTCTGCCGCCAGGCGGGCGGGGTCGTCGTGGACGTAGCGGCCTTCGCCGTGCTTGACCGGGATGGTGAGGGTGGCGCCCGGCTGGCATGCGGCGGTCCACGCGGTGGCGGCCGAGTCGACCACGACCTGGACCTGGCGGCAGACGAAGCGCAGGCCGGCGTTGCGGAGCAGCGCCCCGGGCAGCAGCCCGGCCTCGCACAGCACCTGGAAGCCGTTGCAGATCCCCAGCACCGGACCGCCGTCGCGGGCGAAGCCGGCCAGCGCCGCCACCACCGGCGAGAAGCGGGCGATCGCGCCGCAGCGGAGGTAGTCGCCGTAGGAGAAGCCGCCGGGCAGGACCACCGCGTCCACCCCGTGGAGGTCGCCGTCGCCGTGCCACAGCGCCACCGGCTCGGCGCCCATCCGCTCCGCCGCGGCCAGCGCGTCCCGGTCGTCGCACGACCCCGGGAACGTCACCACCCCGACCCGCAACGCCACCTCCCCGCCGGGCGCCAGCCACCGCCGGGAGGCTACCAGACGCCCCCGGCCGCCGGCGTCATCGCTCGACGTACGACGCCAGGCCGCGGATGAGCACGTCGAGCCCGAGCTCGAAGCGTTCGTCCGGCCCGCCGCTGAACAGCTCGCCGAGGGTCGCGTGGATGTTGGGGAACTGGTCGGCCGGCAGGGACTCGTAGTAGTCGCGGAACATCGCCGCGATCTGCTCGGGCCGCAGGTCCTCGCCGGTCGGCGACGGCAGCGCCAGGGACTCCTCGTAGGAGGAGGCGCCCAGGTACAGGCCTCCGAGGTCGCCGGCGTAGGCCGCGATGCGGTCGGGGACCCCCGCGCCGCGGAGCAGGCTGAGGAGCCACTCGGTCCAGCGCACCAGGTTGGGACCGACGGGGATGCGGCCCAGGGTGAACGCCGCCACGCCCGGGTGGCGCTGGAAGACCCGCCGGGCCTTGATCATCCAGTCCTTGAGCTGCTCCTGCCACCGGGCCGGGTCGGGCTCGGGCATCTCGATCTCGCTCGCCACCCGGTCGACCAGCAGGTTGATCAGCTCGTCCTTGCTGGCGACGTGCCAGTAGAGCGACGCCGGGCCGGTGTCGAGCTCCTCGGCGACCCGCCGCATGCTGAGCCCTTCGGCCCCCTCGCGGTCCACCACCCGCAGCGCCGCGTCGACGATCGCCGCGCGGGTCAGCGGGGTCCTGCCCGGACGCCCACGCCGGGCCGCCCTCCACGGCGGCTCGGGGATCGGTCGGTCGCGGCTGGCCTCCATGACGAACATAGTACCAGGGCCGAACGGTGTTAACTACCAGAACACTGTTTGACAACCGGCCCATGTTCGGGCATGCTCGAACGGTGTTCTGCAATCAGAAGGATGTTCGTTGTTCGTCGCTGGTGAGCGGCGAAAGGAGGCGGGGATGAACGACCAGTTCTCGGCGCCGCGGGGCTCCACGACCAGGGGACGCCTGGAGTTCGCCCGCGGCGCGGCCGGTCTGGCGATCCGGGGCGCGAGCATGCCCGACCTGTTCCGGGCGCGGTTCCGAGGCCCGGTCCCGGCGGTGTCGGTGCACGGGGGCGCGGTGACGGTGCGCTACCCGCGGTTCTCGCCACGCGGCTGGCTGCGGCCGTGGCGGCGGCGTGGCGCGCAGGTGACGCTGAGCCAGGACGTGGCCTGGGAGGTCCTGGTCCGGCGTGGCGTGGCGCACCTGGACGCCGACCTCCGGGACGTCGCCGTGGTGGGCGTCGACGTGCGCCAGGGCGCCAGCCGCGTGGAGGTGCGGCTGCCGCGTCCGGCGGGCGTGGTCCCGGTGCGGATCGACGGTGGCGCCAGCCACGTCCGCATCCGCCGGCCGGCGGGGACGCCGGCCCGGCTCCGTGTCGGCCGGGGCGTGACCGACCTGACCTTCGACGAGCAGGAGTTCGGCGCGGTCGGCGGCCGGCTGCGGCTGGAGAGCCGCGACGCCGGCGGCGCGAACGGCCGCTACGAGATCGAGATCTCGGGCGGCGTGTCCCACGTGCAGATCATCACGGAAGGAGCATCGGCATGACCCCGACCATCGAAGCCGTCGGCCTCCACAAGCGGTTCGGCAAGACGGCCGCCCTCGACGGGCTCGACCTGGTCGCCGAGCCGGGGCAGGTCGTCGCCGTGCTCGGCCCCAACGGCGCCGGGAAGACGACCTTCGTCCGCGCCGTCGCGACCCTGCTGCGCCCGGACGCCGGCGAGCTGCGCGTGGCCGGCCACGACGTGCGCCGCGAGCCGAGGGCGGTGCGGCGCATCATCGGCCTGGCCGGCCAGTACGCCGCGGTGGAGCCGGCCATGACCGGGCGGGAGAACCTCGAGATGGTCGCCCGCCTGTTCGGCCAGGACGCACGCTCCGCCCGGGCCAACAGCGCCAGGGTGCTGGAGCAGCTCGGGCTGGCCGGCGCGGCCGGCCGGCTGGCGCGGACCTACTCGGGCGGGATGCGGCGCAAGCTGGACCTCGGGGCGAGCCTGGTCGGCGCCCCCCGGCTGCTGCTGCTCGACGAGCCGACCACCGGGCTGGACCCCCGCAGCCGCATCGAGCTGTGGGACGCCATCCGCGCCCTGGTGGAGCAGGGGACCGACGTCCTGCTCACCACCCAGTACCTGGACGAGGCCGACCACCTGGCCAGCCGGATCGTGATCATCGACCACGGCAGGGCCGTGGCGGCGGGGACCCCGACCGAGCTCAAGCAGCGCGCGGGCCGCAACGTGATCGAGGTCCACGTGCGCGACCGGGCGGACCTGGCCGGCGCGGCCGCCGCCCTTGGCGCCCTGGACCACGGCCGGCCGCAGGTCGAGGAGGCCACCCGCCGGGTGAGCGTCGGCGTGGAGGCCGGCACCGAGCAGCTCCGGGCCGCGCTGCGGTCGCTGGAGGCGGCCGGGGCCGCCGTCGACGACATCTCCCTGCGGTCCCCAACGCTCGACGAGGTCTTCCTGGCGCTGACCGGCCAGCCCCTCGACGAGGCACCCGACGACGCCGCCGGCCACCCGGCGGCCTGAACCCCGGACAGGAGACCGACATGGCAACCATCGCACCGACCAGCCAGCACGCCGCCCGGCTGGGGACGAGCACGCTCGGCATCGCCAAGCGAGGCCTGCTGAAGTTCCTGCGCACCCCCCAGCTGGTGATCCTCAGCACCGTCCAGGGCGCCATCTTCCTGCTGATCTTCCGCTACGTGTTCGGCGGGGCGATCGGGGCCGGCGGCCTGGACTACGTCGACTTCCTCGTGCCGGGGTTCATCACCACCGGCATCCTGTTCGTCGGCATGGGCGCCGCCGCCGGCGTGGCCGAGGACCTCGAGCAGGGGTTCGTGGACCGGCTCCGCTCCCTGCCCATCCCGCGCAGCGCCGTCCTGGCCGGACGGGCGCTGGCCGACACCGCCGTGCAGGTGTGGGGCCTGGCAGTCACCGCGGCCATCGGCTTCGCCGTCGGCTTCCGCCTCCATGGCTCGGTGGCGCAGGCGCTGGCCGCGTTCGGGCTGCTGGTGCTGCTGGGGTTCGCGTTCGAGTGGCTGTTCATCACCCTGGGGCTGTTCGCCGGCAGCGCCCAGGCCGCCCAGGGGCTGGCGCTGCTGGTCTTCCCGCTGACCTTCGTGTCCAGCGCCTACGTCCCGGTGGAGTCCATGCCGGGGTGGCTGCAGGGGTTCGCCGAGCACCAGCCGGTCACGGTGATGGTGGACGCGGTCCGCGCGCTCACCCAGGGCCCCGCCGCGGAGGCGCTGCTCGGCCACGGCGCCGGCTTCTACGTGGCGCGGTCGCTGCTGTGGGCGGCCGGCATCGTGGCGGTCTTCGCCCCGCTGGCGGTGGCGCGCTACCGGCGGGGCTGACCGCGCCGGCGACGGCGCGGACTCCCGTCCCCCCGGGGCACCCCCCTGGGGTTCCCCGGACCCCTCCGGGTCCACCGGGGCACCGGGTCGGGGGTTGCGGGGGGCGGAGCCCCCCGCAGTCGTGGGGTTCCCCGGACCCTCCGTCAGGCGGCCGGGAGCCGGTCGCACCAGGCCGGCCAGGTGGCCATCGCCCAGCGGCCGTCGTCGAAGTGCCGGTCGCTGACGGCGGCGCAGGCCAGCCCCACCGCCGGGTCGACCCACAGGAAGCAGCCGCTGGCGCCGAAGTGGCCGAAGGCCGCGGCCGAGCGGCGGTCGCCCATCCAGTGGGGCCGCTTGCCGTCGTGCAGCTCGAACCCCAGCCCCCAGTCGCAGGGGTCGAAGCGGCCCACGCCGGGCACCAGCCCGGCCAGCCCGGGGAACTGCACGCCGGCGGCCTCGTCGAACAGCTCCCGGCCCACCACCGGGGCGCCGCGGTCGAGCAGGCAGCGGGCCAGCCGCTCCAGGTCGTCGAGGGTGGAGACGCCACCGGCGGCCGGGTCCTCCTCGACCTCGCGCCTGGCGGCCAGCCGCGTCGCCGGCATGCCCAGCGGTCCCAGCACGCTGGCCTCCAGCCACCCCCCGAAGGTCGTCCCGACCGCGTCGGCGACCTGCTCGGCGAGCACCCGGAAGCCCAGGTTGGAGTAGATGCGGCGGACGCCCGGCGGCCGGCGGCCGCCCGGCCGCTCGAACGGCAGGCCGGAGGCGTGCGCCAGCAGGTGGCGGACGGTCACGCCCTCGCCCGCGTCCTCGACCGGCTGCTCCAGGTCCAGCCGGCCGCGCTCGACCGCGGCCAGCGCCGCCATGGTGGTCATCAGCTTGGTGACCGAGGCGACCGCGAACTCGTCGCCGCCGTCGACCCCGCCGACGGTGGCCCGCTGGACCTCCGAGGGCGAGACCACCGCCACCCCGGCCCGGTCGACCGGCCAGTCCAGGTCGAGCTTCACCGGTAGCCCGCCTTGCGCAGCTCCTCGAGCACGGTGGCGTCGTCGCGGCTGAGCAGGGCGGCGGCGTCGGCGCAGCCCCGGTTGGGCTGCACCGCGCCGGTGAAGAGCCGCTCGCAGGCGGCCAGCTCGGCCTTGCGGGCGGCCAGCTCGGCCGCGGCCGACGGCGGGGCGCCGTCGGCGACGTGGCCGCCCTCGTGGACCAGCAGCGCGGCGATCCGCTCGGGCCGGGCGCCGACCTGGAACTTGCCGTTGACCAGCACCACCGGCCGGCCCTGCCCGAGCAGGGTGGTCGACTCGTTGATGCCCAGCTCGAACTCGGCGAAGCGGACCTCGGCGGCGGCCCGCTGCAGCGCCCCCCTGGCCCGCTCGATCGGGGCGACCGAGCGGAGCGCGCACAGCCGCTCGGCCGCCGCCTCCAGCAGGGCGACCTCGCCGGCGGTGCCGGTCAGGGTGAGCGCCGACAGGCGGGCGCAGCCGGCCTGGCGCCGCACCAGGCGGTCCCGGTTGCCCGGGTCGAGGGCCGGGACCCGGTAGCCGCCGACGCCGTGGCTCTGGTCGGCGGTGGGCGGCGACCGCCTGGCCGCGACCGGCAGCGGGTCCGGCGCGGCGCGGAACAGGCCGACCGCCACGACCACCATGGCGGCGGTGGTGACCACGGCGGCCAGCCACAGCCACCATGGCAGCCGCGGCCAGGGCCGCGCCTTGAGCGCGGCCACCTCGGCGGGCGTGAGCCGCCGCGGCCGCCCGATCGCGGGGAGCCGTGGCGGACGAAGGCTGGCGCGGGACACCGGTGGCGGCGTGCTCAGGAGGGCAGGACGCGCACGGAGAACTCCTCGATCACCGGGTTGGCCAGCAGGGCCTCGGCCATCCGCTTGGCGGCCTGCTCGATGTCGCCGTCCTCGATGGTCAGCTCGACGTGCTTGCCGACGCGGACGTCGGAGACGCCGCCGAAGCCGAGCGCCGGCAGGGCGCGCTCGACCGCCTGGCCCTGGGGGTCCAGGATCTCCCGCTTGAGCATCACGTCGACCGCCACCCGCGGCATCGAGGCCCACCTCCAACTCGGCTCCTCAGGAGGCTACACCGGCCGCCGCGGGTGGCGAGGTGACCAGCCCGCCGGATGCGGCCAGGACCGCCCGTTCGGGCGATGAGGCAACCACGGAGAGTGGTCGAGGTTGCTTGCATGACACCCGACGGTCGCGCGGTCGAGGCCGACCTCGTTCGCGCGCACCTGCCACTGGCCCACCAGGCGGTCAACGAGCTGGCTCGCCGCCTGCCCGGCCACGTCCACCGTGACGACCTGTCGGCGTCCATCTCCTGCCGAGCGGCGACCACGGCCCGGACCAGGTCCTGGTCGACCGTGAGCGGCGGGCCTCCCTGGTCGACGCCGTGCTCGCCCTGCCGGAGCGCCTGCGCGCGGTGGTGGTCGGCTACTTCTACCAGGAGCGGCCGATGCTGGAGATCGCCGCGGAGCTCGGCGCGACCGAGTCGCGCGTCTCCCAGCTCCGCACCGAGGCGCTGATCCTGTCCTGCTCCGCGACGGGCTCAACGCCCACCTGGACCCGGACACCGAGCCGCCGTCGCCACGGATCGAGGGCCGCGTCGCCAAGCGCCGGGCCGCCCACCACGCGGCCATCGGGGCCTGCTCCGACTTCCGCGCGCGCCTCGACGCGGCGCCCCGCCCGCTGCTGGAACGGGTCGCTGGATCCGCCTGAGACCCTGGCTGGGCAACGGATTCGCTCGATCAGTCCCAGCCGCGTAACATTTCGTCGACTCCACCGCAAAGGTCCCCCGCCTTGCCCTCTTCCAGGCGGTATGCTCCGTTCGCACCAGTGCAAGAAGGGCCGTGGAGGTTGATCTCGCGATGACGGACCAGATGCTCGTTCGACGGTTGGCCCTCGACCTCCGCAACCTGGCCGACAAGACGTTGGCGCTGCGCGGCGCGGTCGAGGACTACCGCCACGACCTGGTCCGGACCATCGAGGACGACTGGTGCGACGACGGTGAGCTGCTCGCCCTCCAGCGTCAGGTGCAGGAGCTGTGGGGCGCGATGGACCGGGCCGAGGCCAAGCTGCGCAGCGGCTCGCGCCGCATGTCGCCGCTGCTCTGGCTGGAGTGACCTCCTCCTCGCCCTGAAGGGCGGGGATTTCCGTTGGGTTCATGCGACCCGCGGCCGGGGTGGCTCACGCAGGCGGCTCCGTGCGCCGGGTACGTGGTCCGCGAGAGCGTCGGCGAGATCGTCGACAAGGTGCGCAGCTTCCGCGCCTCGGTGGTGCTGCTGGCCTCCCGGCTGGAGCACCAGACGGCCGCGGAGCCGGTCCTGCGGCTGGCCCCCGACCCCGACGGGAAGCGCTGACGCACCGCTACACCGTCCGCAGGGCCTCGGTCGGCGCCATGCGGGCGGCGCGCATGGCCGGGTACAGGCCGGCCACCGCGCCGATGGCCAGCGCCGCGGCCAGCCCGCCCACCATCGCCAGGCCCGGCACGACCACCGTCCACGACCGGCTGGTCGCGTACGTCGCGGTGACCAGCGCCCCCAGGACCACCCCCGCGACCCCGCCGAGCAGCGCCAGCAGCAGCGACTCGGCCAGGAACTGGACGCCCACGTGGCCCTTGGTGGCGCCCAGGGCGCGCCGCAGGCCGATCTCCGAGCGGCGCTCCAGCACCGAGATCACCATGACGTTGGCGATGCCCACCCCGCCGACCAGCAGGGCGACCGCCCCGAGCCCCAGCAGCAGCGAGGTGAAGGCGGTGTTGGCGGCGGCCCGCGCGGCCAGCGCGTCCGAGGGCCGGCTCACCTCCACCTCGTTGGGGCTCTCGGGGTTGGCGGTGGCGGCGAGCACGTCACGGACCGCCCCGACGCGGTCGGGGCGGGCGCGCACGTACACCGTGCCCGGCGAGCCGTCGGAGCCGAGCAGCGCCTCGGCGACCGGGAAGCCGACCAGCGCCGAGCGGTCGACCTCGGGGGCGAGGGTGACGGGCCGCAGGATGCCGGTGACCGTGAACCAGCGGTCGCCGAGCCAGACCTGGCCGCCGGCCCGGCCGATGCCGAGCCGCTCGGCCGCCTTGGCCCCCAGCACCACGGCCGGGTAGCGGGCGGTCGCCCGGTTCAGGAACCGCCCCGAGGCGACCGTGCCGCCGAGGGTGTCCAGCAGGTGCGGGTCGGCGGCGAGCACGCTGATGCCGCCGGTCTCGACCTTCGGGATCCGGTCGCTGCGGCGCACGGTGGCGTCGACCGGGCCGGTCGCCGCCACCCGCTGCACCGGCCCGATGCGGCGGATCATGCCGAGCGACTCCTCGGGGAGCTTGGCGTCCTCCCCCAGGAAGGTCTGGCCCGGGCCGGCGGTCAGCAGGTTGGTGCCGAGCGTGTCGAGCTGGGCGAGCAGGTCGGCGCGGCTCGACTCGGAGAGGCCGAGCACGGCCACCATGGCGGCGATGCCGATGGCGATGCCGAGCGCCGACAGCGACGCCCGCAGCCGGCGGGTGCGCAGCCCGGTGCTCGCCACCCCCACCAGGTCGCGCGGGTGGAGCCGGCTGGGGCGGGCGGTGCTGACGCTCACCTGGTCACCTCCAGTGCCGTCGTGTCCCGCTCCACCCGGCCGTCGCGGAGGTCGATGCGGCGCGGGAGGCGCCCGGCGATGGCCGGGTCGTGGGTGACCACCGCGATGGTGGCGCCCTCGGCGTGGAGGTCCTCCAGCAGCGCGAGCACCCCCGCGCCGGTTGCCGAGTCCAGGTTCCCGGTGGGCTCGTCGGCGAGCACGATGGCCGGGCGGGCCACCAGCGCCCGGGCGATCGCCACCCGCTGCTGCTCGCCACCGGACAGCTCGGCCGGGTGGTGCCCGAGCCGGTGCCCGAGCCCCACCCGGTGCAGCGTCCCGGCGGCGCGCCGGCGCCGCTCGCGGGGTGGCACGCCGGCGTACAGCAGGCCGGCGGCCACGTTGTCGAGCGCGGTCATGCCGTCCAGCAGGAAGAACTGCTGGAAGACGAAGCCGACGCTGCGCGCCCGGAAGGCCGACAGGGCGCGGTCGGAGAGGGCGCCGACCTCCTGCCCGGCGACCCGCACCACGCCGCCGCTGGCGCGGTCGAGGGTGCCCATCACGTGCAGCAGGGTCGACTTGCCCGACCCGCTGGGGCCGGCGATCGCCAGCAGCTCGCCGGCCCGGACGGTGAGGCTGACCCCGCGCAGCACCTCCACCACCGGGGGACCCTGGTAGCGCTTGCTGACGTCCCGCAGCTCGAGGGCCGGAGCGTTCATGCCGGCACCACCACGCGGTCGCCGGCGGCCACGCCGCCGCCCTTCACCTCGACCAGGCCGTCGGCGAACAGCCCGAGGGTGACGCCGACCAGCCGGCGGGCGCCCCCCTGGTCGAGCTCGACCGCGTAGCCGCCCTCGGCCAGCGCGAGCAGGGCGTTGACCGGCACCGCCAGCACCCCCTTGCGGGTCTCGGTGGTGATGTCGGCGTCGACCGGCGCCTGGTCCAGGGTGCCGGTCGCCTTCGGCCGGTCGAGCGAGACGGTCACCTCGACGGTCGCGGTGCTGTCGCTCGCCGGGTCCTCCCCGGAGCCGGAGGCGGTGGCCACCTTGCCGACCGAGGCGACCCGGCCGGTGGTGGTCCGGCCGCCGGGCAGCTCCAGGTCCACCCGGTCGCCCCGGTGGACGTACGGCTGCCTGCTGGCGTCCAGGTCGATGGTGACCACCCTGGTGGTGGCGGTGGCCTCGAACACCGGGGAGCCGGGGGCGGCGGCCGCGCCCACGCTGGCCTTCAGCTCGCCCACCCGCACCGGTCCGGGCTGCCAGACGGCGTCGCCCGGCCGCACGGTGCCGGTCTCGTCCAGGCCGACGGCCTCCTGCCAGCGCTTCACGGCGGCGCTGGTGGCCGCCGTGAAGTGGTCGTCGACGGTGACCTCGCGGTCCGGGTCGTGGCCGAGGGCGACCAGGTTCCGCTCCAGCTGGCGCACGTCGGCGCCGTCGTCGACCCCGAGCCCCAGCTCACGCCAGGACGGCAGGCGGCCGTACAGGAGCGGCACCGGCCGGCCGTCGACCCGGTAGGCCGCCTGGCCCCGGCGCAGCACCGCACCCTCCTCCGGCAGGCCGGTGACGGTGCCCTGCCGCCCGTTGGCCACCGTGCGGACCTCGCCGTACCCCAGCGTGCCGCTCACCCGCTCCTGGGCGCGCAGGTCCCGCCGGACCACCGCCGCGGTGGTGGTGGCCACCGGGTCCGCCGTTCCGTCCGCGCCCGCCCGGGGCCGCGCCAGCCACCAGGCCGCGGCGGCCAGCAGCGCCACGGCCGTGGCGGCCGCGGCCGCCCGGCCGCGCCATCCCCGCCGCCGCGGGCCGGCCGGTGCCTGGCCGTCGGCGGCCGGCGCCGTTCCCGGTGGCGCCGGGAACGGCTGCCGGTCGCTCGTCTCCGGCGCGCTCATGACCCGCCTCCCGACCCGCCGCCGGCGCGGTCCCGCTTGGGGAGGAGGTGCTTGCAGGCCTCCTCCGCCTGGCGGAACTTCGACGACTCGGGGTCGGTCCTGGACCCCTTGCCGGCGTCCTTGCGGACCACCAGGCCGCCCTCGCCGGGGTCCGGCATGTCGATGCCGTGCTCGCGCATGCACCTGGCGAACTTGAGCATGGCCTCCTCGGCCTCGGGGTCGAGGCGGGGGCCGCCCTTGTCGCCGCCGGCGCGGAGCAGGTGGCCGCAGGCCTTCTCGGCCTCCTCCAGCTTCTTGGGGTCGGGCTTGCGGCCGGGCGAGCCGATGCGCATCTCCAGCCGGCCGTCCTCGTCGACCTTGGGGTCGGGCATGTCGACGCCGTGCTCGCGCATGCACCTGGCGTACTCGAGCGCGGCCTCCTGCGGGTCCTTGCCGGCCGCGCCGTCGGCCGCGGCGCCGTCGCCCCCGTCGCGGCGCTCGCCGCCGAGGCTGGCCACCTCGTTGCCGCCGTCCGAGGACCGGCCGCAGCCGGCGGCCCCGAGGACCAGCACCAGGCCGACGGCGAGCACGGCGGCCAGGCGGCGCCAGCCCCATCGCTGTTCGAGCCGCATCTGCTCTGCTCCTTCCCGGGAGCGCCCGCTCCCGACGGTCGCAGTGCTACCGCCGCGGGCGTAACGCCCCCGTCTCGCGCCGGGCTTATGGAGGCGTTACGCGGCCTTGCCCACGCTGGTCTGGCCCGGCCGGGCGCCAAGGGAGGAGGGCTGCGTGCGCGTGCTCGTGGTCGAGGACGAGGCGGTGCTGGCGGCCGCGATCGCCCGCGGGCTGCGGCGCGAGGCGATGGCCGTGGACGTCAGCCACGACGGCGGCGACGCGCTCGACAAGCTGGGGGTGAACCGCTACGACGTGGTGGTGCTGGACCGCGACCTGCCCGGGGTGCACGGCGACGACGTCTGCCAGGCCGTGGCGGCCGGGGCGTCGCCGACCCGCATCCTGATGCTGACCGCCGCGGGCACGGTGGACGACCGCATCGACGGGCTCACCCTCGGCGCCGACGACTACCTCGGCAAGCCGTTCGCCTTCGGCGAGCTGGTGGCGCGCATCCGCGCGCTGGCCAGGCGCAGCCGCGACCCGCTGCCGCCGGTGCTGGAGCGCCACGACGTCCGCCTCGACCCGGCCCGCCGGGAGGCGACCAGGGCCGGCCACTTCCTCCACCTCACCAGGAAGGAGTTCGGCGTGCTCGAGGCGCTGCTGGCCGCCGACGGCGCCGTGGTCAGCGCCGAGGACCTGCTGGAACGGGTCTGGGACGAGCACGCCGACCCGTTCACCAACACCGTCCGGGTGACGATCATGAACCTGCGCCGCAAGCTCGGCCGCCCGCCGCTGGTCGAGACCGTCGTCGGCGTCGGGTACCGGCTGTGAGCCGCCTGCTGCCGCGGGCCAGCGTCCGCCTGCGGCTGACGCTGCTGTACGGGGGGCTGTTCCTGCTGGCCGGTGCCGGGCTGCTGGCGCTCAACTACGCGCTGTTCCGCTCCCACTTCACCCTGCCGTTCAAGGTCGAGACGGCGGCGCCGCAGACGGGCCTGCCGGCGCTGCCCGATCCCGCCGGGGGGGTGGTGGTGTTCATCACCCGCAACGGGGAGAAGCTGGTCGCCGCCGCCCCGGGCCAGCCCAAGGCGAGCGTGGAGGCGGTCCGCAGCGACCTGGAGCAGGCGGCGCTGAACCAGATCCTGGCCCAGTCCGGGGTCGCCCTGGGGCTGATGGCGCTGGTCTCGGTGGGGCTCGGCTGGCTGGTCGCCGGCAGGGTGCTGCGGCCGCTGCAGGCGGTCACCGCCACCGCCAGGCGGCTGGAGGGCAGCACCCTGCACGAGCGGATCAACCTCCAGGGCCCCCAGGACGAGCTGAAGGAGCTGGCCGACACCTTCGACCAGATGCTGGCCCGGCTGGACGCCGCCTTCGAGAGCCAGCGCCGCTTCGTCGCCAACGCCTCCCACGAACTCCGCACGCCGCTGGCCATCACCCGCACCGAGGTCGACGTGACCCTCGCCGACCCGGATGCGAGCCCGGCCGAGCTGCGCGCCATGGCCGAGCGGGTGCGGGAGGCGAGCGAGCGCAGCGAGCGGCTGATCGAGGGCCTGCTGACCCTGGCGCGCAGCGAGCGTCGGCTGCGCACCAGGGAACCGGTCGACCTGTCGGTGGCGGCCGCCGAGGCCCTGTCGGCGGCCGGCCCGGAGGCCGAGGCGCTCGGGCTGCGGGTCATCCGGGTGCTGGGCCGCGCCCCGGTCGTCGGCGACCGGGCGCTGCTCGAGCGGCTGGTCGCCAACCTGGTCGAGAACGCCGTCCGGCACAACCTGGGCGGGGGCTGGGTGGAGGTCGGCAGCGGCATGACGGGGCCTGCGCACGACCGCGACGGCAAGGCCGTCATCCGGGTGGCCAACGGCGGGCGGCCGATCGAGCCGGAGCAGGTGTCGGCGCTGTTCGAGCCGTTCCGCCGCCTGGACGGCGACCGCACCGGCTCCGGCCGCGGCGCCGGCCTCGGCCTGTCGATCGTCCGCTCGGTGGCGGCCGCCCACGGCGGCCAGGCCCGCGCCCGCGCCCTGGACGGCGGCGGCCTCGAGGTCACCGCCGAGCTCCCCAGGGCGCCCCGGTGACGGCGGCGGCGGCCGCCGGCGGTCCTCAGTAGAGGAACATCGGCTTGCCGTCGACCTGGCGGATCAGCGGCCGGTAGCGCTTCTCGTCGTACAGGGCCTCCACGTCGACCCGCTTGGTGCCCGCCATGATGGTGTCGATCGGCAGCGAGGTGTAGGTGCCGCGGCGCAGCACCACCATGCTGCCGTCGGCGTCCTGGTCGATCAGGTTGATCGCCATGTTGGCGTAGTTGACCGCCACCATCAGGTCGAGGGCGTCGGGCGCGCCGGAGCGCATCAGGTAGCCGACCTGCTGGTAGACGATGTCTTCTCCGGTGAGCCGCTTCAGCAGGTCCCCGGTGACCAGCCCGATGCCGCCCAGCTTGCGGTGCCCGTAGGCGTCCGCCTCGCCCCGCTCCAGGACGTCGCCCTCGACCATCCGCGCGCCCTCGCTGACGGTGACCATGGCGTAGTTGGAGGGGTTGGCGGCCTTGTCCTCCAGCAGGTAGTCGGCCAGCAGCTGCGGGTCGAACGGCACCTCGCAGATGAGCGCCCGGTCCACGCCCGACAGGTAGGCCGACAGCAGCGAGGTCTCCCCGCAGTTGCGCCCGAACAGCTCCACCACCGCGATGCGCTCGTGGGAGCCGGTGGAGGTCCGCAGCTGGTGGATGAACTGCACGCTGCGGGTCACCGCGGTGGAGAACCCGATGCAGTAGTCGGTCCCGTACACGTCGTTGTCCATCGTCTTGGGCACCGCGACCACCCGGACGCCCTCCCTGGACAGCCGCTCGGCGTAGGAGAGGGTGTCGTCGCCGCCGATCGCCACCAGCCAGTCCAGGCCCAGCCGCTCGATCACCTGGAGGCAGTGGCCGGTGAAGTCGAACGGCCCCTCCGACTGCTCCTGCCCCTGGACCTTGAGGAACTCCGGCACGTCCTTGGGCTTGACCTTGCCCGGGTTGGTGCGGCTGGTGTGCAGGAACGTCCCGCCGGTGCGGTCGATGGTGCGCACGTGGTTCTTGGTGAGCGGCTGCACGCAGTGGTCCTGGGGCCCGGGCGCGTCCAGGTCGTAGTCCAGCAGGCCCGCCCAGCCGCGGCGCAGCCCGACGACCTCGTAGCCGCGGTCGACCGCCGCGTAGACGAGCGTCTTGATGCAGGGGTTGAGGCCGGGGACGTCGCCGCCGCCGGTGAGCACGCCGATCCTGGTCATGCAGGCGCCTCCAGAACGAGCAGGGGTGCAAGGGGTCGGGCGCCGTCGCCCGGGGAGCTGCAGCGTCCCCGGGGCCGGGGCCGCGCCGGACAGCGTAGCGTCAACCGAGGGTCAACCGCCGGTCCCCGCGCGGACCGTGACCCGTACCCGGTGGACCGCGTTGCAGGCATAGCCGCCGGTGTTCCACGGCCGCTCCAGCGGTTGGGCGTTGCCGGCCTCGTCGGTGGCGCGCGAGCACAGCTCGTGCTCGCCTTCGGTGGCCTCCCACGGCAGCGACCAGGCGACCCAGGCCCAGCGGGAGCGGCGCGCGCCGAGGGCGGCGTCGCGCCAGGTGCGGCCGCCGTCGGTGCTGACCTCCACCCGGGCGACCGGCGCCCGGCCCGACCAGGCCCGCCCCCGCAGCAGGTGCCTGCCGGGCGCCAGGAAGCGGCCGCGGGACTCGAACTCCGCGATGCCGGGCGGCTGCAGCAGCGAGCGCGGCTCGATCCGGGTCACGGGCACGCCCGGGTCGTCCTCGGAGGTGTGGATCAGGTAGCTGCCGGCCTGCTGGAAGCCGGCGAAGGGCTCGGTGAGCACGGTGACCCGGCGCAGCCACTTCACCGAGGCCATGCCGTACCAGCCGGGCACCACCAGCCGCAGCGGGTGGCCGTGCTGCGGCGGCAACGTGCGGCCGTTGACCTCCCAGGCGAGCAGCACCTCCTCGCGCAGCGCCTCCTCCAGGGGCAGGCTGCGCTCGTAGTCGTGCTCCAGCCCGCCCTGGACGCCCCGGTCGGCGCCGCCGAACAGGACCTCGACCGCGCCGCCGAGCACGCCGGCCTCCTCCAGCAGCGGCCGCAGCGGCGTCCCCGTCCACTCGGCGGTCCCGACCGCCTCCTCCAGCCAGGGCTGGCTGACCGGCCGGGGATCCATCCGCGCCCGGCCGTTGCCGGCGCACTCCAGGGTCACCGGCATGGTCACCGCCGGGCGGGCCCGCAGCTCGTCCATGGTCAGCGCCAGCGGCGCGCGCACGTGCCCACCGACCTCCAGCCGCCAGCTGCGCGCGTCGGCCTCGGGGATGTCGAAGTGGATCAGCAGGTAGTGGAGGCCGACCGGGGTGACGTCGTAGCGGAGCGCCTCCAGCGGCATGCCGTGGTTGCGGGCCGCCAGCTGCAGCTCCTCCATGGTGATGCCGTCGGTCGCCATGGTTGATGATGTAGCTCGTCGGGGTACGGCTGTAAAGGCCAGGAGACGCACTGCCGAGGAGGGCCGATGCGCGACTACCGGACCCATCGTCCCGGGACCTACGAGGAGATGACCTCCGGCTTCGACTGGGAGGTGCCGGCCAGCTACAACCTCGCCGCCGACGTGCTCGACAAGCACGAGCCGGAGCGCCCGGCGATGCGCTTCGTCTCCGACGGCGGCCGCGACGAGCGCTGGACCTTCGGCGACATGCGGCGGCTGACCGACCGGACCGCCAACGCCCTGCGCGGCCTCGGCATCGGTCGGGGCGACCGGGTGGCGGTGATGGCGCCGGCCTCCCCGGAGATCGCCGCCGCCTTCCTCGCCACCTACAAGTGCGAGGCGATCCTGCTGTCGATGTCGGTGCTGTACGGCGATGACGCGATCGTCTACCGGCTCAACGACTCCCAGGCGAAGGTGCTGGTCACCTCCGCCGACCACCGCGACCGGGTGGCCGCCCTGCTCGACCAGGCGCCCACGGTCGAGCACCTGGTGGTGGTGGGCGGCAGCGGCAGGCAGAGCTTCGAGCAGCTCACCAGGGCCGCCTCCGACCACTACGAGACGCCACCGACCGACCCCGAGACGCCCGCCCAGCTGTACTACACCTCCGGCACCACCGGCCCGGCCAAGGGCATCCTGCATGCCCACCGCTACCTGCTCGGCCACGAGGAGTTCCAGTTCAGCCACGACGTGCAGGCGGGCGAGCTGTTCCACTCGACCGGCGAGTGGGCCTGGATCGCCGGGATCGTGCCCGGCATTCTCGGTCCCTGGCGCTTCGGGGTGGAGACGCTGGTGCACGGCCGCAAGGGCGGCTTCGACCCGGGCAGGGCGCTGCGGCTGATCGCCGACCACGGCGTCGGCAACCTGTTCACCACCCCGACCGCCATCCGCGCCATGATGGGGGTGGAGGAGGCCAAGGGCCTCGGCTTCGGGGTGCGGCTGGCCTGCTCGGCCGGGGAGCCGCTCAACCCCGAGGCGATCGCCTGGTGGACCCGGACGGTCGGCTGCCCGGTGCTCGACTACTACGGCCTGTCCGAGAGCTACCCGCTGTGCGGCAACTACCCCACCGTCGAGGTCCGGCCGGGTTCGATGGGGCTGCCGCTGCCCGGCTGGGAGGTGGCCCTGCTCGACGAGGACGGGCGGCCGGTGCCCCAGGGCCAGGCCGGCGAGATCTGCCTGCGCGCCCGGTCCAACCCGCACTACCCGCTCGGCTACTGGAACCGGCCGGAGGACTCCCAGGAGGTGTTCGGCGGCGACTGGTTCCACACCAAGGACACCGCGCTCCAGGACCCGGACGGCTACGTCTGGTACCAGGGCCGCGCCGACGACGTGATCATCTCGGCCGGCTACCGCATCGGGCCGTTCGAGGTCGAGAGCACCCTGCTGGAGCACCCCACGGTGGCCGAGTCGGCGGTGGTCGCCAGCCCCGACCAGCAGCGCGGCCACGTGGTGAAGGCGTTCGTGCGCCTGACCCCCGGCAACGAGCCGGGCGAGGAGCTGGTGGCCGAGCTGCAGCGCCACGTCCGCGAGCGGCTGTCGGCCTACGCCTACCCGCGCAAGGTGGAGTTCGTCGACGACCTGCCCAAGACCCTCACCGGCAAGATCCGCCGCTCGGAGCTGCGCAGGCTGGAGGAGCCGGCCGCCCCCGCCGCGCCGGAGGGGCCGTGAGGCCCGCCGCGGCGGCGGCGATTTGAGCGGCCCACGGCGCCGCGGTAGCGTCTCGGGCATGTACGACACCCGCTGGCCGCGGCCGGGGCCGGCGATGGCGGCCGTGGCGGCGCTGGTCGGCCTGGTCGCCGGCGTCATCCTCGGCTTCTCGTCGGGCGGGCCGGGGCCGACCGCGCAGGCCGGGCCGATCTCCGACACCACCAGGCCGACCGTGACGACCCTGCTCGAGGAGTTCCACACCGTGGTCCTCGGCAGCTTCAACGACCGCCGCTACGCCGACGGCAGCTTGCGGAGGCTCCGCGAGCGGGGCGTCGACGACGCCGCCATCCTCCAACGGGAGGAATACCCCTCCCTCGGCACCGAGTACGCGGTCTACAGTGGCCGGTACGAGACGGAGGCCGAGGCCGAGGCGCACAAGGTGGAGCTGGCCCGGCTCGGCATCAGCAACTCCTACCTGAAGCACGTGACCCGCTAGCCGCGGCCGGGGGAGGTGGCCCGCGATGCCGATGTCCGCCGACGAGGTCCGCCGGTGCCTGCGCGACCTCGGCCACCTGCGCTACTCGGCCGGCGACCTCGACGACGCGCTGCGCCGCATCGTCCACGCCACCCACGAGCTGTTCGCCGTCGACGGCGCCGGGCTGATGCTGGTCGACCCCGACCAGCTGCTGCGCAACGTCGCCGTGTCCGACGGGCGGGTCGCCCACCTGGAGGAGCTGCAGATCGAGCACGGCGAGGGGCCCTGCGTCGACGCCTTCGAGGTCAAGGAGCTGGTGGACGCCGCCGACCTGGCCGGGGAGCGGCGCTGGCCGTTGTTCGCCCCGGCCGCGGTGCGGCGCGGGCTGCGGGCCGTGCTGGCCAGCCCGATCCCCTACAACCAGCACGCGATCGGGGTGGTGGCGGTGTTCTCGGCCGACGCCCGCCCCTGGTCGCCAGAGGGCGAGCTGGCGCTCACCGCCTTCACCGACCTGGCCGCGCTCTGCATCGCCAACACCATGGCCGGCGAGGAGCGCGGCGAGGTCGCCGCGCAGCTCCAGCGCGCCCTCGACGCGCGGGTGGTGATCGAGCAGGCCAAGGGCGCCCTGGTCGCCCGCGACGGCCTCAGCGAACGGGAGGCGTTCGAGCGCATGCGGCGCCAGGCCCGCCAGGAGCGCCGCCGGGTCGTCGACGTCGCCAGCGAGGTCATGGCGGCGGTCCGCCAGGCCTGAGCAACCCTCCTTGGGCAGAGTGGACTAGTCCAGTATGCTAGGGTTGGCGCATGAGGGCGCTGCTTCTGGTGGTCGTCTGTGCCTTGTCGTCGGTCGCGTGCACGAGGAGCCCTGCCGAGGTGTCGACGGACTGGTCGCTGGTCCCCGTCCCCGTCTCCGTGGAGGCGGTCGACGGCGCCTGGTTCACGCTGGGCGGGTCCACGCGCATCCGCACCCCGCCAGGGTCCGACGAGGCCGCCGCCGTCGGCGGGTACCTCGCGGGCGTCCTGCGGCGCTCCACCGGGTACCCGCTGCCGCTCGCCGACGCGGCGGCGGCACCGCCGGATGGCGGCATCTCGCTGGAGCTCGTCCGCGACGACCGGCTCGGCGACGAGGGCTACCGGCTGGAGGTGACCGGCGCGGCGGCCACGCTGCGGGCCAACCGGCCGGCCGGGCTGTTCATGGGCGTGCAGACCCTCCGCCAGCTGCTGCCGGCCGCGGTCGAGCGCGCGACCCCGCAGCCGGGCCCGTGGAGGATCCCCGGGGTCCGGATCGTGGACCACCCGCGGTTCGCCTGGCGGGGCGCGGCGCTGGACGTCGCCCGGCACTTCTTCACCGTCGACGAGGTGAAGCGGTACCTCGACCTGATCGCCCTCTACAAGCTCAACGTCCTGCACCTGCACCTCACCGACGACCAGGGATGGCGGATCGCCGTCAGGAGCTGGCCCAGGCTCGCCACCTACGGCGGGGCCAGCGAGGTCGGCGGCGGCCCCGGCGGGCACTACACCCAGGAGCAGTACGCCGAGCTCGTCGCCTACGCGCGGGACCGCCACGTCACGATCGTCCCGGAGGTCGACGTGCCGGGGCACACCAACGCCGCGCTGGCGTCGTACGCGGAGCTGAACTGCGACGGCCGCGCGCCGGAGCGCTACACCGGCACCGAGGTCGGCTTCAGCTCGCTGTGCGTGGAGGAGCCGGTGACCTACCGGTTCCTGGACCAGGTGCTCGGCGAGCTCGCGGCGCTGACCCCTGGCCCCTACCTCCACATCGGCGGCGACGAGGTGGAGACCCTCAGCGACGAGCGGTACGCCGCCTTCGTCGAGCGGGTGCAGCGGATCGTCCGGGCGCACGGCAAGCGGACGCTCGGCTGGCAGGAGATCACCAAGGCCAGGCTCCAGCCGACCACCGTCGCCCAGTACTGGGACCACCGCGCCGCCGGCGACGCCGTCCGCGCGGTGCGCCAGGGGACCAAGCTGGTGCTGTCGCCGGCGCCCATGACGTACCTCGACATGAAGTACGACCAGGGCACCAGGCTCGGGCTCGACTGGGCCGGCCACGTCGAGGTCAGGGACGCCTACGAGTGGGACCCGGCGACGCTGCTCGACGGCGTCGGCGCCGACGACGTGCTCGGGGTGGAGACGCAGCTCTGGAGCGAGACGCTGCGCAGCGTCGAGGACGTCGAGCTGATGACCTTCCCGAGGCTCCCGGCCGTCGCGGAGGTCGGCTGGTCGCCCGCGGCGGCGCGGCGCTGGGAAGACCACCGGCGGCGCCTGGCCGCGCACGGGCCGAGGTGGTCGGCCATGGCGGTGCGCTACCACCGCTCGCCGCAGGTGCCCTGGCCGGACTAGCCGCCGTCCGGCTGGGGCCGGCCGAACCTCCGCAGGGTGTGCTCCTCGGCGTGCAGGCGCGCACCCTCGGCGAGGTCCTGCACCAGCCGCTGGAAGTTCGGGCACCGGGTGAAGTCGTGCTCGTCGCAGTCGAGGGCGTGCTCGATCATCGCCTTGGACTGCTCGATGTCCCGGATGCGCCGCTGCAGCTCGGCGTGGTGGCGCTCCAGCAGCTCCCTGCGGTCCTCGGGGGAGCGGGCGGCGAGCAGGCCGCGGAGCTGCTCCAGGCTGAGCCCGCCGGACTTGCCGCCGACGATCATGGCGACGCGGGTGATGTGGTCCTGGGCGTAGCGGCGCCGCCCGTTGACCCGGGTCGCGGGGGCCAGCAGGCCCATCGCCTCCCAGTGACGGAGCACGTGCGGCGCCAGGTCGAACCGTGCCGACAGCTCGCCGATGGTCATGGTCGCGGCGGTGCCCCCACTTGACTTCATGTTGACATTAACATGCAGAGTGGGGTCCCCGGTCAAGAGGAGGGACCCATGTACGACGCGATCATCGTCGGCGGCGGCCCGGCAGGACTGGCCGCGGCGCTGACGCTCGGCCGCAGCCACCGCCGCGTGCTGCTGCTCGACGCGGGCCAGGGCCGCAACGCCCCGGCGGCCGCGGTGCACAACCTGCTCGCCAACGACGGCACCCCGCCGGCGGAGCTGCGGCGGATCGGGCGCGAGCAGCTGGGCCGCTACCCCGGCGTCCAGCTCCGCGAGGGCACCGTGGAGGGCGCGCACGCCCTGGGCGAGGACGGCTTCCGGTTGCGGCTCCGCGGCGGGGAGGACGTGGAGGCACGCCGGCTGCTGCTCGCCACGGGGCTCGCCGACGAGCTCCCGGCGATCGACGGCCTTGCGGCGCTCTGGGGCCGCTCCGCCTTCCACTGCCCCTACTGCCACGGCTTCGAGGTGACCGGCCGGCGCCTGGCGGTGCTGGGCGCGGCGCCGGAGCGGGTGCGGCTCGCGCTGCAGCTGACCAGGTTCACCGACGACCTGGTGCTCTGCAGCCACGGCGAGCCGTTGGACGGCCACCTCGCGGAGCTGTTGGCCGGCAACGGCGTGCCGGTCCGTGGCGAGCCCGTCACGCGGTTGGAGGGCGACGGCGGCCGGCTCGAGCGGGTCGTCCTGGAGCGCGGGGCGCCGCTGGAGCGCGACGCGGTGTTCATCCCGACGGTGCTCCACCAGCGCTCGGACCTCGCCGGCCGGCTGGGCTGCACGCTGCTCCCGGACGGGTGCGTGGAGGTGGACGAGCTCGCCAGGACCAGCGTGCCCGGGGTGTACGCGGCCGGCGACATGGCCCACCGCGCGACCCTGCCCACGCCGGTCGCCGCGGTCAGCGCGGCGTCGGCCTCCGGCACGCTGGCGGGCGCCATGCTCGACCAGGACCTGCTCGGCACCGACTTCGGGCTCCCGGCGCCCGCCTCCCAGCGGCACCCAGGCGCCGCCCCCGCCGGCCCGGACGGTCCGGCGCGCGCCCCCGCCGGTGCCGGTCGGGCGGGCTAGGCGAGGGCGAGCCAGGCGGCCGATCGTGGTCGCGGGCATCCGCCGGATCGTGGCCGGCAGGCGCGACGGTCAGGCCGGCCCGCCGGCGCCGGGCACCAGCTCGGCGTAGAGGGCGGCGGTCTCGGCGGCGATCGCCGACCAGCTGAACTCCTCGACCGCCCGCCGCCGCCCCGCACGGCCCATCCGCTCGGCCAGGTCGGACTCGGCGAGCAGCCGGTTGACCCGTTCGGCGATGTCGGCGGCGAAGCGGATCGGGTCGCGCGGGCCGCCGGCCCCGTCGCTGTCGAACGGCACCAGTAGCCCGGTCTCGCCGTCGGCGACGACCTCGGGGATGCCGCCGGTGTCGGTCGCCACCACCGCGGTCTCGCACGCCATCGCCTCCAGGTTGACGATGCCGAGCGGTTCGTAGACCGACGGGCAGACGAACACGGTGGCGTGGGTCAGCAGCTGGACGACCTCGCGGCGCTCGAGCATCTTCTCGATCCAGACGATGCCGCCGCGCTCCTCCCGGACCCTGGCGACCTTCTCGGTCACCTCGCGGCCGAGCTCCGGGGTGTCCGGCGCCCCGGCGCACAGCACCAGCTGGGCCGCCGGGTCGATCGCCAGGGCGGCGTCGAGCAGGTGGGGCACGCCCTTCTGGCGGGTGATGCGGCCGACGAAGATCACCGAGGGCCGGCCGGGGTCGACCCCGTAGGCGGCCAGCACGTCGGTTCCCGGGTCGGGGCGGTACTGCTCGGTGTCGATGCCGTTGCGGATCACCCGCACCCGTCCGGCGTCGACGGTGGGGTAGACGCCGAGGACGTCGGCGGCCATCCCCGACGAGACGGCGATGACCCGGTCCGCCGCCTCCAGGGCGGTGCGCTCGCAGAAGCGGGAGACGTGGTAGCCGCCGCCGAGCTGCTCGACCTTCCAGGGCCGCAGCGGCTCCAGGCTGTGCACGCTGACCACGTGGGGGATGCCGTAGAGGAGCTTGGCGAGGTGGCCCGCCAGGTTGGCGTACCAGGTGTGGCTGTGGACCAGGTCGTTGCCCTCGACCGCGGCGGCGATCGACAGGTCGGTGGCGACGGTGCGCAGGGCGCCGAGCTCGCGGGCGTCGCCCGCCAGCGCGTTCCAGGTCGGGTGGGCGGTGACCCGCGGCGACCCGGGCGGCCCGGCCGGCCGCGGCGCGCCGAAGCAGTGCACCTCGAGGTCGACCAGGTGGGCCAGCTCGCGGGCGAGGTACTCCACGTGCACCCCGGCGCCGCCGTACACCTCCGGGGGGTACTCGCGGCTGAGCAGGGCCACGCGCATCGGCGACGCCTCCTTCCGGCTGGACGAACGGCGATCCTACGTGCATCTTGGCTGCGTTGACATGCCGCGCGAGCGTGGCCCACACTTGACTCGCTTGTGCATATTGTCCCGATCTCGAGCCGCCGGAGGGTGGGCACGCGATGGTGACAGCCGGTCGCCCTGCGCCGCTGCGCAGGGTGGGCTCGCTTCTCGGCCTCCTCGGGCTGGAGGTGGCGGTGGTCGCCGCCCTCCACTGGCTCGGGCGCTTCCCTGCCATGCGGATCCCCTGGGAGCGGCCGCTGCCGTGGCTGCTCGACAGCCCGGTGCAGGACGTGCTCGGGTCCCTGCTCCGCATGGTCGCGCTGGTCATGGCGTACTGGCTGCTGGCGTCCAGCCTGCTGTACCTGCTCGCGAGCCTGAGCCGGCTGCCGGGGGCCGTGCGGGCGGTGCGCCTGCTCACGCTGCCGCTGGTGCGCCGGGTGGCCGACCATGCGGTCGCGGTCACGCTGGCGACCTCGATGGTGGGCGGCAGCACCCTGGCCACGGCCGGCCCGGCCGGGGCCGCGCCGGCGCGGGGCGGCGGGATGGGCCCGGCGGCACCCGGGCCGGTGGCGGCCGCCCAGGCGTCGCACGCCGCCCTGGCCGGCAGGGAGTGGGCGACCGGCGGGCCCGGCGCCAGCCGCCGTTCGGCCTCCCAGGAGACCACCACCACCACGACGGGGCAGGAGCCGTCCGAGCCCGGCTACCGGCCGCAGCCGGCCGGGGAGCCGACCACCACCAGGCAGGACGAGGGGAGGGAGCCGCGCTACCGGCCACAGCCGGCCGGCGGCGAGCCAGCCCAGCCCGAGCCCACCACCGGCGCCACCCGGCCGCCGACCACCCGGGCCACGACGACCACGAAGGCGCCGCCGACGACCACGCCACGCGCCGCCCCGCCCACCACGGCGCCGCCGACGACCACGCCGCCCACCACGGCGCCGCCGACGACCGCGCCACGCGCGGCGCCGCCGACAACCGCGACACCCCCCACCGCGACGCCGACGACGGCGCCGAAGGCCACCACGCCGACCACCACCGCGACGACGGCGCCGAAGGCCACCAAGGCGCCGACCACCACCCAGGCGCCGACCACCACCCAGGCGCCGACCACCACCCAGGCGCCGACCACCACCCAGGCGCCGACCACCACCGGGTCGACGACGACCACCACCGGGGCCGCCACCACCACGACCGGCGCCCAGCCGGGGAGGGCGCCCGGCCAGCCGACGACCTCCACCACCGGGCGGCCACCCGGCTACCGGTTCAACCCGGCCGGCACGACCACGACCACCACCACCACCACCACCACGACCACCACGCCGCCGGGGCAGGGCCAGCCGGGCGGCGGGCCGGGAACCCAACCGTCGCCGCCCGGCGACAAGCAGGGCTCAGAGGAGGCAGGGCAGGCCGCCAGCCACCGGGTGGTGCGGGGCGACAACCTCTGGACGATCGCCCGCGCCCGCCTGGCCGAGGTGACCCGGCGCAGCGCCGGCGAGCTGTCGAACGGCGAGATCGCCGGCTACTGGCTCAGGGTCGTGGACGCGAACCAGGGACGCCTCCGCTCCGGCGACCCGAACCTGATCTACCCCGGCGAGCAGGTCGAGCTCCCGCCGGTCTGAGCGCCCCCCCGGCCGTCAGCGCTGGGCGGTCTCGCGGACCGTCCAGAGCCGCCAGCGGCCGCCGGCGGCGGGGTCCTGGCGCATCCAGACGTCCCAGGAGTAGGTCTGCGCCCGCTCGCCAGGGCGCGTGAGCTGCACGCGGCCGCGGAGGACGCGCTGGTCGTCCCCGGAGTCGATCACCTGCACGCCGGTCATGGTCACCTTGTACGCGGGCGGCCCCAGCGCCTGGTCCCGCGTCTGGGCCTCCTTTTCGAGCTGCTTGTACTGGGGGCCGTTGGCCCAGAAGGAGTCCTTGACGACGCGCAGGTCGTTGGTGACGGCGAACTCGCCCCAGTCGTTGAGGGCCTGCTGCCCGTCGGCCAGGGCGCGCTGGTCGGGGGTGGTCGTGGTGGTCGCCCCCTGGCGCGCGCCGCTGCCCGGCAGGCCGTCAACCGTCAGCCACGCCAGGAAGAGCGCGATCAGCACGAGCGTGCCGATGAGCAGCCACGAGCGGCGGGCGGCCGAGCGACGCTTCTGGTCGAGCCATACCCGCTCGCTGTCCTCGATCGAGTCGAAGCGGTTGGACATCGTGCGGTACCTCCAAGCGAAACCTCAGTCTGCCCTGCCAGAACGGCCATTGACAACCCACGCCGGGCCGGTTCAGATCAGCCATCGGCCCGGTCGGCGAGGAGGCAGCCATGGCACCACAGATCGTCACCAGCCCGAACCCCGACGTCGACATCCCCGACGTGCCGCTGCACGAGCTGGTGCTCGGCGACGCGGCGTCGCGGGCCGACGTGGCGGCGCTGGTCGACGGCCCCAGCGGCCGGACGCTCACCTACGGCCAGCTGGCCGGCGGCGTGCGCCGGCTGGCCGCCGGGCTGGCCGCCCACGGCTTCGGCAAGGGCGACGTGTTCGCCATCCACAGCCCGAACCTGCCCGAGTACGCGCTCGCCTACTACGGCGTGGCGGCCGCCGGCGGGGTCAACACCACCATCAACCCCCTCTACACGGCGGACGAGCTCGCCTTCCAGCTCCGCGACGCGGGCGCCCGGTTCCTGCTCACCGTGCCGCCGTTCCTCGACCGCGCGCTGGCGGCGGCGTCCACGGCCGGCGTCGAGGAGGTCTTCGTGCTCGGCGAGGCCGAGGGCGCGACGCCGTTCTCGAGCCTGCTCACCGCCGGCGACACGCCGCCGGCCGTGGACCTCGACCCGGCCGACGACCTGGTCGCCCTGCCGTACTCCAGCGGCACCACGGGCCTGCCGAAGGGGGTCATGCTCAGCCACCGCAACCTGGTCGCCAACCTGGCGCAGTGCAGGCCGGTGCTGGTCTCCGGCGAGGGCGACCGGCTGATCGCGGTGCTGCCCTTCTTCCACATCTACGGCCAGGTGGTGCTGATGGCCGCCGCCCTGTGGCAGGGCGCCACGCTGGTGACCATGCCCCGCTTCGACCTGGAGGACTTCCTCCGCATCCTCCAGGAGCAGCGCATCACCCAGGCCTTCCTCGTGCCGCCGATCGTGCTCGCGCTCGCCAAGCACCCCATGGTCGACAAGTACGACCTGTCGACCCTCGAGTTCATCATGTCCGGCGCCGCCCCGCTGGACGCCGGCCTGGAGCGGGCCGCCAGCGGCCGCCTGGACTGTGACGTGACCCAGGGCTGGGGCCTGACCGAGACCAGCCCGGTGCTGACCACCAACGCCGGCGCCCCGCTCGGCCCACGGCCCGGCTCGGTCGGGGTGCTGCTGCCCAACACCGAGCTGCGCGTGGTCGACCCCGCCACCGGCGCCGACCTCGGCCGCAACCAGACCGGCGAGCTGATGGCCCGCGGGCCGCAGGTGATGAAGGGCTACCTCAACAACCCCGAGGCGACCGCGGACATGCTCGACCCGGACGGCTGGCTGCACACCGGCGACCTCGGCCACGTCGACGACGACGGCTACGCGTACGTGGTGGACCGGGTCAAGGAGCTCATCAAGTACAAGGGACTCCAGGTGGCGCCCGCCGAGCTGGAGGCGGTGCTGCTGGCGCACCCGGCGATCGCCGACGCGGCCGTGGTCCGCTACCCCGACGACGAGGCCGGCGAGGTCCCCAAGGCGTTCGTGGTGGCCCGGTCGCCGCTGGAGGCCGAGGAGGTGATGGCCTTCGTCGCCGAGCGGGTCGCCCCGCACAAGAAGGTCCGCCACGTCGAGTTCGTGGACGAGATCCCCAAGGCGCTCTCCGGCAAGATCCTGCGGCGGGTCCTGATGGAACGGGACCGGGCGGCGGCCAGCCCCTGAGGACTACGCTCGCCGGGCCATCTCCTCTGCGTAGAGGTACCTAGGTCGCCTGGCGCCGGGTTCGTGTACGGTCTCGTCACCATGGTGGCAGCAACGTGGCCCGAGCCGGCCGGCGAGCCCACCCAATCCGGCCTGGCCCCTCCCGCGCCCCCCGCCGGCCGAGCCGCGCCGTCGCTGGGGCCGTTCGCCGACCTCCTCGGCCAGCCCTACCAGCGGCTCAAGGTCGCCGTCCTGCGCGAGCTGGCGGCGCTGCCAGCGCCCAGCTGGGCGCTGGCCGACGCCGAGCGCGCCCTCGCCTGGCTGGAGCCGGCCACCGCACTGCGGCTGCTCGACGAGCTGCGCGCCGACGGCCTGCTGGTCGAGGCCGACAGCGCTCCTGGCGGCCGCTCCCCCCAGCCGCCGGGCGCCGCCTGGCGGCTGTCGGACGAGGCGCAGCTGGTGGCCGCGGTCTGCGCGGTCCTGGCCGTCCCGCGGGTCGCGCCCGAGCGCGCCGTCAAGGTGCTCGGCGCCGCCATGGCGCTCGCCGGCGCCGCCGGCGTCGACCGCCGCGCCTCGTTCGCGCCGTTCGTGGCCGCCACCGCGGTGCTGGAGCGCGACCTCGCCGCCCTCGTCCGGCGGATCGAGGAGGGCGACGACGGCGCCGTGCAGGCCGCTGCCGGGCTCGCCGCCGCGCACCTGGCCGACATGGCCGAGCTGACGGGGCTGGTCGAGCGGTCGGGGGACGGGCGCGAGGAGGAGCGGCGCCGGGCGGCCGCCGTGGTCGCCCGGCTGCAGGCCCTGGTCGAGGAGACCACTGATGCCCAGCAGGCAGGTGGGGAGCACGGAGAGGCGGCCTCACGGCTCAAGGATGAGGTGCTTTCGGCGGCGGGGCTGCGGGAGGTGGTCGCGGCGACCGGGCTGCCGGCGCTGGCGGAGCTGGTCGCCGGGCGGCTCCAGGTTCCCCCGGCGGTCCCGCCGGTGCGGGCCGGCGGCGCGCTCGACGCCCTCGACGAGCTGCTCGGCCGGCCGGAGCCGGTGGTCGTGCCGCTGCCCGAGCCGGTCCTGCTGCCGATCGAGTCGCCGGAGGTCGTGCCCGACTTCGTCTGGCTCGCCGCCGAGGTGATGACCTGGCTCGCCGGCCTCGGCGACACCGACCTGGCCAGGTGGGTGGTGGGCGGCACCTGGGCGGAGGCGACCGCCCGCATGGCGGCCGCGGTCGAGGCGTGGTCGCGCTGGGGCCCCGGCGGCGACGGCAGCCTGGCCGCTGAACTCGACCCGCAGCCCCGCCTGGAGGTGGTCGGCCACGACGAGGTCGGCATCGCCTCCTGGACCGGCGTCCGCACCCCCACGGCCGGGCCCGAGGACACGCCGGTGGACCAGGGGGATGCGGCAGAGGACGGCCCCGAGGCACCGCGCCCGCGCGACCGGGTCTCGGCGGCCAGGGAGGGTCGCGCCTCGTGAACGCCACCGAGTTGTGCCGGGTGCTGCTGGTCGGGTCGGTGGCCGCCGCCGACGTGCCCGAGCTGGGCGAGCCGGAGACCCGCGACGAGGTGCGCCGGCGGCTGGCCGAGACCGGCTGCGAGCTGGCCTACTCGCCGCTGTCGCAGCGCTGGCTGGCGCGGCTCAACGGCCCCCTCCCCCAGGCGCCGGGCCACCAGCCGGTGATCGCCCTCGACACCGACGAGCTGGCCGTGCTGGCCACCTGCTGGCTGCACCTGCGCTTCCTGCCGGAGGAGCGCGCCAGGGCCGGGGCGGCGCCGGGCGACGCCTGGGTCGACCCGGACGACCTCGCCGAGCTGGTCGGCGCCCGGCTCGACGACCCCGGCCTGCCCGCGGCGCTGGAGCGCCTGAGCCGTTCCGGCTACCTGACCCTGCGCGAGGGACGGATCGAGGCCGGGGCCCTGCTCGACACCCTCGACGAGCCGGAGGCGGCCGAGCGGGCCAGGGCGCTGGTGGGCCGCCACCAGCGGCTCGCCCACCTGCGGCGGCGGGCCGCGGAGCTGGACGGCGGCGGCACGGGGTCCGGAGGCCTCGAGCCTAGGCCCCCGGTGGACGGGGAGTCCGGGGGGCAAGATGCCGAGGATTGAGGAGGTCCAGTTCGTCCACTGGGGGTCGCTGCGTCCCGACCCGATCCCCCTGCTGGTCGACGGGATCAACGTGGCCACCGGGCCCAACGGCTCCGGCAAGACCTGCTTCCTGGACGGCATCAAGCTGCTGCTCGGCATCACCAGCTTCGCCCCCGGCCGCAGCTCCGAGCGCTACGTCTTCGACGGCGGCCCCGGCGGCACGCCCGCCGAGCGGGCGCTGCTCCGGGCGACCTTCGCCAACCCGGTGCTGCCAGGGCGGGGCGAACGGCTGTTCACCGCCGCCGGCGACCACCTGCGCGACGCCGAGCGCGTCAGCGTGGTCTGCCTGGTCACCGGCTCCAGCCGGCGCTACCGCCTGCTCCCCGGGCTGGTCCGCTGGGGCTTCGAGCAGCCGCTGGCGGCCGACCTCGACGCCTTTCTCGCGGCCAACCCCGAGCCGGACTGGCTCGGTCCGCGCCGCTACGACGAGCTGCTCGACCGGACCGGCATCACCAGGGCGCTGCGTGAGGTGCTCGCCCTCCCCCAGGGCGCGATCGACCGGACGATGGAGGAGCGGCCCCCCGGCCTGCTCCGCAAGCTGCTGGAGCTGACGGGCGAGCGGGTGCTGCTCGACGAGGTCGAGGCGCAGCGCATGCGGGCCGACGAGGCCAGGACCGCCTACCTGGCGGCGATCGAGGCGGCCCGGGTCGAGCAGGACCAGCTCGCCGAGCTGCAGGCGCTCGCCGCCAGGCACCTCGAGTGGGCCGGGCTGCGGGAGCGGCTGGACCTGCTCCGCGACCTCGCCAGGCCGGCTGCCGAGCACCGCGACGTGGCCGTCCGCGTCGAGGCGGCCAGGGCGGAGCGCGACCGGATCGCCGAGCGGATCGCGGCCGACCGGCGGGAGCTGGCCGAGCTGGACGGCCGGATCCCGGCCGTGGAGGCCGCGGCCGGCAAGCTGACCGACCAGGCCCAGGCGCTGGCCAACGGCCTCGCCGAGAGCCGCGACGCCCAGCACGCCGAGGTGGTCCGGCTGGCCGGCGAGGCGGCCAGGGCCGAGGAGGCGCGGGCGACCGCCGACCGCATGGCCGGCCTGGCGGGCGAGCGGACCGTCGAGCAGGCCGAGGCCGAGCTGCAGGCGGCGGAGGGGAGCTTCGCGGCCGTGCTCGCCAGGCGGCAGGAGCTCGGCGCCGGCCTCGCCGGCCTCGAGGCCCGCATGGCGGTGATCACCGCGGGCGGCCTGGCCGTCCCGGCGGAGGTGCAGGCGTTCAAGGGACGCCTGGCGGAGGCCGGCATCGAGGCCGCCGTGGTCGCCGAGGTGCTGGAGCCGGCCGACGAGGCGACCGGGGACGCCACCAGGGCCAGGGCCGAGGCGGCCCTCGGCGACGCCCTCTGGGCCCTGCTGGTGCCCTCGCACACCTACCGGGAGGCGACCGCCCTGGCCGTCGAGGCCGGCTACCGCTGGCCGATCGCCAGGGGCGGCGCCGGCGAGCCGCGCGCCGCCCTGGCCGGCGTGCTCGGGCCGGTCGAGGTCGGCCTGCTGCTGGAGCGGGAGGACGCGCAGGCGGCCCACGACGCCGCCCAGGCCCACAGCCTGGCCAGCCGGGGCCTGGCGGCGGTCGCGCCCGACGGGATGCGCTACGGGGACAGCATCTCCCGGCTGCAGGCGCCGGAGCAGCCGGTGCTCGGACGCCACGCCAGGGAGCTGCACCTGCGCCAGCTCAAGGCCGAGGCCACCAGGCTCGGCGAGGAGGCCGCCGGGCTGGACGCCGCCATGCCCGAGCTGCGGTCCGCCTGGCACCGCGCCCTGCAGGTCCTCGAGGCGGTGCGGGCCCTTCCCGGCCTCCAGGCGCAGGCGGAGGAGGCCGGGCAGGCGGGTGCGGGGGGTCGGCCCGCCGGGGCCGGGGCCGGGGCCAGGCGGACGGGCCGGGGCGCCGGGCGGGCCGGCGCGAAGGCCGGCGAGGCCTCGTCGGCGCTGGAGGGCGAGCGTGCGCTCGCGCGCGAGCTGCGGGAGCTGGACGAGCGGCGGGGCGCGGCCAACGCCGAGCTGGCACTGGCCAGGCAGCGCCAGGCCGAGCTCCAGGCGCGCCTCGACCGGCACCTGCCGGAGCTGGCCGAGCTGGACGGGCGGCTGGCGGGGCTGGAGGCCGAGGTGGCCAGCCGGCCGCTCAGCCCCGAACAGCAGGCCCTGCTCGACGCCGGCGACCTGCCTGGCACCGAGTCGGTGCTGCGCGACATCGAGTGGCTGGGCGGGCAGGTGGAGGACGAGGAGCGTTTCCCGACCGAGGTGCGGGAGGCCGAGGTGCTCACCGGCCGCGAGGCCAAGGGCGACGCCGTCGAGGAGGCCAACCGCCTGGCCGAACGGCACAAGCAGGAGCTGGACGAGCAGCTCGGCCGGGTGGAGCAGGCTCGGCGCCGCTTCGAGGACGGGGTCAGGGAGGCCGTCCACCGGCTCAGCGACGAGTTCGCCCGCGTCTGCAAGGCGGCCGGCGCCGAGGGCGAGCTGCGGCTGCTCGCGGGCGAGCGGCCCGAGGAGTACGGGGTGGACGTGCTGGTGGCCCACAGGCCGGGGGAGCGCCGGCGCTCCTACCGGGACGCCGCCCACTCCGGCGGCCAGCGGGCCACCATCGCGATCCTGCTGCTGCTGGCCACGATGGGGACGGCCGACGCGGCCGACCTGCTGATCATGGACGAGCACATCGCCCACCTCGACTCGACCAACATCGACCACGTGGCCGAGCTGATGCACGCGCTGGCCGACCGGGTGCAGTTCCTGCTCGCCACCCCCACCAACGCCGAGTCGCTGCGGCTCTCCTGGTGCGACCTGCAGCTGGCGTTCCTGCCGAGGGACCCGGGCAGGGCCTACAGCCCGCCGATCCGGCTGCTGTCCAGGCTCGGCGTCGGCGACCTGGAGGACCGCGTCCCGCAGCGGGAGCTGAGCGTCTCCGGTTAGCCGGGGTTGGCTGGCCCGGCGGCGCGCCGGGTGGGCGGCGCCGCCGGGCCAGGGCCTAGAGCGCCCGCCTTCTGCGACCGGTGACCAGCCGGTAGAGCAGCAGCAGGA